>Ga0209378_1003747_pt1 | contig 10181 bp, 9 predicted proteins | sample GraSoiAngelo_156_FD_186170 | JGI IMG/M metagenome (GOLD analysis project Ga0209378, IMG submission 186170) | Grasslands soil microbial communities from the Angelo Coastal Reserve, California, USA - 14_1009_13_40cm (SPAdes) (version 2) | ecosystem: Environmental > Terrestrial > Soil > Grasslands ... | reverse complement strand
CGTCGGCGAATTAATCTCCCTCGCTTCGAGTCAGGTGCCATACTTGCGATCGCGCGGTGTTTTGCCTAACGATTTCAAAGCGGACAAGACCGCCTTCCTGCTTGATGACGCGCTTTCGCGCTCGATCCCGTTCATTTATTTCTCCTGCGGCACCATGCCGCGTTGGGAAGCCGACATCTACGCGCATAATCTTCCGCCTAACGAATGGAACGCGCGCTGGTGGAAATACGTGAGTGATTTTCAGGGTGTCGAGCCGCCTTCACCACGTGGTGAAGAATTCTGTGATGCCGCGACTAAGACGCACATTAATGACAACCCGGCTTATTACTACAATTATGCGTTCGCGACCGTGTTTAAGTTTCAACTGCACGATTACATCGCGCGCAAAATTCTGCATCAACCACCGCAGTCATGTAATTACGCAGACAACAAAGAAGTCGGCACGTGGTTGAATAACATTCTTAAAAAAGGCGCCACTGAGGATTGGCGCAAAGTCCTGAAAGAAGCCACAGGCGAAGACATCTCCACGCGCGCGATGATGGATTACTTCAAGCCGCTCATGACCTGGCTGGAAGAACAAAACAAAGGCCGCCAGATCGGTTGGGAATGAGTCATCCTCGTCGACGCCATCCTCTACTGCTCGGGCGTCGCATTAAGGTGAGGAAGACCATCGGTAGGAACAGAGTAGATGTCGATTTTTTCTTCGCCGCTATGTTGGTAGCGCACACATGAATTCGCCATCCCCGCAACGTCGCCTTGCCGCGATCGCGTTTACTGACTTCGTCGGCTATAGCGCGATTGCGCAGCGCGACGATCCGTTAGCGTTGGAGCTGTTAGAGGAGCATCGCGAGATTCTGCGGCCGTTGTTCGCGCGGTTCGGTGGCCAGGAGATTAAAACGATTGGCGACGCCTTCATGGTGGAATTTTCCAGCGCACTCGATGCGGCAAACTGCGCAGTGGAAATTCAGCGTACGCTGGCGAAGCGCAATCATGATGTCGCGACCGGCCGGCAAATTGAAGTCCGCATTGGCATTCACATCGGCGACGTGATGCACCGCGACCGCGATGTTTACGGCGACGGCGTGAACATTGCTTCTCGCATTCAACCGCTGGCCGCGCCTGGCGGGATCTGCATTTCGCAGGATGTCGAGCGGCAAATCCGCAACACGTTCACGCCGCGCCTGGAAAAGCTGGGCCCAACGGAGTTGAAAAACATTCAACTGCCACTGGATTTATTTCGTGTCGTTTTGCCGTGGGAAAAACCAAAACGCATCATTGCAAGCACACGCCGGCCGCAATCTCGCACCGTTTGGATGTCGATCTTAAGTCTGTCGATCTTGCTGCTCGCAATCGGTGTCTGGTTTTTCCGCGCACATCCGCATACCGCGCCGGCATCCAAATCCGTAGCGGTATTGCCGTTCGTCAACATGAGTGCCGAGAAGGAGAACGAATACTTGAGCGATGGTATCACCGAGGACCTCTGCACGGCGCTCACTCAAGTCAAAGGATTACACGTACCGGCCCGGACCTCATCGTTTGCGTTCAAAGGGAAAACCGAGGACATCCGCAAAATTGGCGAGCAACTAAATGTGGCGACGGTGCTTGAGGGTAGCGTCAGCAAAGCCGGCAACAAACTGCGTGTCAGCGCCCAATTGAGCAGTGTAGCCGATGGCTTTCACTTGTGGGCGGCAACCTATGATCGGGAAATGACCGACATTCTCGAGATCCGGAGCGACATTTCTCGCCATGTCGTTGAGGCGCTGAAAGTCCAGCTTGGCATCGAAGAAACAGAGCGCTTGGCCAAGAAACCCACCGAGAATACCCAAGCTTACGAGAATTATCTGTTGGGCCGGTTCGAATTGAACAAGTTTACCGACGAGGGATTTGGCAAGAGCGTCCAGCATTTCCAACAGGCGATCGCTTTGGATCCAAAGTTCGCGCTCGCCTACGCGAGCTTAGCGGAAGCCTACAACATGATTGGTTATTGGGGATACCTTCCACCCAAGGAAGCCTTTCCCGAAGCGAAGCGAGCGGCACAGAACGCATTGATGATTGACCCTGATCTAGCCGAAGCCCATGGTGCGCTCGCCTACACAGAATTTCAATACGAGTGGAGATTTGACGAAGCTGAAACGGAATTTAGAGAAGCCATCCGGCTCAACCCAAATTCGGTGAGCGCACGTGTCCGGTTCGCGGAGTATCTTTCCGACTTTCAACGCGCCCGGGAGGCTCACGAACAATTGGAACGGGCAAGCGTGTTGGATCCGCTTTCCGTTGAGGTCAGTTTCTTTTTCGCAGGGCAGTTATTCTTCACGCGCGATTTCGACCGCGCCATACAGGAGCTCCAGAAAACCATCTCGATGGATCCAAATAATGCATGGGTCTATCATTTCCTGGCCGCGTTGTTCTATCAAAAGAGGATGCCGGCCCAAGCTTTTGCCGCCAACGAAAAAGGCGACGGTCTGGAAGGCGTATTTAGCGACGCAGAAATGGATGAGATGAGAAAGGCGTACGAAACTGCTGGCCTATCAGCGTATTTCCGAAAAGAAAATGAACTCCGGCAAAAACGCCTGGCGGAAGGGAAATATCAATCGCCATTAAACATCGCCTTGAATTATGCGATCGCGGGCGACGATTCAGAAGCGCTGGATTGGCTCGAAAGAGCGGTGGAGGAGCGTACTCCATGGTTGCCGGAATTGAAGGTCGATCCCAACTGGGACCCTGTGCGTTCGCAACCGCGCTTCATCGCGATCATGAAAAAGATCGGCTTGGAAAAGTGACCGACGCGGGCCGAGTTCTTGTTATTACAGGCGCGGGCGTTTCGGCTGAGAGTGGCATCCCAACGTTTCGCGGCGAGGATGGTTACTGGAGGAACCTGGACCCAGCGAAGCTCGCGACACCGGAGGCCTTCGCGCGCGATCCAAAGTTGGTTTGGGAATGGTATCGCGAACGGCGGCAGTGCATCCGCAACGCGCAACCGAATGCAGCGCACGCGGCGATTGCTAAACTGGCCCAACGCGCAGGCGACCTCCTGCTCGTAACGCAGAATGTGGACGACCTGCACGCGCGCGCAGGACTGCCAAAGGAAAAGATGGTGCAAATTCATGGGGACATCTTCCTAAGTAGGTGTTCCCGCTGCGACTGGAGGGCGGAGCTCTGCGACGCCGAGGAACGGGGCACGCGCAACAACAGCGGGCTCGCAGGAGCTCGCCCCTCCACCGGGCCAAATGAACACGAGATACAACAGACGGATCTGCCTTACTGTGCAAGATGCCACGCACTCATGCGTCCCGGCGTTGTCTGGTTCGGGGAACAACTGCCTTGGGACGAAGTGCGGCGAGTTGAAGATTATCTCGGTCGCGGAGCTTGCGACCTCGTGATTGTCGCTGGCACAACGGCAACGTTCGGATACATCATCGACTGGGCATTGCGAGCCAGCACTGATGGCGGTCAACTGATTGAAGTGAATCCTGATGAAACGCCGGTTTCAACATTTGCGACGCAGCGAATCCACGAGCCGGCTGCGATCGCTTTGCCGCGCCTCATCGATCAAATTTGTAATCCTTAGTCATTACCAAATATCATAGCGAGCACTGACGTGTTGCGCCGCGCTCAGATCGAGCGGAAGCCACTCCGATATGCTTTCTGTGGTGCTAGACTCCGCGTGTACTCTCTTCGGCAGGCGCCTCGTTTTGTCGCCGATCGAGGTATCCCTGCAAAATCATTTGCGCCGCGACTTGATCCACATAGCCACGGGTCTGGTGCGTCTTCTTGCCGGCGTCGCGGAGGGCTCGTTCCGCTGCGACGGTGCTTAGCCGTTCGTCCCACGTGACGACCGGGCAGCGGAGAATCGCCCGCAGTTTTTCCACAAACTGGAGGGCGTCGTTTGCGGCAAGGCCAATCGCGCCGTTCATCTGACGCGGAATTCCAACCACCACATGATCGACTTTCTTTTCCCGGACAATTTCCGCCACTCGCGACGTCGTTTGCGCGTCTGCTCGGATCGTTTCCAGTGGATGGGCCAGTAAGTGCAATTCGTCCGAGATGGCCACCCCGATGCGGGCCCGGCCAAAATCGAGGGCCAAGATCGGACGTTTAGCCTTAGTCATTGCAGTTCCGGCGGAAGTCTCCCGATCAAGTCTTTGATCTTTTCGGCTTGATGACGATGACAAACCAAAACTGCATCACCGGTTCGCACCACAATGAGATTGTGAACTCCAAGCAGGGCGATCGTCGTGTCCTCCTCATCGAAAATGATGTTATTGGTGGAATTGAGCGCAGCGATCGGGCAGTTTGCGGCGTTTCCCTCGGGATCGCTCTTAAAATATCTCGCGACCGCTCTCCAACTTCCGATGTCGTCCCAGTCGAAGCTGGCTTCGACCACAAGGACCCGGTCCGCTTTTTCCATGATCGCGTAATCGAATGAGATCTGCGGCAGTTTGCTGAAACGTTCGCGCAAAACCTTCGCAAAATTTCCCGGCGCGCAAAGTTGTGAAATGAAATCCGCCAGCTTTGGCGCGTGGCGGTTGAATTCTCCGAGCACTGTGGGCACGGACCAGACGAACATCCCTGCGTTCCAGCGGAAATTTCCCTTTCTTAAAAAAGACTCGGCGAGATCGGGGTTAGGTTTCTCGCGGAAGCGCACCACCCGGTGAATTGTTTCCTTATCGTCGCGCTTTCGTAGATGGACCGGCTCACCGTGCTCGATGTAACCAAAACCGGGACATGCCCACGTCGGTTTAATACCGATGGTGACGAGCTCGCCGGTCTCCTTGGCCGCGTCTGCAGCCAATGCCAATGTTTCTTGAAAAGCCGCACGGTCCTCGATCACGTGATCCGCCGGAAGGACGATCATCGTGGCCGCATGATCACGACCTGCCACCCAACCGGTGCCAAGGGCAACCGCGGCCGCAGTGTCACGCTTGGCCGGTTCGGCCACGATATTTTCCTTCGGCAGATCGGCAAGCAATTCACGAACTGCCGCTTCTTGCTCCGCGTTTGTCAGGATGAGAACACGTTCGCGCGGCACCAAACCCTCAAGACGCGCGACCGTTTCTTCCAGAAGAGTTTTGTCAGAGATCAGTTGAAGCAGTTGCTTAGGCCGGGCCCGGCGGCTCAGCGGCCAGAAACGTTCACCGCTCCCGCCAGCGAGAATCAGCGCGTAGATCGGATTGGGCATGTCAATGGAAAAGATGCACGCAGACTGGATCTCCCAGGCTGCGAAGATTTTCCCATTTCTTTTTTTGAAACGAGACGTATATGGTAGGCGATGTCTCTTCCGATATCCATTTCAAAAACTGCCGAACAGCTCCCGGTTGATCCATTCCTCTTTCTAACGCGCGGCGCCATTGGCGTCGGCTTGGGAATATTGATGGCGGACAAAATCAAGCCTCCGCTTCGCCAGGCGGCAGCGATTGCCCTGGTCGCGATCGGAGCGTTGGCTGCTACGCCGTGGCTGGTGAAAATCACAGTCGGACAGATTCATCGGCCGGAATCGGAGTGGGGAAGCCGCGCGCGGCTGCGCTCCATTCGTGGAGATCCTGGTTATAGCTCCGACAACGACATTTATTGACAGCCCATAGAGGCGCATGCCGGAAGCCGGCGCTCAGAACCGCCACTACAGCTTGATTCAAGCTGCTCCGCAGATTAAGCGTGCTTCGCGGCATGTCTCGTATATCGACATCTTCCAGCAGCGAAGTTTTGCGTGCGCACTGCGCCGCGATTGCCAAGGAAGAGGCGGTTCTTCGCGAGGGCGGTGGCAAAGCCGGCCACGAACGTCAACGAAAGATGGGCCGGTTGCCTGTGCGCGAGCGGCTCAGTCTTTTACTCGACAAGAATTCGCCCTTTTTCGAGATCGGTCTCTGGGCTGCCTACAAAATGTACGAGCAATGGGGGAAGATCCCGGCAGCAGGCGTGGTCGCTGGCATCGGCAATGTCGAGGGCGTTCCGTGCATGATTATCGCCAACGACGCAACCGTAAAGGCTGGCGCCTTCTTTCCACAAACAACCAAGAAAGTAATTCACGCCCAGCGTATCGCCTTTGAATGCTCATTACCCATCGTTTACCTGGTCGATTCTGCAGGCGTGTTTCTGCCGATGCAGGACGAAATTTTTCCGGATGAAGATGACTTCGGCCGCATCTTTCGCAACAACTCGGTTATTTCCGCCGCGGGCATTCCTCAATTCGCCGCCATCATGGGCAATTGCGTTGCCGGTGGCGCATACCTTCCGGTTTTGTGCGACAAGATTTTGATGACGAAGGGAAGCGGCCTGTACCTCGCAGGCCCTTCGCTGGTCAAAGCCGCTATCGGACAAATTGTCGATGCGGAAGAGCTAGGCGGCGCACAAATGCACGCCGAGATCAGCGGGACGGTTGATTTTTATGAAAAGGACGACCCGTCTTGTCTGAAGCGCCTTCGTTCGCTCATTGCGTTACTGCCCGAAGCAAAAGAACCCGAAGCGTCCCGTGTGCCAAAGGAAACAGCGAAACCGGCGAAGAATCCGGATGGTATCTATGATTTGATCAGCTTCGACGGGCAAAAGCAGTACGACGTGCGCGATCTGCTCGCGACAGTTGTCGATGCAAACTCAGTCGACGAATACAAAGCTGATTATGGCAAGACAATCGTGACTGCGTATGCCCACATCGGTGGACGACCCGTGGGCATCGTGGCAAATCAGCGTCTTCAGGTCCGGACGAAAAAAGAGGGCATCCAGATGGGCGGCGTCATTTATTCCGATAGCGCCGATAAAGCGGCGCGTTTCGTGATGGACTGCAACCAAACGAGTTTGCCGATCATCTTTTTTCAGGACGTCACAGGATTCATGGTCGGACGCGATGCTGAAGAGAGTGGGATCATTCGCAGCGGCGCGAAGCTGGTGAATGCCGTCAGCAATTCTGTGGTGCCGAAAATCACGGTAGTCGTCGGTGGATCATTCGGTGCTGGCAACTACGCGATGTGTGGAAAAGCCTACGACCCGCGATTCATCGTTGCGTGGCCAACTGCTCGCTATGCTGTGATGGGCGCCGCTCAGGCGTCCGATACTGTCTTTGCGATTCTCGCCCGTGCGCGCGAGCGGGGGGACAAAAAGGCGACGCATGACGAACTCGAAGAACTCCGCGCAAAAGTGAAACAGAGTTACGAAGAACAAACCGACATCCGCTACGGCGCTGCGCACGGGTGGGTGGACGCGATCATTCAGCCGCACGAAACCCGAAACATTCTCGCCCAGGTGCTGCCATATGTGTCGCGTCCGACGCCTAAAGGACACTTCCACACCGGCGTCATCCAGGTCTAATCGATTCAAGGATTTAACGAATCCATGCCCGTCGTTCTCGTCGAAAAACAAACTCCGCAAATCAGAGCCATCGTGCTTAACCGACCGGAACGGCGTAATGCGTTGACGCTCGAGCTGCTCAACGAACTGAACGCTGCGATCAAAGTTGCCTCGGAGCAACCGCAGGAGCGTGTATTGATTTTGCGCGGAGCGGGTGCGGCGTTCTGCACCGGTTTGGACTTGAAGGAAGCTGCCGACCAGACGAAAGCACATGCGACTGCCGAAATGGTAGCTAGCACTTTGATTACGCTGAGCCAAACGCGTCTCATTACGATCGCCGCAGTGCACGGCGCGGCGGTCGCTGGCGGCGCCGGTATTATGTCAGCATGCGATTTCGTTATCGCGGCAGAGGGAACGAAAATTGGCTATCCGGAAGTGCGTCGCGGGTTGGTAGCCGGTTTAGTCATGACATTTTTGCGCCGACAAGTTGGCGAACGAAACATGCGCGAGCTGTTGCTTGGCTCCGAATTCATCGACGCCAACCGCGCAAAGGAAATTGGTCTGGTCAACCGCGTTGTCGCTCAGAATGATTTGGTCGACGAAGCGCAAAAGGTTGCCGATTCGGTTTTGCAAGGAGCGCCGGCGGCGCTGGCGCAAACGAAACGGCTGATCGACGAACTTTGGTGGCGTTCGGTGAAAGACGATGTCGATCTTGCGCTTAAGTATCACCTGCAAGCGCGGGAATCGAGTGAAGCGCGCGAAGGCATCGCCGCCTTTAACGAAAAACGGAAACCGAACTGGGTACCGTAGACGCGTATCGCTTCGCCCGTAGTTTCCAATTTCCAAGGCCTGCAACAGCGCGTGTCCTCGTGCGCAATCTTGTAGCCAGGCCGCCGTGCGACGTTTAAACAAGAAATGTCGATGAAAGGAACGAGCGCACAATCGAAACGCAATTGGCAGCCTAAAGCTCGATGGGGCGTACCGGCAGCGTGGCTCACTCTTTGCGCGGTTTGGAGCTCGACCTGGCTCGTGATCAAGATCGGATTGCGCGATCTGCCTCCGATTTCCTACGCAGGAATCCGTTTTCTCATCGCGATTATTGTTCTTCTCGCAGTATCGTACGGGCGAGTGCGCTTGTTGCCGCGGCGCGCGTTGGATTACGCTGTACTCGCATTCACTGGCGTGTTGATGTTTGCGGTAAACTACGGGCTACTGTTCTGGGGTGAACTATACGTTTCGTCCGGTCTGGCAGCCGTGTTGCAAGCCACCATCCCAATCTTCGGTATGCTATTCGCGCATCTGATGCTGCCCGACGAACCGCTGCGACTGCACAAACTCACGGGTGCGCTGCTGGCGCTTGGCGGCGTGACGATGATCTGCGGGCGGCTGCTCGGGTTCAACGGCCTCATGGCGTTCTGGGCCGGACTCGGGATCGTGTTCGGAGCTGCGGGCGCAGCGTTCTCCAACGTGCTGCTTAAAGTGCGCAGCATCCAATTGCCCCCGGCGATGATGGCCGCCTGGCAAATGATCTTCGGGGCGACACCGTTGCTCGTAATCGGATTCATCATGGAGGGAAATCCGTTGCACTTTCATTGGAGCGCGCTCTCGATCTTTTGTTTATTTTACCTGGCCGTGATCGGCTCGGCGCTCACGTTTTTACTGCTCTATTGGCTGCTGCCGCGAATGACTGTAGCGAGGCTACAAGCGATCTCGCTCATCACGCCGCCAGGTGCTGTCGCGTTAGGATGGGCGATCGGCGGCGAAAAGTTTTCTTTGTGGTCGCTTTTCGGGGCGTGTTTCGTGCTCGCCGGCGTGTGGATGATTTTCCGAAAAGGAGAGGCGCACGAGGCACGAGCCAAAATCCGCAGGCCGGAGATCTCTTTGCCGCGAACATGAATTCCGGACAGGAAAAACGCTTTCTTCCCGGCGTTTTGGACATTGCTTTGCAAAGGTAATTCCCATCAAATCGCGATTGGTCGGGTAGCAAAACGCAGCTAAGATGATTTTCACAGCGCCGATGTGGCGAAATGGCAGACGCAACGGACTTAAAATCCGTTCTCGCGAAAAGCGAGGTATGGGTTCGAATCCCATCATCGGCACCTCTGAAAAGCCAATTTGCGAGGGAAAAATCGGGCAAATTGACCAATCTTCGGTTACGCACGGTTCCGCAACGAAAAGCACGAAAGCGAAGCCTATTTGACAAGTATTCGCCAAGTGTGGACAGCGGAAGCTTAGAATGGCGCCGCGTCGGCGCTTTTTGATATTGGTGGACACTTTCCGCCAATCCAACGCGATGAAGCAGGCAATGTGATCGCGACGCACGAGCACGCTGGCGAACTCAAAGAGCCGTAGGCTTGCTTTTTTTTTGTCGCGCCGGTCGTCTGTTCCCGATAACTTCGTCGCAGATCGAAGAGAACGAAGAAAACCGATGGCGCCTCGCGCCGCACAATGGAGCGAACCGACTCGACGGGAGACTCGATGCGCGAAGTGTCGCATCTCATTACTTTGGGAGACAAAAGCCTTATGAAGTCCATCTGGCGTAGACATTTGATCATTTGTCTGTTTCTTGTGCTGCTGGCGATTCCTATCTACTGCCTGGATCTGGCGTTGCTCGGAGGAAGAGGCGGGGGCAATTGGATCACCCTGGATTTCCGGGGGCTTATCTTTTGGACTTACATCACATTGCTCGCCATCCACGTCACCTTAAGTTCAATTGCCGTCCTGTTATTTCCCCGGCCAGGAGCGTTGCGCATTCACTTTGGCTCAATGGTGCTTTCCCTGATCCTGCTCGTCGCAGGCTTCGTCGTTTACGGAAAAGTCCTGCGCGCGGTGCACGCCGACAACGTGCGCATCACCCTTGTATCTGTTTAAGGCTCGCAGCGCGCCTGCCGCCGGCGATATTG
>Ga0209378_1003744_pt1 | contig 10185 bp, 8 predicted proteins | sample GraSoiAngelo_156_FD_186170 | JGI IMG/M metagenome (GOLD analysis project Ga0209378, IMG submission 186170) | Grasslands soil microbial communities from the Angelo Coastal Reserve, California, USA - 14_1009_13_40cm (SPAdes) (version 2) | ecosystem: Environmental > Terrestrial > Soil > Grasslands ... | reverse complement strand
CGATCGGGCCGTAGCCCCCTTCCGCGTAGTACTTGCTCTGATTGTTCCCACGGCAGATGTGCATCCCGAACGTCATCCCGGCGTGGCCGGCGATGATCGCGTTGTCCATCTCGATGCATTCGTCGATCAACCGGTCCGGATCGCTGCCGCGACGCCGGTACCCTTCCCGCAAGTCGCGGTCGAGCAGGGCGGCATACTGTGGCGCGTCGATTTGCACGTAGGTGCAGCCGAGCCGGCGAAGTTCCTCGATCTCGCGTCGAGTGACGTCGACGATATCGGCCAGGTACGCATCACGCGTTGGATAGGCCCCACGTGACTTTTCGGGATCGTAGTAGGCGGCCGCCTGCTGGGCGGAGATGAGCGTGACCTTGGCGGGGTGCGACGTGCGGCCGCGCAGGTAGGTCCACTCCTCTGCGCACATGTGGTGCCGCCAGCGCAGTTTCTCGACCACGAGGGGGCGTCGCAGACGGGTCTTCTCCCCCCTCTCATCGCGGAACTCGATGCCCCACCCTCCAAACTTGTCGAAGCCGTCGAATGAGTCGATCAAATGTCCATAAAACGCGTAGCGCCTCATCTCCCCGTCGGTGATCACGTCGATCCCCGCCTGGGTCTGCGTTTCGAGCGCTTCGTCGACGGCGCGGTCTTCGAGACGCTTGAACTCGGACGGGGAGATCTCTGTTTGCTCATAGCGGCGGCGCGCCTCCGCCAGGTAGGGCGGGCGCAGCAGGCTGCCGATCACCTCGCACTTCGCCTGAAGGGCTTTCGCCGAAGGCCGGTCCTGCACTCTTGTCTGCATCGTGTAACTAGACCGAGACGTCGAAGCGCTCGGGGTTCCATTCGATGCCGAGCGCGGCCGGTCCTGCCATGTAGCCGAGCAGCGCTGACGACGCGACCACGGCCGGGCTCGCCAGGTAACCGAGGCCGCCAACCCCCATGCGGTTTTGCCAGTTGCGATTGAAGGAGGTGATCGCGATTTCGCCTTTCTTGAGCGCGTCAGGACCCTGGCCGAAGCACGGGCCGCACCACGACGCTCGGATTTCCGCGCCGACGGAGCGGAGTACGTCGGCGATCGACTCACCGTTGAGGCGCGGCTCCGGGTGTTCGATGTCACGCTTGACTCCGCCCGACCCCGGAAAGATGACGAACGTCCTGGGCGCTTTCTCGAAGCCTCGCTCGCGCCCCGCGCGGATTACGAGGGCCGCCTCGAGCAGGTCGTCGTAGCCGCCATTGGTGCAGGAGCCGATGAAGGCCTTGTCGAAGGCGAGCTTTTCCTGGGCGACCTCGTCCGCCGGGAAGGCATTCCCTGGGGCGAACGGCTTGGCGATAAAGGGGACGAGCTCCGCCAGGTCCAGCGTCTCATCGATGTCCCAGGCCACCGCAGCGCCGGGCTCGAAGGGTGGGTAGGGCAAATCGGTGATGCCTTTGCGCCGATACCAGTCAAACGTGATCTCGTCCGGCGCGAAGATGCCATTCTGCGCCTCGGCTTCGGCCATCATGTTGGCCACCGTATTGCGATACGGGATGGGCAGCTGGCGCTGCGCGTCGACGAACTCGACGCTCATCCCCTGCGCCTGCGCCTTGCCCCAGCGACGGAGCAACGCGAGCACGACGTCCTTGCCGCTGACCCAGGGCCGCAGTTTTCCGCTGAAGACCACGCGCCGGCGCTTCGCCGGCGTGAAATAGATGTAGCCGGTCGACCAGCCGAAGCCGAGCTGGGTGCTGCCCACGCCGGTACCGACGGCGCCGTACGCGCCATAGGCGCGACTGTGCGAATCGGCCCCGGGGATGAACGCGCCGGGGACGACCAACCCCTGCTCGGGGAAATAAAAGTGGAAGATCCCATCGCCCGGCGTCGCGTAGTAGGGCTTGTGAATCTCGTGCAGCGTCGCAAAATCCCGCCCGATCCCGGTCTGCTTGTCGTCGGCGTTTCGTCCAGAAAACACGAAGTGGTCGTTTGCGATGGCGGCCTGCCGAGGATAGATCGTGTCGCCACCGGTGATCTGATTGAAGGTGTGGATCGTAAACGGCGCGGTGCCGTCGGAGGCTGGCAGTAGGTCGCACCAGACCCGCAGCGTGCCCCCGGGACGCACCTCGGCGTCTTTGTCGACTCGGTGCGCCCACACGATCTGCTCCGTGCTGGACATGCTGCTGGCGGTCTTCCGATCCGGCCACTCCACGCGCGGCATCTGCTCGAGTGACTCGGCGAACTCGCGTCGCCCCACCGCGATGATGCCGCCGGAGCGACGGATCGTCTCTTCGATGGGCGTCAGCGGGACCGGGTCGTAACTCTTGCCCCGTGTCTCGTTGGTCAGCCGGCGGGTCTTTGAATCGAACGTCAGCACGTCGCCCTCCTGGGCGTCCTCGGAGGCGGCCCGGCTCTGGACGACGTGCAGCCCGAGGTTGAGCGCGTTGCGGCGGAAGATATCACCCACGCCGTCGCCGCAAACGATCACGATCTCCAGCCCGACCTCCTCGGCGATGGCCTTCAGCCCCGCCGGGCTCATCTCGCGCGACGACCCGATGCCGAAGCGCTCGCCCGCGATCACAAACGTTTCGCCGCGGTGCACGCGCTGCCGGAAATCGGGCATCAGGTAACGGAAGGTGCCGGCCTTCCAGCGCGCATCGAGATGGTCGAGGCTCTCCGAAACGCAGTCATCCGCCGGAGTGATCTGGTCGGTGTCGATGGCGTCGAGCTTCTTGCCCGGAATCTTCGGGTCCCAGAAGATGAGCGCGCGGCCGCGAACCAGGTGGCCGCCGTCCGGCGACCGGTCGACCGGCGTGACGGCCGGCCGCTCGGGTGATGCGGCGCCCGGCTTACGACGAGGCGGCTGGATCGTGTTCAGGAGGGGCGCGATGACCCAATTCTCTCAAGTCGCTCGAGCACGGCATCGGCGGCATCGGTCGTGCTCAGGGCGCCACCCAGATCCCTGGTGGTGCGCCGGCCAGCCGCCGCCGACATGACGGCGCGTTCGATCGTCAGCGCGCCCGCCGTATCGCCCAAGTGCCTCAGCATCATGGCCCCCGCAAGGATGGCCCCGACCGGATTGGCGATGCCTTTGCCGGCATGTTTGGGTGCCGAGCCGTGCACCGGTTCGAAGAGCCCGCGCCGGTTGTCCGGGTTGATGTTCGCCGAGGGCGCCTGGCCGAGACCGCCGACCAGTTCTGAGGCCAGATCGCTCAGAATGTCGCCGAACATGTTGGACGTGACGATCACGTCGAAGCGAGAGGGATCCTTGACGAGTTGCATCGCGGCCGCGTCGACGAAGAGGTGCTCCGCCTCGACCTCGGACGCGGCCTGCCGCTCCAGAGCAAAGACGCGCTGCCAGAGATCGTGCGCGTGATAAAGCGCATTGCTCTTGTCGACCATCGTCACGCGACCTCGATGGCCGGCGGCGCGGCGCTGCCGCGCCAGCTCGAAGGCGTAATGAATGATGCGCTCGACCCCCTTGCGTGTGTTGACGTCCTCCTGGATCGCGATCTCGTCCGGCGTCCCGCGCTTGAACTGGCCGCCCATGCCGACGTAGGCGCCCTCGGTGTTTTCACGAACCACAACCAGGTCGATGGAGGTAGCGTCGCGCAACGGGGTCAGCCCGGGCGCGAGCAAGCGTGAGGGCCGCAGGTTGACCCAGAGATCCAATTCGAAGCGAAGCCGGAGCAACAGCCCGGCTGCGTACTGCGGGTTGTGGACCCGCGGATCGCCGACCGCGCCGAGGTAGATCGCGTCGACGGTCTGGAGCTCCTTGAAGACCGCGTCGGGAAGGATCTCCCCGGTCCGCAGGTAGCGCTCAGCCCCCAGGTCATACATGACGCGATCGAGCCGGGTGCCGGTAGCGGCGGTGACGGCGTCCAGGACCCTCAGCCCCTGGGCAATGACCTCGGGACCGATGCCGTCACCGGGGATGACGGCGATCCGAAACGGCATCGGCTACAGCATAATCGGCCGCGATTTCGAGAAGGTTTTCCCAGTATCCGCCCGTTGGCCTAGATAGTGCTGACAGAAGAAAAGGCCCTGAGCGCGGCGCTGGGCAAGATGCGCCGCCTGCGCCGGGTTCGCCGGCTTTCGGGACTTACCTACTGGGCGGCCTGGGGATTCGTCGGCCTGGTGTGCCTGCTGCTGCTGGCCGGCGGCATCGCCGGGCTCGCCTCCGGCTAACTCTTCGACGTCTCGACCAGGCGGTCGAGGACCTGCCGGGCCCGCTTGCTGTCGAGCGATTCTCGGGCCACGGTCACGGCCTGTGGCCAGTCATCCGCGCGGCCCGCGGCCAGCACCGCCGCGGCCGCGTTGAGCAGCACGACGTCCCGGCGCGGTCCGCTTTCGCCGTCCAGAACGCGGCGCAGAAGATCGGCGTTTTCGGGCGGCGTGCCGCCCAACAGATCCTCGGGTTTCGACCGGCTGAGGCCGAGGTCCAGCGGGTCGAGCTCGTACTCCCTCACCCCACCGTCTCGCAGTTCGAACACGCGCGAGCCGCCGGTGGTCGTGAGCTCGTCGAGACCGTCCTTCCCGTAGAACACCAGGGCCCGCTCATGACCGAGGTCCTTCAGCACGCGGACCATCAGAGGTGCCAGGGGGGCCGCCCCGACGCCCAGTGCCTGCCGGCGCACCCGGCCGGGATTCGCCAGCGGGCCGAGCACGTTGAAGACCGTCCGGACACCGAGCTCGCGGCGGGCGGGACCAGCGTGGCGCATCGCCGGATGGAAGGTGGGCGCGAAGCAGAAGCCCATGCCGGCGACGTCGACACACCGACGGACGCCGTTCGCGTCGAGCGTGATGTCCACCCCGAGCGCCTCGAGCACGTCAGCGCTCCCGCATCGGCTCGACGCCGCGCGGTTGCCGTGCTTCGCTACCGGGATCCCCGCGCCGGCCGCGACCAGAGCAGCGGCGGTGGAGATATTGAACGTCCCGGCGCGGTCGCCCCCGGTGCCGCAGGTATCGATCGCACCGGGCGGGAGCTCCAGCGGCGTCGCATGCGCCCGCATCGACTCGACGAAACCGGTCATCTCCTCGACGGTTTCACCCTTGGCTCGCAGCGCGATCAAGAGGCCGGCCAGCTGCCCCGTGGTGACTTCACCGGCCATGACCTGGTCCATCACGTCGCGCGCCTGGTCGCGGCGCAGCGCGGTCCCCTGGAGCAGTTGCTCGATCGCCTCTGCCGGCGTCACGGGCGCGGGTACTGGTAAGCGGCGGGCGTCGCCATGACCAGCAGCGCCAACAGCATCCGGTAGCAGGTCTGGAAGTCGGCCGTCCGGTAGCGGACGGTCCGCCCACCCGCGCGTTCGACGTCCGGGAGCTCGACGCAGAGATCGGCCATGCTCGCGTTCATCCAGTCGATCTCGAGCACAAAGGGCCCCTTCGGCTGATACAAGGGGCGCCCGGCCTGTTGCGCATAGGCGCGATAGGCCCCCGCCTCGATCCGGCGGCAGGCCTCGACCGGGTGGAGCGAGCGAGCCGCCTGCCGGCCGAGCGCCTCCTTGACGACGACGCCTTCGATGCCGGGCAGCTCCGCGACGGCTTCGTCGATGGTGGCCTGGTCGCCGGTAATCAGGGCGGTGCGGACGCCGAAGCTGCCGGCGAGCGCGGCGTTCAGGGTCGCCTCGCTCTGCTCGCGGCCGTTGATGCGCAACCCGTAGACCGTCCGACCGCCGTAGGTGTGATCCATGATGGCGCGCTCGCGCCCCACGGATGCGTGGTAGCCGACGAAGAAGGCGACCTGGAAGGTCGGGTCGAGCCCGGCCCCCATGGAGTACGGCTTGTCCGCGCCCGTGATGATCTCGACCCCTTCATCGAGCTCATCCAGCAGAAAGTTGCGCATGTCGCCGTGCGAGTCGTTGACGACGATGCGGGTGGCGCCGGCGCGCCGCGCTCCGGCGACGGCGGCGTTGGTCTCCGCGGTCATCAAACGGCACGAACGTTCGTACTCGGGCATGCCCCGCATCACCTGCTGCAGGTGCACGATGCCCGCCATCCCCTCCATGTCGACGGAAATGAAGACGCCGTTCCGTTTCGAGGCAGCCGTCCGCCGGGTGGTAGCCAAAGCGTTCCCATTCTAGGGACGGTCGGCTGGACCCCCCGCCCAACCCTCCCCCCAGCCGCCCGAGGGGCAAACGTTTGGCAATTTGGGCAGGTTGGATCGCCCGAAGGAGGAAGTGGGGTCCTGGTTCCGGGGGGCTTGGAACAAGAACCCCACCGGAAAGTATAGGAGAGAACCGCCCGGTTTTGCATCGGTTTTTCTCACAGATTTTTCATGGCGCAGCGCCGTCAGTAGCGGGCGACCCGCCGTAAGCCGTCCGCCACCTTGTCCGGGTTGAGCATGAAGGCGTGCTCCAGCGCCGGGCTGAATGGCATGGCGGGGACGTCCGGGCTGGCGATCCGGCTGACCGGGGCATCCAGGCTCGCAAAGCAACGCTCAGCGAGCTCAGCCACGACTTCCGCGCCGAATCCACCGCTCCGGTTGGCCTCGTACACCACCGCCAGGCGGCCGGTCTTCTGGATGGAGCGCACGCAGGTCTCGACATCCCATGGGCGGAGCGTGCGCAGGTCGATAACCTCCACCTCGATGCCGTCAGGACTCAGCTTGGCGGCCGCCTGCATCGTCACCGCCCGCATGTACCCGTAGGTGACAGCCGTCAGATCTCTGCCCTGGCGAACGACCGCCGCTGAGCCGAGGGAAAGCAGGGCGGCCTCGCCCTGAGCTACCTCCTGCCGCTCGGCGCGATAGAGCTTCTTCGGCTCGAGGAAGATAACCGGGTCCGGATCTCGAATTGCCGTCTTGAGCAAACCTTTGGCATCGGCCGGCGTCGAGGGCAGGACAACTTTGAGTCCCGGCACGTGGCAGTAAAAGGCCTCGGGGGACTGCGAATGGTAGAGGGCACCGCGAACCCCGCCACCGGTTGGAGCGCGAATCACGAGGGGACAGGAAAAATCGCCGTTTGACCGGTAGCGGACTTTCGCGATTTCGTTGACGATCTGGTTGAACGCGGGATAACTGTAGTCGGCAAACTGCATCTCGGCCACCGGCGTGAAGCCCTCGAGTGCCAGGCCCTGAGCGACGGCCGCGATACTCGACTCCGCCAGTGGCATGTCCATCACGCGCTCGGCGCCGAAGCGCTGCTGGAGGCCCTCGGTCGCTTTGAAGACGCCACCCTTGCGGCCGACGTCCTGGCCGAGCACGCAGACCCGATCGTCACGCTCCATTTCTTCGTAGAGCGCGTCGCGCACGGCCTGGACCAGCGTGCGCTCAGGCATCGGCGTACACGTGCCGGCCCAGCGAGCCCGGCTCCGGCTCGGGTGCGGCCTCCGCCGCCTCGGTCGCCTTCTCCACTTCGCGATTGACCTCGTCACGCATCGCCTGATCGGCCTGTGGCGACAGCCAACCACGGGTGATCAACGCGTCGCGCATCCGTGGAATGGGATCTTTCAACGCCTCCGCAGCGAGCTCAGCCGGGTCACGGTAGGCTCGCTGGTCGTCGTCGGTGGAATGGGATTGCAGGCGCAGGACCTCGGCTTCGATCAGGGTCGGCCCGCCGCCGGAGCGCGCGCGCTCGGCCGCTTCGAAGACGGCGGCATGCACGGCATAAAAATCATCGCCGCTGATTCTCACGCCGGGAATGCCGTAGGCGGCCGCGCGTTCCGCCACCCCGGGTCCCGCCACTTGCAGCGCTTGCGGCACGGAGATCGCCCAGTGGTTGTTCTCGCAGAAAAAAATCACCGGGCAGTGATGGATGGCCGCGAAGTTGAGACCTTCGTGGAAGTCGCCCTGGCTGGTCGCCCCCTCGCCAAAACTCACGTAGCAGAGGGCCCCCTCCCCTCTCCACTTCAAGGCCAGGCCGATCCCAGCCGCCTTGGGGATCTGGGGACCGACGGTACTCGATCCGATCACGACGCCGCGGCGGCGGCTGCCGAAGTTCCCAGGAGTCTGGCGTCCACCACTCGAGGGGTCGGCGGCGCGGGCGAACGCGGCGAGCATGAGCTCTTCGGCGGTGAAGCCGCAGGCCAGCGCGGCGGCGAAATTCCGATAGTACAGACAGAACCGATCGCGTCCGGGTTGCAGGGCGGCGATGGCGGCGACCTGCGCGACCTCATGCCCGCGCGGCGAGATGATGAAAGCCAGCTTGCCGGCGCGGTTCAAGACGAAGCGCCGGTCGTCGAGCGCGCGAGCCCGCAGCACGGTGCGATACGCCTCGAGCACGCGCTCTTCAGTGAGTCCCTCAGCGTCAGTGGGCAACCGTGAAACTTTAGCGCCCGGCGACTCTGTTAGCCGTGCGGGCGGACGACGCCGATGCCGAAGCCGTCGCCGACCGGCAGGACGGATGCCTCGAGTTGCTCGTGGTGCAGGAATTTTTCGTTGAAGGCGCGCAGGGCATCGGTATTCTCGTCGTGCTCACCGGCAGCGATCCGGCCGCTCCAGAGCACGTTGTCGACCGTGATCATTCCGCCGGGCGCCATCTTCGGCAACAGCGCGTCAAGATACGCGGCGTACTCGGGCTTGAGGGCATCGATGAAGGCGAACTCGATACCCGGGGCGAGCCGGGGCAGCACGCGCAGCGCCGGCTCGTTGATCACCCGCACCCGGTCGGTGACGCCGGCCCGCAGCCAGTAACGCCGCGCCCGGTCGGTGCGGCTTCGGTCGGGATCGATCGTGTCGATACGGCCACCTAAAGGAAGCGCGCTCGCCATCCACAGGGTCGAAAAGCCGATCGCCGTGCCGATCTCGAGGACGCGCTTGGGGGCGAGCGCTGTCACCAGCACACGGAGCAGGCGGCCCGCGGCGGGGTTGACGATCGGCACGCCCTCGCTTCGTCCGGTCGTGAGCATCTCCTCGAGGACCGGCCCCAGTGGCGGATGGACGCCCTCCAGGTACTCGAGATCTCGTTCAGCGACGAGCATGCGCCACCGGCATGGCGGGGAAATGATTCAGCGGACCGTGCCCGTGTCCCAGCGCGGGCGCCGACGCCAGGGCGCGCGAGACATAGTCGCGAGCCTCGGCCACGGCACGCGCCAGATCCAGGCCGGCGGCCAGTGCGGCCGTAATCGCCGCGGAGAAGGTGCAGCCGGTTCCGTGTGTACTGGTGGTCACGATTCTCGGAGCAGGATACTCGTGGACACCCTGGCCATCGACCAGCAGGTCGACGATCGGATCGTCCTGCGCGTGGCCGCCTTTGATCACGACCGCCTGCGCTCCCAATGCCAGGATGGCGCGGGCCGCGGCCACGCGGTCGTCCCGAGTCCGGATCGTTCGGCCGGACAGCGCTTCGGCTTCCGGAATGTTTGGCGTGACGAGGTGCGCCAGGGGCAGCAATCGCCGGCGGAGGGCCTCGACCGCGTCTTCACGGAGCAGGCGGTCGCCGCTCTTGGCGATCATCACCGGGTCGACGACCAGGGGGCGGAGCCGATGCCGCTCGATGCCGGCGGCCACGACTTCGATGATGGCCGCGCTCGAGAGCATTCCGGTCTTGAGTGCGGCAATCGAAAAATCTTCGGCAACGGCGTCGAGCTGCGCGGCGATGACGCCGGCATCGACCTCCTGGACGGCCCGGACGCCGACGGTATTCTGGGCGGTGATCGCGGTGATGACCGTCACGCCGTAGACGCCAAGCGCGGCGAACGTTTTCAGATCGGCCTGGATGCCGGCACCGGCCCCGGAGTCTGAGCCGGCGATCGAGAGCGCGACCGGGAGCGTCATGCCATCACTCGACGAAGCCCTAGATATGACCCGGCCGCGACCAGCACGCTGGCGACGCCCGAGATATCCGCGCCATGCAAGGCGTCGATCAACGGCTGGTTGGGATAGTGGGCGCCGGGAAACGCCGTCGAGAACAGGTTCGGGTAATTGACGAAGACGAGGCTGGCGGCGGTTCCGATCACCCAGGCCAGCACCGCGGGCCGGGTTTTGCCCTGGCCGAAGACAAAGAAACTCAGCAAGACGACGGCCGCCCAGGCCGGTGCCCACAGGTACGTCAGGATCAGAAAGTCTTGATAGAAGAGGTGAAAATCCCAGACGACGACGGCCACGGTGGCGATGGCAGCCCCGAGAATGCCGGCCGCGAGCGCCGTCTGCCATCGCAAGAGACGAATGCCAAGCGTCTGCGCGACGAGCCCGGCGGTGTACACGTCCAGATAATTCGCCCAGACCTCACCCAGGATGACGAAGGCGAAAAATGGCACCGCGACCGCGGCCGGCGCGTGCT
>Ga0209378_1003740_pt1 | contig 10190 bp, 10 predicted proteins | sample GraSoiAngelo_156_FD_186170 | JGI IMG/M metagenome (GOLD analysis project Ga0209378, IMG submission 186170) | Grasslands soil microbial communities from the Angelo Coastal Reserve, California, USA - 14_1009_13_40cm (SPAdes) (version 2) | ecosystem: Environmental > Terrestrial > Soil > Grasslands ... | reverse complement strand
CCGAGGGTGGTCGCGTAGTGGGAGTCCACCACGCTCGAGGCGAGCGCGGGGATGGCCGCCTGGTGACCGGCGACGCGGAAGACGATCCCGCTGTTGGCGCGGGCGGGGGAGAGGGTGATCCGCGCGGCTCGCCCCGAATGTAACCCGATCCCGTCCAGGGCAACCCGCGTCTTGATCGTCTGCTGGAAGTCCATTGGGCCGGAGACGATATACAGCAAGCGGGATGCCACGGTGGCGAGTAGGTCGATTTGCTCTATCTTCCCTCACGTTTCACGAGAGCCAGCGCGGGCTCCCGGGCAACCCTGTTCCAGGAATGACACACGGGATCGACCCCCGCGTCTCCTTTTAGAGACGGCTCGCTGAGTTTTTGGGCGGCGGGGCCTTAGTGGGCAAAGCCACGGCTCGGCGCCTGGCTCCCCAGGTCACCCAGGCGCGACTGAAGGACGGCCACGACCGCCGGTCCGGCCGTCTCGGTCCTGAGGACCCGGGGGCCGAGGCTCGCCGAGAGAAAGCCGTGGGCGACAGAGAGCTCAACCTCGGCGGCCGCCAGCCCTCCCTCCGGTCCGATCAGCGCGATGGCGGCGGAGACCGGGCCCCCGAGCTCGGCCAGCACGGCTCCGAGGCCCCGGCCCTCCCCCTCCCAGAGGCAGAGGCGGAGGCCGCCCGCGGGCAGGTCGGCGAGGAACTCGGTCAGCGGCCGGGGTGGCTCGACCGGCGGGATGACGGCCCGGCCGCACTGCTTTGCCGCCTCCGTGGCGACCCGCTGCCAGCGTCGGACCCGCTCGCGCCAGCGCGCGGCCTCGAGGCGCACGACCGTGCGCTCGGTGAGGACGGGGGCGATCCGCGCGACCCCGAGCTCGGTGGCGGCGCGGATGATCGTCTCGAGCTTGTGGCCCTTCGGCACCCCCTGGGCCAGCGTGATCGCGAGGGGGGACTCGGCGGCGCTCCGCGTCGCGGACAGGACGGTGCCGACCGCGGCGTCGGCGGTGACGCGCTCCAGGCGCACCGTGTACTGGCGCCCGTTGCCGTCGACGGCGGCGACCAGGTCGCCGGCGGCCAGCCGGAGAGTCCGCGCCATGTGCCGCGCCTCCTCGGCCTCGAACGTGAGACGAGTGCCCTCGACCGCGTCGGGACGGACGTGGAAGCGGCGGAGGGTCACAGCCGCCGAAGGGCGAGGCTCGCCCAGCCGTCGACCATCTCGCGGTCGTGCGGGACCAGCCCGGCGGCCGCGAGCGCGCCGGCGACGGCGCCCGCCTCGTGTTCGAGGATCCCCCCGAGGATCAGCGTCCCGCCCGGGCTCAGGAGCCGCCGGTACCGCGCGCCGAGAGCCAGATGCGCGGTCGCGAGCAGGTTGGCGAGGACGAGCGGGAAGCTGCCGGTCACGAGCTCGGCGGCGTCGGCGACCGCGCACCGCACGCGGTCGGGGACCCCGTTCCGCGCCGCGTTGGCGATGGCGGCGACGATCGCGTCGGGGTCCGTGTCGACGGCGAGCACCTCGGGCACGCCGAGCCGCGCCGCCGCGATGGCGAGGATGCCGGAGCCGGTCCCGAGGTCGAGCGCCCGCGCGATCGGCTCCGGGTGCGGCTCGCCCGGGCCGGCCTCCGTCTCGGACTCGCCCGCTCGGCTCGCCTCACTCGGGCCGGGCGGGGAGGCCACGGTGCAGCTTCGCCCCCGTGGGCTTCGTGGGCGCGGCGCGCCCGGCGGTGGGGCGTCGCCCGGCCCGGGCCGACCCTGCCCGGCTCGCGCCGCTGCCGGCGCCTCGCACAGCCGCTCGAGCAGGACGAGGCAACCGGAGGTGCTGCCGTGGTGGCCGGTGCCAAAGGCGCGTCCGGGCTCGATGACGAGCGTCAGGCGCGGGGTGGCGGGGGTGTCCCACGGCGGCGCCACCAGCAGCCGGCGGCCGACCTCGATCGGGCGGAAGTGGGCCTTCCACGCCTCGGCCCAGGCCTCCTCGACCACCGGGAGCACGGTCGGCGCGACATCGGCCACGGCGTAGCCGAGGGCGCGGAGCCCGTCCAGGTACCGGCGGACCCGGGCGCGGAGGGCGCGGGGCGCCACGTAGGGCGGGAAGAACGCGCGCAGGACCTCGTCCTCGACGACGCCGAGCGCGCCCAGCTCCCAGACGAGGTTGGTGAGGCCTTCGGAGATAGGCGCGGTGACGGGGACGGTCAGCTGCCAGAACGGCGCCGACATCAACCGCCGAGGATCTTCTTGACCCAGCCGCCCTCGTCCTTCATCGCGGCGTCCAGCGCCTCGATGGCGGCGCGCTGTCTCGCGGTCAGCTTCTGGGGGATCTCGAGCGCCACCTGGTAGCAGGCATCGCCGTGCCCTCGGCCGCGCAGGCGGGGCAGGCCCTTGCCGCGCAGCCGCAGCACCTCGCTCGGCTGGGTGCCGGCCGGGACCTTCAGCGTGGCCGACCCGCCCAGTGTCGGGACCTCGACCTCGGCCCCGAGCGCCAGCTCGGGAAACGTGAGCCGGAGTTCCGCGTAGAGGTCGGCCTCGCGCCGGACGAACACCGGGTGCTCCGGCACCCGCACGACCACGTAGAGGTCGCCGGGAGGACCTCCGCGCGCGCCGGCGCCGCCCTCGCCGCCGAGCCGCATCTGCATGCCGTCCTCGATGCCGGCGGGAATCTTCACCTGCAGAAGCCGCTCGCGGCGCACGCGCCCCTCGCCGTGGCAGGTCTTGCACGGGTTGGTCACGATCTGGCCCTGCCCTCCGCAGCGCGGGCACGGGCGGCTCACGGTGAAGAGGCCCTGGCTCAGGCGGACCTCGCCGCGTCCCTGGCAGGTCGGGCAGGCCTCGCGCCGGCTGCCGGGCTCGACGCCGCTGGCGCCGCACGCCTCGCACGGCTCGGCGCGCGGGATTTGGAGCTTGGTGTCGACGCCGCTCGCGGCCTCCTCGAGCGTGATCTTCAGCTCGTACTGGAGATCCTCGCCGCGCGCGGCGCGGCTCCGCTGTCGGGCGCGGCCGCCGCCCGCGAAAAATCCTTCGAAGATGTCCTCGAACAGCGAGCCGAAGCCGACGTCGGCGAACCCCCCGGGGCCCGGCGACACCGTGCCGAACCGGTCGTAGTGCGCCCGCTTCTCGGCGTCCGACAGGGCCGCGTAGGCCTCGTTGAGCTCCTTGAATCGGTTCTCCGCCTCCGCGTTGCCGGGATTGCGGTCCGGGTGGTAGCGCATCGCGAGCTGCCGGTAGGCCTTCTTGAGCTCCGCCTCGCTGGCGTCCCGGGAGACCCCGAGCACGTCGTAGTAGTCGCGCGCCACGCGCTAGGCGTCCCCGCCGGGCGCCACCGCCACGGCGACCAGCGCCGGGCGCAGGACGCGCCCGTGGAGCAGGTAGCCCCGCGCCGTCTCGCCGACGACGGTGTTCTCGGGCTCGGTCGAGCTGCGCACCTGCGCCACGGCCTCGTGGCGCGCGGGATCGAAGGTGGCGCCGAGGGCCGAGTAGCGCTCGAGGCCGAACTTCTCGAGCACCTTCAAGAGCTCGCGCTGGATCAGCTCGATCCCCTCGACAATCGAGGCCGCCTCGCCGCGCTGGCGGGCGGCGTCGAGCGCCCTGTCGAAGTTGTCGAGCACCGGCAGCAGGTCGCGGATCAGCGATTCGTTTGCGTAGCGGACGTACTCGTCGCGCTCGCGCTGGGCCCGCCGCTTCACGTTCTCGAGCTCGGCGAGCGTGCGCAAGTAGCGGTCGTGCTTCTCGTCCCGCTCCCGACGGAGCTGCTCGACGCCCTCCGCGGACCCCTCCCCGGGCTCGCGCCGGAGGTCGGTCTCGCCCGCGGCGGATTCGGAGACCGAGGGCCGCTCGTCTGTCATGGCAGCAAAAATTATAGCAGGCCGCCGGGGGGCGTCAGGAGGGCAGGTAGAGATCGCGGCGGACGCGGGACAGGCGCTCGCTCATCTGGAGCGCGGCATCCTCCACGATCGAGATGACCTCGGGGTAGCGCATGCGCCGGGGGCCCACGATCCCCAGGATGCCGAGGACCTGGTCGCGGTACGAGTACGTGGAGGTGACGAGCGTGCAGTCCTGCAGGTCGGCGACGGGATTCTCCTCACCGATCGTCACCTGCAGCCCGCCCCACCGGGAGAGATTCGACAGGAGCTCGATCAGGTGGTCCTTGTCCTCGAAGGTCCGGAGCATCTGGCGCACGGCGCCGATGTCCAGGAATTCGGGCTGCTCGAGCATGTTGATCGCGCCCTTGACGTAGAGGGTGCGGTCGCGCAGGAGGTCGAGGATCTGCTCGACGAGCGCGCCGACGCGCGTCCGCAGGGGATCGAGCGGGTCGGCGGGCGCCGCCCAGTCGTCGAGGACGGTCTGGACGGTCTTGCCGCGGACGCGCCGCGTGATCTCGCGGCCGATCTCGCGCAGGTCGTCGGAGGCGACCGTTGGCGGCAGGCGGAGGGCGCGGGCCGTGAGCCAGCCCGCCTCGGTGGCGATCACGGCCAGCACCCGATCGTCCTCGAGCCGGATCAGCTCGACGCGGTCGAGCGCCGTGTGCTTGAGGGGGGGCGCGAGGAGCAGGCCCGTGAAGCGACTCGTCTCGGAGAGGTGGGCCGTCGTCTGCTCCATGAGGCGGTCGATGCCGTCGCGGTCCTCCCGCGGCTGCGCGTCGCGCGGCGGGGTGGGCGCCGGCGACGGGAACGACTCGACGTAGAAGCGGTAGGCCTTGTCGGTGGGGACCCGGCCGGCCGAGGCGTGGGGCTGTGACAGGTACCCCATCTCCTCCAGATCGGCCATGGTGTTCCGGATCGTGGCCGGCGAGAGGTTCGGCATGTGGCGCTTGGCGAGCGCCCGCGAGCCGACGGGCTCCGCCGAGTCGATGTACTCGCGAATGACCGCGATCAGGATCTCCCGATGTCGGGCGTCCATAACCACCTGATTTCTATCACACCTGGACGAGCTCGACAAACAGGGCGTCCGAGAGCAGGAAGCCGCGCTCAGTGAGGCGCAGGCGCCCCTCCGCGCCTTCGAGCAGCCCGGCCGCCTGCCATCCTTCGAGCCGCGCCGCGAGGGCGGGGTCGGTGGCCGCGCGCGCGCCGAGCCAGCCTTCCGGCACGCCGTCGCGCGTGCGCAGGCCGAGGATCAGACGCTCGCCCGCCGCCTGCCGATCGGTGAGCACCTCGTGCTCGGCGACGGGCAGGACGGCGCGCTCGAGCAGCTCGCAGTAGCGCTCGGTGGACCGGACGTTCGAGTAGCGGACGCGGCCGAGGAATCCGCAGGCGCCGGGCCCGAGCGCCGCGTACTCGCGCCACCGCCAGTAGACCTGGTTGTGACGGGAGCGGCAGCCGGGGAGGGCGTAGTTGGAGATCTCGTAGTGCTCGTAGCCGCGCGCGGCCGCGCTCCGCGCCAAGGCCCAGTACTGCGCCACGACCGTGTCCTCGGGCGGGAGGCCGGGGACGCCGTCCGATCCCCACCGGCTGCCCTCATCCAGGGTGAGCCCGTAGGCCGACAGGTGGTCCGGTCGCCAGTCGAGCACCTGGTCGACGGTCTGCTGCCAGCCCGCGACGTCGAGCCCCGGCAGGCCGTACATGAGGTCGACGGAGACCTGGGGCACGCTCGCCTCGCGCGCCGCCGCGAACGCCGCCCGCGCGCCCCGCGCGCCATGGAGCCGGCCAAGGTGCCCGAGGATCGCGTCGTCGAGCGACTGCACGCCGAGGCTCACGCGCGTGGCGCCGGCCGCGCGGTAGGCCTCGAGCTTGGCCCGGTTCACGCTCTCGGGGTTGCACTCCACGGTCACCTCCGCGTCCGCCCCGATCCGGAAGCGGGCGCGCAGGCCGCCGAGGACGCCGGCGAGCTCGGCGGGCTCGAGCACCGACGGCGTGCCGCCACCGAGGAAGACCGTCTCGAAGACCGTCGTCCGCCTCCACGGCGCGGCGGCGAGGAGGTCCATCTCCCGAGGCAGCGCGCGCAGGTAGCGGTCCTGCAGCCCCTCGCGGAGCGGGGACGTCGCGAACGAGCAGAAGGGGCAGCGCTTGACGCAGAAGGGGACGTGGACGTAGAGGCCGAGCGAGGTGTCGCCCGGCGCCACGCCGGTGAGCGGACCGAGCCGGTCAGCCGCCACCGGGCCCCCGCCGGTCAGGGCAGGTAGTGGCCGAGGCGCTTCCAGCGGAGCCAGTGACGGTCGCTGTCCCATGACCAGTAGATGAGGAAGGCCTTGCCCTTGATCTCGTCGTGCTTGACGAAGCCCCAGTAACGGCTGTCCTGCGAGTTGTCGCGGTTGTCGCCCATGACGAAGTAGGAATCGGGCGGGACCGTGGTGGGTTCGCACCCGTACGAGTACCCACAGTACCCCGGGGGATCAGAGCGCGGGAACGACGGCGGCGTCACCCGCCGGTAGGGCTCGACGAGCGGCTCGTCGTTCACGATCACGGTGTGCCCGCGGATGAGGACGCGGTCGCCCGGGACGCCGATGACGCGCTTGATGAAGTCCCGCCGTTCGTCCTGGGGGTACTTGAACACGATGATGTCGCCCCGGCGGGGGGCCCGGATCCCGGGCAGCGGCCAGCCCGTGAAGGGCACCGTCGGACCGTACAGGAACTTGTTGACCAGGATGTAGTCGCCGACCAGCAGCGTGTCCATCATCGAGCCCGACGGGATCGTGAAGGCCTGGACGACGAACGTCCGGATGACGAGCGCCAGGAGGACCGCGATCGCGATCGCCTCGACGTACTCCCGGACGAGGGACTTCTGGCGCTTGCCGACGCGGACGGGCGGCGGGGCCTCTTCCATCTTTTCCTCGAGGTCCATCGTCAACTCTTCAGTACCGACAGGAACGCCTCCTGCGGCACCTCCACCTTTCCGACCTGTTTCATCCGCTTCTTGCCCTCTTTCTGTCTTTCCAGCAGCTTGCGCTTGCGCGTGATGTCACCGCCGTAGCACTTCGCGGTGACGTTCTTGCCCATGGCCTTGACGGTCTCGCGGGCGATCACGCGGCTGCCGATGGCCGCCTGGATGGCGACCTCGAACATCTGGCGCGGGATGACGGCGCGAAGCTTCTCGACGAGCGTCTTCCCCTTCTCGTAGGCCTTGTCCCGGTGGACGATGACCGACAGCGCGTCTACGGGATCGCCGTTGAGCAGCACGTCGAGCTTGACGAGGTCGGCCTCGCGGAATGCCGCGAACTCGTAGTCGAACGACGCGTAGCCCTTCGAGATCGACTTCAGCTTATCGTAGAAGTCCACGACGATCTCGGCGAGCGGGAAGTCGAACTGGATGTGGACCCGCTTGCCGACGTACTCGAGCGAGCGATGCTCGCCCCGCTTGTCCTGCGCGAGCTTGTAGATCGGCGCCATGAACTCGGTCGGCACGAAGACCGACCCCCGCACGTACGGCTCCTCAATGTGGTCGATGCGGTCCGGCGGCGGCAGCCGGGCGGGATTGTCGACCTCGACGACCTCCCCCGCGGTCGTCAGGACCCGGTAGCGCACGCTGGGCGCGGTGACGATCAGCGAGAGCGAGAACTCGCGCTCCAGGCGCTCCTGCACGATCTCGAGGTGGAGCATGCCCAGGAATCCGCAGCGAAAGCCGTAGCCGAGCGCCAGCGACGTCTCCGGCTCGAAGCTGAACGCAGAGTCGTTCAGCCGCAGCTTCTCGAGCGCGTCGCGGAGGGCCTCGTAGTCGGTGTCCTCGATCGGGTAGAGGCCGGCGAAGACCATTGGCTTGGCCTGCCGGTAGCCCGGAAACGGCACCGCCGCGGGGCGGAGCTGCTCCGTGATCGTCTCGCCGACGCTGGCGTCGGCGATCCGCTTGATCGACGCCGTGATGAACCCCACCTGTCCCGCCGAGAGCTCGTCCACCGGGCGCATGTCGGGGGAGAACACGCCCACCTGCTGGACCTCGAAGGACTTGCCGTTGGACATGAAGAGGATCCGGTCGCCGGGCCGCACGCGGCCGTCGAACAGCCGGACGTAGACCACGACCCCCTGGTAGGAGTCGTAGGGATCGCCGGTCGGCGGCGGGATCCGCTCGATGATCGCCTCGAGCACCTCCGGCACCCCGGTCCCGTGCTTGGCCGAGATCGTGAGCGCCCCGTCGCCGTCAAGCCCGAGCACCTCCGCGATCTGGCGGCGCGTGCCCTCCACGTCGGCCGAGGGGAGATCGATCTTGTTGATGACGGGCACGATGGCGAGGTTCGCGTCCGCGGCCAGGTAGAAGTTCGCGAGCGTCTGCGCCTCCACGCCCTGCGCGGCGTCGACGATGAGCACGGCGCCCTCGCAGGCGGCCAGCGAGCGCGAGACCTCGTACGAGAAATCCACGTGGCCCGGCGTGTCGATGAGATTCAACGTGTATTCCTGGCCGTCGCGCGCCTTGTAGAGGAGCCGGACCGTGTGGGCCTTGATCGTGATGCCGCGCTCGCGCTCGAGGTCCATCGAGTCCAGCACCTGGTCGACGGCCTTCTTGGCGTCCATGGTGCCGGTGAGCGAGAGGAGGCGGTCCGCCAGCGTCGACTTGCCGTGATCGATGTGGGCGACGATGGAGAAGTTGCGGATCCGAGCCAGCGTCATCGGCTCAGAATAGCACGTCAGCGGACGGCCCGCGTCCCGTCGGGGACGACGGCGTCGGCCTCGAGCACCACGCCGGGGGCCACCTCGACGTGGGCGCCGATGACCGCGTCGGCGCCGACGATGCAGTCGCGCAGCACGGCGCCCTCGCCGACGGCGACGCCCTCCCACAGGATGGCGCCCTCGATGCGGGCGCCGGCGGCGATGCGGGCGCCGGCGCCGACCACCGCGAGGGGCCCCAGGCGGGCGCCGGCCCCGACGCGGACGCGGGCGCCGATCACCGACGGCGCCACGAGCGTCGCGCCGGGCGCGAGCCGGGTGCCCGCGCCGACCCAGCAGCCCTCGCGCAGCGTCCCGGCCGGCCGGACCGTGGTGGCCACGCGCCCGCGCAGCAGATCGACCTGATACGCGGCCGGGCTGCCGATGTCGCGCCAATAATGGTCGCCGAGCGCGGACCCGAAGACAGGGACGCCGCTCGCGAGGAAGGCGGGGAAGACCTCCCGCTCGATCGAGACCGGGCGGTCGGCCGGGATGCGCCCGAGGAGCTCCGCCTCGAGCACGTAGATCCCGGCGTTGACGAGGTTGGTCGTGACCTCCTCGGGCCTCGGCTTCTCGAGGAAGCGTCGGACGGCCCCGTCGGCGCCGGTCTCGACGAGCCCGTACGAGGTCGGGTCCTCGACGGGGACGAGGCCGATCGTCACGCCGGCCTGGCGCGCCGCGTGGACGCGCAGGACCGCCCCGAGGTCGGCGTCGGTCAGGACGTCGCCGTTGAGCACGACGAGCCGGCCGCGGGCGAGCGCGGCGGCGTTCCGGAGGCCGCCGGCGGTGCCGAGCGGCGTCGCCTCGACGACGTAGCGCAGCCGGACGCCCGCCGCGTCCCCGGTGCCCATCGCGGCGCGGATGTCCGCCACCCGGTAGGAGCAGGACAGGATGACATCCGTGATCCCGTGCTGCCGGAGGAGAGCGAGCTGATAGTGCAGGAACGGCCGGTCCAGCAGCGGGACGATCGGCTTGGGCCGCGTGTGCGTGAGCGGACGGAGGCGGGTACCCTGCCCGCCGGCGAGGATTACGGCCTGGACGTCCACGGCTCCGCTTCGCTGATCAGCATGACCGGGATGCCGTCGCGAATGGGGTAGGCCTTCTGGCAGCGCGGGCAGATGATGCGCGTCTCCTCGAAGATCAGGTCCCCCTTGCAGGCCGGGCACGCCAGGATGGCCTTCAGCTCCTCGTCTATCATCGCGAAGCTCCTCCTCTGATGAATTCGAGCGTCTTGCGGAGGCCCAGGTCGAGTGGCGTAGCCGGGGCCCAACCGAGCAGCCGCTTGGCGAGTCCGGCGTCGAGCGCGCTCCGACGCTGCTCGCCCGGTTTGCCCGGCCCGTGGCGGGCGGCGGGCGTGGCCCCGGCGACGGCGGCCAGCCGGCGGTAGAGGTCGTTCACGCTCGACTCGACGCCGGTGCCGATGTTGATCGCGTCGGTCGTCTGCGGCACGCCGAGCGCCAGCAGGGTGGCGTCCGCGACGTCCTCGACGTACACGTAGTCGCGCGTCTGTTCGCCGTCGCCGTTGATCAGGCACGGCTCGCCCGCCACGAGGCGGCTCGAGAAGATCGCGACCACGCCCGCCTCGCCCAGCGGGTTCTGCCGCGGACCGTACACGTTCGCGTAGCGGAGCGCGACCGCCGTCGAGCCCGT
>Ga0209378_1003739_pt1 | contig 10194 bp, 8 predicted proteins | sample GraSoiAngelo_156_FD_186170 | JGI IMG/M metagenome (GOLD analysis project Ga0209378, IMG submission 186170) | Grasslands soil microbial communities from the Angelo Coastal Reserve, California, USA - 14_1009_13_40cm (SPAdes) (version 2) | ecosystem: Environmental > Terrestrial > Soil > Grasslands ... | reverse complement strand
CGGTGACATCAATGGCTGTCGGGCGGACACAGCCGCTCTCCTCGCGGCGATACCACCGGACCGACTGGAAATGCCGACGGGTGACAGAGAGAAGACCCTCTCCGAGTGCAGCGCCGCGCGCTGAACCGCTGTGATAATCGGCGACTCGTGTAGGTCGTTGTATGACAACGAGCGGAGGGCACAGGACTCGAACCTGTACGGGCTTGCGCCCAGCGGTTTTCAAGACCGCCGCCTTACCAGTTAGGTCTAGCCCTCCAGTGTTACAGGACTTCAACTTACGGTGGCGGGGGACCTCTTAGAAGGGGCTGATTGTGCCACAACTGTGCCGTTGAAGTGCTTCGTCACGGCCTGTGTGTGGTCGGGCCGTTCGCAAAGCGTGCGCGATAGGCACTCGGCGAAACGCCGAAGCGGCGCTCGAACGCGCGGCGGAAGACGTCTTCGCTCACATACCCAACCGATCGCGCGATCGCGTCGATGCCCACACGTCGATGCCCGTTCGACAGTTTCCGGCTCGCGTCCGCCAGGCGGGCTTCTTGGACGAAGGACGCTGGCGTCGTGCCGAACTCACGCTTAAACTCGCGCGCGAAGTGGCGGGGGCTGAGGAAGGTGCGCGCTGCCAGCGCTTCGACTGACAGGTCGGCGAGCAGGTGCGAGTGAATCCACGTGACCAGGTCCGCGAAGCGATTCGTCGCGGTTATCTGAAAATGGAGCGGCTCGGAGAACTGATTCTGACCCCCGGGGCGCTTCAGATAAACGACCAACTCGCGCGCCACGGCCAGCGCGGCACTTGGTCCCTCGTCCTCTTCGATCAACGCGAGCGAGAGATCAATTCCCGCAGTAATGCCGGCCGACGTGTAGAACTTCCCGTCCTTGATGTAGAGCGCGTTGGGGTCGACGCGGAGCTTGGGAAAGCGGTGCGCCATGTCCTGGCTGGCCGTCCAGTGCGTCGACACGCGGCGTCCGTCGAGAAGTCCGGTTGGGCCGAGCGCATAAATGCCAGTACAGATGCTGGCGATCCGCCGCCAGTGTGGCGCCTGGGCGGTGATCCAGGAGGCGGCTTTCTCGGCGACGCCGGGCCGACGCAACCCTGACCCACCCGGAATCACGAGCGTGTCCAACTCGATCCGGCCTCCGATGATGCGGTCGGCCTTTACCACAATACCGCTGCTGGTCGTGAACCGGCGACCCGTCAGTCCGATGACGACGACATCGTACGGCGGCCAGTGTGCCTGCACCTCACCGTTCAGCCGCCGGTTCAGAAACACGTCTGACCGAAACGCATCGCTGGGCCCGAACAGATCGAGCGCCTGGAGACCGTCGAAGCCGAGGAAGCCGATTCGCCGGCTCATTAGGAGCCGCCGCTCGGGGCGGGAAAGTGGACGACCGCGTCATCGACCGGGATCTCGAGCCGCTTGACGGCTTCGACGCGAGACGTGGGTTCGTAGTCTCGCCCGAATCCTAGGAACACAAAGCGGTCGAACACAAACGGAATGCCCTCGGCGGCCAGCGGAGAGGGCGCATCCATGACCTGGAAGTGCAGATGCGGCCCGGTCGTCTGGCCGGAGTTGCCCAGGAGCCCAAGCACCTCGCCGCTGCGTACGTGCTGGCCTGGCTTCACTCGAACGCTGCCGCGAGCGAGGTGGGCGACCATGAAGAACGTGGACGGCCCGATCCGAACAATGACATAATTGCCTGCAATCCTCGGAATCGACGGGGCAGGCAGCGGCTGATCAGGCGCGTTATCGGCGATGCTGTCCACGACGGCGACGACCTCACCCGAAGCAACCGCATGGACCTGTTCGCCAAACCCCCAGAAGTTCTGCGGTCGCGACCTATTGTCGTGCCACGTGTTCCCATTCGGTCCGATTTCGACCAGGTCCACGGCGAAACGCTGGGAGATCCGCGCTTTCCCATTCAGCGGCACGAGTGCGCGCCGGTGCGGGGAGGAGTTCGATGGGCCATCGCCGACAAGCCAGTCACCGTTCACCAGGGGCGGCGCTAGAACCATCACGCGATCACGCTCGACCGGCGTCACGAGACCATCGATGACGGACGTCACGACCAGGCCGGTCGCTGCGGTCGTGTCTACCACGTCAAACGTCAGTCGCTGACGCAGGGAAGGCGGTAAGGGTCCGGTCGCCCGCAAGTCGAGCCATACATACAGTAGGGCGCGTACGCCGGGATCGATGCGCCGCCCGTCGCCGCCGTGGCGGCCCACTGTTTGACACACGGCGGCCAGTGCGGAGTCCCGAAGCATTGCGAGCGGCCGATCCGCAGCCGAAGCCCCAGAAAATACCTCGAGCGATCGAAGCACGAGCGGTCGCGATCCGAAGTTCGTCACATGGAGTTCGTAGACCAGGACCGGACTGCCGCCTGCGCTCACCGGAGTGGGCGCTTTGGGAACCACGACCTCCACGGGGGTCTGTCGTTGCGTCGCCTGACCACCGAGCGCGACGGGAAGGAAATAGGCCAGCAGTATGGTGCGGACGATGGGCATGAGAGCCTCCGTTCGCGCCAGTGTACGGCGGCGTGCGAATGGCCGCAATGACACTTATCAGACTATTCCTGCCACGAGATTGCCCGGTGAGATGAAACTCCTCGCTCCGTTCGAGCGTCTCAGCCTTGTCTCAAGCCCATCCTTCCAGGGAGACCCGCGGATGCTCCAGATCCTCCGCATCACGCTGTTGATCCTGCTCGTCCTGTGGGTGCTCGGACAGGTTCGAAAGCCCACCGGGCCGCTCGGCAGAAGAGTCCTGCAGGCCATGAATCGCGCCCATGCGACGGTGACCGACTGGGGACTGCAGCATCTTCGCTTCGAGAACAACGCGACGATCCTGGATATCGGGTGTGGGGGTGGGCGCACGGTGCAGCGACTGGCCACCCTCGCCCCCGCGGGCGCGGTCTACGGGATTGACTACTCGGCGGTGAGCGTCGCGGCGTCACGCCAAACGAACGCGCGCGAGATCGAGGCCGGGCGCGTCCACATCCAGCTCGGCTCGGTGGCCGCCTTGCCCTTTCCCAACGGCACCTTCGATGTCGTCACCGCGGTGGAAACCCACTACTACTGGCCCGATCTGCCGGCCAACATAGGGGAGGTGCTCCGTGTCCTGAAGCCCGGCGGGACGTTCGCCATCATCGCCGAGACCTACCGCGGCGCGCGCTTCGGCGTCCTCCACGGCGTGGTCATGCGGGTGCTGCTGCACGCCGCGTACCTGAGCGACGCAGAGCATCGGGATCTCCTGACGGGAGCCGGATTCACGGACGTGACGACGACGCACGAGCCCGGGACGAGCTGGATCTGCGCCGTGGGCCGCCGCCCCGCTACCGCTCGGCCGGGGGGTTGAACCCGTAGCTCGTATTCTTGAACACCGAATCCGCGATCACGAGCGCCTTGCTCGCACGCTCGGGCTGCTTGGCCCGCAATACCTGGCCGAGCGACTGATACAGCAGCCCGTAGGTCGCGAGAATCCCCTCTGAGGGCTTGTCCACCCAACCGCGCGGACGGTGGCGCGCCGCGCTCGCCATGTGATACACGTTGAAGGCGAGGTTCTCGGTGCGCGGCACGTTCACGAAGCCGAACACCGGGATGAACTTGATGCTGTCCGACTCGGCGAGCTGCTGGGTGTGCAGCTTGCGCGCAAAGCCGTGCCCCTCGAGATCCCCGGTCAGACCGAACTGGTCCGCGTACGGCCCCACCGTGCGCGAGAAATAGATCGGCCGCCGGCCCATCTGATCCTTGATCGCCTGCAGCACGATCACGTCCGCGCGCTCGAGATACTGGCGGCCCAGCTGCTGCGGGTCGAGCACGACCGTCACACCGCCCAGGCTCACCGCCTGCTTCTCGCCCAGCCAGTACACCGGCTGCAGCGAGTCCCGGATATACGAATCGGAATAGCCGAGGAGCTTGCCATCCGGCTTGGGCCACGCGCGACCCCGATAGATCGCCGGCGCAGTCGAGGAGTCGAAGGTCGCGAGCGGCCGGCGCTGCAGCTGCCGGAGATACCAGTCCGTGTTCGCGAGCGACAGGTTCACGACCGTCACGTCCTGGCGGATGTGCTCGACTTCCTGCGCGTACCACAGGGGGAACGTGTCGTTGTCTCCCGCGGTCACGAGCACGCCGTATGGCTCCACCGACTGCAGCAGATCGGACGCGAAGTCGCGCGCGAGCGTTTCGCCCTTCCGCGACGCCGTGAGATGGTTCCCCACGAGCGGGACGAGCGCGAGCAGCAACACCGGCGTGGCCACCATCCAGCGTCGCTGCGGGTCGGGCTCGCGATCCTCCAGCGCCTCGTTCACCCATTCCATCAGCGTGGCGAGCCCCATCCCCACCCAGACTCCCCACAGCGCGAACGACGCGATGAAGAAGTAATCCCGCTCGCGCACCTCGCGCTGCAGTTGCGCGTTATCGGGCGCCCACGAGTAGCCGTACTTGAAGTTCAGGTAGAAGATCAGGACCAAGGTGAAGGTGGCCATGAGCGTGGTCATCGCGACCGCCGTGCGCAGGTCCGCCTTGAAGTGGCGGTACGCGCCGAGGCACCCGATGATGAAGAACAGCATGGCGAGCCCGGCGCGGATCTGCGTGCTCCAGTCGCGGCCCCACTGCCACGAGAAGTACTGGATCCACATCCCGATCTGCGCCGTGAGGGTCGCCTGGCGCTGCCACACCGGCGGCTTCCCGTACTGTTGGCGCGTGAGCACGTCCCACAGCGCCGACCAGTTGGTCGGCTCACCTTCGTTGATCGCCGGGAAGTGGGCCGCGCGGATCGGCAGGAACAGATAGACCGATATGCCGACCACCGCGACGACCAGCACCGCGACCGCGAAGTCCCAGTTCCGCGCCTGGATGATCGCGTAGCCCAACGCGCCAAGAAACAGCACGGCGGCGAACTTGAGCGGCGTGGCGCTCTCGAGCCCGCTCGCCACGATCAACGCGTACACGCTGCAGAACACCAACCACTGCGACCACTCGACCCGGCGCGCCGCCACGTCGCTCGGCCGCTGCGACTTGAGCTCCGGAAACAGCAGCACCACCACCACGGGCCCGACGAGCACGCCCATCATGTGATTCGTGGACGTGAGCGCCAGCAAGTACACGATCATCAGCAGATGGTGATCGTGCCCCTCGCCCAGCGGCTGGTCGTCCCAGCGCACGATGAGCCAGAGCACGAGCGCCACGGAGAGGAGCGAGAGCGTGTAGACCTTCTCGTTCACCACCGACTGGTTCCACACCGTGAACGACGTGGCCGCGACGAGCGCCCCCGCCAGCGCGGCCAGCCGGCGCGGCCCGCGGGCCGGCACCCAGCCGCGCATCCAGCGCTCGCCCACGAGGAACCAGCACCCCGCCGCGATCGCGCTCGTGACCCCGGCGAGCAGGTTGATCCGCTCCGCGTAGTGCGCCACCCACGGTACGAGGCCCCACGTGTGGGCGATGAGCACGAACAGCGGGTTGCCGGGCGGGTGGGGGATGCCGAGGACGTACGCGGCCGCGATGTACTCCGACGTGTCCCAGAACTGGGTGGTCGGGGCGAGCGTCGCGACATAGATGATCAGGGCGCCGAGGGCGACGAGGCCCGCGAAGAGATAGGGCGGGCCCTCGCGTAGCTCGGCGGCGTACGGCGACGAGGGGGGCGTCGGTTGGTTGGTCATGCTCCCATCACGAGTTAATGCCGGAACTGTCGGATGCCGGTCAACACCATCGCGAGGCCATGCCGATCGGCCGCGGCGACGACTTTCGCGTCGTTCACGGAGCCGCCGGGCTGGATGATCGCCCGCACCCCCGCCTGAGCCGCCTCTTCTACACCATCGGGGAACGGAAAGAACGCGTCGGAAGCTAACACCGCCCCCGCGGGGTCGTGCCCCTGCTGCCGCGCCTTGTGGACCGCCAGGAACGAGGCGTCCACCCGCGACATCTGGCCCGCGCCGATTCCGATCGCCGCTTCGTCACGCGCCAGCAGGATGGCGTTCGACTTGACCGCCCCGACCGCCGCCCAGGCGAAACGCAGGTCGCGCCACTCGGTGTCAGTCGGCGCGCGAGCGGTCGCGACCTTCCAGCGGGCCTCGTCCTCGATCTGCGCGACGCGCGCGCGCTGCTGCACCAGGAACCCGCCCCGGATGCGCTTCCAGTCCCAGCCCGCGGGCTCGCCCGTGGGGAGCCGGATCACGCGCAGGTTCTTCTTCTCCCGGAACACGGCCAGGGCCTCGTCGCTGAACGCCGGCGCCACCACCACCTCGACGAACAGCTCGCGCATCGCCTCGGCGCCCTCCCGGTCCAACCCCGCGTTGAAGGCGATCACCGAGCCGAACGCAGACGTGCGGTCCGTGGCGAGCGCGCGCTCGTACGCCTCCGCCGCCGTGCGCCCGAGCGCGATCCCGCACGGCGTGGTGTGCTTGATGATCGCGCACGCGATGCGGGTCGACCCCTTGCCGGCCCAGGGCATCACCGCCATAAGCCCGGCGTCCACGTCGAGCAGATTATTGAACGAGAGCTCCTTGCCGTGCAGCTGCTCGAGCTCGCGGATTCCGGGTTCGTGCGTCGCATACAACGCGGCGGGCTGATGTGGGTTCTCGCCGTAGCGGAGCTCCTGGCGGCGCTCGAGCGCCAGCAGGATGCGCTCGGGCCAGCGACCCTCGCCATGCGCCAGGTATGTATGGATCGCCGCATCGTAGGCGGCGGTATGGGCGAAGACTTTTATGGCGAGCTGCCTGCGCAACTTGGGGCCAACTGAGCGCTCTCTGAGAGCTTCGAGCACCACGGGATAGTCATCCGGATCCACCACGACGATCACGTCCGCGTGGTTCTTCGCAGCCGAGCGCAGCATCGACGGCCCGCCGATGTCGACCTGCTCGATCGCCTGCTCGAGGGTGACGCCGGGCTTCGCCACCGTCTCGCGAAACGGGTACAGGTTCACCGCGACCAGGTCGATCGGCGTGATGCCGTGCTCGGCCAGCGCCGCGCGGTCGCCCGGATGTGAGCGGCGGGCGAGCAGCCCGCCGTGCACCTTGGGGTGCAGGGTCTTCACGCGGCCGTCCATCATCTCGGGGAATCCGGTGACCTGCTCGATGGGGATCACGGGCACTCCGGCCGCGCGCAGCGCCTCGGCCGTGCCTCCGGTCGACACGATCTCCCAGCCGAGCGCCACGAGACCGCGGGCGAAGTCGACCACCCCGCGCTTGTCCGACACCGACAGCAACGCCCGCGCGGTCACCAGCTCTCGGCGACGGCCTGGATGATGTCGGCGAGGCTCGCGACATCCTTCAAGTCCACCACCTCGGCGGGGGAGTGCGAGTAGCGGAGCGGCCAGCCGATCGCCACGTCCACGACCCCGTACGGCGTGAACACCGACCCGTCGTTGCCGCCGTTCGTGGTGCCCACCTGTAGGGCGATGCCACGCCCGCGTGCGACGCGGACCAGCGAATCGACATACGCGGGCGGCGTGACCGAGGAGTTGTCCAGCGAGCGGGCCACGGCGCCCCGGCCGATCGGGGCCACCGCGAAGTTGGGGAGCTCGAGGGGTGAGTCCGCGGAGACGAAGGTATCGATGGCGTGCACGCGCCGAATGGTGGTGCCGAGCGCGGCCGCCACGGCCTTCGCGCCCTCGAGCCCGATCTCCTCTCGTGTGCTCCAGACGAATATGACAGGATGCTTGAGCAATGCGCGGTTCAGGTGCCGCAGCGCCAGCACCTGCGCCGCGGAGCCGACGCGATCGTCGAACGAGCGACCGGTGGCACGCGTTCCGGCGAGCCGGACGTAGTGCTTCGGCATGGTGACGGTGGACCCCGCGCGCACACCGAGCGCTTCGGTCGCCGCGCGGGTCGTGGTGCCCACGTCGACCCGAAGCGGCGGCGGGGTGTGGCGCACGAACCCCGAGTCGCGGGGCATGAACACACCCGGCACGTCGCCCTTGTCCGTGTGGACCAGCGCCGGCTGTCCCTCGAAGAGCGACGTGAAGAACCCACCACGCAGCTCGAGCTCGAGCGTGCCGTCGTCGCGAATGCCCCCCCCTGTGACTCGGAACCCGATCTCATCGAGATGCGCCACGAATACGACCGGTGGGCCTCCTGCCTTTGGGCCGACGCGCGCCCACAGATTGCCCGCCGTATCCGTCTCGGTGGTCACCCAGGAGGGCAGCAGGCGCTTTACCGTCTCGCGGACGGGGGCCTCGGAGCCCGAGACGCCGTAGGACTCGACCAACTGGGAGAGGACGGATTGCGTTTCGGAGATACGGGGGGGGTCCTGGGCGGATACAGGGTTAGACGGATAGGTGGCGAGAAAAACCACTGCGATAGCCGCCTCTCTAACCGTCTTCATCTCCCCTCCATCCAGCTCACGAGATCTTTCACTAGCGCGTCCGCCGCTCTAAGCTCCACCGTCTCCACCGCCGTGTCCTGGTACTTGACCGGCAGGCTGACGGTCTTGGTCTCGTCGAACGGGCCGAGCAGCCGGGTCACCGTTTCCAGGCCGGCATTGGCGAAGTAGAGACTTTGCGTAGTGAACGCGATCACCACGGTGCCCCGCACGCTGGGCTTGGACAGGGCGGCGGTCGCGAGCGCCGCGCAGGCAGCGCGCCATCCCGCAGCGGGTGCGGCGAGGAGCCGGTCGCCGTACAGGTGGGGCTGCTTGGCGAGCGAGACCGGCGCGAGCAGCGCTATGCCGAGTCGCTGCACGTCCGCCGCCAAGCTGGCGCCGATGTCCACGTACGCGTTATCCACCGTGAAGACCGGGTCAGGCGAGCCAGGACCTCCGCGGCCGCGCGTCAGGTGCGTCGACCTCACCGCGACCACGCCGGGCACGGCGCCGCGGGCGCCGAACACCGTGACGCGCTCGCCCTCGAGCTGCTGATCGAACAGTTGATACGCGAGGCGCGCGCCCCCCCCACCCCCGACGCGCCGCAACAGGAGGTAGCCATCGGGCAGGATGTTGCCGACCACGTAGCCCACCTCATCGAGCGGGCAGGTGAGGAGTCGCTTCGGCGCCCCTTGACCCAGGGTCAGCGTGATGTTGCCGGCACGATCGCGCGTACTGCCCGGAAGGAGCGCGAAGAGCGAGTCGCCCATCGCCTGCTCGAGTCCGGTGACGGCGGTCATGGAGGAGAAGCGGAGCGCCAGACCGTCGACGTGGCTCTGGGCCGAAAGGCGACGGAATGACGGAAGGACCGAAAGGAAAAGCAGCGCGAGCCGTAGCCTGGTCATGCATCCCCTTTCCGTCGCGTCGTCGTTTCGTCGAAGTCGGGTTCTTTCACGGACAGTTTTACGGGCTCGGGCGGCACTCCCCGCCGCGCTAGCTCCAAGACCACCATTGGTAACAGTTGATGCTCCACTTCGAGCACCCGGGCCGCGAGCGAGTCCGGCGTATCGTGGGCCAGGACCGGCACCGGCCATTGGGCGATGATCGGTCCGCGGTCGAATTCCTCATCCACGTAGTGCACCGTCGCGCCCGAGACGCGGGCGCCGCTCGCCAGCACTGCTTCGTGAACCCGGCGGCCGTACATCCCGCGACCGCCGAATCCCGGGAGCAAAGCCGGATGGATATTAATCAGGCGCCAGCGAAACCGCGCAACGACTGAGGCGGGCACGCGCTTCAGGTATCCCGCGAGGACGGCGAGGCGGGCATCGTCGAGCGCGGCCATAAGCTCGTCTGGGTCGGCGGGATTCCGCAGCACGGTGGTGGGCACGTCGGCGCGGCGGGCGCGCTCGAGTGCGCCGGCACCCGCCTGGCTCGAGACGACGCGGACGATCCGGGCGAGCGGCGATTCCCGGAGAGCGTCGAGCAATGACTGCAGATTGGTACCGCCGCCCGACACCAGCGCGGCGACCGGTATCGGGGAGGCGGAGGCGGTCGTCACCGGGTGCAGGGAGCGAGGGAGACGGGCCGCGAGCCGGATACGACGGTGAGGGTGAACCGCCCGGTCGCGAGGCGGTCGCTCGTCGTCACGACGACGACGTAATCCCCCGTCTTCGGAAGTCGCGCGGTGAGTCGCGCATTGCAACGGCCGCCCGAATCGTCGTCCTGGGGGGATGCGGTCTCGAATCCGGGCCCGAGGAGAAAGAGGTACGCGTCGAACGCATCGGACGCGAGGTCGATCGTCACGGTCTGGCCGGCGTGGCCCGCGAGCCGCCACTCCTGTGCGTAGGTATTCTCGGTACGGAGCAGGACGTCGCGGCGGGTGAGGGAGTCGCGCACCGTGTCGCCCAGGG
>Ga0209378_1003738_pt1 | contig 10200 bp, 10 predicted proteins | sample GraSoiAngelo_156_FD_186170 | JGI IMG/M metagenome (GOLD analysis project Ga0209378, IMG submission 186170) | Grasslands soil microbial communities from the Angelo Coastal Reserve, California, USA - 14_1009_13_40cm (SPAdes) (version 2) | ecosystem: Environmental > Terrestrial > Soil > Grasslands ... | reverse complement strand
GGAACCTGCACCGTTCCCTCCCCCGCCCCTACGCGGGCTCTTCGGTTGCCTCCTTAGTCAGAACGACCCTATAGCCCAGCAGACGCTCGGCCTCTTCGATACCGCCCTGGAGATCGCCGACCGTATTCATCTTCCCCAGGTCCACCCCGATATTAACAAGGGTCTGGGCGATCTCGGGCGACAGGCCGGTGACGATGACGGTCGCGCCGAGGAGCCGGGCGGCCTCGACGGTCTGGACGAGGTGGTTGGCCACGGCAGAGTCGATGTACGGCACGCCGGTGATGTCGAGCACGACGACTTTGGCGCGGTTGGTCCGGATGCCGCGAAGCAGCTGCTCGGTCAGCTGACGCGCGCGCTGGGGGTCGATGACGCCGATGATCGGCAGGATGAGCAAGCGCTCGCGGACCTGGAGCACCGGGGTCGACAGCTCGCGGATCGCCTCCTGCTGCTCGCGGATGATGCGCTCGCGCTCCTGAACGAACCCGACGGCGACCGTGATCGCGATGCGGTTGGCGGCGGGTTCGTACGCGTCGAGGATCCGGTTGAGCTTGTTAAAGTCGTCGCGATACTTCCCGAACAGCGAGCGCGCGAGCACGTCGCGGAGCAGGAGCACGATCCCGACGACCTCGTGCGTCTCGACGCCTCGCGGGATGATCCGCTCGGAGAGGTTGCGCGCATAGGCCTGCAGGGCCTCGTACGTCCCGGTCTCGAGGGCCTCGACGTAGTTGTCGTATACGGAGGTCGCCTCGGCGAAGACCTCTTCATTCGTCATCGCCGTCAGCAGCTTGGCCTCGGTGATGAGCCGGGCCCACTCTTCGCGGAGGTGGGCGCGCTGCTGCCTGAGGTGCGCCACCAGCTCGCGCAGTCGCGAGGCTGTGGATTCGAGACGGGGTTCGGTTGGGGTCGCTAGTTCCTTTACGTCACTCATCGCACACCTCCTGTCTGCGACATCCGAGGGGGGTGGAGAATTACTCCGGCGAATTCTACATCAGTTCCGGTGTTCTCCCATCAGGTATTCACCTGACTCTGCTCGGGGAAAACCCTGGGATCCTGAGAGAGTCCAGGGTGGAAAGACGCCTAGCGCCTCACGAGGGCCCAGCCGAACGTCTGGAGATCCTTGGCGAGGTCCCGCTGGCGCCGGTCCCCCCGGCGCCTCTCGGCCACCACTCGCTTAACGAGTTGGCGCCGCTCCCCCACCCGACGGTCGAGGATCACGTCCGCGGTCTCGCTACCGAATACATGCTTGAGGTACGTGTATCGTGCCGGTTCGGTAGCCGACACGATGAGGAGTAGACGGGCCACCAACCTACCTCCGCGGGGCTAACAGCCTCCGATCCATACCCTCAAAAGCTGGGAGCCCCGACACGCTGGCGCGTAACTGCGCCGAGGACTGAACCCGCTCCACTCCGGTCCGCATGTGTCGCAAGCTAGGCTATTCACGTTTTTCCGGAAATCGGGCGAATACCGCAAGCGGAGAGGGGAAAAAGCCCGACGAGGCTGCTGGCGCGACGACCGGCGACCGACCCAAACACTGCTTGCGCAGACCAAGCGGCGGCGCTATTGATTGGCGGCAATGAGGGCGGCGACGGCGGTCGTCACGAGTGGCGCCTTCCGGCGCCGGTTCCACCCCGAAATGTCGTTTCTCGAGGGAATGGGGGGCCCCGACATGGCCCCCCAACCCCCCCAACGCTCGGAGCCCCCCGGCGAAGCCGTGGCGCTCCTCGATACTCCGACAGGCTCGTAGTCGCCCGCCATCGTGGCGGGCGCCACACGAAGGAGTGCCATGAAGATCCACCGGCTCTACGTCGACAAGAACGGCGAGTCGCACTTCGAGGACATGGAAGTCCCCCTCACGGAATCGACCCGCGCTGGCCGGCTGTCGGCGCGCCTGCCCGCCACGGGAATCATCTTCCGCGAGGTGTCGGCCGACTACGACCTCGACTGGCATCCGGCCCCGCGGCGGCAGTACATCGTCAATCTCGACGCGGGCGTGCAGATCACCGCGAGTGACGGCGAGACGCGCCGCATCGGCGCCGGCGAAGTGCTCCTCGTCGAGGACACGTGGGGCAAGGGGCATCGCTCCAAGGCGCTCGACGGCAAGCCGCGCCACTGCATCTTCGTCCCCGTGGACTGACGCAGGGATGGGGACGCACGGAGCGATGGAAGGCGCATCCCGCAGGGACTGGCAGTCGGAGATGGACGAGCTCCGGCGCCGCGAGGATCTGGCCGAGGAGCTCGGCGGCCCCGAGCGCGTCAAGCGCCAGCACGAGGGCGGGCGCTACACGATCCGCGAGCGCATCACCAAGCTCGTGGACCCCGGCACCTTCCACGAGGTCGGCAAGATCGCCGGCCGGGCGACCTACGACGAGAGGAACGACCTCGAGAGCTTCACCCCCTCCAACTTCCTGTTCGGGCGCGCCAAGGTGGACGGGCGGTCCGTTGTCGTCGGCGGCGACGACTTCACGGTGCGCGGCGGGTCGGCGGACGCGACCATCAAGGGCAAGCACAACACGTGCGAGCGGATGGCGCACGACCTGCGGCTGCCGCTGATCCGTCTCGTCGAGGGGTCGGGCGGGGGCGGCTCGGTCAAGACCATCGAGACGACCGGGCGCGCGAATGTTCCCGCCGTCGACGGCTGGGAGTGGGTCGTCGCTAACATGGGCACGATTCCGAGAGTGGCGCTCGGCCTCGGGTCGGTGGCCGGGCTCGGCGCGGCGCACCTGGCGGCGGCGCACTACTCGGTCATGATCAAGGACAAGTCGGCGCTGTTCGTCGCGGGGCCGCCCGTCGTCGAGCGTCTCGGTCAGAAACTGACGAAGAATCAGCTCGGCGGCTGGGAGATCCAGCTCAAGGCGGGCGCGGTTGACGACGCCGTGGACACCGAGGAGGAGGCGTTCGCCCGCGCCCGGCGCTTCCTGTCCTACCTTCCAGCGTCGATCGACGAGCTGCCGGAGCGCGGGCCCCGGACCGACGATCCCGAGCGCCGCGAGCCCTGGCTCTTCGAAGCGATCCCACACGACGTCCGCAAGCCGTACAAGATGCGCGCGATCGTCGAGGCGATCGTGGACCGCGACTCGCTCTTCGAGATCGGGGCGCTCTACGGCCGCGCGATTATCACCGGCTTCGCCCGCCTCGACGGCTGGCCCGTAGCGCTGATGGCGAGTGACCCGTTCTTCTACGGCGGCGCGTGGACCGCGGCCACGTGCCAGAAGGTCGAGCGCTTCGTGGACCTGGCGCAGACGTTCCACCTGCCGGTCGTCTATCTCGTGGACTGCCCCGGCTTCCTCATCGGCCTCGAGGCCGAGCAGACCGGCACCATCAAGCAGGGCGTTCGCGCGATGTCCGCGATCTGGCAGACCACGGTCCCCTGGTGCGCGGTGATCGTCCGCAACGTCTTCGGCGTCGCCGGCGCGGCCCACCGGAACGGCAGCCGCTACTGCACCCGCTACGCGTGGCCGTCGGGTCGCTGGGGCTCGCTCCCGCTCGAGGGCGGCATCGAGGCGGCCTACCGCGCCGAGCTCGACGCCGCCCCCGATCCGAAGGAAAGGCTCGCGGAGATCGAGGCCCGCCTCACCAAGTTGCGCTCACCGTTTCGCTCCGCCGAGACGTTCTGGATCGAGGAGATCATTGACCCGCGGAACACCCGCCCGCTCCTCTGCGAGTTCGCCGACCTGGCGGCCCCGCTGCGCCGACCGGGCCCCGCGGTGCACCACATGCGGCCGTAGCGGAAGCCCGAGGCGCCTCGACAATCGACTCAGGAGACTGACATGGCTACGATGTACCGCTATCAGCTGCCCGTCGAGCAGACCGGGTGGACCCTCCAAAGCGAGACTGAGACCTCGTTCACCTGGGAATATGAAGACGAGCGCGCCAAGCTGCTCGCCCTGTATGACAAGGGCAAGAAGCAGCAGTGGGATGCGGCGGTCAGGATCGATTGGTCGCTCGACCTCGATCCGGAGAACCCGCAGCAGATCGACGACCGGCTCATCCCGATCTACGGCTCAGCCGTCTGGAATCGGCTGACCGACAAGGAGAAGGTCCGCCTCCGTCATCACCAGCAGGCCCAGTCACTCTCACAGTTCATGCACGGCGAGCAGGGCGCCCTCATGGCGGCGGCCCGGATCGTGCAGACGGTCCCGGACCTCGACGCCAAGTTCTACGCCGCGACGCAGGTCATGGATGAGGCGCGGCACGTCGAAGCCTACGCGCGCCTGCTGAACGAGAAGCTCGGCATCGCCTACCCGATCACGCCCGGGCTCAAAGCCCTCCTCGAGACGGTGCTGACCGACCGGCGCTGGGACATGACCTACCTCGGCATGCAGATCCTGATCGAGGGGCTGGCGCTCGCCGCCTTCCAGCGCATCCGGGACAACGCGAAGAATCGACTGGCCGCCTCCGTCAACGCGTACGTGATGCAGGACGAGGCGCGGCATGTCGCCTTCGGCCGCCTCGCGCTCCGCGACTACTACCCGCAGCTCAGCCAGGCGGAGCGGGACGAGCGTGAGGAGTTCGTCGTCGCGGCGTGCTACCACATGCGCGACCGCTTCAACCAGCGCGAGCTGTGGGAGAACCTCGGGTTACCGGTCAGCGAGTGCATCGAGGTGGCGATGGCCTCCGACAACATGCGGCGGTTCCGCAAGCGCCTCTTCAGCCGCATCGTCCCGACCGTCAAGGACATCGGGCTCTGGGGGCCGCGAGTGCAGAAGGCGTTCGCCGACATGGGCGCGCTCGAGTTCGCCGACGTGGACTCCGACGCCCAGCTCGAGCACGACAACCGCGTGGCCGAGGAGTTCGACGCGGGTCGGTTCGTCCGGGACGGACTGCCTACCGACGCCTGAACTCGACGACCCGGTGACGCTGGGTGCCGAGGCCCGTGATGCCCATCTCGACCACGTCGCCCGGCTGGAGATACTTCGGTGGCTTGCGGCCGTGGCCCACGCCCGCCGGCGTCGCCGTCGAGATCACGTCGCCGGCGCGCAACGACATGAAGCGGCTCACGTAGGCCACCAGGTACTGGACGGCAAAGATCATCTTCGCGGTGTGACCATCCTGCCGGCGCTCCCCATTGACCGTCGTCCACAGGGCGAGCGCCTGCGGGTCGCCCACCTCGTCGGCGGTGACCAGCCACGGGCCCACGGGGCCGAAGGTGTCCGCGCTCTTGCCTTTCGTCGTGGTGCCGCCGTGCTCCATCTGAAACCCCCGCTCCGATACGTCGTTCACCAGACAGTACGCCGCGACGTAGCGGAGCGCGTCGGTCTCGTCGACGTAGCGCGCGTCGCGCCCGATCACCGCGCCGAGCTCGACCTCATAGTCGAGCTTCACCGCGCCGCGCGGGCGCACGATGGGATCGTCGGGTCCGCAGATCGCGCTCGACGCCTTGATGAAGAGCAGCGGCTCCTTGGGAAGCTCCAGGCCGACCTCGAGCGCGTGGTCGGTGTAGTTGAGGCCGATGCAGACCATCTTTCCGATCCCCGCCAGCGGGCATCCAAGCCGCGGGCGGCCGCGCACTGTTGGCAACCGCGCGGGGTTGAGCCCCCGCAGACGCCGGAGCGACGCAGGCGTGAGCGCGGCCGGCGTGAGGTCTGCGACGACCCTCGACAGATCGCGCAGACTGCCGTCCGGGTCGATCAGGCCGGGCCTCTCGGCGCCGGGGCGGCCGTATCGCACGAGCTTCATGTCAGGCGTACCGGATACCGATCAGCTCGGCGACCAATGCGGGGCGCTCCTGCCCCTCGACCTCAACGGTCATCTCGGACGTCACGCGCACGCCGTTGCCCGGCACTTCCTCAGCATTGACGATCCGCTGGCGCAGGCGGATGCGCGAACCCGCCGGCACGGGACTGATGAAGCGAATTTTGTTGGAGCCGTAGTTGATGCCCCGGCTCCGCCGCGTAACCCCGAGCAACGTCGCCGCCATCCGGGGAACCAGCGAGAGCGTAAGGTAACCGTGGGCGATCGTCTTGCCCCCGGGCATCTCGCGCCGAGCTCGCTCGACATCCACGTGGATCCATTGGTGGTCGCCTGTGGCGTCGGCGAACCTGTCGATCATCGCCTGATCGAGCGTGATCCACTCCGATGGGCCCAGCTCGCGCCCGATATGCTGGAGAAGCTCATTCGGGTACTCCAACGTGAGCATCGACCTCTCCCTTGGCGTTCACACCTAGCGCCCGGCGGGTACCACCCACGACATCTCCCGCGCGTGGCGCTCCTCGAACTCGCGAATACGGCTCTCGAAGCCGAGCGTCAGGCCGGTCTCGTCCCGGCCAGTCAGGAGCATCTCCTTGCGGAAGGGATCGACGTCAAAGCGGTGGGGCGTACCGTTGGGCGCTGTCACGGTCTGCGAGTCGAGGTCCACGGTGATCGTCGCCCCCGGACGCTCGCGGAGCTGCCGCCGGAACGCGGCGACGATATTGGCAGGCAAGATCACCGGCAAGAGGCCGTTCTTGTAGCAGTTCTGATGAAAGATGTCGCCCAGGCTCGGCGCGATCACCGAACGGATCCCGTAGGCTTCGAGCACCCACACCGCCATCTCCCGCGAGGAGCCGCAGCCGAAGTTCTCCGCCACGACGAGGATCTTTGCCCCGCGGTAGGGCATCCGGTTCAGGACGAACTCCGGCTTCTCCGAGCCGTCGGCGTCGAAGCGCACGTCGCGGAAGAGGAAGCTCGCGTACCCCGGGACCCCCTTGAGCTTCCTCAAGAAACGCGCGGGGATGATGCGGTCGGTGTCGATGTTGGCAAGATCGATCGGCGCGGCGACCGCGGTGAGGCACGTGAAGGCCTGCATCAGTTCGCTCTTGATGCTGCCACAGATGCATGGCAGGATAAATGGCATGAGCCGACCGGTGCGAAATTTCCACCTTCCCCTTCCGGAGCCGACGTACCGCCGCCTTCGTGATGCAGCTCAACGAGCAAATCAACCAGCCACGGTGGTCGCTCGGTACGCCATCGAGAGTTGGCTCCGTCAACAGAGGAAGGCCGCACTCCACGAAGCGATCGCCACGTATGCCGCCGAGGTAGCCGGAAGTCTCGATGACCTCGATCCAGAGCTCGAGGCCGCGTCTCTCGAGTTGTGGCGTCCCAGGAGGGTGCGGAAGCGAAAGCGATGAGACGAGGGGAGGTTTTCTGGGCCGCTCTTAGTCCGCGGTCCGGCTCGGAGCAACGGGGCCGACGACCGGTCATCCTCGTATCGCACGACGCATTCAACCTCTCGCCGGGATGGCGTTCGATCAACGTTGTCCCGCTGTCGAGGTCCGGCGCCCAGGCGAGGCGCGGACCAACGACAGTCGCGCTCCCAGCCGGATCGGGAGGTCTCACCAAGCCCGGCGTGGCCCTCTGCCACCAGGTGACGACACTAGACCGCTCCAAGCTGGGCACCCGCATTGGAGTGCTCTCCTCCGATTTGCTCGCTGGCATCGACGTCGGCCTCAGAGCCGCGCTCAACCTCGGCTGACCCGACACACTCTCAGCTCACCAGCCTGCGGACGTCGGTGAGACGGCCCGTCACTGCCGCGGCGGCGGCCATCGCCGGCGACATCAAGTGCGTGCGCGCGCCCTTGCCCTGGCGCCCCTCGAAGTTGCGGTTGGAGGTGGAGGCCACGCGTTCGCCCTCACGCGCGGTCTCGCCGTTCATCCCCACGCACATCGAGCAGCCGGCCTCGCGCCACTCGAAGCCGGCCTCGACGAAGACGCGGTCGAGCCCTTCGGCCTCGGCGGCGCGCTTGACCAGCCCCGAGCCCGGCACGATCCACGCCGGCACCATGGCGCGGCGTCCCTTCACCACTCGTGCGGCGGCGCGCAGGTCCTCGAGCCGGCTGTTGGTGCAAGAGCCGATGAAGACGCGGTCCACCGTGACCTCACTGAGCGGCGTCCCGGGCCGGAGCCCCATGTAGGCGAGGGCACGCTCCATGCTTTCGCGACGTGCGTCGTCGCCGATGGCCGCCGGATCGGGCACGCGCCCCGTGATGGGCAGTGCGTCCTGGGGACTCGTGCCCCACGTCACGGTCGGCGCGATCTCGTTCGCGCTGAGCTCCACTTCGCGATCGAACTTCGCGTCGGCATCACTCGGCAACGTCTCCCAGTAGGCGAGCGCCTTGCCCCACGCGTCGCCCCTGGGCGCGAAGGGCCGGCCCTGGAGGTAGGCGAAGGTCGTCTCGTCGGGTGCCACCATGCCGGCGCGCGCGCCGGCTTCGATCGACATGTTGCAGACCGTCATGCGCTCGTCCATGGACATGGCGCGGATCGCGGAGCCCGCGTACTCGACAGCGTGCCCCACGCCGCCGCCGGCGCCGATCCTGGCGATGATTGCCAGGATCACGTCCTTGGCGTTCACGCCGTCGGGCAGCCGACCCTCCACCGTGATGCGCAGGACCTTGGGCTTCTTCTGCCAGAGCGTCTGCGTCGCCATCACGTGCTCGACCTCGGTCGAGCCGATGCCGAACGCGAGCGCTCCGAAGGCGCCGTGCGTCGCCGTATGAGAGTCGCCGCAGACCAGTGTGATGCCCGGAAGCGTCAGCCCCTGCTCCGGCCCGATGATGTGCACGATCCCTCGCCGCGCGTCGCCGACGCCGAAGTAGACGATTCCCTGCTGGCCGGTGTGCTGGCCGAGCGACTCGACCATGCTGCGGACCTCGGTGTCCGGCGCCGGCGAGCCCGGCGAGGTCAGGACGTAGTGGTCCGCCGTCGCGAACGTGAGATCCGGCCGCCGCACCGCTCGCCCGCTCTTCGCCAGCCGCCCGAAGGCGCTGGTCGAGCCTTCGTGCAGCAGATGGCGGTCTATATAAAGGAGGACGTGCCCGCCCGGCCCCTCGGCCACCCCGTGGCGCGACCAGATCTTTTCGAACATGGTGCGCTGAGTACTCACGCGTTTCGTCAGCTCAGGGTCACGCCCTGGGCGTGCACGTAGACCGAGTAGAGCGACTGGCTGCCCGCCATGAAGAGCCGGTCCCGCTTGACCCCGCCGAAGCAGAGATTGGCGCAGCGCTCGGGGAGGAGGATGCGACCGAGCAGCTTGCCCTCGGGGTTGAAGACGGCGACGCCGTCCTGGCCCTCGCCCCCGCCCCAGCCACACCAGAGGTTGCCCTCCCGGTCGCAGCGCATGCCGTCGGGGATGCCCGGCGCCGCGTTCACGAAGAGGCGCCGGTCGGAGAGCTTCGTGCCGTTGTCGACGACGTCGAAGACCCAGATCTCGCGCGGCGTCGCGCCGCTCACCACGACGTAGAGGCGCTTCTCGTCGGGCGAAAAACAGAGGCCGTTCGGCCGCGGGACCTCGTCCGTCACCACCGTCAGCTCGCCGGTCTTCCCGTCGATCCGGTAGACGTTCGTGGGCAGCTCGGGCTTGTCCACGTGTCCCTCGTAGTTCCAGAGGATGCCGAAGGGCGGATCGGTGAACCAGATGGAGTCGTCCGACTTGACGACGATGTCGTTCGGCGAGTTGAGGCGCTTGCCCTCGTAGCGGTCGGCGAGCACGGTGATCGTACCGTCGTACTCGGTGCGCGTCACGCGCCGGCTGTCGTGCTCGCAGGTGACCAGGCGCCCCTGGCGGTCGCGCGTGTTGCCGTTGCTGTAGTTCGACGGCTTTCGGAAGACGCTGACGGCGCCGGTTTCCTCCTCCCACTTCATGATCCGGTTGTTGGGGATGTCGCTCCAGAGCAGGTAGCGGCCGTCGCCGAACCACACCGGGCCTTCCGACCACCGGAACCCTGTCGCGAGCCGCTCGACGGCCGCGTTGCCGGGCCGGAATCGCACGAAGCTCTGGTCGACCATCTGGAAGGCCGAATCCGGGTAGCGCACCGGATTCTCGCCGGACCAGCGGGCGAATGCCCGGGACGTGACGGCCGCGATGGTGGCGCTCGTGGTGGCGGCGGAGAGGAATGTCCGTCTCGTCACGTGCATGGTTCGCCCCTCCTCTAGGCTCCGGGCCCGCGTTCCATGGAGTACGGCTGCCAGCGCACCAACGTCGTCTTCTCCAGAACCGAGGGGTTCACGCAGCTCCGCGGCCATCGGCCGCTCAGCACCAGCGCGATCTCGTGGCCCACCCGCCGCCGCCGCGCAGGATCGAACCGCGCAGAGGCCGACGCCACGTGCGCTGTGAGGATGACGTTGTCCATCTTCAGCAGCGGATTGGTCGGGGCGGGAGGCTCCTGCTCGAGCACGTCCAGCCCCGCGGCGGCGATCCAGCCTTCTTGCAGGGCCTTGATGAGC
>Ga0209378_1003735_pt1 | contig 10207 bp, 10 predicted proteins | sample GraSoiAngelo_156_FD_186170 | JGI IMG/M metagenome (GOLD analysis project Ga0209378, IMG submission 186170) | Grasslands soil microbial communities from the Angelo Coastal Reserve, California, USA - 14_1009_13_40cm (SPAdes) (version 2) | ecosystem: Environmental > Terrestrial > Soil > Grasslands ... | reverse complement strand
GCGGCATCCCGGCCAGCGCACTCGCAAAAGCCAAGCCCGCACGGCTTCAATACAGCCTGCTTGACTTCCGTTCGTTCGGGCGCATAATCGTGCAACGCCTTGATATATAGCGGCATGACGCCAGTAGTAGGACATCCTGAGAGCCTAGTACGAAGTACGAACAGCTCCGGCGTCAGAGTTTGGCCTTTCTTATCTCATAGTGGCCCATGACGCTGTACGAGAGTGCGCGGTGCAACAGCTTACGGTAAGGCGCGCCGTCTCGGACGATCTTACGAGTGTTTCACATAGTGTGGACGCAATGCTTGCCAGACGCTTATTGAACTATGTCGTGAAGCATCCCGAACGTTCGCGCGAGATTGACGCTGCCACAACAGGAGTCATTCGCAGCAGTGCTGAGAGGTAATTTGGAACAAAGGCGGGTTAGCTCCTAGAGTGGGTATTTGGAGCGAATCTCGGAGCGAAGGGCCAAGCGCCGCCCGGTTTACCTCCGAAAGTAGATATACGCAGCAGCGAGAATTAGCAGAACAACCAGAATCCAGTGACCGGCCTTGGAACCGCCTTTTTCTTCTTGCACCATGCGGAAAAGTATACAACTGCGGGCAAGCTGCCAATTCGGAGCGCAGCGGGTTTATTCACCCGCCTTCGCCCGCTTAACCAACAACGACGGACTGTTTTCCATTGGTGAATCCTCCGAGGTTAATTGCCACGCTGATCTACTGCGAATGGCGCTCAGCGCATTTTCAGCAACTTACCAAAGGCAGAATTAGCGGACGATTCGTGAACACTTGGGCAGAGCGTGAAGAAGAATGTTCACAGATGGGTAGAATTGTGCTCACGCGCGTGGAAACGCGGCAGACTGACGGTGGGCTAATATTGCCCTTGGGTAAGGTGCCTTCCCATGCTTCCCACATGGCAGGAATTGTTCATGGAACTCCTGCTCGATCCTGACCGTTCTCAAATCCGAGAACGGGTGCAAATTGTCATTCACGCAATCGTCCGCCGGTATCGAGAACCCGAACTTCTAACCGCGAAAGAACGCTCCGCTATTGATCTCGCCTTGGATACGATGGCAAGGTGGACGCTCTAAAGCCGTCCGCGATGCCACGCAACAGCTCAAGCTAGGGCAGGGTAGGACGACGGCGAGAGGAATTCATCGAGGACTGGAACATAGACACGGGGTGATCCAAGCGGGCGCGAGAAGGGTTGGGGTCGATTTTTAGTTATAGCGTCATCCATAACTTTGCCATTTTTGAAACGTGCGCCGTCAGCGATCAAAACCCGGCCCAGCACTTCGGAGCATTCGTCAGAACCTTGGCTTGTCCATGCGTGATGTGCACGCCGCAAGTTTGAAGATTGCGAAACGACACAACGATCATCGTTTTGTCACCGCTCCTAGCCGCTTGCATGCCATCGAAGCAAAGAACGCCAGTCCTAGCCTCTGGCGTTTGTATACGCTCGCAGTTGTTTACGGGCGCACAGTCGATGAACTCCTCTCGTTGTACGGGATTGATGTAAAACCGACCAAAGCGACGTGACCAACCGGATCGAAGCGCCCGCGAAGGCTGGTGCCTCTCCAAAAAGTTACATGAGCGGACATAACTTTTGCTATTTTTAGAGTTTCAGCGAACAGGATAATTGCATGAGAATATCGTCACCGCCCGTGCCGGAAATCCAGGCTGTAGATGTACGTGAGATGGCTTTTGCCCTTTCACTGTTCCAAGGAGCATTATCGCAGCGATTGCCGACCAAGAATCCGTCTCAGCGTGGAGTTAATATCGCCGAACATCCATCCGCGCGTTTTCTGTACGAGCACATGCCCGCGAAAGTCCGAGATCAGTTTGTGTTAACTGGAACTACAGTCTCACCGATTGACAATCCACTGAATCGCAGCGTGTTCGCAGTTCTAGAGCACTACAAAGATGATCCAAGGCAGCCATTCTTCTACGGTCGGGTGCTGGCGTTCTATTTTCTTGTCAACGATGTCGGCGAAGAAGGCTTCAAGAAGTGGATGAAACCAAGTGACGTTGACGATTCAGTGATGCTACATCCGGCCATCGTTGAAGCAACTGCCTCAGCCCCGGTAGACCGAAATGGGCAATTTGAGCGCGAACAGTTCTTCGCCATTGCCGAGAGAATTGCGAAAGAGAAGTACCCCGGTGAGAGTGCGGAATAAAGCGGGTCGCTCTTGTTCCAACCGAAGAGCCCGACAAGGACCGGCTATCTCCAAATGATTCCACTTGCGGATATAACTTCGCCATTTTTCAGACTTCGCTCACCTTCGCCCTGCCTTCTCGATCTGCGAGGCGAATCGCTCAGAATAAGGGCAACCGCCAAGCCGATTATTACCAGTACACCTAAGATTACGAGCGCCAGATTCACGGGCAGAGATTATGTCAGAGCCAGCGCCGATTTGCACAATAGGGCTGAGATTTGCACAGGCGGGCGGGGCTTAGAATCCCCCTTTTTCCCCAACGCGAAGGAAAAAGCCCCGTTCTTCCCAAGCACCGAACAATTTCTCCTGGCGACGGGGCTTTCCACTCTTGATTCTCTGCATAATCCGCTCCGCAAAGATATTCACAGCCAGAGTGTGCTACGCTTCCCACTCATTTTCAACCTTCCATCCCCGCATGGTTTTTTCTACCCTCGCCGTGCGGGGATTTTTTCGCCCATCGGCCCGCGATCTCACACACCTCTGCAAAATTCTTTAGCAAGTAGCTATTTCGCGGCCATCCTGTAGGTCTCCCAGAGAAGGTAGACGAATCCGAGGATTGAAAATGCCAACAGCGCAATTGAGCTGTACAGCAGCGAATCGACGTGACGCTTTTGCATAACCTGTCCTGCCAAGGGCAGTTCCAGGGGGGAGTAGAAGTTTATTGCAAGGGCGACCTCACCCACATGGCACGTTCGTGGGTGAAAAGCGTTTCATGGTCGGGTCGTGGGTCCTTAGCGTGTCGAGCTGCCGCCCTCGCTTGAATCCCCGCGCCCAGCAGATTTGCACAATAGACCCGTCATCTCACAGACCACTCCTTAGGTGCAACGCTGGAATGGCTCTCGTGGTCAGTTGGCGCAATCAGGCTTTTGCGCTCAGAACCGGTTCACAGGTGAGATCCAGTTAGCAGCTCAAAACTCGTTGAACTGGGGCTTAAGAGGTTGACGGAACTAGTGCGCAGTCCCGCGAAAATTTAACCTGCCGTTAACCTTCGTGCGGTATGCTGCATACTCAATGAGGTCGTACACGCCCTTTGGGCTGCCGGAGGCTCGCACGAATAGACGGCGTGCGGGCCTTTCGGTTTTTCCTCCGTCACTGCACCCATTCTGCACAAGCGAGGATCGCGATCCGTCTACAACAGACAGTACGACCGGGCTGACGGGAACCTTTTTGTCGCGGGTTTCGTATCTAAACATGTGTGAATGACGAAGGTGATGCAAGGGAGCTAACGTTGGGCTGGCCTCAGCGTCCAATAGGCTAAAGAGGAGAGGTCGGTTATGGATGCAAAATATAACTACATCATAGACAGCATGCGGTGGCGGATCATCCTGAACGTGGTCGGATTTGGACTGTGGTTGGCAGCGAGCGCAGCCTTGCTGCGCCTGGCCTCCTAGCGCGGCGTCCAAAGCACGTAGACCAACCAACCAGAGATTCAAGAAGATGGTGCTCGCGCTCGTCGGCATGGTCCTTCTGCTCGTCGTTGTCGGATTAGCGGGTCGCTTCGCTATTACAGGCGATTCGGATTCTCATGGCTGAACTGACGGGCCAACTTTGCGTGTCGTTCCGCCTTTCGGACAGTGAGTGTTTACCCGGCGATTTATCAGTAGTTATCCTGGCTGATCGATCTTCGGCGCAAATCCACCACGGCACCGAAGAGGAAACACCTCTTCCTCGTTGCTTTCCAAGCCCAACAAAGGAAAACGAATGTGCCCATTGCGCGCTCCAGCAACGGCATCAGCAAGTTACGCAATTGAGATTTCAAGACATTGTCGAGGAACTCCTGGGGCGTCGACTGCACCGAATCAGAACTGCATGCATCCACGGCAGCTTCGCATTCGTCAACAGGTCGTTTCCAGACCACTAAGCTAAACAGATCTCCGCCTAGAAAAACGATTACTGTGTGGACCAGTACGGTGATAGAACGGTGAGTACACTGCTGCCGCTTCCGTCGGGGCGCACCAGCCACTGACCTCGACATTGACTGTTGGTTGGACGAGGGCTGCCCCAACTGGAGTCGGCGGGATAGTACGCGCCGCTGGACGTTTTACAATTGTTATCGTAGATCTGCCAAAGGAACGCGCCCAGCAGACCGGCAGATTTCGATGTCTGAAGGATAGTCTGGGTGCGCCAAATGGTTTCCGTGGGGAATACGTTCTCAGACAAGCTGTACTCCGAAATCAAAATCCGGTGGCTAGCCAAGCCCAGAGGATCGGGTGTGAGGCTCTTAATGGCACTCAGCGCTTGGTTCATCACGGCGGCGGTCGTGGTGGAGCTCGTACCGGCGATGCTGGAATCGTACGATGAGTACGTAACCATGTCGGGCTTCACTACCGGAACCACTGCATTGATGACGCGTACCATGCCGTACAGAACATAATCCATGACCCGATTCACTTCCACGGCATGGAAAACGCCGATGCCGAGCGGATCGCCTACGTCTCGACGTGCATTGGCCACTGCGTTCTGTCGGGCCGTGAGCCACGTGATCATGGCGTTCACCATGGTGGGCGATATGTTTTTCGAGGTATCGTAGCCCTGCAATCCTACCCAGTCCCCCTCCCAGTGTTTCAAAATGAAAGTCTTTCCGGTGCCGGCATAGGTCGCGTAAAGATAGCGGGTCAGGTCATAGAACTCCTTTTCTTCTGTGACTGCCATGCTGGGATTGGTGGCGAATCCCGCAACATTGCCGTCGTTGGCGAATGTGTAGGCAGTGATCACGAACGTTCTGAACGGCATATTGAACAGCCTCTTATAGGGCGCGGTCTGTGCCAGTTGGGTGAGCGAAGCGGGGGTAACGGAAGGCCAGAGGTTGGCCTGCTTATCTGGGTATGCCTCGCGAAAAGAAGGAGTCAGATAAACGAAAATGGCGGGGGCGGCGAAGTTTCGGATGCGGTTTGCGCCCTCAAGCAGGAAATTGTTTTGCGTGAAGCCATAGCGACCCCTCACGTGGGTGGTTCCCGCGAGGAACGGCATCGAGAGCACTTGATGCCGGCCGTCCAACAAATGCACGACCAAATTGAGAGGAGTTTTGAAGACCGCGCCGCTGCTGTCCCACGCCTGCACCACGACGTAGTGGTTTCCGGCTTTCATGTTCAGATAAGTATTGAACCGGCTTACCGCCGACCCCCACACACTCACGTTGTCCACGTAAATACGCGTGTAGGTAATCGGATAAGTGGAGGTGGCCGCAGCCCGAATGTGAACTGGCGACGTTACGGTCGAGCCGGACACCGGGAAATAGACGGTCACGCCGGCAAGGGCGGCTGTTGTCATGGTCAATAGCAGGGCGAACATCCGAATCCCGGACGAGGTCAGCGATTGAAGGAGAAGCATGGTGGGACGGGTCATAAACTGTTCCCCGCGCGAGCCACGGGAGACGGGCACGCGCTTTGAAGGCAAATTCGAGTACTAGCTCGGAATCTCAGTCGGACTTGCGCGCCAGAGGTTTCGGCGAGGTTGCGCGAATTCTAACTTAAGTCACTGAACAATAAACAAAAAAATATTCGGAATTATCCCTTTCACAAACCAACCCCAAGATCAAAAACGCAGACCGCCTAGGGGAACAAAGCCGACACATTATTAACTTGCTTAACTCGAAGCCTTATAATTTCCGTCCTGCTCTACGCCGAGTATCTTCCGAAATTCTATTTCCAACGCTCTTCGTGCCGCTGGAATTTTCTTCTCAAATTCCTCATATGCTTTCGTGAAAGTCTTCTCACTGTGTTCGAGCGTTTGCACGCGCGGGTACTGAACGCGAGTAAAGATGCCAGTAGCGTGTACATTTTGTCGGATATCGCCTACGAACTTATCTACCAAGTTGGCGAACATCCGAGCTGCACAGCGGGCGAGATGGGCGAAACTGAGAGTCGGAAAGAAATAATCCCCCGATCCCACGGGAAGCGCCAGCGGTCAAAACCAGGTACAGAACTGCGTGCCATCCGTCAGGAACTTGGATTGACCTTCCGTGATGTTCATGCAGCGAGTCTGGCATTGCGAGAAAAGACCGCCAACCCACTTTTGTAATTTTTCCTAGCGAATTACATCGCATCGGAAACCAAGGATGTGATTCCCGGTATTCACCGGCTGTACACACTGGCACACATCTATGGACGAACCCTGAATGAAATCCTGTCGTTGACATATGATGGACTTTCAGCAGAAGGGAGTATATATGCCTCTGCTAGTTTCGCGTCGTGAATTCCTGGCGGGAATGGGGGCGATGGGTGCCGCAACGGTTGTAGTTTCTCCTTCCTGCTACGCGCTGGCGGAATCTGCATCGTCGTTCCGCGTTTCCATTATCAATGATGAGATCAGCCAGGATTTTGGCCATGCCTGCGAGGTTGCGTCGCGCGAATTCGGGATGAGATGGATTGAATTGCGTACGATGTGGAACAAGAACATCGTTAACCTTGATTCGAAGGAAGTCGCAGAAACGCAGCGCATTCTGAAGAAATACAGTCTGCGCGTGACCGATATTGCTAGTCCTCTGTTCAAAGTGGATTGGAAGGGCGCTCCACGATCGAGATACAGCGAAGCTGTCGACTTTCATGCGAGCTTTACGTTCGATCAGCAGGACGAGGTGCTGGGGCGGGGGATCGAAATGGCCAAAGCCTTCGGTACCGATCGCGTGCGCTGCTTCGATTTCTGGCGATTGGACGATCAGGCTCCGTACCGCGCGGCCATCAATCAGAAACTGCTGGATGCCGCAAACAGAGCGGGCAAGAAGGGCATCACCCTGCTGCTGGAGAATGACGGCGGTCTTAATACAACTACGGGTGCGGAAGCGGCCAAAGTTCTGGAAGCGGTGAAGTCTCCGCATCTCATGCTGAACTGGGATCCTGGGAACGCGGCCGCCAACGGCGAGATTCCGTTTCCCGATGGCTACAATCTTTTGCCCAAAGATCGTATCGGCCACTGCCACTGCAAGGACGCGGTCAAAAGCGCAAAAGGTTATGATTGGGCGCCGATGGGAGATGGGATCATTGACTGGGCGGGGCAGTTCAGGGCCCTGAAACGCGACGGCTATCACTACGCCGTCAGCCTTGAAACTCACTGGCACGGCGGGGGCTCTCCAGAAGAGGCGTCGCGCCAGAGTTGGGCGGGCATGAAGAAGCTCTTGCGAGAGGCGGATGCCCTGTAGACCAGCCTTTCCAGAGGAGGTCGTCATGACGGACAACACCAGGCGAGATTTTCTAAAGCAAGCGGCAGTGGGTACGGCGGCCTTCCTGGCCTACCCACCCGCGCGTGTACTGGGAGCCAATGACCGCATCCGCGTTGGGATGATCGGCGTGGGGAATCGTGGGCAGGATTTGCTTAGGGAAGCACAATCAGTCGGCGATGTTCAGCTCGTAGCCGTCGCCGATGTTTACAGTCGACGCCGCGATGAAGCAAGCAAGATGGTCCCTGGTATTCGCACGTTTGACGATCATCGGCGACTGCTCGACATGAAGGATCTCGATGCCGTCATTGTGGCCAGCCCGCTGCACACGCATGCGCGGCATTTTCTCGATACTCTGGCCGCCGGCAAGGACCTCTACGCGGAAAAGACAATGACGTGGTCGATTCCCGAAGCCGAGCAGTGCCTCGCGGCTGCCAGAGATTCCGGGCGCGTCGTGCAAATTGGTCTGCAGTTTGAGAGTTCAGGGACTTTGGCCGACGCGAGAAAATGGATCGCAGATGGAATTGTCGGCAAAGTGACTCAGGTGGAGTCCTGGATGAGCCGTAACACTCCGCATGGAAAGGGCCAATGGGTGCGGCCGATCCCTTCGGACTGCTCCGCGCAAAACGTTAACTGGAGTGCGTTTCTGAACGGCCGGCGTGACCGCCCCTTCGATCCCTACCGTCTGATCAACTGGCGTTTGTTTTGGGAGTTTTCCGGCGGGAATGTGACGGAGAACATGGTGCATCAGATCGCATGGATCATGTCGGCGCTTGACTTGCCGCTGCCAACGGCGGCTTACATGTCGGGCGGCATCTTCTCAGAAAAGGATGGCCGTGAAGTGCCGGACACGATTGCAGTCACACTCGACTTCGCGAAAGACATCGTTGTGACCTGGCAGTCCACTTTCGGCAACAAGCATTACGGATTGGGAGAGCGCATCCTCGGGAGTGATGGGACAATCGAGCACACCTGGGGAGAATCCGACATGGTGCAGGGCGAGTCTGGCGAACAAATCCGCTACTACCCCGAAAAGGTGAATCGCCCGAATGGAGATGCACTCACCGGGAAGATTCCGGCCAAGGATCACATGAGGAACTGGATTGACTGTGTCCGCAGTCGCAAGACACCGAATGCATCAGTTGACATCGGTTACCGGTCAGCAATCGCGGTGCACATGGCCAACCTCGCCTATCGCCAGGCGCAGCGCGTCACTCTGGAGTCCGCAAGGTCGATAACACCCGATTTTGAAAGTTACTTCTAGCCAACCCACTCTGTTTTAGCTCCGCGCCCAACGATGTGGCGGAGGAAGCTCTAAGGATTCATTCTGCACAGTGGCGATGCCCCTCACCTTTCTGTGCAGATGGATTTGCTTGAAGTCCGAGGTTGGCCGGGGACAACTCATGAGCCACTCGGACACATCTTCACCGGCGGGTTCGCCAAGGCAGGAGAAAAGACACAAGCGCCACATCTCAGCCACAGGTCTAGCGCGGATCAGAGCCGCAAATAGGGCGAGGTGGGCAAAGTGGAGGCGGCAAGGCTAATCATTTCCGGGCCAGCGCGTATTGTGGGCGCACAGCGACCTTTTTTGACAGGATGTGGTTTTTGACTAGGCTGCGCCAGCCCGAGTCAGGCCGCCTATCGCCTCCTCTAACGTCGGGAACGTAAGGAAGAGCGATTCTACGTTGGTGATTTTGAACATTCTCGATACTCGCTCGCTGACACCAGAAAGCACTACTCGTCTGCCCGCTTTCTGGCAGGAGACGTTGGCGGCGACGAGCGCCCCCAAAGCGGTAGAATCAATATAGGGAACACCGCTCAAATCAAGGATCACGGTGGAGAAGCCCTCTTCGCGCCGAATCGCATTCTGAAACAAACAGAGATTCTCCATAGTCAGCGGCCCCTTCAAACAAAGCACGCTCTGACCTTTAACATTTCCCAATCGTTCGACTTGAAGCCTGTTTCCCATGCAAGCTCGTCATTTCTTGTCTGGCCGAGGACGACCTTCCAGTTCTGCTATCCAACCCAACAACTGCTTCACCACGGGGCCGTCAGGCAAGCCTCTCGCGGCCAGCATCGCTCTCGCTTGCTCAGGGGTCGGGTGGGCGAACCGAGGCGGGGTATATCTCTTTTTCTTGCCCGATTCTTCTTGAGACCTGTTGTCTCTTGCCATCTATCACTGCGGCAAAAAATGGTAGCCTTCGCGTCACGATAGCGTTTTCCACCTGTGCAGGATCGAGGAGAGTCACTTTTGTTCTGTTTTCCGAAAAGGCAAAAGAATTTCCTTCTAAGCGATGGCAAGCGCGGGAGATCGCGTAATCAGGGCCGAACACCGACACTGCCCATGCCTTCAGTCGTCCGTGTCTTGACTTTCCCAAGGCTGTTAGCCATATAATTAATACACCGAAAGATAACAGCTAGGCCCCGCATTCCCTCGTACCTCCTGGTTGCAACACGAGGGGAGCAGTCCTCCCTTGCCATGCGGGGCCTTTTTGCTCAGCTCCGTCCGCTGCCGATTCAAACGCCATCGAAAAAAGCGCGGAAGGGCATCTGATATGCTGGTTTTTCCAAAACCAGAAATAGTTCACTGCTTGTCGTACACTGCGGTGCTTTTGAATTTCTTGCCCTGCGGATCGGTGCCGCTGGTAGTGACGGTGCGGCTCTTGCCATCGGCAGATACGACAACGCGACCGCTGGTGGTGACCTTGCCGCCTTTCTTAACGTTGAACCCCAGCGTATGGTCGTCGATCTTCGTGTACGACCGCATGTCTGAATTCGGATTGCCCGTGACCGCGTAATCTTTGCCGTCGAACTTGCCCGTCCACTCATCGTGCGTCGGC
>Ga0209378_1003730_pt1 | contig 10214 bp, 9 predicted proteins | sample GraSoiAngelo_156_FD_186170 | JGI IMG/M metagenome (GOLD analysis project Ga0209378, IMG submission 186170) | Grasslands soil microbial communities from the Angelo Coastal Reserve, California, USA - 14_1009_13_40cm (SPAdes) (version 2) | ecosystem: Environmental > Terrestrial > Soil > Grasslands ... | reverse complement strand
CTCGAGCCCAGCGTCCGCGAACGCGCGGCGCGCGAGGGCGGCGCGCCGCGGATCCTTCTCGACCGTGGTGAGCCGGCCGTCCGGCGGCAGCGCCCGGGCGAGCCAGACGCCGGAGTAGCCCGCGAGCGAGCCGAGCTCGAGCACGTTGGTCGCCCCGACGGCGCGGAGCAGCACGTGGAGCAGCTTGCCCTCGTCGGGCGAGATGAGGATCGGGGGGAGGTCGAGCTCGTCGTGCCGCCTTCGGATGGCGGCCAGGATCGGATCTTCGGCGGCGAACAGTTCGGTGATGTAGCGCTCGAGCCGCCCGTCCACGATCAGGCGGTGGCCTCGACGTTCGGGAACGGGGGCACGTCGAGGAACCACAGCCCTGCCAGCCGCGAATGCTTGTCCACCTCGACGAGCAGCCGATCGGCCGCGCGGACCACGCGGGCTGGGCGCGCGCGCCCGACCCGGATGTGAAGGACCGACTCGGCGTCGTTCTTCTCCATGGTGAGCGCTGTGTCCACTTCCACCGCCGCCACGGCAGCCTGGGACCTCTCGCCCGGGAACACGACCTGCGCCTCGTTCTCCGGCTGCGGGATGGCGAGGTTCTGCACTGTGCGGACGTCGTCGGGCCAGGTGACGACGTCCACGCCGCGCACGCACCCTCCCGCCACGTCGATCACCACGAACGAGCCGTCGCTCCCCTCGAGATCCACGGTTCCGTTGAGGCCGCTCGCCTTCGCGGTCCCCTTGCACGACACCGACAGGATGTCGGTCTCAGGATCCCAGTGGTAGCTGACTCTCGGGAGCTTCCCGTCGAGCGGCTCGATGCGCGCCTCGAAGGTCATCGGCAACTTCGCCTGCCGGGTCGGGGGAGGGGGGATAATATGCGGCAAGGGCGGCAGGGGCGGCAGGGCTCCTTTGCCGCCTCTGCCGCCTTTGCCGCCCTTCTAGTCCCCCAGCTTTTTTGCGAACCCGACGATGCGGTCGAGCGCCTTCTGGATGCTGTCCGTCGCCGCGGCGTAGCTCAGTCGCACCCACCGGTCGTCGCCGAACGCCGCCCCTGGTACGAGCGCCACGCCGCTGCTCGTCACGAGGCGGGTGCAGAAGTCCGTCCCACCGATCCCCCCGAAGGAATCCACGCGGAAGAAGAAGTAGAACGCACCGAGCGGCTCCACGAACTCGCAGCCGGGGAGATCCTGCCGGAACCGGCCCACCACGAGGTCGCGCCGCTTGCGGAACTCTGCGACCATGCGCGCCACGTCCTGCTCCACGCGCTCGTCGCCGAGCGCCGCGGCCGCGGCCCACTGGGCCGGGTGATTGGCCCCGGTCGTCGTGTGCGACTGCAGCGCCGCCATGGCGCCCGCGACCTTGGCCGGCGCGAGCGCGAGCCCGATCCGCCACCCCGTCATCGCGTAGGCCTTGCTCACGCCGTAGATCACCACCACCCGCTCGAGCAGCTCGTCGGGCAGGTCGAGGAACGACGGCGCCGGGCCCGGGCCGTAGTGAATGCGGCGATAGATCTCGTCGGCCACCACCCACACCCTGCGGGCCCTCGCCCACTGCGCGATCGCCTTCAGCTCGGCGTGCGTGTACACGGCTCCCGTGGGATTGCACGGGGAGCAGAGGATGAGCCCCTGGGCACCGGGCACCACGCGGTCCAGGTCCCGCACGCTCAGCTTGAGGCTCCATTCGGGGTCGCCGGGGACGAGCGCCGGCCGCGCGCGCGCGAGGTGCACGATCTGCGGGTACGACACCCAGGCCGGGGCCGGAATCGCCACGACGTCGCCGGGGCCGAACAGCGTGAAGCAGATGTTGAAGAGCGACTGCTTCGAGCCGTTCGACACGACGATATGGTCGGCATTGACCGGGCGCCCGCCGGAAAGGAGCGAGAGGTGCTTCGCGGCGGCAGCGCGCAGCTCGAGAATCCCCTCGTTCGCCGGGTAATGGGTCTTCCCCTCCCGGACGGCGCGCACCCCGGCGTCCGCCGCAAGGGCGGGCGTCGGGAAGTCGGGCTCCCCCGCACCCAGGTCGAGTACGTCCTCGCCCGCCGCCTTCCGGCGCTTCGCCTCCTGCGAGATCGCGATGGTGGCGGAAGGCTCGAGGTGCTGGAGGTTGGGGGACAAGCCGAAGCGAGAGCCCTGGGTCATGGGCGGATGGCTCCAAAGCGTTTCAGGACGGCGACCGTCCACGATACCCATGGGCGGTCTCAGTGCGCAACAGAGTTCCTCCAGTTGCGCCTTGACTCACCGGAAGCTAGCATCCTTTCCGTACCCCCGCCCCTTGATAATCGAGGACCGTGTGACGCTGGACGAGGTGAAGGCTGCGCTCGCGCGCGGCCGGCACGTGGTACTGGTGACGCCGCCCGCGCCCGAGCAGGCGGGCGAGCTCTGGGAGCTTCTCGCGCCGCCACCCCCCGATTCGGAGTCCGGCGCTGCCACCTCTGCCGCCCGTGCCGCCCCTGCCGCCCTTATCATCTGTTCGGATGACGTGTCCGCCGCAGAGTGGGTGGCCGCGGCACCGGATTCCGTTCGGGTCCACGCCGTCACGGGGCTCGCCCGCACGGCCCGGCTCCTCAAAGCCGGCTCCATCTCTCTCCTCGCCGGCGCGGTGAAAGACCTCGCCGCGCTCGTCGCACGCTCGGCGCTGAAACTCGGCGCCGTTTCCACGGTCGTCCTCGCGTGGCCGGAGCAGTTCGCGGCGGGCGAGCACGAGGCCACACTCGACACCCTGCTCGGCGAAACGCGCGAGGCGCACCGCATCGTGCTGAGCTGGAACCCCGCCGCGCTCGGCGACTTCCTCGAGCGCCACGCAAGACGGGCGCTGGTCGTGGGAACTGCGCCGGTTGACGTCACCGGCCGGCCGCTCGCGCCGGTCGCGCCCGCGCGGTACGCCATCGTCGCGCCCTCCCGCCGAGCGGCCGCGCTGCGCGACGCGCTCGACGCCCTCGATCCCAAGCACCCCTTCGTGTGGGAAGGCGGGCCACTCGACGCCCCCGCGGAGACGCCCGACACGGTCCTGTGCCTCCGCCTGCCGACGCGCCAGCAGTTCGCCGCGCTCGCCCGGCTCGCTGAGCCCGTTGCGTTCGTCACCGCGGCGCAACTGCCGTACCTCCGCTCGCTCGCCGCACCGCTCACGCTGCTCCGCCTTCCGGGGGAGACGGATCGCGCGCGCGACCGAGCCGAGGCGCTCCGAGCGCAGGTGGCAGCGGTGTTGGAGGCCGGAGCAGTCGACGCAGAGCTCGCTCTGCTCGATCCGCTGTTCGATCACTTCGACCCGGCCGAGGTGGCGGCGGCGCTGCTCGCACTGCGACGGGAAACGGGAAACGAGAAACGGGAAACGGGGCCTCCCGAACCGGCCGCAGCGTGGGTGAGGGTGTTCGTGAATGTCGGCAGGAAGGATCGCGCGGCGGCGAAGGACCTCGTGGGGGCGTTGATCCGAGAGGTCGGGCTCGGGAAGGGCGACATCGGACGGATCGACCTGCGCGACAGCTTCACCTTGGTCGATGTCGCGGACCGCGCCGCCGATCGTGTGGTGCGCGGCCTGACCGGCGTGACGATCAAGGGCCGCCGCGCCGTGGCGAGGCTCGATAATACAGGCGGAAGCCGGAGGCCGTAAGCCGAAAGCCGTAGGCCGCAAGAGAGCGATCACTTGCGGCTTACGGCTTACGGCTTACGGCTTTTTTGGGCTCGCGGCTATTTTTTCGTGTTTACCGCCATCTTCAGCTGCTTGCCGGCGCGGAACGCAGGCGCAACCGACGCCTTGATCTGGATCTCGCTGCCCGTCTTCGGGTTCCGTCCCATGCGGGCGGCCCGTTTGCGCGCTTCAAAATTCCCGAACCCCGTGATCTGCACCTTGGCACCCTTCTTCAGCTCAGCCGCGATGATCCCCTTGTCGTCAAACAGGGCATCGATCGCCCGGTTGGCGTCCGCCTTGGACATCTTCGTCCGCATCGCCAGCGCGGCAGTCAGCTCGGCTTTGTTCACGCTGTCTCCTTGTGAGGGTCTGGGGTGTGAGGTCGGGGTACGAAAAACCCTTGGAATCGCGCCATTATCCGGGCCGGAATGTGAGAAAATCCGCACAAAACCGCGACAATATGGCATACGCCCCTGGAAGTCCGCAAGATACCGACGTTTCCACGACCCCCTACACCTCCCACCCCCCCACCCCGTTGTCAGGCCGCTACGACCGGTTGACAGTGCCAGACGCCAAGCGGAGCACAGTGGCCAGACGCCAAGGGGACCTGTCCTCTCGAAACCGGAAACCGCTGTAAGCTTGGCGTCTGGCAACTTCACTGAGACCTGGCGACCCGGGAGCTGAAGGCTGCTCAACGTAGCGCTGACGGGCAACATCGCGGCCGGTAAGTCCACCGTCGTCGACTTCTTCCGCCGCTGGGGGGCGACGATCATTGACGCCGATGAGCTGGCGCGCCAGGCGCAGGCACCTGGGAGCGAGGTGCTCGCGGGGCTGGTGCGGCGCTTCGGCTCGGACGTGCTCGCCGCGGACGGCTCCCTCGACCGGGCGGCACTTCGGGCGAAAGTCATGGGAGACCAGGCGGCGCTCGACGCGCTCAATGCCATCGTCCACCCGGCGGTGCAGCGGCGGCGCGAGCAGCTGCTTCGGGAGGCCGGCGAGCGCGGCGACGTGCTGGTCGTGAACGACATCCCATTGCTGTTCGAGGTGCTCGATCCCGCCTCGTTCGACGCAGTCGTCCTGGTGGCCGCGCCGGTGGCGACCCGCCAGGCGCGGTTGCGCGCCGCGCGCGGCCTCTCGAGCGAGGAGGCGGATCGCATGATCGCGGCTCAAATGCCCGCCGAGCGCAAGCGATCGCGCAGCCATCACGTAATCGAGAACGAGGGCACGCTGGCCGCGCTCGAGGCCAGGGCCAGCGCGGTGTTCGACGAGCTGCGCCGCAGCGCGGCAGCCGCCGCCCTCGGGCGGCCGGCCCGCTCACTGCTGCTCGTCGAGACCGGGGCGACGGAAGCGAGCGAGCGGGCCGCGCTCGACGCCATCACCGCGCGCTACCAGGATGCCGGGCTCGCCGTGCGCCGTGTTGTGGGCGCCGGGGGGGGAGCGGTGGAACAGCCCTGGGCTGACCGGCGGGAGCGGCCCGACGGTGTCGTCGCCACGATGGCCGCCGGCCCCGACGTGCAGGCGGCGTGGGAGCACGCGGGGCGTCCGGGAGTGCTCGCTCTGCTCTCCGACGATCCCGATCCTGTTGCGGTCCGGCTCGATCTCCGCCCTTGGGGCCACGACCGGCTCAAGCTCGCCGAGCCCGACGCCGCCGGCCTAGCGCCACGCCCGGACCTGTTCCCGCGTCACAACCCATTGGGTTGACAGCGGTTTGCGCCGCGCCTAACCTTCGCCGCGACCTGATCCTGCGACCAGCGAAAGCGTTCCCGCATGTCGAAAATCCCGGCGGACCTCCTCTACACCGAAAAACACGAGTACGTGAGAAAGACGGACGACAAGAGCCTGGTCGTCGTGGGGATCACCGACTACGCCCAGGGCGAGCTGGGCGACGTGGTGTACGTCGAGCTGCCCAAGGTTGGGACGAGCTTTGGGCGCATGGACGCCTTCGGCACGATCGAGGCGGTGAAGGCCGTGTCCGAGCTGTTCGCGCCGCTCGCGGGCACGGTCACCGAAGTGAACACGGCGCTCGATAGCGACCCGGCGCTCGTGAACCGCGAGCCCTACGGCGACGGTTGGATGATCAAGCTCCGGATCAAGAATCCCGCGGACTTCGATCAGCTGCTCGATGCGGAGAAGTACAAGCAGCTCGTTGGAGAATGAAGACGTCCGAGGTCTCATGCTCAAGATCACCTTCCACGGCCACGCCTGCTTCGTCCTGGAGGCGGACGGCCGCCGCGTTATCATCGACCCGTTCATCACGGGCAATCCGGCGACCGATGTCTCCCTCGACCGGCTGCCCAAGGTCGACGCCGTGCTCCTGTCCCACGGACACGGCGATCATCTGGGCGACGCGGTTCCCATCGCGCGGCGGGACGCCGCGACGATCGTGGCCACCTTCGAGCTCGCGAAATTCTGTGAGAAGCAGGGCGCCGTCGCCCACGCCATGCACATCGGCGGAGCGCACCAGTTTCCGTTCGGCCGGGTGAAGCTGGTGCCCGCGTTTCACGGCGGGCAAATCGAGGGCGACGACACCGGCCGGTACACGACGAACCCCTGCGGCATCGTGGCGACGATGGGGGGGAGGGTGGTGTACCACACGGGGGACACCGCGCTCACGCTGGAGATGCAGCTCCTGGCGGGCCAGGTGGACGTCCTGCTCTGCCCGATCGGAGACAACTACACCATGGGGATCGAGGACGCGGCCCGCGCGGTGGAATTCGTGAAGCCCCGGACCGTGATCCCCATGCACTACGGCACCTGGGACGTGATCGCGGCCGATCCCGAAGCGTTCAAGCGCCAGGTGGCCGGTCGCGCGGAGGTCGTCGTGCTCAAGCCGGGTCAGTCCCATACTCTTGCCTGAGGACGCGGGACCCACAGCCCCCCGAGCCCACATGCCGACGGCACGCGCTTCCCTGTTACCCGCCGACCGGTTCGTGACCCGCCACATCGGGCCGAGCCCCGACGAAACGCAAGCCATGTTGCAGGCGCTGGGCTACGACTCGGTGGACGAATTCGTCGACGCCGTCGTCCCCGAGGACATCCGGTTGCGGCGGCCCCTTGCGCTCCCCCCGGGCCGCACGGAGCGGGAAGTGCTCCAGGCGCTGCGCGGCCTCGCCGCCCAGAATCAACTGTTCCGCTCCTACATCGGCATGGGGTACCACCACTCCTTCACGCCGCAGGTGATCCAGCGCAACATCGTCGAGAACCCGGGCTGGTACACCGCGTACACGCCATACCAGCCCGAGATCGCGCAGGGGCGCCTCGAGGCGCTGCTCAATTTTCAGACGATGGTAGCCGACCTCACCGCCCTGCCGATCGCCAACGCCTCCCTGCTCGACGAAGCCACCGCTGCCGCCGAGGCCATGCACGTGAGCGAAGCCGTGGCGCAGCTCCCGCCCGGTAAGGCGCCGGTGTTCATGATCGCCGAGCGCTGCCATCCGCAGACGATCGCGGTCGTCCGCACTCGAGCCGAAGCGCGCGGCGTCCAGACGGTGGTCGCGGACCCGCACGCGTTCGAGTTCCGCCCGGGCGTGATCGGGGCGCTGGTTCAGTATCCGACGACGGACGGCGAGATCGAGGACTACCGCGCGTTCTGCGACCGGGCGCACGGGGCCGGGGCGCTGGTGACGGCGGCGACGGACCTGCTCGCGCTGACGCTGCTCGTCCCCCCCGGCGAGTGGGGCGCGGACATCGCGGTCGGCAATTCGCAGCGCTTCGGTGTGCCGATGGGGTACGGAGGTCCCCACGCGGCGTTCTTCGCGACCCGCGAGCCGTACAAGCGACACATCCCCGGGCGGATCATCGGCGTGTCCCGCGACGCCGCCGGCCGGCCCGCGCTGCGGATGGCGCTGCAGACGCGCGAGCAGCACATCCGCCGCGAGAAGGCGACGAGCAACATCTGCACGGCGCAGGTGCTGCTCGCGGTGATGGCGAGCATGTACGCGGTGTACCACGGCCCCGAAGGACTGCGCCGCATCGCGGAGCGCGTGCACACGCTCACGGCGCTGCTCGCGAACGCGCTGGTCCGGCTGGGCTACCGCGTGGTGTACCCGACGTTCTTCGACACCCTGTGCATCGAGGTCGAGCCGTGGGCGCTGCCGCGGCTGCTCGACGCCGCCCGGGCGCGGCGCATCAACCTGCGCACCGTCTCGCCGACCCGGATCGGCCTCTCGCTCGACGAGGCCACCATGCTCGGCGACCTCGCCGACCTCGTGGCCGCGTTCTCGCTGAACGAAGCCCTCCCTCTGGTCGAGGACCTCGGCGCGAGGGCGGACGCGGCGCTGCCGCAGCCGTTGCGGCGCACGACGCCCTATCTCACGCACCCCGTCTTCCACAAGTACCGCTCCGAGACCGAGATGCTGCGTTACATCAAGCGGCTGGAGGCGCGCGACCTTTCGCTCACCACGTCCATGATTCCGCTCGGCTCGTGCACCATGAAGCTCAATGCCACGACCGAGATGGTGCCCCTCTCGTGGCGCGAGTTCAACCGCCTGCATCCGTTCGCGCCGCGGGAGCAGGCCCAAGGCTACCGTACCCTGTTCCGCCAGCTGGAGGACATGCTGGCCGAGATCACCGGCCTGCCGCACGTCTCCCTGCAGCCCAACGCCGGGTCGCAGGGGGAGCTGACGGGGCTGCTGGTGATCCGAGCGTACCACCGCTCCCGGGGCGAGGGACACCGCACGACGTGCCTGATCCCGACCTCCGCCCACGGCACCAACCCCGCGAGCGCCGTGATGGCGGGGCTCGAGGTGGTGCCGGTGCGAACGGATCCGCACGGCGACATCGACGTCGCGGACCTGCGCGACAAGGCCGCCGCCCACCGAGCCACCCTCGCGGCGCTCATGGTGACTTACCCCTCCACCACCGGAATCTTCGATGCGTCGATCCGGCAGATCTGCGAGATCGTGCACGCACACGGCGGCCAAGTGTACATGGACGGCGCCAACATGAACGCCCAGGTGGGACTGTGCCGGCCGGGCGACATCGGCGCGGACGTGTGTCACCTGAACCTGCACAAGACCTTCTGCATCCCCCACGGCGGGGGCGGCCCGGGGATGGGGCCGATCTGCGTCGCGCCGCATCTCGCGCCATTCCTCCCGGATCACCCGGTGGTGCTGCTGCGCCGGGAGCAGCCGTGCGGCACGGTGGCGGCGGCGCCGTGGGGGAGCCCGTGGATCCTGCCGGTCTCGTGGGCCTACATCGCGCTCATGGGACGCGAGGGACTCGTCGAGGCGACCAAGCTGGCGATCCTCAACGCCAACTATGTGGCGAAGCGGCTCGCACCGCACTACGGCGTGCTGTACACCGGCCCCAACGGCTTCGTCGCCCACGAGTGCATCATCGACACGCGGCCGTTCAAGCAGAGCGCAGGGATCGAGGTGGAGGACATCGCGAAGCGAATCATCGATTACGGCTTCCACCCTCCCACGGTCTCGTTCCCGGTGCCGGGGACCCTGATGATCGAGCCCACGGAGAGCGAGTCGAAGGAGGAGCTCGACCGGTTCTGCGACGCGCTCATCTCGATCCGGGAGGAGATCCGGGAGATCGAGCGGGGGACGCAGCCGCGCGGCAACAACCTTCTCGCCAACGCGCCGCACACCCTCGAGGACGTGATCGCGGACGCGTGGGACCGGCCCTATCCGCGCGAGCGCGCGGCGTTCCCGACGCCCTGGACCCGGACGCGCAAGGTGTGGCCGTCGGTCGGCCGTGTAGACGGCGCCTACGGAGACAGGAACCTCGTGTGCGTGTGCCCGCCGATGGACGCGTACGCGCTTGCGGCGGACTGAAAGGGCCCTCACCTGGCGCCTCCTCATCGAGCCCGACGGCCGCCCCGGCGCCGAAAACATGGCCGTCGACGAGGCGCTGCTCGACGAGTCCGACCGCACCGGAGGCGCGTTCTTGCGGCTCTACCGTTTCAGTCCGCCCTGCCTCTCGCTCGGGCGCAACGAGCCGGCGCGGGCGCGCTACGACCGCGCCGCGATCACGCGCCTCGGGATCACCGTGGTGCGCCGCCCCACCGGCGGCCGAGCGGTCTGGCACGAGCACGAGGTCACGTACGCCGTGGCCGCCCCGCTCGCGGCGCTCGGGGAAGGCTCCGTGCGTGACAGCTCCGTCGCGATCCACCGGCGGCTCGCCGCGGCGCTGCGCTCGCTCGGGGTCGCGGCGACGCTGGCGCCGCGTGCCCGAGCGCCGGGGCTCGGTGCCGGCGCCTGCTTCGCCGCCCTCGTCGGCGGTGAGGTCGTGGTGGACGGACAGAAGGTGATCGGCTCCGCCCAGCTGCGGCTGGGGGGGGGGCGGGCCTTCCTACAGCACGGCTCCATTCTCCTCGGCGGCTCGCAGGACCTCCTCACAGCCGTAAGCCGCGAGACAGCCGTAAGCCGCCAGCCTCAAGCCGCAAGTGGCACCACACTCTCCGCTGCGCTCGAGCGGCCGGTCACGTTCCACGAGGTGGTGGACGCGATCATCGCGGCCTGGGACGCCCCCTTGACCTCTACCGCCCTCTACCGCCCTCTACCGTCTTCTACCGCCCAGTTTTCAGACCCCGCCTGGACCTGGCGCCGCTAGGCGGCGGATGGAATGTTACGCGGCATGCCGACCGT
>Ga0209378_1003724_pt1 | contig 10221 bp, 10 predicted proteins | sample GraSoiAngelo_156_FD_186170 | JGI IMG/M metagenome (GOLD analysis project Ga0209378, IMG submission 186170) | Grasslands soil microbial communities from the Angelo Coastal Reserve, California, USA - 14_1009_13_40cm (SPAdes) (version 2) | ecosystem: Environmental > Terrestrial > Soil > Grasslands ... | reverse complement strand
CGGGGCAAATCTGGGGACAGAGCCCGCACGCGACGCACTTGGCGCGTCCCTGCTCGTCGGTGAGCATGCGGTGCGTGCCGCGCCACCGCGGGGACAGCGTCCAGTCCTGGCTGCTCTTCTCCTCGGGGTACTGCATGGTCACTTTCGGCCGCCACAGGTGGCTGAACGTGAGGGCCATGCCCTTGAGCGTCGCCCGGAGATAGGAGGTCTGAGACCCGGGCCGTTTCATCACCTTCACGCCGATCGCCATCAGGCCTCCCCCTCCGCCATGGAGCCCGCGACGATGCGGCCGCGGTCGAGCACGAAGAACAGCGGCACCGCCAGCACCAGGTTCAGGGCGAACAGCGCCAGGGCGAACCGCGTGTCGTACGTCCAGCCGAGCCCGTCGTGCAGGAACCAGATCGCGGTCGCGATCACCGTCACGTACCCGAGCGCGAGCGGCAGCATCACCTTCCACCCGAGTGCCATCAGCTGGTCGTAGCGAAAGCGCGGCAGAGTCCAGCGCACCCAGATGTACAGGAACAGGAAGAAGATCACCTTCGCGGAAAACATCGCGAGCGTGGCGAGCGTCTTGAGCGTCGTCCAGGGAGGTGTGTTGTCCCAGGTCGTGAACGGGATGTCCCAGCCACCGAAGAACAGCGTGGCGGTGACCATGTTCGAGTACTCGGCGATGTAGAACATCGAGAACTTCATGGCGCTGTACTCGGTGTGATAACCCGCGATCAGCTCGCCCTCCGCCTCCGGCAGGTCGAACGGCAGGCGGTTGGTCTCGGCGAACGCCGCCACGATGAAAATGAAGAACGCGAGCGACAGCGGGAACACGTTCCACGTGAACAACGACTGGGACTGCCTCACGATCACGTCGGTGAGCGTCACGTTGCCGGCGATGAGCAGCACGGCGACGGTGCTCATGCCCAGCGCGATCTCGTAGGAGATCATCTGGGCGCTGGCGCGCATGCTGCCCAGCAGCGAGTACTTGTTGTTCGACGACCAGCCGGCCAGCACGATGCCGTACACGCCGAGCGACCCGAAGGCGAGGATGTACAGGAAGCCGACGGGCAGGTTGGCTACGACCATGTCCACGTCGCCCCACGGGGTGGGGAGCGGAGCCGCAAACGGGATCACCGCGAACGTGAGCAGCGCCGGGATGAACGACATCGTCGGGGCGAGCAGGAAGAGCACCTTGTCCGCCTGGGCCGGCAGCGTTTCCTCTTTCACGAGGTTCTTGAGGCCGTCGGCGGCCGGCTGGAGCAACCCCTGGGGGCCCACCCGGTTCGGGCCGAGGCGGTCCTGCATCCACGCGCAGATGCGCCGCTCGGCGAGCGTGAGCAGCGCCACGCCCACCATGATGACCGTGAACACCACGACGATCTTGATGACGGACGCCACCAGGAAGACGCTCATGCCGGCACCGCCACCGCCGCGCGCTTCCCGGCGAAGCCCAGCTGCTGGTAGGACAGGCCGCGGAGCGGCTCGATCGCCTGCGCGGCGCGCTCGAATGCCTCGGCCGCACTGCCGACCGGCTCGCCCCGGCCCAGCGCCGCGCCCAGCTCGGAGAACACCCACCAGCCGGGCCGCGCCATGCCGGGCGCCGGCTTGGCCTGGGCGTAGCGTTGCACCCGGCCGTCGCGGTTCACGAAGCTGCCGTCCTCCTCTGCGACGTTGGCGATCGGGAGCACGACCTCGGCGTCCCGTGCCTGCTCGGGGAGCACCGTTCCCACGTAGATGAGCGTCCCCGCGGTGCGCACCGGGATATCCGGCTCGTCGAGCACCAGCACGACGGCGGCCGATTCCGCTGCCGCGAGCGCGGCGGCGTACTCGCGACCGTAGCCGAGCAGCTCCGCCCCCCGGCCGTTGGGAGCCCGCTCGGCGCGCAGTGCCAGGTCGGGCACGCCCGCGAGCGGCGCTTCCTCACCCATCACCACCTGAAACGCGCCGGTCCACTCGCTGCCCCGGAACAGCTCGCGCGCGAAAAACAGCGTTTCCAGGGACGCCCGGGGAGACACCAGCGCCACGACCCGCGGGCCCGCCCCCCGCAGCACGGTCGTCACGCGCTCGAACGCGTCCTCCCAGTCGGTGGCATGGAGCTCGCCGCCGCGCTTCACGAGCGGGGCCTCGATCCGGTCGCCGCGGTTCATCCAGCGGTAGTTCATGCGGCCGTGGTCGCAGATGAAGTAGCGGTTCACCTCGAGGTTCGGCCGCGGCCGCACGCGCACGACGACGTCGTCGCGCGTGTCGAGCGTGACGTTGCATCCCTGCGAGCAGCCGGTGCAGACGGAGGCCGTCTTGTCGAGCTCCCAGGCACGCGCCTTGTGGAGAAAGTCCTTCGACAGGAGCGAGCCCACCGGACAGAGATCGACGACATTGCCCGCCCACGGGTGGTCGAGCCGGGTCTCCGGGTGCACGCCGATGTAGGCCCGGTCGCCGCGCTCCGATACGTTCAACACCGGCTCCTGGGCGACGTCCTCCATGAAGCGCACGCAGCGCGTGCACAGGATGCACCGGTTCGGCACGTACAGCACGTCGGGGCCGAAGTCTTCGACCGGATTGAAGCGCTTGGGAAAATCGGGGCTGTAGCGTGTCGCCGCGCGGCCCTCCTGGAACGTGAAGTCCTGCAGCTCGCACTCGCCGGCCTGATCGCAAATCGGACAATCGAGCGGATGGTTGATGAGCAGCAGCTCGAGGACGCCGGTGCGCGCGCTCTTGGCCGCGGCGGACTGCGTCTTCACCACCATGCCCTCGGCGGCTTGCGTGGCGCACGCGATCGCGAGCTTGGGCTGCTTCTCGATCTCGACGAGACACATGCGGCACACGCCGGCCACGGGCAATCCGGGGTGGTAGCAGTAGTGCGGGACCAGGACGCCCGCCTGCTTCGCGGCTTCGATGACGAGCGTGCCCTGCGCGACGCTGACGGGGACGCCGTCGACGGTGAGGTTGATCAGCTCGTCGCTCACGCCACCATCACCGGTTTGCGGCGCCCCGTGAGGTAGTCCTCGAACTCGCTCCGAAACTTCTTGATTCCGGAGACGACCGGCGCCGCGCACGAGTCCGACAGCACGCAGATCGTCTTGCCCGTCATGTTCTCCGAGAGATCGAGCAGCAGGTCCAGGTCGGCCGGCTTGCCCTGCCCGGCGAGAATGCGCTCGAGGATCTTGGTGGTCCACGCCGTGCCTTCGCGGCACTGCGTGCATTGGGCGCACGACTCGTGGGCGTAGAAGCGGGCCAGCCGCATGATCTGGTACACCATGTCCGCCGAGTCGTCGAACACGATGACGCCGCCCGAGCCGAGCATCGAGCCGCGCTCCACGACGCCTTCGTAGTCGAGCAGGCAGCTCTCGGTCTCCGCCCGGTCGAGGATCGGGACCGACGAGCCGCCGGGGATGCAGGCCTTGAGCGTGCGGCCGGGACGCATGCCGCCGCACAGCTCGTACAGCAGGTCCTTCAGCGGAAAGCCCAAGGTCACCTCGTAGTTTCCCGGCTGCTGCACGTGGCCGCACACCGAGAAGAGCTTCGTGCCGGTGCTCTTGGGCGACGAGAGCGACAGGCCCTTGTACCAGGCGGCGCCCTTGGTGAGGATGGGCGGCACGGCGGCCAGGGTCTCGACGTTGTTGATCGTGGTGGGCATGCCGAACACGCCGGACGCCGCGGGGAACGGCGGCTTGATGCGCGGGTTCCCGCGCTTGCCCTCGATCGAGTTCATGAGCGCCGTCTCTTCGCCGCAGATGTAGGCGCCCGCGCCCCGGTGCAGATGGATTTTGAGGTCGCCGAACACGCCGGCGGACCGGGCGTCGGCGAGGGCCTTCTCCATGATCGCCAGCGGCTCGGTGAACTCGCCGCGGATGTAGATGTAGGCCACCTCGGCCTGGATCGCATGCGCCGCGATGGCCGTGCCCTCGAGCAGGGCGTGCGGGGTCCAGCGCATGATCTCGCGGTCCTTGAACGTCCCCGGCTCGGATTCGTCCGCGTTCACGCACAGATAGTGGGGCTTTTTCTTCTCTTTGGGCATGAACGACCACTTGAGCCCGGTGGGGAAGCCGGCGCCCCCGCGGCCCCGCAATCCCGACTCTTTCACGATGTCGATGACCCGCGCGGGCTCCATGGCGCGCGCCTGCTCGAGCGCGGCGTACCCGCCCCGCTTGACCCACGCCTTGTAGGTGCGGGCGTCGGCCTCGCCGAAGTAGCGGGAGAGGAGGACGGTCTCGCGCGGGTGAGGCTTGTGAGGATAACCCACTACCCCCCCTCCCTTCCCCACCGAGTGCGGAATGCGGAGTGCGGAACGCATTGGTCCTTCACTTGTATTTTCTCACGATCTCCGGAACGCTGTCGGGCGTCACGCTCTCGATGAAGTCGTCGTCGACCAGGATGGGCGTCGCGAAGCCGCAGGCGCCGAGGCACTCCACCTCGATCACCGTCCACTTGCCGTCCGGGCTCGTCGCGCCCAGCTCCTTGGCCCCGGTGGCCGCGAGCAGCGCCTGGACCACCGCCTCGGCGCCGCAGATGTTGCAGGGCGACGTGGTGCACACCTGCACGAAATGCTTCCCCACGGGGTGCTGGTGGTACATCGTGTAGAACGTGACCACACCCTTCACGTACGCGGGCGTGAGTCCCAGCACCTCGGCGACTTCCGCCATGTTGCGGTCGGAGATCCAACCGCGCGCCCGCTGCACCAGCCACAGCGCCGGTAAGAGCGCCGCCTGCTTGGTGGGGTAGCGCGCCAGGATTTCCTGGAGCTGTTCCAGCATTTGCTCGGTGAAGACGGGCTGGTACTCCTCCGTGCCCGCCGGCTGCGACGTATGCGCGTCGGCACTCATCGATCCACCTCGCCCATGACGATGTCGACCGAGGCGTTGATGGCGATCAGGTCGCTCAACAGGTGCCCCACCGCCATCTTCGGCAGGACCGAGAGGTTGATGAACGAGGGGGGTCGAATGCGCCACCGCACCGGTTTCGCAGTGCCGTCCGACACCAGATACGTGCCGAGCTCGCCCTTGGGGTTTTCGATACCGACGTAGGCTTCGCCCACCGGCGCCTTCACGCCTTCCATCACTTGCTTGAAGTGGTAGATCATCGCCTCCATGTCGTTCATCGCGCGCGACTTGGGTGGGAGGATCACGCGCGGATCCGCGATGTTGATGGGGCCGTCGGGCAGCCGATCGAGCGCCTGCTGGAGGATGCGGTTCGACTGGGAGCATTCCTCGAGGCGCACGAGGTAGCGGTCGTACACGTCACCGTGCTCGCCCACCACGACGTCGAAGTCGTACGTCTCGTAGTCCAGATACGGCTTGTCCTTACGCACGTCGTACGCGACGCCGCTGGCGCGCAGCATCGGGCCGGACAGCGAATGGTTGGTCGCCTCGGCGGCCGTGAGCACGCCCACCCCCTGGGTGCGGCCCACCCATACGGCGTTGCGTGTCAGGACGCGGTCGATCTCGCTCAGGGTCTTCGGGAAGGTTTGGGTAAAGTGGCGCAATCCCGCGACGAAGTCGCCGGGCACGTCCGCCATCAAGCCGCCCACCCGCGTCACGCTGGTGGTCAGCCGGGCGCCCGTCCACATCTCCTGGAGATTGTAGATGCGCTCCCGCTCCTGGAACGCCCACAGGAACGGCGTGAACGCGCCGAGGTCGATCGACGTCGTGCCGAGCCACACCATGTGTGAGATGATGCGGCTCATTTCGCACGCGATCACGCGCAGTACCGTGCAGCGTGGCGTGATCGCGATGCCCATGAGCCGCTCGGCGGCGAGGGCGAACCCGACGTTGTTCGCCATCGGAGACAGGTAATCCGTGCGGTCGGTGAGCGGGATGATCTGGTTGTAGTGCCGGTACTCCCCGAGCTTCTCGAAGCCGGAGTGGAGGTACCCGAGGTGGGGGATCACCCGGACCACGGTCTCACCGTCCAGCTCGACCACCAGTCGCAGCACGCCGTGCGTGGCGGGGTGCTGCGGCCCGATGTTGATGAGCATGTGCTCGGCGGCGAGGTCGGGGTGCTCCGCCACGCCGAGCGGCACCCGCAGCGGCTCACCGCGGGCATCCACACCGGGGGTGGCGAGCTCGAGCTCGACGGTGCGCTTGCTCATTCCGAGTCGGGGAGCCTGCCGCGCTCGCCGCGGCGCAGCCGCTCCTTCATGTCCGCGGGCAGCTCCTCGTACGCTGCGGCGATGGACAGCTCTTCCAGCGAGTAGTGCGCCTCGGGCTGGGCGGCCAGCGCCTGGCGCACCTGCTCGGCGCGACTGAACCGTCCGCGCAGCGGGAAATCCTTCCGCAGCGGGTGCCCCTCGGCGTACGTCTCCCACATGAGGATGCGGCGCAGGTCGGGGTGGCCGCGGAAGGTGATGCCGAACATGTCGTATACCTCACGCTCGAGCCAGTCGGCGCCGCGCCACAGCGACACGACCGAGTCGATGGTGAGGTCGCCCTGGGGATCGAGCTCGACTTTGACGCGCAGGTCGGTCCGGCGCGTCAGGGAGCGCAGGATGTAGACCACCTCCAGCGGTCGCTCCCGGTCGCGATACTCGACCGCGGTGATGTCCACCAGGTAATCGTAGGTCTGCTGGGGCGTGTCGCGCAGCCAGGCCATCACGTCACGCAGCGCCTCGCGCCCCACGTAGACGATGGTGTCGCCGCACGACTCGAGCGCGCGGCCGATCGCGGGGCCGAAGGTCGCGCGCAGCGCGTCGACGGACCGATTCACGCCGAGCGGAACTGGTGGATGGAGTTCCCGAACGGCTCCGAGATCTCGTCGATCTGCTCGGGGGGAAGGCGCAAGCCGCGATCGTCGAGCGGCTGCTCATCGCGGCGCGGCACGCGGTCGAACAGCGACTCACCCTTGATCTTCTTGTGTAGCAGCAGCACGCCGTACAACAGGCCCTCCGGGCGCGGCGGGCAGCCGGGGACGTAGACGTCCACCGGGACGATGGTATCGATCCCCTGCACCATCGCATAGTTGTCGAAGATGCCCCCGGTCGAGGCGCAGGCGCCCATCGAGATGACCCACTTGGGCTGCGGCATCTGGTCGTAAATGCGGCGGATCACGGGCGCGAGCTTGAACGGCAGTCGGCCGGCGCAGATCAGCACGTCCGCCTGACGCGGCGAGAACGCCTGACGCTCCATGCCGAAGCGGGCGAAGTCGTAGCGGCTGGCGGCGGTGGCCATGAACTCGATGGCGCAGCACGCCGTCCCGAAGGGCATGGGCCAGAGCGAGTTCGCCCGCGACGAGTTCACGGCCCAGTCCACGAGATCCTGCAATTTGGCGAGCAGGTAGTTTGGGCTTTGGCCGGCGACCTCTTTGCTCTCGATGACTCGCTTCATAAACGACTCGACTCCGTGACGTCTCTCCGTGACGTAGTCAATCCCATTGAAGGGCTCCCCTTTTCCACACGTACACGTACCCGACGGCGAGAATCAGCATGAACACCAGCATCTCGGCCAGGAGGAACCCCGTGCTCGGGCCTCCCGCGGCTCCGCCGCCGTTGAAGTAGATCGTGCCCCAGGGAATGAGGAACACGGTCTCGATGTCGAAGATGATGAACAGCATCGCGACCAGGTAGAACTTCACCGAGAAGCGCTCGTGCGCGTTGCCGAGCGGCGGCATGCCGCTCTCGTACGGGCTGTCCTTCAAGAGCGTGGGCTTGCGGGGGGCGAGCAGGTGCGACAGCCCGATCAACAGGACGGCGTTGAACGCCACGAAGCCGAGCAGCAGCAGGAAGGAGAGATAGGGCTGGTTCATGAGTTCGTGAAAAAATTCACTTGATCCGCCGAAACGTATTCGCGCGCGGCGAGGTTGTCAACCGAATCGAGTGGCGTAAGTGTCGGTGCCACCGATATATTGGCGGCCCATGTCCATCAAGTCCGACCGCTGGATCCGGCGCATGGCGACCGAGCACGCCATGATCGAGCCGTTCGCCGAGAACCAGGCGCGTGCCGGCGTCATCTCGTACGGCGTCTCCTCCTACGGCTACGACATGCGGGTGGCGCCCGAGTTCAAGATCTTCACCAACGCGCTCTCCGCGGTCGTCGATCCCAAGCGCTTCGATCCCAAATCGTTCGTCGAGTTCACGGGCGATGTGTGCATCGTGCCGCCCAACTCGTTCGCCCTGGCGCGCTCGGTGGAGTACTTCCGCATCCCCCGCAACGTCCTGACGATCTGCGTGGGCAAGAGCACGTACGCCCGCTGCGGCATCATCACGAACGTCACGCCGTTCGAGCCGGAGTGGGAAGGCTTCGTGACGCTCGAGATCTCGAACACCACGCCCCTGCCCGCCCGGATTTACGCCAACGAGGGCATTGCCCAAGTGCTGTTCTTCACGGCCGACGAGGGCGACGAGTGTGAAGTCAGCTACAAGGACAAGAAAGGAAAGTATCAGGCGCAGCGCGGGATAACGCTGCCGAAGCTATAGGGGCGTCCGGGCCGCGGCGCGCGATCCCAGCACGGTGATCACGACGACCGCCACTGCGAGAATGACCAGATCGGGCACCCAGCCGAGCTCGGTTCGTGGGACCGTCATCTGCAGGAAGTTGATCACGAAATCGAACACGCCGACGAGCAGGCCGAGCAAGACGGTGGCATGGAGGGCGCGCCCCAAGCGCGCCAGGATGCTGCCGCCGACGAGCGCGACCGCGCCCTGCCCCGCCGCGATGCCCAGGGTGGTGGCGAAGTCCTCGATCAACGTGCTCCAGAAGCCGGGGCGACCCTCGTGATAGCTGAAGAACCACGTGTGCACGAGCGACAATGCGGCCCCCGCGACCGCGGCGCACACCGTCGCCCACAGCGCGTATCCGATCACGATCTTCATCCGGTCGCCCGTGTCGATCACCATGATGGGCAAATGTGGCGGCCTCCGCGCGGCCCCGCCAGTCGGGGCGTTACCTTAGCGCCTACGGTACCGCTCCTCCTGCGACTCGCTCCGTGACGCCTCGCCGGCTGGCGCCACCGGCTCCGGGGCGAACGCTCAATCTGCGGATGACGCTGCTCGTCGTCGTCCTCGGCGCCGCCGTGTACGCCGGCGCCCTGCCCCTCTACCTCCTGTTCCGCGTGAGTCGCCCCGCGCTCGCCCTCGGTGCCGCGAGCGAGGCCATTACCGCCCTGAATGCTCAGCTGATGCGGCGGGACAGCGCGCTTCATCAGATCGTTCGCATCGTGCATGCACTCGCTCCCGCGGCCTCGCCGCCCGTCGATTCGCTGTCGCTCGCGCGGCGCCTCCTCGTGGTCGGGCACGAGCCCTTCCACATCCCGCCGGATGCACCGATCCCGCCGACGCTGGGGGTGGAGCTCGCGCGCATCGACGAGGCCCTGTCGAGTCTCGGCGACGCCCTCGCCGAGATCATCGTCCGGCTCGGGCGAGGTCGGCGCGCGGACGTCGCGGCCCGGGTGGCCGCGATCGATCGACTCGTCGACCTCGCTCAGGAGCGCCGGATCGACGGCAATCGCGTCGCCCGGGCCTACCTGATCGAGCGACAGGGCGCGTTGCGGGCCGCCGCGAGCGGTGTGCGCCGTGACACGGTGGTATGGCTCGTCAGCGGCGTCGTGCTCGTGCTCGCGGTCGTCGCGGTGATGCGGCGTCGCGTGTGGCGTCCCCTGCGTGAGCTCGAGACCGGACTGGCGCGGGTGGCCGACGGCGACCTCACCATCCGCGTGCCCGTACAGGCCACTGACGAGCTGGGCCGGCTCGCGCAGCATTTCAACGCCATGACTCAAGTGCTGGGGGACCGCGCTGAAGAGCAGGGCAGGTTCGCGGCTGCGGGCGAGCTGCTCGCCGGCGTGGCCCATGAGGTGAACAACCCGCTCATGGCGATCGCCGCGCATGCCGAGAACCGCCTCGCCGATCCGAGCCTCACGGACGAGCCGCGCAACGAGATGTCGCAGATCCTGCGCCAGGCCCGGCGGGCCGCCAAGCTGCTGCGCGGCCTGCTGCGGTTCGTGCGCGCCACCGAACGCGAGGTGACGCGCGTCAACCTGAACGACGTCGTGCGCGGCGCGCTCGATCTCGTGTCGTACCGGTTCGGCGTCGACGAGATCACGGTCGCCGGGCGTCTCGACCCCGATCTGCCGGCGGTGGAAGGCGACGCCATCAAGCTCGAGCAGGTCGTGGTCAATCTCCTGGCCAACGCGATCGACGCCCTGCGTCGCGTCAAGCCGCCGCGCCAGCTCACCGTGGACACCTGGGCGGCGGATGCGAGGGTGTTCGTGGCGGTCGCGGACAACGGGGAGGGCGTCGCGCCCGAC
>Ga0209378_1003723_pt1 | contig 10221 bp, 9 predicted proteins | sample GraSoiAngelo_156_FD_186170 | JGI IMG/M metagenome (GOLD analysis project Ga0209378, IMG submission 186170) | Grasslands soil microbial communities from the Angelo Coastal Reserve, California, USA - 14_1009_13_40cm (SPAdes) (version 2) | ecosystem: Environmental > Terrestrial > Soil > Grasslands ... | reverse complement strand
GGCGTTGTGGAATGCAGCCCACGAACAACGGCGCCTGTATCTGGCGCGCGGGGACCGCCTGCCCTCGGCCTTCGCCCAGATCACCCAGTTGACCGAGTTGCGGGCTGAGGTCCCGTGGTTGGCCGAGGTGCCCCGTAACGTCTGCGCGCAGGTGCTCGTGGAGCTCGATGCCGCGTGGCAGCGGTGCTTCACCCGGCTGGCCCGCCGGCCCCGGTGGAAGAAGAAGGGGCGGGACCCGGTGGCCATCAGCGAGCCGCATCCGCGCGTCTTTCGTGTCACCCCGGACGGCGTGGCCTTCCCGAAGCTCGGCACGATCCGGGCGATCCTTCACCGACCCCTCGTGGGGGACCCGAAGCGCTGCACGATCACCCGCGAGGTGGATCAGTGGTTCGTGGCGATCCAGTGTGAGCAGGAGGGGCCAGAGCCTGAGCGGCGACCAGGGCCGGTCGTGGCCATCGACCGCGGCCTGACGAACCTGCTGGCCGATTCCGACGGCCGCTTGGTCCCCAACCCGAAGCATCTGGACGCCAGCCTGCGCCGCCTGGCCCGCGCTCAGCGTGTCGTCGCGCGCCGAACCAAGGGCTCGCGGCGCCAGGCGCGGGCCCGGCTCCGCGTCGCCAAGCTGCACCGCACGATCCGCCGCCAGCGCGCCCACGTCCTGCACGTCCTCTCGGCTCGCTACGCCAAGAGCCACGGCGTGGTGATCGTCGAGAGGCTGAACGTGGCCGGCATGCTCCGCGGCGGGCTCGGCCGCCACCTCTCCGGGGCCGGGTGGTCGTCGTTCTGCACGATGCTCCGCTACAAGCTGGAGGCGACGGGCGGCCGGCTGGTGGAGGTGCCGGCCCCGTACTCCAGCCAGACCTGTCCGGCGTGCGGCGTCGTGGACGCCGCCAGCCGCCAGGGTGATCGCTTCCGCTGCGCGGCCTGCGGGCACGAGGCCCACGCAGATCTTAACGCAGCACGCGTGCTCCTCAGCCGAGGAAACCTCGGGGATGCTGGCCGTGGAGGCTTCCGCGCTGTCAGCGGGCCTGTGAAACGGCAACTCCGCGTCGTGAGGCGCGGACACTCGACTGTCCAAGTTCCTGGGCTCCTCAAAAGCCCCGGACTTCAGTCCGGGTGATGTTTACACGCGCTGGATGATCTCCCGCCCGAAGAGCCCGTAGGGCCGCACCATCAGGACCACGAGGGCCAGGAGGTAGGCGAACACGTCGCTGAGGCCGCCGCCGACGAGCGGGCCGACAAAGCCCTCGGCGAGATTCTCGCCGGCGCCGACGATCAGGCCGGCGAGGATCGCGCCCGGGATGCTGTCCACCCCTCCGATGATGAGGACCGGCAGCGCCTTGAACGCGATCAGCGCCACCGCGAAGTGGACGCCGAGCCGGCTCCCCCAGATGATGCCGGCGGCCACGGCGACGACGCCCGCGATGGTCCACGTGATGGCCCACACCCTCCGGAGGGGGATGCCGACCGAGAGGCCGGCCTCGTGGTCGTCCGAGGCGGCGCGGAGGCCGAGGCCGATCGTCGTCTTCTGGAAGAACCAGATCAGCGCGAGCACGAGCAGGCCGGCGCCGGCGGCGCCGATCAGGTCGGCCCGGCCCACGAAGATGCCACCCACGTCGAGGGGCTTCGGCGAGATCCCGAGGTCGAGCCCCCGGGGCTGGGTGCCCCACACCGCCTGCGCCGACCCCTGGAGCACGAAGTCGAGACCGATGGTGGCCATGAACGCCGCGAGCTCGGGCCGGCCGACGAGCGGCCGGAGCACGATCCGTTCGATCCCGAAGGCGAGCGCGGTCATGAGCGCGACCGCCAGGAGCACGGCGGGCCAGAAGCCGACCCAGGGCCGGACGCCCACGAGGGCGAGGGCGGCGAAGAGGGTCATCGAGCCCTGCGCGAAGTTGAAGACGCGGGAGGCCTTGTAGATCAGCACGAAGCCGAGGGCGACGAGCGAGTACATGACCCCGACGAGGAGGCCGCTCACCGCCAGCTCGATCCCGAACGATAGCTCGGCGCTCATCCCGGGTCCCGCATCGCGACGGTCCGCTCCGTCTCCGACGTCCGGCCGTCTTCGTAGGTCACGGTCACCTTGACCGGCACCGCGGCGACCGCGGGGTCGTAGAGCGCGTCGATCAGCGGCGCGTACCGCGCATGGATGGCCGTGCGGCGGAGCTTCCGGGAGCAGGAACCGCCGGACCCGCTGCGACGGCGCCAGCGTCTCGTTGGTGCGTCGCACCTCCGCCGCGACCAGGTCGTAGACGGCCGGGTTCTGCGCGAGGTCGGCGTAGCCCGCGTAGGGAACGCCCCGGCGCTCGGCCCAGTTGCCGACGACCTCCATGTCGATGTTGACGAGGGCGCCGACGAAGGGACGCCCGTGGCCGATCGCCACCGCCTCCTTGATGTAGGGGCTGAACTTGAGCTTGTTCTCAATGTACTGCGGCGCGAAGACCGTGCCATCCAGGAGACGGGACACGTCCTTGGCACGGTCGATGATCACCAGATGCCCGTCGGGATCGATGAGGCCGGCGTCGCCGCTCCGGATCCAGCCGTCGCCGAGCGTGGCCCGCGTGGCCTCGTCGTTCTTGTAGTAACCCGAGAACGCCCCCGGAGACCGGAGCAGCACCTCGCCGCCCTCGGCCACCTTCACCTCGACGCCCGGCAGGGGCGGCCCGACGGTCCCGAGCTTCACCTGTCGGCCGCGGTGGAGCGTGGCCGGCGCGCAGCTCTCGGTCATCCCGTAGAGCTGCTTGAAGTTCACGCCGAGGGCGCGGAAGAACTGGATGACCTCGGGCCCGAGCGCCGCGCCGCCGGTGATCCCCGCCCGGAGCCGGCGGAGCCCGAGCTGGTCGCGCAGCGGCGCGAACACGAGCGGGCGGCCAAGCGCGGCGCCCAGGCGCAGGCGCCAGGGCACCGGCGCGCCCTCCAGCTCGAGCTTCGCCATGCGCATCCCGCGGGGGAGGAAGAAGCCCGCGAGCCGCCGCTGGAACCAGGGGGCGTCCTCGATCCGCACCTGTGAGTGGGAGACGAAGCTCTCCCAGATCCGCGGGGGCGCGAAGGTCATGGTCGGCCCGATCTCGCGGAAGTCCTGCCGGACGGTCGTCGTGTCCTCCGGGCAGTTGACGGCGCAGCCGGCGACCAGGGCCACCGCGAGCGAGAAGAAGGAGTCGCCGATCCAGGCCATGGGCAGGTACGCCATCAGCTCATCGCGCTCGTCGAGCGGCTCCACGGCGAGGAAGGCGCGCGCGGTCCCGATGAAGGCCCGGTGCGAGAGGAGGGCGCCCTTGGGGACGCCGGTCGTGCCGGACGTGTAGCTGATGAGGGCGATGTCCTCGCCCCCCCCCGCGGCGAGCGCCTGGTCGAAGGCGCGGCGGGCCGCCTCCCCCGCCTCCCGTCCGCGCCCCTCTACGGCCGTGAAGGCGAGGAGCCCCGGCTCGTCGTACCGCCGCAGGCCCTTCGGGTCATCGTAGACAATGTACCGGACCTGCGGGAGCCGCGCGCGCATCTCGAGGACCTTGTCGACCTGCTCCTGGTCCTCGGCCACGACGATCGCGCACCCGGAGTGCTCGAGCACGTAGTGCAGCTCGGCGGCGATCGCGTCCTGGTAGAGCGGCACCGGCATGCCGCCGAGCGCCTGCGCGGCGACCTCGGCCCAGTAGAGCTGGGGGCGGTTGTCGCCGACGACGGCGAGCGTCTGCCCGCGGCCGAAGCCGAGCTGCATGAGCCCGAGGGCGAAGTCGCGCACGCGGTCGGCGTAGTCGCGCCAGGTGTACGTCTGCCAGATGCCGTACTCCTTCTCCCGCATGGCCGGCCGGCCGCCCTCGCGGGCGGCGCGGTCGAACAGGAGCTTCGGCAGCGTGTCCGTCATCGCCGGCCTTCCATCCGGCCGACGCCCGGCCGGCGGCAGGGGCCCGCCGGTCGCGCCGCCGACCGCGCGCGCGCCGTCATTCGCCCTCGCCCAGGTACGCCTGGACGACGACGCGGTCGGCGCGCACCTCGTCGGGCGTCCCCTCGGCGATCTTCTCGCCGTGATCCAGCACCACCACGCGGCCCGAGATGTCCATGACGACCCCCATGTCGTGCTCGATCAGGATGATCGTCGTCCCCCACTCGTCGGCGACGTCGAGGATGAAGCGGGTCATGTCCTCCTTCTCCTCGAGGTTCATCCCCGCCATCGGCTCGTCGAGGAGGAGGAGCTTCGGCTCCATCGCGAGCGCGCGCGCCAGCTCGACGCGCTTCTGGAGCCCGTAGGGCAGGGTCCCGGCCGGCGCCTTGCGGATCGCGGTGATCTCGAGGAAGTCGATCACGCGCTCGACCGCCGCCCGGTGCGCGATCTCCTCACGCTGGGCGAGGCCCCAGTAGAGGCCCGAGCGGAAGAGGCCCGAGCGCATGTAGATGTGGCGGCCGATGAGGACGTTGTCGAGCACGGTCATGCCCTTGAAGAGGGCCACGTTCTGGAAGGTGCGGGCGATCCCGAGCTCCGCCACGCGCTGCGGGCCGAGCCGGGTGCGTTCTCCGCCCGCGAACCAGATCCGGCCGGGGTCCGGATGGTAGACGCCGCTGATCACGTTGATCATGGTGGTCTTGCCGGCGCCGTTCGGGCCGATGATGGAGAAGATCGAGCCGGGCGTCACCTCGAAGCTGACGCCGCGGAGGGCCTTGATGCCACCGAACCCGACGTGGACGCCGTCGACCTTGAGCAGCGGCTCGGCCATCAGGGGGCGGCGGCCTCGGCGGCGGCCGGATGACCCTGTAGGTGGCACAGCCGGGCGCGGGTCCGGTCGGGATCCGTGAACCGAAGCTCGCCAGCGCCGGCCGTGATCATCGTCATGCTGCGCGGTCCGAAAGTGGCGAGAGTCTAGCACGGATCGCCCGCGCCCCCCGGGGGTTACGACGCTCTGCGTCACCCCGCTTCCCCCGGGCGTCGGCTCCGGGGGGCGGCCGTGTGGCCGGCGCTCGGCGCCCGCCGCCCTCAGTGGAGCGCCCGCTGGATGACCGGCAGGGAGAAGTAGACGAGGAACGCCGCCGCCGTCGCATGGACCATCCAATGGAGCTCGCGGCCGCGGCCGTTCAGGAGCTTGATCGCGGAGTAGGTCACGAAGCCGGCGCCGATGCCGTTGGTGATCGACCAGGTGAAGGGCATGCCGAGCATCGTGACGAAGGCGGGAATGGCCTCCTCGTAGTCGTCCCACGGGATCTCGGTCACGAGCGTGATCATGTAGAAGCCGACGATGATGAGGGCGGGGGCCGTGGCCTGGGCCGGGATCACACTCGCGAGGGGCGCGAACCACATCGCGAGCAGGAAGAGCCCGCCCACGACGACCGCGGCGAGCCCGGTGCGGGCGCCCTCGGCGACGCCGGCGGCGCTCTCGATGTAGGTCGTGTTGCTACTCGAGTTCGCGAGGCCGCCGAACATCGCGCCCAGGGAGTCCACGAGCAGCACGCGGTTGGCGCGGGGCAGCCGCCCGCGCGCGTCGAGAAAGCCGCCCTTGCCCCCGACCCCGACGATCGTCCCGATCGTGTCGAAGAAGTCGCTCAGCATGATCGAGAAGGTTGCGAGAACCGCCGTCACCACGCCCAGCCTGCCGACGAACCCGAAGTCGAGCCGTCCGAAGGTGGAGAAGTCCGGCGCCCGCACGATGGCGGTCGGGATGCGGGCCGCGCCCGGCGTCGCGAAGCCCTGCCAGCCCGCGAAGAGGCCGTTGGCGGCGACCGCCAGGACCGTGGTGAGGACGATGCCGAGCAGCAGCGCGCCCGGCACCCGGCGGGCCATGAACCAGGCGGTCAGGACGAAACCGCAGAGGAAGACCAGGATCGGCAGGCCCCGGAACTCGCCGAGGCCGACGGGGAGGGGGCTCGAGGCGGGCTTCACCACGAAGCCCGACGTGAAAAACCCGATGAAGGCGATGAAGAGCCCGATCCCGACGCTGATCGCGCGCTTGAGGCCGATCGGGACGGCGTCCAGCACGGCCTCGCGCAGCCGCGTGAGCACGAGGAGGGTGATGACGAGGCCCTCGACGAAGATGACGGTCATGGCCTGGGGCCAGGTGAGACCCCGGGACGCGACCAGTTCGAACGCCACGACCGCGTTGAGCCCCATGCCGGGCGCGAGCGCGAACGGATAATTACTGGCGAGCCCCATCGCGATCGTCAGGAGGCCCGCGGTCAGACACGTCACGGAGAGCGTCGGCCCGAACGGCAACCCCCGGCTCGGGACGCCGACGAACCCGAGCACGATCGGGTTCACGAAGATGATGTAGGCCATGACCATGAAGGTCGTGACCCCGGCGCGGATCTCGGTGGGCAGGTCCGTGTCCCACCGGGCGAGGTCGAAGTAGCGCGCGAGCCCGCGGCGGAACACGGACCGGCCCACCTGGACGCTCATCGGGGCGCCCGCCCCTCGGGCCGCGGGAAGAACCGGGCCGCGCGCTTCTCGCGCCAGGCGGCGTTGGCCTCCTCCATCTCCCACGACGTCATGCACTCCGCCTGCCGCCGGAGCAGCTCCTCGATCAGCTCCCGCGGGTCTCGGTGGAACGAGGCGTGGAGCAGCCGCTTGGTGTGCCCGGTGGCCGTCGGCGCCGCGGCGCGGCACCGCTCGAGCACGGCCGCGAGCGTCCCCTCCAGCTCGCCGGCCGCGCAGACGCGGGTGACGAGCCCGATGGCGAGCGCCTCGGCGGGCGCGACCTCGTCGTTCAGGAGCGCGAGCGCCGTGGCCCGCCCGAGGCCGACGACCCGCGCGAGCCGCAGGACCCCGCCGTCGGGGATCAGCCCGTGCCGGGTGGCGCCCAGACCGATCACGGCGTCCTCGGTGGCGATCCGGACGTCGCAGGCGAGCGCCAGCTGGAGACCGCCGCCGATCGAATGGCCGTGGAGCACGCAGACGGCGAGCTTGTCCATGTCCTCGAGCGTGTTGAGGGCGCGGATCCAGAGCCGGTAGAAGGCGGCGCCGATGCGGCCGGCGGCGAGCGCCGTCCGGTCCATGCCCGCGCAGAAGGCGCGCCCGGCCCCCCGCACGACGACCGCGAACACCGCGGGGTCTGCGGCGGCCGCCTCGGCGGCGTCCGCCAGGCCGGTCGCGAGCTGGCTGTCGAGGGCGTTGAGGACGGCGGGGCGGTTCAGCGTGATCCAGCCGACGCCGTCCGCCACCGCGTACGTGACCGTCTGCTGCACTCTCCCCCCGGCTTCCTGTAGAATCGCCCTGGCCGTCGCCCGCCCGCCGAGCACCGTAGGCAAGAAGCGGAAGGGTGTCAAGAAGTTCGGGAGGAGGGTCTATGCACGGAAGCCGCCGGGAGTTCCTGAGGCTCCTCTCGGCCGGCGCCGGCCTGGGACTCGCGGCCAGGCCCCGCGCGGTCCGGGCGGAGCCGGCGGCGACGGTCGGCACCGCCGTGCTCGGCGACTACGCGATGGCGGCGCCCGTGATCGTGGCGCTCGACCGCGGCTACTTCCGGGCGAACGGCCTCGACGCCGAGTTCGTGCCCTTCCGCGGCGGGCCCGACCTGCTCAAGGCGGTGATCGGCGGCGAGGCGTTGGTCGGCCTCACCGGGGCGGGCGCGCCGATCCGGATGATCGCGACCGAGACCGAGGGCAACCACTTCACGCTCAACGTCTCGGCCGACATCCACTCGGTCGCCGACCTTCGGGGCAAGGCGATCGGCGTCACCAAGGTCGGCGCCACCACCTGGGTGTTCGCGCGGATTCTGGCCCGGCAGAACGGCTGGGACCCGGAGCGCGACGTCACGATCGTCGCGCTCGGCGGCCTCGACGCCCAGGTCGCCGCCCTCACGCGGCACGAGATTCAGGCGATCGTCTGGGGCGATGGAGGCGCGGTGCTGGAGGCGCAGGGGAAGTCGCGGGTGCTGCAGCGGCTCGACTCGGTCACGCCCCGCTGGATCAGCCAGATCGCCTACGCGTCGGAGGAGACGATCCGACGGCGGTCCGACGACCTCCGGAAGGCGCTTCGCGCGATCTTCCAGGCACTCGCGTTCATGACGCAGCACCCGGAGGAAGCGGCGGCGATCGCGGCCCGGACGCTCAAGTGGGAGCCGCGGGCCGTGCTGGCCGCCCACCGCCTCTCGAGCCCGCTCTTCCCGAGGGACGGCCGCATCGACACGGGCGCGCTCGGCGCGATGCAGGACATCCTCCTCGAGCAGGGCGTGCTCGGCAGGCGCCTGCCGCTGACCGACCACTACACGACCGCGTTCACCCCCGTGCGCGTGTAGCGCCGGCGCTCAGGCGCCGGCCGCCTGCTTCGCCGCGCCGAGCGCCGCCTCGTAGTTGGGCTCGCTCGTGATCTCCCGGACGTACTCCACGTGCTTCACGGCGCCGTCCTTGCCGACGACGAACACGGCGCGCGCGTTGACTCCGGCCAGCGGGCCGTCCTTGATGGCGACGCCGTAGCTCTGGCCGAAGGCGCGGTCGCGGAAGTCCGAGAGCGTCTTGACCCGGTTGGCGCCGGCCGTCGAGCACCAGCGCTTCTGGGCGAACGGCAGGTCCATGCTGACCGTCCACACCTCGACCCCGGCGCCGAGCTTGCCAACCTCCTCGTTGAAGCGGCGCGTCTCGGTATCGCACACCGGGGTGTCGAGCGACGGCACCGAGCTCAGGATCACGACCTTGCCCTTGGCGTCGCGGAGCCGCACGGTCTGGAGGCTCGTGTCGACGGCCGCGAAGTCCGGGGCGGCTTGGCCCGGCTTGACCTCCGGCCCGCCGAGCGCCACGGGAGTCCCCTTGAATTTCACCTCTGCCATGTGATGTGTCCCCCGCGATTTGCGATGAGCTGCTCGCCCCCAACGCTACCAGAGGCCGGGCCCGGGCGCCAGCCGAAGCGACCCGGCCGACCCGGCCTCGATCCGCGGCGGAGGCCGCCGACGGTCGCGGTGGCCGCCCGACGCGGGAGCCCCGATCGAGGGGACGGCCTCGAGGACCCGCGGCCCGCCGGGCGCGCTACGGCTGGGCCGTCTCCTCGAAGAGCGCCCGCATTTCCGCGCGCAGCTCGCGGACGCGGTCCTTGAGCTTTTGGGCCTTGGCCAGCTGGTCCGGCGTCAGCAGAGCGCGGATCTCCAGAGCCGCGCCGAGCCAGTACTGGGACAGCTGCTCCTCGAGCTGGGCGATCTGCTGACGGAGGGGCTCGAGGTCGCCGGCCGCCACCGCGCCCGGCGCGAAGAGCTTGTCCACCATCCCCTCGCGGGCCGTGCGCAGCTGCCTCACCAGATCCCGCGCGTTCGCCCGGTGCGCCGCCAGGATCGCCCTCACCCGGGTCTCCTGATTGGGCGTGAGGGCGGCGCCCTTGAAGAGCAGCAGGAACATCCAGGGGCCTCGGTCCATCTCCCCCAGCATCGGGTGGTGCTGGGCGTTCGCGGGCCGCACCGACAGCCCCATGACCATCACCCCGATCACCAGCGCCGGCCATACCTTCTTCATTCCGGTCTCCTCACTGACCCGCGCCGCGCGACCGCGTCACGAGTCGAGATCTTCGAACCCGGCACCCGGCGTCTCCGCCGGGGCCGGCAGCCGATCACACCCATCCCCGAGGGAGGCGGCGAGCGACTCGCACGCCTCCTCGCCCGCGACCGTCGCGTAGAGGTCGGCCACGCTCGCCTCGAGCGTCGATGCCCCCCGCACGGACGCGGCCCGGGTTCCCGCCGCCTCGACCCACGGCGGCTCGTTGGTCGTCATCGCCTCCACCGCGGCGATGAGCTCTTCGGTCGTGGCGCCTCCCGCCCCGGCCGGCTCCGTCGACGTCCGCGTCGCCACCCGGCCCCACTCGCGCGCGAACAGCAGATTGAGGCCGATCACGAGCGCGAAGGTCACCGCCGCCGCCGCGACCCAGCGCGGCCACGCCGCTCGACTCGGCACCGCGGCGGGGGCGGGGTCGCTCGCGAGGACCACGCCGATCACCCGCAGGTCGTCGGCCAGCCGGCGATAGCGATCCGCGCAGCGGGCGCAGCCCCCCAGATGGCTCCGGTCCGCCGGGCGGCCGTCGCCCTCGTGCAGCAGCACCAGCGCCTTGTCTCCGAGACACCGCCTCATAGAAGCCTCCGGGCGCGGGAACCTCGCCCTTGAGGGCGGGGAGGAGCGCCGATCTCCGTGGTAGACTGTGCCCGGTTGGAGCTGAGCACGCGCTCCGCGAGCGGCCCTGGCGATAACCAAGCCGTGGGCCCGCTCAGACAGCCGTCGAAACGACGGTGGGGCTGGACGGGGAGGCTACCGCGCAGCCAGGCGGGCCGACGA
>Ga0209378_1003717_pt1 | contig 10234 bp, 6 predicted proteins | sample GraSoiAngelo_156_FD_186170 | JGI IMG/M metagenome (GOLD analysis project Ga0209378, IMG submission 186170) | Grasslands soil microbial communities from the Angelo Coastal Reserve, California, USA - 14_1009_13_40cm (SPAdes) (version 2) | ecosystem: Environmental > Terrestrial > Soil > Grasslands ... | reverse complement strand
CATCGGCGGCGACGTGGTTGAGCAGCGGATGGAAGCTGGCAACGAGCGCCGGGCGGGGTTCGAGTGCCCGGCGCAGCTTGCGCCGAAGGCCGCGGCCGATGGCATGCTGGAAGAGCCGAACTGTGGGCTGGACGTTCGTGAGGTTATAGGCAAGCCCCCAGAGGACGGGCAAATGCCGCGTGATCGGCCCATACAGCGCGGTCAGCCGCCCGGCGACGACCCGCTGGTCTGCCATGGGGTCGAAGCAGTCGACAATAAACTGGTTCGGGTAGCGCAGCTGCAACGCCGCGGCGACCGCCTCCGCCGCGGCGCGATGCCCGGCACCGGTATCGGAGAAGAGAAAGAGGAGGCGCTTGGGGGCGGCCACCGCGCGCATCCTAGCGTACCGTCGAGGGTGAAGCGCGATCGTACGTTTGGGCTCAGGCCACGGTGGCTAAGAATCGGAATGACCATTGCCAAAGGTGGCGTGACCGACCCCTGTCAAGCGGTCGGCGCAGGTTTGCTGCCGGTTCGCCGCCCGCTCGTACTGATTTGAAGTTGACCGGATGACGACCAAACCGCGACGATGGAGTGGCGCTCGATCGCCACGCAAGGAGGGACGGCGCTGAAACCGCTCGCCATCGTGAGCTTGCACGCCTCGCCGGTTGCCGCACTCGGGGCGGGAGAGAACGGCGGAATGAACGTCTATGTCCGGGCAGTCTGCGAAGAGCTGAGCCGGCGCGGTATCCCAACCGAGGTCTTCACCAGGCGCTCGAGCGTGGACGGGCCCGACCGGGTGCGGCTGGCAGAAAAGAGCTGGGTCACCCGGCTGCGGGTTGGACCGGCCGAAGACCTCGATAAGGGGGGACTGTTCGACCTGCTCCCCAGCTTCACCGAGGCCGTGCTCGGCGAGCAGCGGCGGCGCCGTACGGGCTACGGGCTGGTGCACAGCCATTACTGGCTGTCGGGTTGGGTCGGCGCCCGGCTACGTGACGAATGGAAGGTCCCCTGGTTCCACACGTTCCACACGCTGGCGCGGGTCAAGAACGAGCGCGCGGCGGAAGGCGCGATCGTCGAACCCGAGCACCGGATCGCGGTCGAGCAGGCCATCGTACGCAACAGCGATCGCCTGATTGCCTCCAGTCTCCAGGAAGCCGACGACCTGGTCCGCCTCTACAGCGCTTCGCGTCAGCGCGTCAGCGTGGTCGCCCCGGGCGTCGACCTGCGGCTCTTCGCCCCCCGGCCGACCGAGGCGCTGCGGATGCAGCTGGGTCTGGGCGATGCTCCGGTCGTCGTCTTCGCCGGCCGGCTCGAGCGCCTGAAGGGAGCGGAGATCGTGATCCGGGCGATCGCCTTGCTGACCGGAGCCGGCGAGTCTTCAGAACGGCCGGTGCTGATCGTCATCGGGGCCGACAGCCACAACGGTGCCAGTGAAAGCCGCGCCAGTGGCGGGGAGCGTCCCCGTCTGGAGGCGCTGGCGCGAGAGCTCGGCGTCAGTCGCCAGGTTCGGTTCGTGGGATCGGTCGATCAGGCGGCGCTGGCCAGCTATCTCAGCCTGGCGGCGGTGTGCGTGGTGCCCTCATACAGCGAGTCGTTCGGCCTGGTGGCCCTCGAGGCGAGCGCCTGCGGCACTCCGGTGGTGGCCGCCCGGGTAGGTGGCGTGCCAACCATCGTCAAAGATGGCCTGACCGGCTTCACCCTGGTTTCCCACGATCCGGCGCAGTACGCGGAGCGGATCGGTCGACTCCTCAACGACGAGGAGCTGCGGCTGTGCTTTAGCCGGCGGAGCCGGCTGGTGGCCACGCAGTTCAGCTGGACCGACACGGTCGACCGGTTGGTCGCCGAATACCGCGCGCCTCGCCTCCCCGAGCTGCAGCCGGCTGTCGCCGGCTGAACGCTTGACTCCCGGGTCAGGGTTTGATTGAATGGCCAAAGCTTTGATTGACTGACCAACTAAGTAGGGGAGGTCGCTCGTGCCCGATCACACCAAGGACCGGATCATCGATGCGGCCTACCGCGCGCTGGTCAGGCAGGGGTACCACGAGACCTCGATGAAGGACATCGCCGCAGAGGCCGGCGTCGCGCCCGGGCTAGCCCATTACTACTTCGAGACCAAAGAAGACCTGCTGGTGGCGGCGATCGAGCGTGGCTGTGAGCCGGTGCTGCGTGCCTGGGAGCAGGCCGGGCTTACTCTCACAGGACCCCTGCCGGAGGATGCCGATCCGCTGGCCTTCGCCCGTACGGGCTTCGAGCTGGCCAAGCAGGAGCTCAAGGCCTATGGCGAGCTGTTTGTGCTGACCTTCGACATGTTCGGGGTCGGCCTGCACAATCCGAAGATCGCCTCGGCGGTGCGGACCTTTATCGACGAGCGCCGGGCCTTCGTCGCCCGCATCACCCAGGGCGTGATCGCCGGTATGGCCGAGCCGCCGGTGGCATCCGTTGACGCGATCGCGGCGAGTATCTGGGGCAGCCTGCACGGCATCTACCTGCAGAAGGTCATGAATCCTGCGTTTGACGCCGACGCGGCCATTGATGCCCTGAGTGAAATGACGATGGCCTTTGCGATAGGACGACGACAGCCGTCGTCACCGGTGAGCTGAGATGTTTGCCTGGTGGGGTCAATTCGTCTACCGGCACCGCTGGGCGGTGCTGGGCGTTTCCGCCGCCATGCTGGCCGGTTCGGTTTTCGCGCTCCTCAATGGCGGGACGCTGAAGAACAGCGGCGGCCAGAATACCGAGTCGGGTCGGGCACTGGCCCTCATGCAGGACCAGCTGCCGCAGAATGGCGCCGGCTCGTCCTTCGTCCTCGTTTTTGGCAGTGACTCGATGGCGGTCAGCGACCCCGGCTTCAAGCAGGCCATGCTCACGGCGCTGCAACCATTGAAGTCGGATTCTCGGGTGAAGACGGTCGACACTCCATTCGACGTGCCGGCCGAGCAGGCCCGCGCCATGACGTCGACCGACGGGCACCATGCCTTCGCCCAAGTTTCACTCAAGGACGACTATCCCAGCGCACGCCTCTACTATTCGCAGCTGCGCGCGGAGGTCCAGTCAGACCGTCTTGCGGTGCTTGGCACCGGTAACGTCGCTGTCGGTTCGGACTTCGATAAGTTCCTGGCTTCCGACCTGCAGCGGGCCGAGCTTGTCTCGCTGGTCATCATTGTTCCCCTGCTCTTGATCGTCTTCGCCACCGTGGTCAGCATGCTGCTGCCGCTGGGAGTCGGCGGGCTTGCCGTCGTTGGGGGCCTCGCCGGCGTCGGTGTGCTGGCGCGCTTCACCGATGTCTCGACCTATGCCACGAATATCGTCACCCTGATCGGACTTGGGGTGGCGATCGACTATTCGCTCTTCATCGTGAACCGGTTCCGCGAGGAGATGTCCGCGGGCCGAAGCCCGGAGCAGGCGCTCATCTCCAGCATGCGGACCTCCGGTCGCGCGGTGACCTTCTCCGGGATCACGGTCGCGATCGGGCTGAGTGCCATGCTCTTCTTCCAGGGCTCCTTTCTCGCCTCCATGGGATTCGCTGGTGCCATCGTCGTCGCCATCGCCGTGCTCTACGCGCTCACGTTCCTTGCCTCCCTGCTGGCCATCCTCGGTCACCGCGTTAACTGGGCCCGCCTGCCGCTGCCCCGCCCCACCGCCGGCCGCGGGCTGTGGCACGGACTGGCCATCCGCGTGATGCGGCGGCCGTTGCTGGTGCTGCTTCCGGTCGTGGCGCTGTTGGTGTTGATGGCGTTGCCCTTCTTGCAGATCCGGATCGCGAATGGCGACGTGGGAATGCTGCCGCCGAACGCCGAGACCCGGCGTGGCTATGACCAGCTGCAAAAGTTTCCGGGACAGGGTCAGACCTTCTTCAGCGTCGTCATTCGTTACGGAAGCGGCGGCCCGCTGACCCGAAATCGGGTGGGCGCCCTCTACGACCTCGCTCAGCGCATCAAGCAGGTGCCGGGGGTGGAAGGCGTCGAGAGCATGGTCAGCTTCGACGGTTCGCTGACGCGCGCCGAGTACCAGACGTTACTGACACAGCCGGTGTCTGCACAGCCGGCCCGCGTCCAGGCGATCGTCCATGGAACGACCGGCACTCAGATCGCCGTGCTCTCCGTGGTGACCAAGCACGGGCAGGAAAGCGATGCCTCGCGCTCCATTGTTCATTCGTTGCGAAGTATGACCCCGCCTGCCGGAAGCTCGATGTTGGTGGCGGCCTTCTCCATCGACTTCACCGACTTCATCCTTGCGCGCATCCCGCTCGCGGTGCTGTACGTCATGGTCGTCACCTACCTGGTCCTGTTTCTCCTGACCGGTTCCGTGGTGTTGCCCCTGAAGGCGGTCATCATGAATATCCTGTCGATCGGCGCCTCGTTCGGGGCGCTGGTCTGGATCTTCCAGCAGGGCCATCTCAGCTCGTTACTCAACTTCACCGCCGCTCCGCTCGACCCCTCTGTCCCTGTTCTCCTGTTCTGCATCGTCTTCGGGCTGTCGATGGACTACGAGGTGCTCCTCATCAGCCGGATCCAGGAGGAGTATCGCCGTACGAAGGACACAACGCGGGCGGTGGCCGACGGACTGGAGCGCAGCGGACGGCTGATCACCGGCGCGGCGGCCATCATGGTGGCGGTTTTCCTGGCATTCGGGCTGGCAGACGTGGTCTTGATCAAATCGATCGGGCTCGGGCTGGCGATCGCCGTGGCCCTCGACGCCACCCTGGTGCGGGCACTGATTGTGCCGGCGGTGATGCGGCTGCTGGGCCAGGCCAACTGGTGGGCGCCGCAGCGGCTGGCGCGGTTCCACCGCCGGATCAGCCTGGATGAACCACTGGCCGCGTAGCGCCCGCGCCGGCTAAAAACCCTTCACGACTTCGTCGCCGCAGGCCTCGATGGGTCGCCGGGTGCGGCGCGATATACCAACGTGCTTCGCGCCCGCGTGCCGCGTCCCCGGCCGGCCCCCCTCGGCGGTCATCGGCCCGAGACCCGAGTCCGGATCGATCGCGGCGGCTGGCTCCTCTTCTTCGCCCTCGGGCTCTCGGGACTGGGCGCCGGCCCCTTCATCGCTTTCGGAACCATCTACCAGCATGACCTGGGGGCCAGCGCTTTCGAGATCGGGCTGATGGCCGCGATCGGCATGCTCGTGGCGACGCTAGTGATCTTCCCCGGCACCCGCCTGGCCGAGCGCCGCGATCTGCACAAGACCATCATCGCCGGCTGGCTGATCGCGATCCCCGGCCCGCTCTGCTTCGCGGTCGCGCCACACTGGGCCTGGACCGCGCTCGGCGTCGTCTTGATGCAGGCGTCCGTCGTCAATACCCCGGCGATCAGCGTCTACCTCACGCTCGGTGTGCCACGGGATCGGATCGCCATGGTCATGACGACCGTGCTCTCTGCCTACTCCCTGGGGCTGATCGCCTCGAACCTGCTGACCGGCCTGCTTGCCCAGGTCATGTCACTGCGCGCGCTGTTCTGGGTGGCCACTGGATTCTTCGCGCTGGCGGCGATCTGCATCTGGTTCTTGCCGGCGAAGGAACCGCCGCGGCTGACCCTTCCGTCCCTGCGCTACCGCGACCTCATCCGGTTTCCGGCGTTCCGCGTGCTGCTCGTGTTGTTCACGCTCGTCACCGTCATCATCTTCATCCCCTGGACCTTCACAGCCCTCTATGCCAGCGAAGCGGCCCATGTCGACAACGTCTGGATCGGCGTCCTGATGAGCATCCTGTACTTGGGGTCGGTGCTGTTAGGGCTCAGTCTCGGCCAGCTGCGTCGATCGATGGGCAGTGTCGGTATCGTGCTCTGCTTCGAGGCTGCCTACGTGGTATCCGCGGTCTTGCTGCTTTCCTCCACCGCGCTGCCGATGCTCGGCCTCGCGTTCTTCCTGCGGGGTGCCTTCTGGTCCTTTCGTCAGGTGATGACCGCGGTCATCGGCGAGGTGCTCCCCGACCACGCCATGGCGAGGGGCTACGGCCTGTTCGCGCTTGTCACCGGGGCGGTGGTCGTGGTGGCCTACCCGATCGGCGGCTGGATGTACGGGCTTCAGGCGGGGATGCCGTTCTGGTCATCGGCGGTGCTGATGGCGATCGCCATGCTGATCACGATCGCCGTTCGCGCCTACTTCCACGCGAACTACCTGAAGCCGCCCCAGATCGACGCGAGCCAGGACGACGTCGTGCCGAAAGCGGCCTAGCCGGCCGGGTTCCAGTTCGGCGAAGTTCCGGTGTAGGGATAATCCGCTTCCCATTCGGTCAGCTGCTGGGGGCGGGAGCCGTCGCCGTTCATCACGTAGATCTGGGGCAGATCACCAAGCTGGCCGGTAAAGCTCACCCGACGGTCGTACGCGGGGATGTTCGGCGCCGAGCCGTTCGGTGCCTCCTTGCTGCCCGTGACCTTGACCACGCCACCCACTTCGCCCGCGGAAAAGATGTTGACGCGGTACAGCGTGGCCGTTTCGCCCTCGCCGGTCGCGGCAAAGAGGGTGCTGTTGTCGCTCAGCCAGGCGGCCGCGGTGATGTCCAACGGACCGCCGCGGCGGTAGGCGCTCGTACCGCTGGCGGAGAGGTCATAGACCCAGAGCTCGGGGCCGCTGGCAGTCATCCGGCGAAAAGCCAGTTTGGTCCCGTTCGGCGACCAGGCGGGATGGTCGGCGGGGTCATCGAGCGTAAGCGGCCGGTAACGACTGCGAAGGTCGAGATTCATGATCCATAGATGGTTGCGTCCCAGGCCATCCACGGTGCTGTAGGCGACCGTCCTGCCATCAGGGCTAAGCGCCACCGGGCCCGAAACGAGCCCGTCGCTCGGATCGGTCAGGGCCACATCGGTGAGCGTCGCCGGCCGGTATCGGCGCAAGCTCCCGTCCTTGACATAGATGATGGTCCCGTCAGCGGACCAGTAGACCTGCGAGCCGCTGATGCCGGGGCTCACCACAGCCCCGCTGGACACGTCGACGATCTGGATCGGGCCGGCCGTGGCGTTGCGTGATGCCTGGACCAGCGCCAGCCGCCGCCCGTCCGGCGCCCAATCGAACGAGAGGATGGCGTCTTGCGCCTGGCCCTGCCCAGGGAGCCGGTAAAGGATTTTGGGCGTGGCGCGCCCGAGAAAGCTATCCCCGTGAGGATCGACGATGCCGACCGCGAACGCCGGCTGCTCCCGCTGCCCGACCAGGTAGCCGATCTTGCGTGAGAGGGAAATCGCCCCGGTGTGAAAATGAGTTTGCACCCGGCGGTCCAGCGCGTTGTCGTGCACGTCCAGGGGCCGGTCGATCGACACCGTGTAGGCCTGATTGGACTGGAGCACGGAGAGAGGAATGATTTCGTACTGGGAGGCGTCGCCGCCGGGCCGGGTGCGCAGCAGAAAGGGCGCGTCCGGACTCAGCTGCACGGCTGCCCGCATGGTGTCGGGACGCATCCCCCGGTTGAAGCTCAGAACAATGTTCCGATCGGGGGCGACCGAACCGGCGCCGTCGGACGGATCGACCGAGGTCAGCATCGGCCGGCCCTCGGTGGTGAAGCGCCAGGAGTGTTCGAGGGTGTTCTGCTGACCGCTGGCGTCGGCGTAGCCGGAGTGCATCGCGACGGTATAGCCGGTGGACAACTCGAAATTGACGTGCGTGTGAATGAACGTCAGCGTGTTACCCGACCAGGCAAAGCGGCAATTCCTTGACCCGGCGCACTCCGTCAGCGCGGGTGACAGCTGAAACCGCTTCTCTACCGAATCGTGGTTCATGGGACGGTCGAAGCTGATGCTGATGGCCTGGTTCGTCGGCACATCGGTGACGTCCCGGCTGGGAGAGATGCTCACGATTCGCGGCGGATTGAGGGCGCACGCGCTCAACAGGCAGGCGAGCACCGCCACGGTAAGAACGATGCCCCGCCGCATCAGCAGATAGTAGGGGAGCGAAATTAGCCGACTCTAAGCCGGCAAGACGACGGTGCCGGCCCTCGTGGGCTGACCTAGCGCTGCTCTTCGAGCAGCTGGCGCATCTCATTCGCCAGGTTCGTCAGGCGCGCCGGATCGACGAACATGATCGACGTCTGCGAGATCCGGTCGATGGTCCGGTCCAGCGCGTCGACATTGTGCTCGGTGGAACTGAGCATCTCCTTCACTTTCTTCGAGCGGCTCTGCAGCGCGCTGTCGGCCATCTGGTTCAGCTGGCTCATCAGCGACGGCCAGTCGATGTCCGGCTCGGCGCTGGGGGGCGCAGCCGCTGCGGCTGCGGGGGGGTGCGGCTGCACGCGGGGGGCCGGCGCCATGGTGGCCGCGGCGGCGGTCGACGGCTGGGCCGGCGCCGGACGGTAGACGGTCGCCGGCACCGAGGGGGTCATCGCCAGCATCTCTTCCAGGCTTACGGAAGCCGGCTCCTCGAGGTCGGCGACGGCCTTCACCTCGATCCGCGTCTTGGAATCGGCGCACAAGCGGGTCACGATCTCCGGATCCTGCATCAGCTGCGGCTGGCCCCGGGTGAACGCGCCCAGCAGTTGACCGTCGCGCAACAAGACGATGCCCATCTCATCTGGGGCTCGGACGAGCAGGCTTCCGTGAATCTTTTCCTCTTGCAGGTACTGGAGAAGGGCGCGGATATCGACGAAGCGCGCGAGCAAGCCCTGCAGGATGGTGGGCGCCGTCAGGAGTTGATAGATGGCCGTCACCACCTCGGCGGTGAGCTCGATGACGTCCATGCTGCCCTCGCCACGATCGACATCGTTCTTGAACAGGGAGAAGGCGGTCCGGCCGGTGGACACCACCGCGCCCCCGTCGTAAAAGCTCTCGATCAGGCTGCCCTGGTAGAAGAGGATCATGCCGCGGGAGGCCTGGCCCGTCAGCCGCAGATAGCCGGTCAGCCGGTCGCTGCTCAGCGAGCGCAGCAGCTTGGGGAAGTCGACGAACGCCGTCTTCAATGACTCGTATACCAGCTTGCCAACGGGCAATGGATAGAGCTCCGGCGCCGGCTGCGGCGCCGGCTGTGGTTGCTGGCTCACCACGCTCCGCTCACTGACCTGGGGGGTCGGCGCGGCGGCCGCCGGTGCTGGAGTAGACGGAGCAGGCGAGCGCACCGCCGCCACCGGACCGTTGTCGGCGCCGGGCACCCCCCGTCGCTTCGCCTCGGCCAGGATGTCCGCGGTTGGCGCGGTGATGGTCTCCTCAGTTGGCAGCTTCGACTTGGGATCAAAGGTGTAATCCCCCTGGCGCCAGGCGAGCGGTTCGAAGACCGCCTCCTCGCCCTGACTCCCGTTGCCATAAGCGTGAAACAGGTGACCGAACAGAAAAAACAGCGAGAACGCCTCGCCACCGCTGCGTACTTGAAGGGTCCCCGTGGCGCGCTGAGCTTGCATCGACTGCAAGAGAGATAGCAGGGGGGTTTGGTCTAACGATCCCTTGTAGTCCACAAGTCTCGGCGCTTGCTCGATGGAACTCAAAAAAAGCCTCCCACCGCCCCGAGATTTCTTCCCAATGCTAGCACAGGCCAAATACGATACTCCAAGTCTTCGCGACCCGGGGTTGCCGCCGCCGGGCCGGGTGGCCCGCTAAGCTGAGGGCGGATGCTCGAGTTGACCACCTGCGAGGATGCGTCCGCCTGGGACGCGTTCGTTTCGCGGGCCCGCGACGCATCGCTGCTGCAAGCCTGGGCATGGGGTAGCCTCAAATCGCGCTACGGCTGGCAGGCCCGCCGCTACTTCTGGGTGGAGTCCGGCCAGCCGATCGCGGCCGCCGCCATCCTGCGCCGGCGCCTTCCCGGCGGCCTCTATCTGGACTACGCGCCGCGTGGCCCGATCCTCGACGGCCACCTGGAGTACTGGCCCGGCTTCTGGCAGTCCCTCCGCGAACGCCTTGCGACAGAAGGAGGAACGGTCCTCAAGGTCGATCCGGAATGGACCACGGATGCGCAGCGAGCGGTCCTGACCGCCAGCGGGGCGCTGCCCAGCCGCCATCCGATCCAGCACCAGGCCACCATGGTCGTCGACATCACCGGTGGCGATGCGGCATTGATGAGGCTGAAGGAGTCCACCCGGCGAAACATCCGATCCGGCGAGCGCCAGGGCATCACCGTGGAGGCCTCGGAAGCGTCGGCGGCGATGGACAGCTTCTACGACCTGCTGCAGGAGACGGCCGCCCGCGAGCAGTTCACCATCCGCAGCCGCGCCTACTATCAGGATCTGCTCGCCCTCTTTCGCGAGCGGGGCCAGGTAGGCGTGTACCTGGCGCGTCTCGAGGATCGATTGCTGGCCGGGGCGGTCATGCTGTTCTTTGGATCCAAGCTCATCTACCTCTACGGT
>Ga0209378_1003716_pt1 | contig 10235 bp, 11 predicted proteins | sample GraSoiAngelo_156_FD_186170 | JGI IMG/M metagenome (GOLD analysis project Ga0209378, IMG submission 186170) | Grasslands soil microbial communities from the Angelo Coastal Reserve, California, USA - 14_1009_13_40cm (SPAdes) (version 2) | ecosystem: Environmental > Terrestrial > Soil > Grasslands ... | reverse complement strand
TGTCCCAGTAGCCGAGAAGACGACAGGCGGTATTGTCGGTCACCCGCTGCCGGGCGGCCTCGCCGTACTCGCCATCGAGCGCCTTGAACACGGCACCGCGGTCCTTGACGATGAAGGGCAGCTCGAGGAGCTGCAGGTGCGGCGCAGCCTTGGAAAAGCGCACGGTGGACATGTAGCAGAACGACAGCTCCCCGCGCTCGACCATCGGCACGAGATCGGCGGAGGGGCGGCCGAGCTTGAGGATGCTACCGATCAGCTCGAAGCGGACGCGGTCGCCGAGGTGGCGCTCGAGCAGCTCGCCGAAGCGCGCCGCGGCGCGGTTGTGAATCGACGCGGGTTCCTGGTACCCACCGAACTTGACGATCAGTCTCATCGGCTCGCCTCGGCCGGCGGGGCCCCAGCCCCGCACGGCCTGCGGCTCGCACGTCCATCTTTGTGGACGCGTTGTCGGCCATGGGCGGTGTCTGCTATAGCACAAAGCGTGAGGGGTGACGAATTGACCGATCTCGACGCCGCGCTGGCGCGACTGGGCTACGCGGCATTCCGTCCGGGCCAGCGCGAAGCGATCGAGACTCTGTTCGCCCACGGGCGGCTGCTCCTGGTGGCGCCGACCGGCGGCGGCAAGAGCCTCAGCTATCAGCTTCCCGCGACGATCCTGTCCGGCACGACCCTGGTCGTGTCGCCGCTCGTGGCCCTGATGGCCGATCAGGTCCAGGCGCTCGAAGCCCGCGGCGTGCGGGCGACCTATCTCGCCTCAACGCTCGAGGCGCCGGAGATGAGGCGGCGCATGGCGCGCATGGCGCGAGGGGAGTTCGCGCTCGCCTACGTGGCGCCGGAGCGGCTTGCCTTCCCCGGATTCCGCGGACTGATCGGCGAGATCGACTGTCCCCTGGTGGCCATCGACGAGGCCCACTGCATCAGCGAGTGGGGCCACGACTTCCGCCCGGAATACCTCACGATCGGGGCGCTGCTCGCCGACCTGCCGCGCGCGCGGGTGCTGGCTTGCACGGCGACGGCGACGCCCATCGTGCGCGACGAGATCCTGGCCCGGCTGGGCCTGGCGCCCGATACGCCCCAGATCGTCCGGGGATTCGCGCGGCCCAATCTGGCCCTGCGCGCCGCGGAGATCGGGAGCCGCCGCGAGCGAGAGCGCCTCGTGGACCGCGCTCTCTCGGAGGCGCTCGAGGGCCCGAAGCGAGGGCGCGGGACAGCCATCGTCTACGCGCCCACACGCAAGCAGGCCGAGGAAGAGAGCGAGCGGCTGGCCGAGCGCGGCTGGCGTGTCCGCTCGTACCACGCCGGTCTCAGCGGCAAGACGCGCGATGCCGTGCAGCGTGACTTCGCCGATGGCGGGCTCGAGGTCGTGGTGGCGACGAATGCCTTCGGCATGGGGATCGACCGCCCGGACGTTCGGGCGGTGATCCATCTGGGCCCGCCGGGGTCGATCGAAGCGTATTACCAGGAGGTAGGCCGGGCCGGGCGCGACGGGGCGCCGGCGCTCGGACTCCTCCTGGTCGGCGGCCGTGACCTGCCGCTGCGCCGGGCCTTGCTCGAGCGGAGCACCAGCGACGCGGCGCCGGATCCGGCCGTGGTCGAGCACAAGTGGAGCATGTTCCTCGAGCTGATTCGTTGGGCCGAGGGCGGCAGCTGCCGCCACGACGCGATCCTGCGCTATTTCGGCGACGAGGCGGAGACGCTCGCGGGCTGCGGCCGGTGTGACGTGTGCCTCGCGCTCGAAGAGAAGCCGGAGGCCGGAGATCCGGAGCGGGTGACGCTGATCGTGCGGAAGGCGCTGTCGGGGGTGGCGCGTGTCCAGGGCCGCTTCGGACTCCAGCTCGCCGTCAAGCTCGTTCACGGTGACGCGGACGAACGGCTCGAGCGCACCGGGCTCACGAAGGTTCAGACCTTCGGAAACCTCCGGGACCAGCCGACACCCTGGTTGATCGCGCTGCTGCGCCGCTGTGTGTCGGCCGGCTGGGTGAGCTTCGCGGGCGTCGATCGTCCCGTCGTCACATTGACCGAGGACGGACGTGCCGTGATGAAGGGCGAGCGCCCAGCGCGCCTGCTCCTACCGCCACCGCCCGGACGCGCCGACGCCGACCCCGTCGGCCCGCGGCGGACCACGCCGGCGTCTGATCGAGCGCCGGCGCGGGTCGCCCGTCCCGAGCCGGCCGAGCTGGACGCCGCGGCACTCGCCCTGTTCGAGGCGCTCCGACGTCATCGCCTCGCTGTGGCTCGAGCAGAGGGCGTGGCGCCTTTCATCGTGGCCAGCGATCGCACGCTGCGCGACATCGCCGCGCTGAGGCCGCGCGATCTCGTCGAGCTCGAGCGCGCCCACGGGGTCGGGCGGCACAAGGCGGCGCGTTACGGCGCCGGGCTGCTCCAGGTGGTCGCCGCGCAGGACCCGCGAGGCCGCGAGCCTTGACTACACGCTGAAAGCTATGTCGGCAGCCGGGCCTCGAGCGCGTCGAGCCAGGCCCCGAGCGCTTTCAGATGTAGGTCGACGAGCGCATCGATGTCGGTCGGCACAGCCAGGGCGCGCTCGCGGCAATAAGCGCCGACGGTCGCGTCGACGTCGAACAACGCGGTCGCCAGCGTGCCAGGGTCCAGCTCGTCGATCTCCGCGCGGCGCTCGGCGCGACGCGCGGAATCCTCCGCCGGGTCGAGGCGTTCCGTGACCGCCACCATCCGGTCGTAGAGCTCGCCATAGCGGTCGCCCATCGCGAAGTACGGGGGCAGCCCCTGAGACGAGAGGAAGTCGTCCACGGTCCCGCGGGTGCCGTAGACGCCGGCGGTCTGTGGATGGGGTTCGAGGTGCCCGAAGCTCTCATCGCCTTCGGGGGAGATCCAGCGGGCGAGCGGATAGAGGCGGCAAGCGAGCGGCCGGTCGGGGTGGACCGTGCAACCCCGCGCCCCGAGAAAGACGCACCCCCGGTCGTCAGCGCGCGTTTGTAGAACGGTCCCGCCGGCCTCGGTGTAGCGGGCAAAGAACTCGGTCGTGCTGATGCCGAGCCGGCGCGATAGCCGAAGCGCTTCGTACGGCCCAACCCGGATCGCCTTGCCGTGGCAGCACCGGTTGCAGGCGTTACAGACGTACGAAAACGGGCTGTCGCGCCGGAGGCTGAAGTCGACCCGGGCTATCGGATCGCCGTACGGAACGGGTGCGCCTCCCCGTCGAGAACTGCTAGAGCCGGCGCAGTCCTACTTGCCGCTGGCCTTGCCCTCGCCCTTGCCCTCACCCTTCGCGTCGCCCTTACCCTCACCCTTCGCCGCGCCCTTGCCGTCGCCCTTCGCGGCCCCTTTGCCTTCGCCCTTCGCCGCGCCCTTGCCCTCACCCTTCGCCGCGCCCTTGCCCTGACCCTTCGCGGCGCCCTTGCCCTCACCCTTCGCGTCACCCTTGCCCTCGCCCTTCGCGTCGCTCTTGCCCTCGCCCTTCGCCTGGGCGATCGAGCTGGCGGGACGGACGCCGAGGGCGGCGCCGAAGGCCGCGACGGCGGCGGCGAGCTTGAGGGTGTCGCGACGGCTCAGTCCGGGCTGTTCGGGGGTCGTGTCCTTGTTGTCAGGCATCAGGGCTCCTTTGTCTGGATGAGATTGGACCTTCGTCCAGGGACGCTACCACGATTCAGTGACCTTTGGGTACTCTGTTTCTCTGATTCGGCCGCTCAGGCGCTGCGGAAACGGGTCGACTTGACGAACAGGATCGCCAGCAGTGGCAGCACGCAGCCGAGCACGGTCGTCACCACCAGCAGCATCCCGAGCTCGCTGTAGTCGGCCGGCGCCGTGAGGGCGCCGGTCGCGTCCCTCACTTCGCGCGTAACCGTGAAGACCTGATTCAAGTACTTCGTCCCCAGCTGAGCGGCCGCCAGCGCGAGGTTCGTGAACGAGGCCATGACCGCGAAGAACGTCGCCTTCAGGCGGTCCGGCGCGGAATTCGCGATCCACGCCAGCATCGGAACCATCGCGATCTGGCCGAGCGGTGACTCGAGCGCGGTATCGATGAGCGCGATCATGCGCGCGTCGACGAGACCGCCGGTGTGGTCCGCCGTCCACTCGTGCAGCCCGTAGTACATGCCGACGATGGGCAGGCCGAGCCCCGTGCCCACGATGGTGAGGAAGCCGACGATGTAGGCGATCGAGCGTTCGGCCATGAAGCGGCGAAAGATGAACAGTCCGGCCAGGGTGAGCACGCTGCCGATCAGCGACAGCGTGGCGAGGAACTGTTGATCGAAGCCGAGCTGATCGATCATCCACCACGTCGAGCCGGCGCCCGGCCCCGGCATGGCGCGGACGACGAAGACCACGATCGCGGTCCCCACCAGCACATGGCGCGCCTCCGGCTCCAGCTCTCCGGTGAGCCGCCAGATCAGGAACAACACGATCGCCATCGACACGCCGAACACGATCTCCTGGCCGCCGGCGACCTGCCCGACGCCGACACCGAGCGAGACGACCGCGAACGCGAGGCCGCCGCCGAGAATCCACCAGTTGACCGGGGGCCGCTCGCCGTGCGGGTCCAGCATCCGGCGCACGTCGCTCTTCGCGAAGCCCCGCGCGCGGAGCCGCTTCGCGGCCCGCCACTGGAGACCCGCGCCGAGTGCCACGCCGAGCACCGACACGAAGGGAATGGCGAGCGCCAGCTCGTAGACCCGGAGGTAGGCGAGCGTCTTTTCGGCGTCGGCCATCGCGCCGGCGCCGCGCAGCAGGTAGACGTTCGCCAGCGAGACCAGGACGCTGCCGCCGATGATCGCGACGCGGCCGAGCGTCTGCACGGTCGTGTTCATGGACTTCCGCGTGGCCATGCCGATCGGCCGCCCCTCGGCGTCGAAGCGTGGTACCGCCTCGACGGTCATCGCATCGGCGACCACGTCCTGGACGACGTAGCCGATGGGCGAGAGCAGCACGGCGAGCACGAACCACGCTTCGACGCTCCACATCGCGCGCATCGATTCGGTGTGGCCGAGCAAGCCGATCATGATCACCACGCTCGCCGCGATCAAGCCGGCGCCCACGAAGACCAGCGCGGCCTTCCACCGCCAGATCAGATCGACCAGATGTCCGAGCGGCACTTTCAGGGCCCAGGGCAAGCCCGCCCAGAAGCCGAGGGCGGCGAGAAATTCGGCCGACAGCCCCAACCGCTCCTTGACGAAGAACGTGCCGACGATAGCGGTGAGCCCGGAGATGCCCGCCGCGACATAGACCATGAGCGGTGGAAGGTAGGAGAGCCGCATCTCGCGCCCCAGCGCGAGGATGTTGCGATCGATCCAGGACCGAGCCGCGGAGATGAGCCCCGGCGCGGCGGCAGGCGGAGGAGAGGACATCGATTCAAGGGTAGGCACGAATCGACGCGGCCGCAATCGCGCCTCCGGAAGGCCTGGGATCGCTGTCAGACCGGCACCGATCGGTCGCATTTTCCGGCAGTGACGGACCTCCGCTCGCGGGACCCGCGCTCGCCCCGCCTGCTAAGTCCGTATCACCGCGACGTTCGTCCCGGCCGCGAGGCTTGGCACTGACGTTGCACTTTCCTGCCCGGTCCCAGCCACACCGATGGACGCGGTTTCAGCGGTACGGACGGAGCGAAGTGAGTGCAGTGAATCTCAACCGACGGAGAGTGCAACATGAGGCGGACGGGAGTCATAGCGGTATTGGCGGTGATTACGTTGCTCAGCCCGGCGATGGCCTTCGCTCAGGCGTCGCCCATCGGGGCATGGTGCGGCGGCTCGTACGGCGCCGAGGGCACCAACTTCGGCCCGTGCGTGCCCGCCCAGAGCGGAGCACAGGTCGCCGGACAGGCCTCGGGCATCCAGGGACAGAGCGGGCCGACGGAGCCCAACTACCCGGCCACGCACGTCACCTTTGAAGGCGGCAAGGCAGTCTTCAACCGGCAGCCGCTGAACCTCAACTACAGCGCCTTTCCCGAACGCTCCAGCGAGATCCAGACCGGCAGCGAGTAGGCTCGCCGCTGTCCGCCTGACGGCGCGGGCTCGGCCCGCGCCGGTTGTTTTTCCGGAACCCGCCCGACGTACTTCCGTGTCGTGAACGCGGAGTGCCCTTGACACGAGGGCGTCGACACTCGTATCCTCCCGAGCACGTTTCGCGCTGCAGGAGGAATACATGGCGGTTCTCAGGTACGCCTCGCTCATGGTCGTCCTCCTGCTCTTCGGTTGCGCGTCGCTCGACCCGAAGCCGATCGAAGTCGACATGCCGACGGTCCAGAAACACTTCATCGTGAAGGGCCCCGACAACCACGCGTTCCGCTGAGCGGCGCGCATCCCCCTCGCCAGCGCCGCTTTCTCAGGTTTCAGCTCCAACAGCACGCACAGGAAAGGAAGGAACCATGGCGCGGATCAAGCACATCGCATTGTCGACCGAAGATCCGGCAAAGACCGCCGAGTTCTACAAGAACGCGTTCGGGCTGACGGAGCTACGTCGCGAGCCCGCCGACACCGGAGCCGGGGGCGTATGGCTGAGCGATGGTTACATCTACTTCGCCATCCTCCGGTATGGCGGCGACGACACTCCCAACCTGGGCGAGGGCCCGTCCACCGTCAAGGGCATCCATCACATCGGCTTCTACGTCGACGACCTCGAGAAAGCGTGTGCCACGCTCGAGGCGGCGAGCTGCACGGAGTGCCCGGGAAGCAGCAAGGTCAACCGAAAATACAAGGGTCCGGACGGACTGATGATGGATCTGCGCGCCAGGGGCTGGGACGAGCAGATCAAAGCCCGAATGCAGCTGTATCAGCTCACCCCGGCATCGTGATCGCCGCGCCGGTGATGAAGGCGCTCGACCTTTACCGCGCCGACGCGAAGGCATCGCAATGACCCAGACGATGAAAGCGTGGTTCACCGTTCCCGGTCCCGAGGGTGCCGTGTTCGAGCTGCGCGAGAGCCCCTGGCCGGCTCCCGGACCCGGCCAGGTGGTCGTTGCCGTTCGCGCAGCCGGCACGAATCGCGGTGAGCTCATCAGAGGCGCGCAGTTGCGGCCGGGCAACGCGCCGGCCAGCCCCGCGCGAGCGGGCACGGAGTTCGCCGGCGAGATCGCCGCGCTCGGCGATGGGGTGAGCGGCTGGACGCCGGGCGATCGCGTGATGGGCCGCGCGGTCGGGAGCTACGCGCAGCACGTCGTGGCGCACCAACGGGCGCTGATGCGGATCCCCGACGGCATGCCGTGGGCCGAGGCCGCGGCCATTCCCAACGTCTTCGTCACCGCCCATGACGCGCTGGTGACCAATGCGGCCGCCAAGCCGGGCGAGTCCGTCATGGTCACCGCCGGCCCCTCGGGGGTCGGCACGGCGGCGATCCAGATCGCGCGCCACATCGGCGCCAACCCGGTGCTGGCGACCACCCGGACGCCGGCCAAGGCCGGCGCGTTGCGCGCCCTCGGCGCCCACGAGGTCATCGACACCGGCGACGCCCCGACGTGGGTGGGCGCCGTGATGAGCGCCACGGCCGGTCGCGGCGTCGACGTCATCATCGACCACGTCGGCGGCCCGATGCTGGCCGGCAACATCCAGGTGCTCGCGCTCAAGGCGCGCCTGGTGAGCGTCGGCCGCAACGCCGGTCGAGTCGGCGATTGCGATCTGGACGAGGTCGCGCGAAAGCGCGCGAGCATCATCGGCGTCACCTTTCGCACGCGTACCCCGGAGGAATCGCTGGCGTGCAGCGAGCGCTTCGCCGCCCACCTGCTCGACGCCGTCGCGAAGGGTACGCTCAAGCCGGTGCTCGACCGGGCGTTCCCGTTCGATCGGCTCACGGACGCGCACAAGTACATGCTGAGCGACACACAGCTCGGCAAGATCGTGCTCATGGTTGACGACGGCGGGCGGTGAGCGCTGCCGCGGTGGTGCTGGTCGCCCTCGGCCTGCTGGCCGCGGACGTCCGTCGCCGTCAGTAGGGCACGTCGATGAGGCGCTCCCGCGCCGAACGCATGTCGTCCTGGAGCAGTTCTCGGAGCGCCCGGGCCACGGGGCCGGGCTTGCCGTCGCCGATCAGCCGCTGGTCCCACTCGACCACCGGTGCCACTTTGATCGAGCTGCCGATCAGCATCATCTCCCGCGCCGCGCGGGCCTCGGCCACGGGGATGTCGCACACCTCGACTCCCTTGATGAGGTTCCGCGACTGCAGCCTGGTGGCCAGCTCCAGCAGGCGCAGCGAGGTGCACCCCGACAGGATGTGGTCGAACTTCGGGTGCTTCAGCATCCCGTCCGCGCCTACGAAGGCCACGTTCATGTTGGAGCTCTCGCCCACGTTGCCAGCCTCGTCGACGAAGACGCCGTTGTCGAGGCCGCGCTCCTGCGCCTCCATCTGCATGAGGGTGTTGGGCAGGTAGTTGGTGCTCTTGGTGACGGCGTAGAGGGGCGGCTTGATCGGGTACGTCGTCGTCATGACCCGCAGCCCCTGCGTGTACCACGTGTCGGGATAGGCGAGACCCGCAAAGATCATGACGAAGAACCCGGGCTCGGCGCCGGCGGCGGGCGTGAGACCGAGACTTCCCGGCCCCACGGAGGCCCAGTAACGGATCGAGCCCTCTCGCCGCCCGCTCGCCGCCGTGGTCCGCACGATGATGTCTCGCATCTCCGCTCGCGCGGGGAGCTGGATCTTCGAGGTTCGGGCGGAGCGGATGAACCGGTCGAGGTGAGCCTCGAGATCGTAGATCTTTCCCGCCTCGATGGCCGCCGTGTCGAAGATCCCGTGCCCGCGGTGCACCATGTGGTCGTCGAACGGGACGACCATGAGCGCGGGATCGGTCACGATCCCACCGAGCTGGCTCGAATAGAACGCCCAGAACTTGACCGGCTGCCGGGTCCGAAGCGCCCGGAGCCGCGCAACCACCTCATCGGCCGTCAGAGCCTTTAGCGCGATCGTCACTGGCATGGGGCCTCCTCTCGAGGGCGCGCCGCCCCCCTCTCGGGCACGGTCCGCGCCACGGGCTCCAACAGTAGCATTTCCCGCCGGTCGAGCGCGGGCTTCGCCCGCGCAATCCGCGCGATCGAACCGGTGGGGGCCATCGGCCGGGGAGTGCGAGGGGGCGTCAGCCCCTTCGCCAGACGGGAGCGGCGGTTCGCTCCCCCCGATCTAACAGCTCGTCGTCGAAGATGCGCGGGTCGGTGTAGAGCGAGGCGTGAATGCGATCGTCCTGCACGAGCGTCTTGTCGTCGATCGGGGCGTTCGGCGCGAGCGACGCCATCGCGCTTACTCTAGCACCTCGGCTCTCCCCTGCCCTCCGGCGCCCCTCAAGCGCCTCTCAGGAAGGGCACCGCGAGCTCGACGAACAGCTCCGGCGTCTCCACCACCATGAAGTGTCCCGAGCTCGCCTCGACGTACTTCGCTCCGGAGATCGCCGTGGCGACCTTGGCCACCATGCCAGGGGTCCGAATGCCATCGTGGGTGCAGCCGATCACCAGCGTCGGCGCCCTGATTCGCGCCAGGTCCGGGCTCAAATCGAACTCGGGGTTCGTCGACATTCGTAAGATGGCCGTCATCGCTTCGGGGTCGTTGCCCAGCCAGCGCCGGCGGAAGTGCTCGAAGCGGGCGCGGTCGAGGACCCGCATGCTCTCCGGGTACGACGCGTTCAGGCTCGCCCGCTCGACCGCGCGAAGGCCGCCACGCTCGGTGTCCTCGATTCGCTTCCGGGCGACCGCCGGATCGGCATTGGCCCATGTCGCCGGGCTGGCGGCGACGATCCGCCCGATCCGCGTCGGGTAGCGTCCCGCGAACGCGAGCGCGATGGCGGCGCCCATCGCGCACCCGACCAGATGCACCGGCCCTCCGATCTGGAGCGCGTCGAGCAGCGCCACGAGATCGGCCACGATGCCGTCCATCGTGATCACCCCCGTCTTCTCGGACATCCCGAAGCCGCGCTGGTCGTAGCGCAGGACTCGGAACTGCTGCCGGAAGGCCGGGTGCGCCTCGTCCCAGCTCTCGATAGAGCCGCCGACCTCGTGGATCAGCACGACGGTCTCGGGGCCGCTGCCGCTCAAGTCGTAGCGCAGGCTCGCGCCGTTCGCCTCGATCCAATTCATGGCACTCTCCTGCCTTACGACGTGTAGGCCGGAATCTGTCGATGAAACATCGCGAAGATCTGCTCCCAGTCGCGCGCCGCCCCGTGCGGGTCGAAGATGTCGCGGTTGGGCAACGCGTAGCCGTGCTGGGCGCCCTGGTGGATCGCGTATCGGTAGTCGACCGGGCACGGACGCAAGAGCTCGTCGAGCTCTTTCACCATCGACAGCGGGGCG
>Ga0209378_1003713_pt1 | contig 10246 bp, 8 predicted proteins | sample GraSoiAngelo_156_FD_186170 | JGI IMG/M metagenome (GOLD analysis project Ga0209378, IMG submission 186170) | Grasslands soil microbial communities from the Angelo Coastal Reserve, California, USA - 14_1009_13_40cm (SPAdes) (version 2) | ecosystem: Environmental > Terrestrial > Soil > Grasslands ... | reverse complement strand
CACGACCACGAACGACTCGATCACCATCGTGATGCCCATCTCGGGATAGACGGGGCGCATCGGGCCGGCCAGGATGCCGGCCAGGCCGGCGAGCCCGGCGCCGATGCCGAAGACGAGCAGCCAGACACGGCCGAGGTCGAGGCCGAGGGCGCGCACCATGAGCGGATCGCGCGAGCCGGCCCGGATGATCAGGCCGACGTTGGTGCGCTCGAGGAACAGCCAGAGGCCGACGAGCACGAGCATGGTGACCGCGATGACGAAGAAGCGATAGAGCGGGAACGTCATGAAGCCGAGATCGAGGGCGCCGCTGAGCGCGCGAGGCGGGTCGATGGTCAGCCCGATCTTGCCCCAGACGATGCGGACGGCTTCCACCACGACCAGCGAGAGGCCGAACGTGAGCAGGAGGGGATCGTCGATCGAGCGGCCGTAGAGAGGACGCACGAGCACCCGCTCGATCGCGAGCCCCAGGACGAAGACCATGAGGGGCGCGACCACCAGCGAGAGCCAGAAGTTCTTCGTGAGCCCGAGCAGGAACACGCCGAAGTACGCCCCGAGCATGTAGAGCGCGCCGTGGGCAAAATTCACCACCGTCATCAACCCGAAGATCAGGCTGAGGCCGATGGCGAGCAGCACGAAGATCCCCCCGAGCACGAGGCCCGTGAAGATCTGGGCGGCGAGCGCCGACGCTGAGACGTCGAACACGTATCGCCGCTAGGCCAGGCCCTTTTCGGCGCAGGAGCGGTCGAGCTCCTCGTTGGCCGGGATGCGGGCCACGACCTCGACGATGCCCCACTCACCGCGCGTCTTGCCGGGCTGGCGTCCCTTCAGGATCCACATGTCCTGGAACGACTTGCCGTCGCACGCGCGCCACCACTGCTTGCCCTTGTAATGGTCGTACTCGCGGCTGGCGCGCAGCGCATCGGCCACGACCTTGGGCTCGGTGGACTTCGTCAGCTCGATGCCGCGCGCGACTTCCATGACGCCGCTGTACGCGTACGCACCGTAGTCGCCGGCCGGCATCCCGAAGCGCTTCTGGTGGGCGTCGTTGTAGCGCTTGGCCTGCGGGACCGTGTCGGCGAGCTCCCAGTAGAAGTTGGTGCCGCCGTAGATGTCGGCGTACACCTCGGCGCCGCCTTCCTTGAGCTGGGGCAGCCAGAGCAGCGGCTGGACGACCGGGGTCGTCTTCTTCATCCCGAAGCTCGCGTACTGCTTCAGGAAGGCGATGTTGTCGGCGCCCGGCGTGACGCTGTAAATCGCCTCTGGCTTGGCCGCCTGGATCTTCGGCAGGTGGGCCGAGAACTCGGCGTTGCCGAGCGGGTAGGGCGTGGTGCCCACGATCGTCGCGCCGTTCTTCTGCGCCACGTCGGCGAAGACGGCGTTGTTCTGCTTGCCCCACGCGTAGTCGGCGTACACGACCCACCACTTCTTGGCGACGTTCTTCACCGCCCAGCCGCCGACCGCCCGCGTGGTGATGGTCGGGTTCAGCGCCTCGTGGAAGGTGAGCGGGCTCGTGTCGGGCTTGGCGCTGATCTCGTCGGACTGGCTGACCGAGATGAAGAGCACGCCGGACTTCTTGGTCTGCTCGTTGATGGCCATCTGCACGTGGGCGGCGAGGCCGCCGACGACGAATTGCACGTGCTCGTTCTCGATCAACTCCTTCGTCCGCTGGGCGCCGATGGCGGGCTTGAGCTGGTCGTCGCGGAAGAGCACCTCGACCTTGCGGCCCAGGATGCCGTTCTTCGCGTTCAGCTCTTCCATGGCCAGGGTCGCGCCGCGTTGCTGGTCGACGGCGAGCGCACCGAACGGGCCCGTCAGAGGGAGCGGGAAGCCGATCTTGATCACGTCCTTGCTCTGGGCCCGGAGGATCGCTGGAAAGCCGAAGACCGCAGCGCCGGCCGCGGTCGTGGTCAGAAATGTGCGACGGTTCATTGTCGCCTCCTATCGTCAGGCGTCACGCAGATCCCGGGGACGCGCCAGGCGGTTCCCGGGCGTGAAGTGGAGCGATCATAGGAGCGCCGCCCAGTCGTGTCAACGTGGTACAGTCCCGCCCGCGATGCCGCACGTGGGCTCGAGCGCCAGGCGCGGCGACGACCCGCGCCTGCTCACCGGCCGTGGCCGCTACGTGGACGACGTGACGTTGCCGCGCATGGTCCACGTCGCGTTCGTGCGCAGCCCGCACGCTCACGCCCGCGTCGTCGGGATCGACGCCGGAGATGCACGACGCGCGCCCGGCGTGGCGTGCGTGCTGACCGGCGGTGACACCGCGCGGCTCTGCAAGCCCTATCGCGGAATCCTCGAGCACTACCGGGGCATGAAGACCGGCGCCATGCTGCCCCTGGCCACCGATCGCGTGCGCTACGTGGGCGAGCCCGTCGCGGTGGTCGCCGCCGAGACGCGGGCCCAGGCCGAGGATGGAGCCGAGCGCGTCGTCGCTCGCTACGATCCGCTGCCCGCCGTGCTGAGCCCCGACGCTGCGCTGGCGCCCGACGCGCCGCTCATCCACGACGAGCTCGCCGACAACCTGATCTACGCGACCGAGCTCGCCACCGGCGACGTCGACGCGGCCCGCGCGCGTGCCCATCGCACGTACCGGCGCACGTTCAGGGTGGGCCGTCACACCGGCGTGCCGATGGAGCCGCGCGGCCTCGTCGCCGATTTCGATCCGTCGACGCGCGCGCTCACCGTGTGGATCTCGACGCAGGTGCCGCACATGATGCAGGCGGTGCTGGCCGATCTCTTCGGCCTGCCCGAGCACCGCGTGCGGGTGATCGCGCCCGACGTCGGCGGCTCGTTCGGCATCAAGATCCACGTCTACCAGGACGACCTGGCGGCCGTCGCGCTGGCGCTCACGCTCGGCCGCCCCGTGAAGTTCGTGGCCACGCGGCATGAATCGTTCCTCTCCGACATCCACGCGCGGGAGCAGACGGTCGCGGTCGAGGTCGCCGCGACCGCTGACGGGACGTTGCTGGCCATGAGCGGATCCATCACGGCCGCCGTCGGCCCGTACTCCGCCTTCCCGCGTTCGAGCGTCGTCGAGGGTGGCCAGGTCCTGAGGCTGCTGCCCGGGCCCTACCGGCTGAGCGACTACCGGGCGTCGCTGCGCGTCGTCGCGCAGAACAAGGTGATCACGTCGCAGTACCGCGCGGTCGGTCATCCCATCGCGACGGCCGTCACCGAGAGCATGATCGACGTGATCGCGCGCGATCTCGGCCTCGATCCCGCCGACGTGCGCCGGAGGAACTTGCTGAGCGCCGACGAGCTGCCCTATACCTCGGCCGCCGGCAACGTGTACGACAGCGGATCGTTCCAGGAATCCTTCGAGCGGTTGCTCGACGTGGCGAAGTACGCCGAGCTCCGGCGCGAGCAGGCGGCCGCCCGTGCGGCGGGACGTCACGTCGGCATCGGGCTCGCGTGCTTCCTGGAGCTGACCGGGCCGGGCGCTCAGTTCTACGGGATCGGGGGAGCGCCGATCTCCGGCCAGGAAGGGACGACGGTGAGGCTCGAGCCGTCGGGCGCCGTCACGGCGCTGGCCGGCGTGACCAACCAGGGGCAGGGAACGCCGACGGCGCTCGCCCAGATCATCGCCGACGAGCTCGGCGTCGCGCTCGACGCGATCACCGTGATCTCCGGGGACACCGCGATGGTGCCGTATGGCGGTGGCACGTGGGCGAGCCGTGGCATGCCGATCGGCGGCGGCGCCACGCTCCTGGCCGCCCGCGCGCTCGCCGACAAGATCAAGCGCATAGCAGCCGTGCTGCTGGAAGCTCACGCCGAAGACATCGAGCTGCAGAACGGCCGCGCCGTGGTGCGGGGCACCGACCACGGCCTCGGTCTCCGCGACCTCGCCCGCGCCGTGCACTTCCGATCCAACGAGCTCCGCGGCCTCGAGCCGAGCGTGGACGCCACCGTCCACTACACCAATCCGAAGGCGTGGACCTTCACCAACGGCGCGCACCTCGCCGTGGTCGACGTCGACGTGGAGACGGGGCGCGTGCGGCTGCTGCGCTACGTGACCGTGGACGACTGCGGCCGTATCGTGAATCCCGCGCTCGTCGCCGGCCAGATCGTGGGCGGCGTCACGCAGGGCCTCGGTGGCGCGTTGATGGAGCACTGCGCGTACGACGAGGCCGGCCAGCTCCTGACGACGACCCTGATGGATTACGCGATCCCGAAGGCGAGCGACGTGCCGCCGATCGAGTGCCACCATCTCGAGACGCCGGCGCCGCACCTGGCCGGCGGCTTCAAGGGCGCGGGCGAGGCCGGCACCACCGGTGCTCCGGCCGCCGTGCTGAACGCCGTGAACGACGCGTTGGCGCCGCTCGGGGTCATGATCACCGAGCAGCCGATCACGCCCGAGCGCGTCCTGCGCGCCCTGGGACGCGTTCCCGGACTCTAGACTGTCCAGAGTCGAAACGGTGTTGACACTTTCGCCGTCCCAGAGTGGCGCATGAGCTCAGTGGTTGACCGCGCCCCAGACGAGTGCGGCCGGGGTGCGACCGCGCACTCGGTAGCCCTGATGGGGACGGTCCTCGTTGTAGTAGCGCATGAAGCCGTCCAGCGAGCGTTGGAGCGCGAGGCGGCTGGTGAAGTATCGACGGCGAAAGACCACGCGCCAGTGTTCCTGCAGGATGCTGCCCTGCAGCCGCTCGACGAAGCCGTTGGTCCAGGCATGGCGCGGCTTGGTCCGCGTGTGGCGAATCCCGAGCTGGCGACACGCCTCATCGAAGGCGCCTTTGAATTCGGGGCCACCATCGGTCAGCACGCGGCGGACCCTCCAGCCGGCCCGCTGATAGTGCGGCACCACGACGGTGCGCAGAAACGCGGCCGCGTCGGCGGCGACATGAGCGGGCAGCAGCCCGGCCAGGCCGTAGGACGTGGCCGCATCGCAGGCCGTGATCTGCCAGACCTTGCCGACGCCCTTGAGATTGCCGATGTAGAAGGTGTCCAGACACACCAGCTCGCCGGGCTCCGTGGCCTCGACGTGGCGCGTGCTCCCGTGGCGCGCCCGCCAGAGCCGTTGGCGAGTCCGGGCGGTCAACAGCCCGGCGGTGCGCGCCGCGTGATGCTCGAGGATCGTCAGCCGAGCGCGCCGCGTGGCCAAGCCCGCGCGGCGCAGGACGCGCTGCACCGTACTCGGCGCCAGGCGAATCTGCCAGCGGCGCGTGAGATAGGCCGCGAGCCGCCCGCAGCCCCAGGTCGCCGTACTGATCGCCAGCCCCAGCACCACGCGCTCGACTTCCGGGGCCACCTGAATCGGACGACCAGGCCCGGCGCTCTGCCGGCGCGGATGCACCCCGTCCGCACCATAGCGCTCCCAGCGTCGCCGCCAGCGGTAGAACAGAGTGCGCGAGATCCCCAGCTCGCGGCACACCGCGCTGACGTTGCCCACCGCCTGCGCGCGTTGTATCGCGTGCAGCCGCAGTCCGTGTACGCTGTCGTCGAGGGTCATCGGTCGATCCTCCCAAAGTGGTTCCCCTGCCAGGGGGTGGTTCACTCTGGGAACGATAGGCCGGGTGGCCCTCTTTTCTTCGCATCTGAAGTGTCAACACTATTACGAGTCCGGACAACCTAGACCTGGTGAAGACAGGAATCAAGGGGCTCGACGAAATCCTTTTCGGCGGCATTCCGCGGGGGAACATCATCCTGGTTCGCGGGAACGGCGGGGACGGGGAAGACGACGCTCGGGGTCGAGTTCGTGTATCGCGGCGCCCGCCAGTTCAACGAGCCGGGCGTGATCGTCCTGTTCGAAGTGGCTCCGGACAAGCTCATTCGCGACGCGGCGCTCTTCGGGTGGGACTTGCGCGAGCTCGAGCGTGAGCGGCGACTGAAGATCATCTTCACGACACGGCAGGTCTTTCAGCAAGAGCTGCAGCAAGCCGACAGCCCGCTCCTTGCGGAGGCCGCCGAGATTGGTGCGCGGAGAATCTTCGTCGACGGCCTCATCCAGCTCCCCGACTCCAATGGCGGGGATTCTCGCGAGGCGTTCCATCTCCTCGCCGAGGGGCTGCACCGCGAAAACCTGACGGCGATGCTCGCGCTGGAGTCGACGTCTGTCGACACCGCGGCGGCCCGAGCGCCCGAGGAGTTCGTTGCTGACACGCTCCTCCGGCTCAGCATCGAGCCGGTCCAGCGCGCGGTGCTGCGGTCAGTCGAGGTCGTGAAATCGCGAGGCCACGAATATGCCCTGGGCCGTCACTCGTTCCGGATCGTCAACGGTCAGGGGCTCGACGTCTATCGTCGCGTCCAGGCGCCCCGCAGCCTGCAACGCGAACGGGGCGCCGCCTTCGACCCCACCTCGCGGGTTGCGACGGGCATTCCCGGCCTCGACGAACTGCTGAACGGCGGGTATTACGTGGCGAGCACGACGCTCGTGGTCGGGATCTCGGGTGCGGGGAAGAGCGTCATGGCCCTGCAATTCGTGGCCGAAGGGGCCCGGCGCGGCGAGCGCAGCCTCATGATCACCCTGGACGAGCCGCCGGCGCAGGTCCTCCGCAACGCCCAGAGCATCGGGATCGATCTCCAGTCACTCATCGATCGGCGTCTGGCGCATCTGTGGTACGAGCCGCCACAAGAGTTCGAGATCGACCGCCATTTCGCCCAGATCGAGGCGATCGTCGAGGACTTCAAGCCCCAGCGCGTGGTGATCGACAGCCTGTCGACCTACGGGTCGAGCCTGGGCGCCTCCGAGCGCAGTTTTCGCGACTTCTTCCATGCCATCGTCGCGTTGATGAAGGAGCGCCAGATCACCGCGGTCTACAACATCATTCTGATGAACTGGGTCGAGCTGGGCAATACCTTCCGGCACGCGGTCGTGCCCTTGATCCCCTTGAGGCTGTCCGCCTGGTTCAAATCGAGGATCAGCGCACTCGCCGAGGTCGCTGAAGCTCACCGGCGAGGCAGACGCCAGTGGGTCCCGATGTACGCTGTCAATCTCGCGTGTCCCGGCGGACCCATTAGAAGAGGCTGAAGGCCCTCGCCACGACAAAGCCGACGGCCAGCAGCACGACCACACCCACGATCGCCTTCTCATGAGTCCGGAATCGATGCGGTTAAAACACACGATCACACGCCCTCCAAAACAGTTTTCAAAGATTAACGTCAGAGCATCACATTTCTCGCGAATCATTCTCCGTAGTTGAAACGGGCGATTCCATGGTTTATCGGGCCAACCGAAAACGAATGCGTGGCCAACAACCGGGTCGTAGCCCTCGTGAGAGTACAAGTCTGACACGGCGTGGAGATAATGACCGATGTCGGATTGCTGAGTGACGGTTGGTCGCCGACCGTTATAAGCGAAGGCGAGACGTTGCAGTTCGCCGACGCGTCGACGATCAACGAAGTGGTAGAGCACTCTGCGAGTGAGACCGAGCTCACGACCGTCGCTTTGCAGCCCAAAGGAGTCCCATTGGGCTTGGTCTGCGGGAAGGCGAGAGATCCGACTATCTCTGACGTCCAGGAAGTGACCCGGACTGGAGGAACACCTTCAGAGAGGGGTCCGCATCATGACGCAGCCTCGGGGCGAAATGGCCGAAATCGACGAGCGGAAGCTCGAAGTCGTCCGCGAGAGGCTGCGCAATGGCTTCCCCGGGTGGGCCGTCGAGGACGCCGCCGACGAGTTTGACCGCGCCACTCGATTTTTCAGCGTTCGCCAAGGCAGGGAGCCACGCCACCGCCTCTCGGTATGCGCATCGAGCCGCTCCTCCAGAGCTGGCGTCTCGTCGGCGCGCTGAAGCAGGCAGGCCTCCGCCTCGTGGTCGTCGGGAGCATCGGAGTCCACATCGGGGGTTGACTGTCACCTCAGAACGGCATTCCGCCTATGTGCCGGCCGGTCCCCGCCACGGCAGCTTGACCGCGAGCCTTCACCTGAAAGTGGACAGATCACCTTGTCAACAACAGGCGCGCGCTGCAGTCCTCCCCATTTCGCAGCTCACGTGCAAGAACTTGAGACTCACAGCCACGCGGCGGTGTTCCATAACGGAAGACCTAGCCAGGGAATACCTGAACGCCGGGCCCCTTGTTCCACGGTAGAACACCCCGTCATTCTTGACAGCCTCGCGTTGCCGTACGCGCGAAGAGCGACGACGTTCTTAAAACCAGGAGCGAAATACATCAATGAAACCAAGCTGGTGCCCCGACGGGATTCGACCCCAATTTTGAGTCGCGATCACGTTTCGCTAGCTTCATCAGCGACTTGCCCGTCGCCTTCTCCCTTTGGCGAGGACGCGACCTAAAACACACAGCTCTTGAGTCGAGCTTCGCGACCTTGCCAGGAACCTAAGACCGTGACATCTTTTTCCTCGAAAGTGAAACGGCCCGTCACGTCACGGGCGAGCCCTTTCAAGTTGTGGGAAGGGAGTGACCGCAGATGTCTCTGCTGTGTTCAATCGCTGCATGTAAGGCAAAGGCGGGGATGTGCACGCATGAGAAGGTGACGGCGGGTGTGATCGCGCTGCTCGTCGTTGGCTTTGTCGTGGCGAAAGGCTTTAGCCTCTTCTAGGGATCCGCCGGGGCCGCGGGAGACGCCAGATCGAAAACGCCAACGAGTAGCACACTCGTGGAGGTCATTCAGTTGCGCGATCATGGTCGTCGGGTGCGTGCGGGTGCCCACGCGCAGCAGGTCCACGACCAGATCGCCAAAGCGTTGAAAGCCTCCAGCCGCGTGCGCCTTGACTTCGCCGACGTCGAGTCCGTCGGCGCTACGTTTCTCGATAGCAGCCTCTGGGCGCTCGTCGCGCGGCACGGTGCGACGGTCCTCCGTCGATTGTGTTCGCGCACTGCAGTACAAGGGTCGAGGCGAGCATCGTCACACGAGGTGTGCCCATGACACACGTGCTCTTCCTAACGGGAATGATCGCATTGCTTGTGGCCGGTTGCGGGTTCACCTCGACTTCTCCCGGCGAAGCCGTTGTGTTCTCTCGATTTGGCGCCGTCGATCCGACATGCTATCCCGCAGGCTTCTACTTGTACAACCCACTCACAACGTCGGTCTACCATGTGGACGTGAAGGTTCAGAAATTCGAAGTCAAAGCCGACGCGTCGAGCCGCGATTTACAGGACGTCCATACGACGATTGTCGTAAACTTTTCTATTGACGGCAGCAAATGCCACGAAGTCGTGAAAACTGTAGGGACCGATTTTGCTGCACGAATCATTCTCCCTGCTGTTGAGGAAGTCACCAAGGCCTCCACTGCCTTGTTTCCAGTTGAGAAAGTGATCCAAGAACGGCCAAAGTTGAAGAAAGAAATCGAAGATGGGTTGAAGGTCAGACTGGCTCCGTATTGGATCACCGTTCAGGCCGTCTCAATCACGAACATCAGCTTCTCTCGCGATTTCAGTCATGCGATCGAGCAAAAGCAGGTAGAAGAACAGAATGTGCAGCGGGCGGAATTTGTGCGACAACAAGCGGAGAAAGAAGGGCAGCGGCAACTCGCGTTGGCTGAGGGCCAAGCCAAAGCCAACAGGCTGCTCCAAGAATCGCTCAAGAGTTCACCCGAAGTGCTCCAAATGAAGGCGTTAGACAAGTGGGATGGAAAGCTCCCAGTGTATATGGGGAGCGGCAGTGTTCCATTTATTCGGCTCGAACAAGGAAAATAACCCCCCCATGATTAAGCTCATTGTTGGCGCGGGAGAAGTCTTAGTCTTTCTTCTCATCCTTGTGGCATGTGGGTATGTTGTCTACTTAGGTATCAGGCTTTGGGATAAAGAGCGCGCTCGGAAAATGGTGCGGCGAGTGATGAAGAGCAAAGACCCAAAGGAGCATTTGTAATTTCTACTTCTGTACAAGGGCGGTGATCTCCCGACACCCGACCCTCTGAACCATTACGCCGCTGCCGTCACCTGTCCTTCGTCAAAACTCCGTCCAGCGGGCAAGTGGTTGATCTGTCGGCTTTGATCCGGAGAAGATCCCGGCTCGATGATCAGCCTCCTGCTCCACCTCCTTCGGCTCTTCCCGTTCCTCTGCGGCGGCCACCGCGAGCTCGCCCTGGAGAACCTCGCGTTGCGCCAGCAGCTCGCCGTGTACAAGAGAACGGTGACCGGCCGAAACTACGCACGACTGATCGGCTCTTCTGGGTCTGGCTGGCCAAAGCGCGAGTTTTGGGAGCGGGCGTACTTTGGCCTCCGGTGGTGAGCCTAACCCTCGGCTGGAGCGGACGAGCGCAGCCCGTCGTTCAGCGGCCGCAGACGCACCGGGCCCGGCATCGTGCCCTTCTACCAAAGGAGACGCCCCACAATCCTTGGTGTTGTT
>Ga0209378_1003710_pt1 | contig 10248 bp, 15 predicted proteins | sample GraSoiAngelo_156_FD_186170 | JGI IMG/M metagenome (GOLD analysis project Ga0209378, IMG submission 186170) | Grasslands soil microbial communities from the Angelo Coastal Reserve, California, USA - 14_1009_13_40cm (SPAdes) (version 2) | ecosystem: Environmental > Terrestrial > Soil > Grasslands ... | reverse complement strand
GAGCGAGCCATGGTCCAGCAAGAAACGCAGCTCAAGATCGCGGATAACTCGGGCGCGCGCCGCGCGCTCGTGATCCGCGTGCTCGGCGGCTCCAAACGCCGCTACGCCGGACTGGGTGACGTCGTGGTGGTCACGATCAAGGACGCGATCCCCACCGGCCAGGTGAAGAAGGGCGAGGTGGTGAAGGCGGTGATCGTGCGGACCGCCAAGGAGACCAAGCGCAAGGACGGCTCCTACATCCGCTTCGACGAGAACGCGGCGGTGCTGATCAACGACGAAGGCGAGCCGCGCGCGACCCGCATCTTCGGCCCGGTGGGCCGCGAGCTGCGCGAGAAGAAGTTCATGAAGATCGTGTCGCTGGCGCCGGAGGTGATTTGATATGAAGCCGCTCGTCTATAAGAAATCGCGGCGCGAGTCCGGCACAAGCTGCACATCGCCAAGGGCGACACGGTGCGCGTCATCAGCGGCGAGCATCGCGGCAAGGAAGGGCGCGTGCTCCACGTCTATCCCAAGAAGTTCCGGGTCGTCGTCGAGGGCGTGAATGTCGTGAAGAAGCACAAGCGGGCCACGACGCCGCAGGGGGAGAGCGGGATCATCGAGTTCGCGGCGCCGATCGCGGCATCCAACGTGATGCTGCTCGACCCGAAGTCGGGAGCGCCGACGCGCGTGCGCCGGCGCCTGGACAAGGAAGGGAAGCTGGAGCGGATCGCGGTCAAGTCCGGCCAGCCCATCCCACGAGTGAGGTAGTATGGCAGACGAAAAAGAGAAACAAGAAAAACACGCAAAGCAGCCCAAGCCGGAAAAGCAGCCGAAGCAGGACAAGCAGGCCAAAAAGGCGAAGCCTCCGAAGGAGGAGCAGCCCAAGGCCGAGGCTGCTCCCGCCGAGCCGGTCGAGCCCGCGCCGCGGGCCCGGCTGTGGGACTTCTACGAGCAGCAGGTGCGCGGCAAGCTGCAGCAGCAGTTTGCGTTCAAGAACCCGCATCAGATTCCGCGGCTCAAGAAGATCGTGCTCAACGTCGGGATGGGCGACGCGTCCAAGAATCCCAAGGGGCTGGAAGCGGCGGTGGCCGAGCTGGCCGCGATCACCGGCCAGCATCCCGTGGTGACGCGCGCCAAGAAGGCGATCGCGAACTTCAACCTGCGCGAAGGGCAGGCGATCGGCTGCGCCGTGACGTTGCGCGGCGGCCGCATGTACGAGTTCCTCGATCGCTTCATCACGATCGCGCTGCCGCGCACGCGCGACTTCCGCGGGCTGCCCTCGAAGAGCTTCGATGGCCGTGGCAACTACACGCTGGGCATCAAGGAGCAGATGATTTTCCCAGAGATTGACTACGACAAAGTCGAGCGCATTCACGGGATGGACATCACGTTCGTGACGAGCGCCGGGCGCGACGACACCGCGCTGGCCCTTCTGCGAGAGCTGGGCATGCCGTTGCGGGTCGAAACCGCCGGCGCGGCAGCTTAGGAGACCTCATGGCGAAGAAGGCGTGGTTGGAGAGGGTGAAGCGGGGCCCGAAGTTCAAGGTGCGGGGCTACTACCGCTGCCAGCGCTGCGGCCGTAGCCGCGGCACGCTGCGCAAGTTCAAGTTGTGCCGCATCTGTTTCCGTGAGCTTGCGCTGCGCGGGGAAATTCCCGGCGTGCGCAAAGCCAGCTGGTAAAGGACGCGAGATGAGCATCATTGATCCGGTCGCCGATATGCTGACCCGGGTGCGCAACGCCTGCATGGCGGGCCACCGGCGGGTCGACATGCCGGTGTCGAAGCTGAAGGTCGCGATCGCCACGATTCTCCGCGACAACCACTACGTCCAGGACTTCAAGGTGCTGGACGATGGGCAGCACGGCTTGCTGCGCCTCTACTTGAAGTACCACAACGACGCGCCCGTCATCCGCGAGCTGCAGCGCGTCTCGTCGCCGGGGCTGCGGCGCTACGTGAAGGCGCGCGAGATCCCGCGCATCAAGAACGGTCTCGGCATGGCGATCCTGAGCACGCCGCAGGGACTCATGACCGACCGCGAAGCGCGCACCGCCCGGGTGGGCGGCGAAGTGCTCGCGGTGGTGTGGTAGGAGACGAGCGATGTCACGGATCGGCAGGAAGCCCGTTCCGCTCCCCAAGGGCGTCACGGCGCAAATCGACGGCCGCCGCATCACGGTGAAGGGGCCAAAGGGCGAGATCAGCCGCTCGCTGCATCCGGAGATGCTGCTGACGCTCGAGGACGGCACCGTGGTCGTTAAGCGTCCGTCCGACGAGGCGCAGCACAAGGCGCTGCACGGCCTCACCCGCACGCTCGTCGCCAATATGGTCACAGGCGTCACGGAGGGGTTCGCGAAGTCGCTCGAGATCCAGGGCGTCGGCTACAAGGCCGAACCGAAGCCGTTCGGCGTCCAGCTCGTGGTGGGGTTCTCGCATCCCGTTCCCTACCACGCGCCCCAGGGGATCAAGATCACGGTGACCAACAACGTCCTGGTGAAGATCGAGGGCGTCGACAAGGAACTCGTGGGTCAGGTGGCCGCGGAGCTGCGCAATATCCGGCCTCCCGAGCCCTATAAGGGCAAAGGCATCCGCTACGCCGGCGAGCAGGTGCGGCGCAAAGCGGGCAAGACTGCCCAGGCGGCGAAATAAGTCATGCGTTCCGTTCGCAAAATCAAAACCGCGGCGCATAGCCGCTATCGCCGGCACCTCCGCGTCCGCAAGAAGATCGAGGGGACGCCGGAGCGGCCACGGCTCGTCGTGTTCCGTTCATCGAAGCACATCTACGCCCAGCTCGTCGATGACGAGCGCGGCCTCACGATTGCCGGAGTCGCGGACACGTCCGAAGGCGTGCAGATCGAGGGCAAGGGCAAGGTGGCGCGGAGCTTTGCGGTCGGGAAGCTCATTGCGGCCAAGGCCAAGGAAAAGGGTATCGCCAAGGTCGTGTTCGACCGCGGCGGTTATCAGTATCACGGGCGCGTGAAAGCCGTCGCGGACGGCGCGCGCAAAGGGGGATTGGAGTTCTGATGCCTGATCCAAAAGACGAAACGGTCCCCTCGACAGAGGGAGCGCCCGGGTCCACGAACGTTCCTGCAACCGACGTTCCGCCGGCAGCTGACGCGGCGCCGGCGCCGCCGCCGGAGCAACATCGGCCGCCGCGCGGCCCGCGTGGCCAGGGTGGCGGGGGGGGCGGGGGGGGCGGGGGGGGCGGTCGCGGCGGCAGGGGCAGAGGCCGGGGTGGCGACCGGCGTGAGGGCGATCGCGGCGGGGCGCGCGAGGGCGACGGCATGGTCGAGAACGTCGTCGCGATCAATCGCGTCGCGAAGGTCGTGAAGGGCGGCCGGCGCTTCAGCTTCAACGCCCTGGTCGCCGGCGACGGCAAGGGACAGGTCGGCATTGCGACCGGCAAGGCGAACGAGGTCAGCGAAGCGGTGCGAAAGGCCGTCGAGGCGGCACGCCGCAACATGTCCGAAGTTCCGTTGACCGGCGGCACGATTCCGCACGAAATCATCGGCAAGCACGGCGCGGGCCGGGTCCTGCTCAAGCCGGCGGCCTCGGGAACCGGCGTGATCGCGGGTGGGCCGGTGCGCGCGGTGCTCGAATGCGCCGGGATCCGCGACATCCTGACCAAGAGCCTGGGCTCGACGAATCCGCACAACATGGTGCGGGCGACGATGGACGGCCTGAAGCGCCTCACGACGGCGCGCCGCGTCGCGCGCGAGCGCGGCGTGGAGCCTGAGGCGATTCATTACCGTGCCCGTCAGGAAAGCGTGGTCACGCATGGGTAGGCTGCCCCCGACGCGGAAGTACCGCAAACGCAAACCGGGGCGGGATCGGATCCTGCCGCCGGTTGTGAAGGGCAAGCTGCGCATCAAGCAGGTGCGCTCGGGCAGCGGCCATTCCTACCGCATGAAGCGGACGCTCGAGGCCCTGGGTCTCAAGCATCATCAAGATGAAGTCGTGCACGCGGATCATCCCGCGCTGCGCGGCATGCTCCAACAGGTGCGGCACCTCGTCGAAGTGACGCCCGAGAAGGAAGGGAAGAAGTAGATGCCCGCGACGAAAACGAAAGCGAAACGGAAACCGAGGGCGAAGCCGGAGGCGCCGGTCGCGCGACTCGCGCTTCATGATCTCAAGCCCCCCGTGGGCTCGCATCGCGCGCGCATCCGCAAGGGCCGCGGCCCCGGCTCCGGTATCGGGAAGACGGCCGGTCGCGGCGGCAAAGGCCAGACCGCGCGCCAGGGCGGCAAGGTGCGCCCCGGCTTCGAGGGCGGCCAGATGCCGCTCATCCGGCGCATTCCCAAGCGCGGCTTCACCAATCCGTTCAAGCAGCCGGCGCAGGTGGTGAACGTCCGCCACCTCGTCCTGCTCGCCGAGGGCGTCGAGGTGACGCCGGAGACGTTGTTCGGCGCCGGGCTGGTTCGCCGCCCCGACCATCCGATCAAGCTGCTCGGCACCGGCGAGGTCTCGGGGCGGAAGTTCGTCGTGAAGGGCGTCGCGGTCTCCGCGAGCGCCAAGACCAAGATCGAGCAGGCCGGCGGAACGATCGCGTGACGGCGCCGATTCCCAATCTGTTCAAGGTTCCGGAGCTCAAAGAAAAGCTCCTGTTCACCCTGCTGTGCCTCGTGATCTACCGGATCGGGGCGCACATCGCGACGCCGGGCGTGAACGTGGACGCCCTGGCCGACTTCATGAGCACCCGTGGCACCGGGACGCTGTTCGGACTCTACGATCTGTTTTCGGGCGGCGGCTTGCGGCGCGCCACGGTGTTCGCGCTCGGGATCATGCCGTACATCTCGGCCAGCATCGTGTTCCAGCTGGCGGGACCCGTGTTCCCGGTCATCGAGAAGATGCAGCGCGACGAAGAGGGCAAGAAGACGTTGACGCAGTGGACGCGCTACTTGACGGTGGTGCTGTGCTTTTTCCAGGCGTACGGATTCGCGATCTTCACGGAATCGCTGCCCAATGCCGTCGCCCATCCGGGGTTCGCCTTCCGCATGACGACGGTCCTCACACTGACGACCGGCGGCGTCTTCGTCATGTGGCTGGGCGAGCAGATCACCGAACGGGGCATCGGGAACGGCATGAGCCTGCTCATCTTCTTCTCGATCATCGAGCGGATTCTGCCGGAGACGGTCAACACCTTCGAAGCGCTCAAGACCGGCACCTTGACCTTCCCGGTGCTGCTCATCGTGTTGATCATGATGCTGCTGGTCGTCGCGGGCACCGTCGCCGTCACGGTGGCGGCGCGGCGCATCCCGGTGCAGATCCCGCGCAAGGTGATGGGCCGGGGGCGAATTCGCGAAGGGCAGAAGACCTTCATTCCGCTGCGCATCAACAGCGCCGGCGTGATGCCGATCATCTTCGCGCAGTCGCTGATCATCGTGCCCGGAACGGTGGCGCAGTTCAGCGGCGTCCCGTGGCTCAAGACCTTCGCCGAGTACTTCAACACGACGTCGGTGTGGTACATCGTCTCGAGCGCCGTGCTGATCGTGTTCTTCGCGTACTTTTACACGTCCATCATCTTCAACCCGGTGGATCTGGCGGAGAACCTCAAGAAGCAGGGCGCGTTCATCCCCGGCGTGAAGCCCGGCGCGGCGACCGCCGATTACATCGATGAAGTGCTGACCCGCATCACGCTGCCCGGCGCCCTGTTCCTGACGTTCGTGGCGCTGCTGCCCATGGTGATCTCCAACACGCTCAACATGCCGTTCGGGTTCGGCGGCACGGCGCTCCTCATCGTCGTCGGGGTGGCGCTCGATACGGTGCAGCAGGTGCAGCAGCATCTGTTGCTGCGCCAGTACGACGGCTTCATGAAGGGTGGCGGTGGAGGCAGCGGCACCTCGCGGGTTCGTTTCCGCCGCTAGTGCCTGCACTTTAGTGTTCATCCTCATCCTGGGAGCGCCGGGCTCGGGGAAGGGGACGCAGGGGAAAATCCTCGCCGAGCGCCTCGGGCTGCCCAAGATCACCACCGGTGATCTCATCCGGAAGGCGATGCAGGACGGCACGCCGCTCGGGCTCGAGGCGAAGAAGACCTACGACGAGGGCAAGCTGGTCCCCGACAGCATCGTTCTCGGCATGATCAAGGAACAGTTGGTGCGCCCGGAAGCGAAGGGCGGCGCGATCCTCGACGGGTTTCCCCGCACCGCGGCGCAGGCTGAGTTGGTAGACAAGACGCTGGCCGAGCGCGGCCAGCGGTTAAACCACATCCTGTTGCTCGACGTCACCGAAGACGAGCTGGTGCGGCGCATGAGCGCGCGGGCGCGGGTCGAGGGACGCCCCGACGACACGCCCGAAGCCATCGCGACGCGGCTCCAGGTCTACCAACGCGCCACCGCCCCGCTCATCGCGCACTACGCCCGGCGGGGTATCGTGCACCGGGTCCCCGGCACCGGGACGGTCGAGCAGATTGCCGAGGAGATCAAGCGGATCATCGGACGATGATCACCATCAAGTCACCGCGTGAAATCGAGACGATGGCGGCCGCCGGCCGCATCGTCGCGGAGACGCTCGCGCTCGTTGGCCGGCACGTTCAGCCCGACGTCACCACCGAAGATCTCGACCGCCTGGCCGAGACGTTCATTCGAAGTCATCCCGGGGCGCAGCCGTCGTTCAAGGGGTTATACGATTTTCCTGCGACGCTCTGCACGTCGATCAATCAGGAAATCGTTCACGGCATTCCCTCGCACAAGCGCGTGCTCCACGACGGCGACATCGTCAGCGTCGATGTGGGCGTGTGGCTGGAGGGGTTGCACGCCGACTCCGCGGCGACATTCCCGGTCGGCGATATCAAGCCGGAGACGGCTCGGTTGCTGGCCGTGACACAGGAGGCGCTGGCCGCAGGCGTCGCGCAGGCGCGCGCCGGCAATCACGTCGGCGACATCGGCTACGCCGTCCAGAAAGTGGCTGAGGAGCGGGTTACTCGGTGGTGCGGGAGCTCGTAGGACACGGCATCGGTGCGGCGTTTCACGAAGAGCCGCAGGTTCCGAACTACGGCAAGCCCAAGCGGGGACCGCGCCTCGTTGCCGGGATGACGATTGCGATCGAGCCGATGATCAACATCGGCGGCTCGGCAATTCGGACGCTCGACGACAAGTGGACCGTGGTGACGCAGGACGGCTCGCTGTCGGCGCATTTCGAGCATACGGTCGCGATTGGGGAGAACGGCGATCCGCCGCGGATTTTGACGAGAGCAGATTGATGCGCGGCTGACCCCGGGGCGACGCCCCGGGGTTAGCCGATCCCCAAACGCTCCGCCTCACGTAGCAGATCCTGTCCCTTTGCCTTATCCGACATCCCAGCCACGTTCACCTTCACATTCTCCAAAGCTCCCGCGAGGGCTGCTCGAGCGAGCCCCTCAGCCACTCTGGCGTCAGAATTGGCGTTCTTGTTTCCGATGCGGCCAATTTCTTGCGCCAAAACTACGAGGCGATGTGCGCTTCTGGCCGTCGCAAGCGGCGTGCGGGCCGCGGCGAGGAGAGCATCATCCACGATTCGTGCGCGCTCCGGCAAGTCCTTGGGTAGCGTGTAAGTGGCGCGCACCACTTCGTAAGCGGCGGCATCGAGATCGATCAGCGCGCGCTGCGCACGCCGAGCTTCTTCAGCCTCGGCGAGTATCTCACGGGCTCGAGCGTCCCCCGCGGCGTATGCCCTCCTGCCGATCGTGAGCCGCGCCACCATCGCCACGAGCGCCGCGGCAACAGTGCCGGCAAGCGCGGCAGCGCTGCCGCCGCCCGGGGTAGGACTTCCACTCGCCAGCTCATTAATCCAGCCATCGAGCGACGGCCCGCTCTGCGCCGCGCGGATCTTCGCCTCGAGGATGTGATTGGCGGCATCCGGCAGCTGCAATAGCGCCCCTGCTGCACCGATGATCGCGCGCTCGGGGATGAGGCCCACGATTTCGCTCTTCTTCACCTCCACGCCGCGCTTGGCCGCCAGGGCCCTGACCGCCCCGAAGACCGTCGCGGGAGGAGTGATGTCGATGTCCAGCAGGTTCATGGAGACCTGCGCGAGTCCCGCTACCTCGAAGCCGCTTGCCTGCACGGCGGGGAGCCCGCCGCTCGACGTGCGGATCTGCTTGGCGATCTCCTTCGCGATAGAAACGTCGGATGTCTCGAGGTACACGTTGTACGCGACCAGAAAGGGTCGAGCGCCGATCGCCGTGGCTCCGGCGGTCGGGTGCACCCGGTCGGGGCCGAAGTCGGGCTCGAGTGTGCGTTCGCGCATTCCCTCGAACTCGCCTTTGCGCACATCGGGGAGCAGCACCCGCTCGGCGCGCGTCGCAGCCCGTGCGTAAAGGAACACCGGGATTTCCAGCTCCTTGCCGACGCGCTCGCCGAACGTTCGCGCGAGCGCGACGCACTCGTCCATCGTGATTCCCGCCACGGGCACGAATGGCACCACGTCGGTCGCGCCCATGCGCGGATGCTCGCCGCTGTGCCTGGTGAGATCGATCCGCTGGGTGGCGACGCGCATCGCCGCAAAGGCCGCGTCGACCCCGGCGGCCGGCGGCGCGACGAACGTAAAGACCGAGCGGTTATGCGCGGCGTCGCTCTGGACATCCAGCAGCTGGACGCCCGCCACCTCGGTGATCGCCGAGCGCAGGGCATCGATCGTCGCACGGTCTCGGCCCTCCGAGAAATTCGGCACGCATTCGACGAGCGGAGCGGTCATCAGCTCTTCCTTAGGAGATCGATGAGCCAGCGGTGCATCGCGGCATTGCCCGCGACGATGGAGCTGTTCCCCCCATTTCTCAGCACGTCCGCGGAGCCGTCGAGCCGCGTCACCATGCCGCCCGCTTCGCGAATGAGCAATGTGCCCGCCGCGATATCCCAGGCCGCCAGCTGCAGCTCCCAGAAGCCGTCGAGTCTTCCCGCCGCGACGTCCGCGAGGTCGAGGGCCGCGGCACCGGCGCGGCGGATGCCGCTGGCCGCGCCGATCACGGCGGCGAATTGTGCCAGATACACGTGCAGCAGGCTCAGCGCTTTGAAGGGAAAGCCGGTGCCGATGAGGGCACGCCTCGGCTCTGTTACGGCAGAGACGCTCAGCCGTGTGTCCTCCTCGAACGCGCCGCCGCCACGGATCGCCTTGTAGGTGCGGTGGCGACACACATCGTGGATGACGCCCGCCGCCAACTTGCCATCGATCATGCAGCCGATACTGACCGCATACTGGGGATAGCCATGCAGAAAGTTTGTCGTCCCATCCAGCGGATCCACGATCCAGACCAGGTCACCGCGCGGCATGCGCTGGGGCGACAGCTCTTCGCCGACGATGACGGACTCCGGTGCTTCCTGGGTGATCTGGTCCACGATCAGCGGCGCGATCGACCTCGGTCGCGAAGTCGTGCTGTGATTTCTCTGTCCACGTGTGCACGGCCGGTCGCGCCGCGCCGCGCAGATAATCGGCGGCACGTAGCGCGGCGCGCTCGGCGAGCTTGACTAAGTCGTTGTATTCACGCACCTTGTGGCCCCGTGGCCCCCATGACCTCCAAACGCGTGTTCAGCGGCATCCAGCCTTCCGGCGAGTTGCACATCGGCAACTATCTCGGCGCCGTGCAGAACTGGGTACGGCTGCAAACCGAGCATGACTGTCTCTTCTCGATCGTCGACCTGCACGCGATCACGCAGCCGTACGACGCCGGCGCCCTGTCCTCTCTGACCTTCGACATGGCAGTAAGTCTGTTCGCTGCCGGCTTGGACCCGGAGAAGTGCATCGTGTTCGTGCAGTCGCATGTCGCCGAACACACCGAGCTCAACTGGCTGCTCACGACGGTGACGCCGCTCGGCGAGCTCGAGCGCCAGACACAGTTCAAGGACAAGGCGCAGCGCCAGGAGAGCGTCGCCATGGGGCTGCTGGCCTACCCCGTACTGCAAGCGGCTGACGTTCTGCTCTATAAAGCTAGCCTTGTCCCGGTAGGTGAGGATCAGGTTCAACATCTCGAGCTGATGCGCGAAATCGTGCGCCGCTGGAATGCCCGCTTCGCGGAAAACTTCTTCCCCGAGCCGCAGCCGCTGTTGACCCGGACGAAGCGGGTGCTCGGCCTCGACGGCAAAGCCAAGATGTCCAAGAGCTTGGGGAACACGATCGGCCTGTTCGAGTCCCCGGAAGCGATCTGGGAGAAGCTGCGGCCCGCCGCGACCGATCCTGCCCGCGTGACCCGGAAGGATCCCGGCACCCCGGAGATCTGCAACATTTTTACGATCCATCAGGGGTTCTCGCCGCCCGACACCGTGACGGACGTGGCCCACAAGTGCCGGACCGCCGGGTGGGGCTGTCT
>Ga0209378_1003706_pt1 | contig 10251 bp, 11 predicted proteins | sample GraSoiAngelo_156_FD_186170 | JGI IMG/M metagenome (GOLD analysis project Ga0209378, IMG submission 186170) | Grasslands soil microbial communities from the Angelo Coastal Reserve, California, USA - 14_1009_13_40cm (SPAdes) (version 2) | ecosystem: Environmental > Terrestrial > Soil > Grasslands ... | reverse complement strand
CGGACATGATTGACCCCGCCATTTTACGACCGGGCCGGTTCGATAGGCTCATCTTCGTGCCAGCACCGGATCACGCCACCCGTCTCCAGATTTTGAAGATCCATACTCGAAACATGCCCTTAGCCAAAGATGTTGATGTGGACCAGATTACCAGTCAAGCGGCAGGCTACTCGGGGGCTGATCTAGAAGGTGTTTGTAGAGAGGCGGGGCTCATCTCTTTGAGGCGAGATATCGAGACGAATAGTGTTACGATGGAGGACTTTCGGGATGCCTTGGATCGAATCAAGCCTTCGATGACAAGTGACATGGAGAAGTGGTATCAGGGATTCACGAAGAGATTCAAGAAGCAGAGAGCCCCCGTCGCAGTAGCATAGACCTCTCCATCATAATCTCTCTTTGTGACCTGGCGTTGAGCAAGATATGGAGTCCTAGGCCCATGTCCCTAGCCATAGTGGAAGTCTTGGAAAAGAAGGGTTCAATGAGCGACATTGACCTGCAAAAAGAGGTCAAATCAAACTTCGGAGAGGTCAGCTTTAGAGAACTCAACCGGGAACTTATGAAGCTAGAGCTCGCCGGAGTCCTCTGGGTCTCCCGGCTCATGAAAGGTAAGAGGCTGGTCGAGCTGAGAGGGAAACCGATACTTGGCTAGAACAATGTGAGCGGCAAAAGACGAGTGAGAAGTCAGGAGTCAAGTAGCTGGGAAACTAGGCTAACCTCAAGCAAAGGTTATACTTGCATTTGAGCAATAGCGATTCGTGCAGACCCAGCAAAAGTCGCTTTCGACAGAACATATCCGGGAATTCGTCATCGCCGGACATGGAAACCTAGAGAAGGTTAGACAGATGCTTGCAGAGAATCCTGAACTCCTCAATGTATCATATCGATGGAACGAGAACGATACCGAAACAGCCATCCAGGCCGCCGCCCAAGTTGGCTACGCTAATGTCGCCCAATTTCTTCTCAAGCAGGGCGCCCCTTTGGAGATCTGTACCGCAGCCATGCTCGGCATGCAAGACGAAGTCGTACGAAGACTGAATGAGGATCCTCGGAATGCCCATGCTACCGGTGCTCACGGAATACCACTGTTGCCTCACGCAGTGTGGAGCGAAAATCCGCGACTGGTTCAACTGGTCTTCGAACGAGGTGCGAAATCTGGCGCGACCCTCGCGCTACACAACGCCGTGTCGAGGGGCAATTACGAAATCGTGGAGTGGTTGCTTGATAATGCAGAACCCGATGTCAAAGCGAAGAATTTTCAAGGAAAGAGTGCACTTACGGTCTCTTCAGAACGCAGCAACGACAGAATAGTTGCGCTTCTCAAACGACACGGCGCCGTGGACTAGGTTCTCAAGCGTTGCAAATCGTCTGAACCAGGGCGGAAGGCTTCGGCGGCCTCGGTACACTAGTTTAAAAAACGGGCCGTGTTGAAATATGCGTCGAGATGTAGATGGCAACGCTGACCCAACCGAAACGAATCCGTAGCTTGGGGGAACGGTATGAGATGCTCAGGAAGACATTGGCTCACTACCTTCTTCTCCAGGTAGGCACGTTCGTCACGGCAGCGGGCTTTGACGCTATTGCGCCCGCGATGAACATACTGACGGATATGAAGGCAAACCTGAAAGTTCAGGATATCAAAAGTAAGAGCCAAGGGAGCAGGGTGGAGGCTCTCTCCCAGAATTTGGCTGACAGTATGGGCGAGACCTTCAATAGCGACTATGAGATTGAAGCGGAAGATGAATCCCGGACGGTCAGGCTGGACCGGTGCGGATGCATAGAATCCGTTGTCGCACAAGCAGAAGCATACGGGCTGACAAAACCCCAAGCGAGATCGATCTTCTGCGCTACATGCATAGGGAGCTACAAGAAAGCTGCTGAAACTCTGGAATTAGGCTTTAAGGGAAGACTCCGTGGGGACCACGGCTGCTCCATGAGCTTCTCCAAGAAATAGTCGAGTGAAAATAGCCACAACTCTCTCCCTTTCTTGGATCCCGTAGGCAGCACAAACGCCTCAACTCTGTGATTCTCGTTACGCGCATGAGTGTCGCTCGTGCCGGGTCAGACCTAAATCCGGACTTCCAAGGAAGATGTCCGGAGCTCCGCATCGCCATGCGCAGAACGAGGCTCTGCATCGAGCTGCTTCCGAAAAAGATACGGAAAGCAAAGGCGACACGAACCTTCCTCACCTCTCTCGATGAGTCGTCCAAAGCGAATGCAAGGGTCAGAGATCTTGATATTATCCTGTCAAAGATATCAACATACAAACATGATCCGAGCATGGAAGGGCGGATCTCAGGAATCAAGGAGACGCGTGAGTCTAACCTACAGGCGGCCCGACGACAAACGAACACGCTTCAGAAGGAACACATACCCAGGATAACAGAGAAGGATTTGTCAGTCCCGAAACTTCAGAAAAGGCTCAACAAGACCACGAACCAGCTCATCGCCGCTATCAACGGTCGACTCCCGATGGTCTTGAAGGACTCAAATAATTTCCGGGACCTACATCTCTTGAGAATCGATTGCAGACGACTCCGCTACTTAGCTGAACTATTCCGATCTAAGAAAACCGCCAGGTTGTTGTTACGACTTCGATCATGGCAATCCCAGCTCGGATTCATTCACGACAGCGATCTGACAATCGACTATTTGCGAAATCTCGGAGATGCACCTGAAATGCAGCCCATTCTGAACGACTTGGTGACCCAGAGAAGACAGCGCTATGAGAAATTTAGCTCCGTAAAGCAGATTTCTCCAGTTAGCTTTCTTCCCTAGAATTCTTTCTTCAAGTAGCGAAGTGAATGGGAGTCGGCTCGGATTGCCCTTTTATAACATGGAGCGACCGTCCGATTCAGAAACGATGGTGGATCAGGCCCCATGAGTCCACTAAGATTCTCGTCTCGCAATATCCGCGAGCCTAGATTCTGGGCCCGAGGCTCGAACCCTCGCATCATCAGAACCGTCGAAGGAGTGGTCATCGTCACCGCCATTTTTCTGCTCGTTGTCGAGGTAATCGTGAACGGCGGCCTGAATTCTATCATCAATAATGCGCTCACCCCGAAACTTCCTCTGTTTGCGGTTTTCACTCTGGGCCGAATGACAATCGCCTATGCATTAGCCCTCGCTTTCGCCCTATCATATGGAATCGCGACGGCGATGAGCCATCGAGCATCACACGTCCTCCTGCCCTTGCTGGATATTTTCCAGTCTGTCCCGGTGCTTGGGTACCTTCCAATCGTCTTTGCAATATTCCTCGGAAGCGGTACACAGGCGAATCCTTTCGGTCTTCAGATCGCCACCATCATATTGATTTTCACCGCAATGGCTTGGTCTCCTACGTTCGGAGTGATAGCAGGGATAAGCGCCATCCCGGCCGATATCAAAGAAGCATCACGCGCCTACGGACTGAGAGGCGTAAGATATCTTCGACAAATCGTGCTCCCTGCGGTTTACCCCGAACTCATCTGGACGAGCATATTGGCTTGGGGATCAGGTTGGTACCTGATTCCGATTGAAGAATATGTCCCATTCAAGGGCTCGCCAGTTTCGGCAGGGGGCCTCGGATCATACATCGCTCAAGCCTCCGCCCATTCAGACTTAGCCTCTGCTCTTTTGGGACTAATCATCCTCGTAGGCATGATCTACGCGATCGACCAACTGGTATGGAGACCCTTAGGGGCGAGAGCTGAGAAGTACAAGTATGAATCAGTCGCCGCGCCCAGAACAACTGCAACTCCAAGGAGCGTCGTTTCCGAGGGAGTCAAAAGGTACGAAGATCGTATCGTATCTCCAGTCCGTACTTTCTACAAGTCACAAAGATCGATCGTGACAAGAGCTCTCGAAGTTGTAAGAGTTACGAAGCTACTCCATGTCACTGAGAGATTGAGGTTTCCTGAACGGATCAGCAGAATACCGTTCTGGGGAAGACTCTTGAGCTACGCTATTTTTCTCGGACTGGTCGCCTTCGGCCTCGAACTTCTGATCGCGCCTAGATCCGTGTCGATTGTAAACGCTCTCACCATACTCGCTACTAATGTGACCGCCTTCCAGCTGATCGGGCTTACTCTCTTTTCCCTCTCAAGGCTCGTCACAGCCTACCTTATCGCACTTGGCTGGACCCTTGCTGCAGGAATACTAATCGCGAGGAGCCAGAGACTTTCCCGGTGGCTAGTTCCCATATTCGACATCGGCCAATCGATTCCCGCCACAGCATTGTTTCCCCTAGTGGTGATAATACTGGTCAATCCTTTCAGAAACACTCCTTATCTGGGTGTCACTCTCAACTTCGCTTCCATTATCCTCCTGCTGACAGGCATGCAATGGTATCTTCTGTTCAACATAGTCGGAGCGGTTAACAGTGTTCCAAACGACATCAACGAAGCGACCAAGGCATATGGAGTCAAGGGGGGACGCTACGTGAAACAGATTCTGATTCCGGCCGCCTTCCCTGCGATCCTCATAGGTAGCATACAAGCTTGGGGAGGAGGATGGAACGCACTCATAGTCTCCGAATACATTGACCCGAACGCGAATGTGCCTGGGCTCGGCTCTTTTCTGGTGGAAGCCTCAAACCTATCGAATGTCCTCCTCTCCTCGGTGGAGATCTTCGCAGCTCTGCTCGCCATGACCGCGACAGTCCTAACCATCAACAGACTCGTCTGGAGACGCTTGCTTAGGAAGGCTGATCGGTACAAGTTCGAGGCGTAGAACTCTTAACCCAGCCTACAGAACCCCTACTTGACATCAAGAACGTGTCCCAGTCCAGTCAGCCCCTCCTCGAAATCAAGGATGTCGCCAAGGTCTACCCTGGGGAAGGGAAGAGCACTACAGTGTTTGAGGATATCAGCTTCAACGTCTCCAAAGAATTCCTGTGTATTGTGGGACCTTCAGGATGCGGGAAGAGCACACTTCTCCGAATAATTGATGGACTTGACCAGCCGACTTCGGGTCGGGTCCTATTCCACGGCCAGCCGATTACCGCACCTAGCCCCAAGATCGGAGTAATATTCCAGACCTTCGCTTTGATCCCCTGGAAGACGGTCCTCGGCAATGTGGAGATGGCCCTTCAGGCCACGACGGTTCCGAAAGACGAGCAGGTGAAAATTGCGAAGAAGTACATTCAGGATGTGGGCTTGGAGGGGTTCGAGACCGCTTATCCCAAGGAGCTGTCTGGTGGGATGAAGCAGAGGGTGGGTATCGCGAGGGCACTGGCGCTTCAGCCTGAGGTCTTGTTGATGGACGAGCCCTTCTCTAGCCTTGACGCTCTTACCGCCGAGAACCTTCGACAGGAAGTGTTGGAGATATGGAGAGATCCGGTCTATGCCACTAATTGCGTCGTGATGGTGACGCACAACGTGCAGGAGGCGGTCTACATGGCAGACCGGGTCATAGTTCTAAATCATCGTCCAGCAGCGATCGTCGATGACGTGCAGATAACACTAGAGAGGCCTCGGAATCAGAGGGATCCAGCAATGTTTGACTATTCCGACAGAATCATTTCCAAGATCAGCTAAGACTATTCTCTGGGCAACAGACTCTCGGACTGCCCATCGTACCTCAACAGCCCGGCAAACACGCCCCAGCTTATGAGCACGTTGATAATAGTCGGAAGATCTGTTGTATAGCCGAACTTGGAACTTAGAAACCTGGCCAGTTCGAACCGGGTCAGCTGCTTCTTCTCATGAACCATACGAACTATGTCCGCGAATGGCTCAAGTCCTACTAGCCTGTCGTGAACTATCTTCTTCCGCTCTGGTATCTTACCATTAAGGGCCTTCTTCCCAAGGTCTGTCAGCGAAATGTCTCCCTGTTGAACGGCTACGAGTCCCAAGTATTCCGCCGTATCGATTATCGGCAGGAGTTCGTCAAGGGCAATCCTCAAGTCGATAGTGAGATTCGCTACGTCAGTCTTACCGTTGTACGCTCTCAGGAGGTCGAGGAGACCAAAGACCCTGTTGACTCCTGCGGTTGGAAGCATCTCGTGATACAGTTGAAGCAACTCAATACAGGTTAAAGAACTTCCGAAGAAACGTGGGTTGAGACTTGCCACCGGAGAAACTTCCAAGATTAGCTGACATAGAGGCTGCGGCCCAGCGAATATCCGGCGTCGCTTCTCGAACTCCGCTGATCGAATCGCCGGCGCTCTCCGGAAGATTCGGGCGTAAGGTCTACCTGAAGCTTGAATGCTTCCAGCCCATACGCGTCTTCAAGATCCGCGGTGCCTACAATAAGATCTCGCAGATATCTGCCAAGAAGATCGTGGCTGCATCATCTGGGAATCATGGCATTGCAGTAGCATACAGCTCACGCATGTTAGGAAAACAATGCACAGTAGTTGTCCCAGAGGCAGCAGTAAAGGAAAAATTAGATGTAATAGAGGAGTACGGAGCAGACGTGGTCAAGTTTGGAAAGTACCACTCTGATCGAGAAGCGAAGGCGCGAGAGATCGCAAGCCAGAGCGGCGCAAGATTCGTTCCTCCGTTCAACGATCGCGACATTATCGCAGGCCAAGGGACCTGTGGGCTGGAGATCGCGCAACAGCTCGACGAGTTCGACTCTGTCATAGTTCCGGTGGGTGGGGGAGGGCTCATCTCCGGAATATCCATCGCAATCAAATCACTCAAACCGTCCGCACGGGTCTATGGAGTTGAACCAACCGGCGCTGCCAAGATGCAAGCCTCCCTCAGCGCAGGAAGGATCGTTGCAGTCCAAGATCCAAAATCGATCGCTGACGGCCTGATCCCAGCCACTGTAGGGGACTTGACCCTGGAAGCTTGTCAGAAGAATGTCGGTGGAATGTTCAGTGTCCCGGACGATGAGATTCTCTCAGCCATGAAGCTGCTGATGCAAGACGCCCACATCTTTCCAGAGCCATCAGGATCTGCCCCACTAGCGGTCCTCTCGAAAGCTGAAGAATCAAGCAAACTGGGCGATCGAGTTGTCCTAGTCATATCTGGGGGAAATGTTTCCCTCAGCCTCCTAAACCGACTACTCTCGTAACGGTTAGTCCTAATCAGCGGCTAGTACGGGTAGCTTGTCTTGTACTCCTCCGGGTCCACTATGTTGCGAGGGCGTAGCCCTTTCAAATATCGGATAGTGTTCTCCACTGCGAGCTTGACTGGCTGACCTGTAGCGAGGCCAGACGGCCCCGAGACATGCGGGGTCCCTATGAAATTCGGCAGTGAGAGAAAGGGAAAGTCCGTCTTGAGGGATTCTCGATTTTCCCTGTACCACCATACGTCTGTCGCATATCGGAAATTTGGGTTGGCAACTAGGTGCTCGTACATCGCCTTTTCATCAACGAGTTCTCCCCTAGCCACGTTAACGAGGATCCCGTCTTTCTTCATCTCCGACAATCGCTGTGCGTTCATGATCCTTGCGGTCTGACTCGTCAGGGGAAGGGCCAAAACTACTCCGTCGGATTTCTTGAGAAGCTCGGTCAGCCCGTTTGGTCCACTGAAGAACTTGATGCCTTTTGCTGCTGACTTCTTTCTGGAATAAGCGTAGATCTGCATTCCAAATCCCGCGGTGATTCGCCCGATGACACGCCCGATTCCTCCGAATCCGAGTATTCCGAGAACCTTCTCTCTCAGAACTGTGATCTCGCTCCCCTCGTCGAGAGTACGTTTGAGGGTCCATTTTTGTTCTCGCAGCGACACATGGAGCTCCACTATTCTCTTTGCGGCTGAGAGCAGCAAGGCCCAGGCATACTCGGCAACCTCGTCTGAGTACGCCCCCGCGTTACTGCCCACGATGACACTCTCGTTGAGACTGGCGAAGGGGATGTGGTTGACGCCTGCGAGAATGCTCTGAATGAAACGTAGACTAGTCATCTCTTGGAGCCTCTGACTCGTCAACTGGCTTGGCCAAGAGAATACCAAGAGACAATCAATCGATGGCAGAACTTCGTTCAGGCGATCTTCTGTGAAATCGGCGAGTTTGTAGACTTTGGAGTATTTTGAGAGCGCCCTGATGCCCTTGTCGTCGACGACATCTGTGCATACCAGAACGTTATGACTAATTCCCGTCATGACGAAGAAGAATCTGGGAAACCGTCATCCTAATAACAAGTAAGTCTTGAAGGATATTCAAGTTGGACTTTACGGAGATAATTCCAGAGAGACTCTGGGTCGGCGCAGCTCCCTCCAAAGACGACCTGGCTGAACTCAAGCGTAAGCTAGGGAGCGAGCTTGTGATAATGGACCTGACTGGAAGCAATGAGGAGAAATCTTGGTGCCGTGAACTCGGCGTATTGTACGATGCGAGAACTCCGTTAGTGCCCGAGTCGGGACAGGCGATTCCTATAAGCCGTCTCAAAATAGTGTCCGCGGTCATCGGAGATAATGTTGACTCAGGCAAGAAAGTTGTTCTCCACTGCCTGAAGGGAAGGGGCAGAAGCCCTACCTGTGCTGCTGCCTATCTGATGCAGTCGGGAATGTCAGCGGCCGATGCAAAGAATACGATTACGAGTAAACGTCAAGTCTGGGCTGGAGCTGACGAGAATTACGCGGGGCTCTTGAATGATTTTGGAAAGATAATGGAAATGACACGATCAATCTTCTAAGGGAAAAAATGATGCCCGTTTGGAGACGATCCTTCTACATTATTTCAGACGCTATTGGGCTCTGCTCTTGGTTGCCCATAGAAATTTTCTTTGCAAGGTCTTGGGATATATCGATGTCCAGTCGAACTCTGCCTTGTTAGCCCAGTTCTTGTACACTCTCGGGTCGATGTAGTTGCGGAGAGAAGTATTCAGATTGTAATCTCTGGTCCGCCTCTGTAGCTCAATATCGAGCTTGAGCTTCTTCATCCTCTCTGCTAGCCGCAGCCTCTGCTTGTCGGTCTTCGTTGGACGTTTTTTCAACTCGGAGAGCCGCTGTTGCTTCTTGTCCAGACTACCCTCCCAAGTTTTCGGAGGGGTCCGCTTATGGTTGCATCTGATCGCCGCCTCCAGGTTCGCAACCCGGGCATGGTACAGCTTGACGAATCCCGGGTCGTTGGGTTTGAATCCATTGTGCCGACCTAAGTAATCCTGTACTGTTTCGGTGGCATGGTGGGTTCGGAAGACCTTGGCGGTGAGGCCCCGCGCCGCCTTTCCAAGAAACCGGTTAACGTGAGCGGAAGTAATCCCGTCAAAGACGAGGTCTTCGGGCTTCTTGTTCGACGCGAATTCTTGAAGGTTTCTTCGTATGAGACTATCCGAACCATCCAGTTTCAGGGTCTTCTGCCAACGAACGCTGTCCTTCCCGAGAAAGTCAAACTCGACTCCTTGAGGAAGGAGTTTGACGTGCTCGACTCGAAGCGTCGAGGCACCAACCGTATCGGCCTCGTCCTCTTCTTTCTCATCACCGACCCTCATGGCCAGGTTGTCGATCAGGTAAGAGACAGTCGCGAGCTTCCTGACCTTAGCATCCGGCGAATGAAGGCTCTTTTCTATGAAATCGCGAACATCGGAAAGCTTTCTTCGAAGCTTCTTTGCATTATCGTACTTCATCTTATCCCGTTCTTGTCTTAGATCCGAGATGTCTGAGGGCCAGACGTATTTCCTGACCTGGCTCAGCTTGTCGACCCAGTAGGCCAGCCAGATAGACTCGTGATCATGTACAATCTCCTTCCACTTTCCAGGTGGTGTGGGCGCATCCTCAGAAAGATTCAGAACCACATCCTCAGGAAATATTCTCGGCTTCCAGCGGCCCCGCATGGGATGACTGCCACGCCCCATGAATATGCTGGGGGGTTCTACCATGTAGTTTGCAAACTCAGTCTTGGTACCATCGATGATGGCATAGCCATACTTCTCTTTCAGCTGAAGCCGAAGCTCCTTTCGCTGAGCGGCCACCTTCTTCTTTAGTTCCTTGTCAGACTTGAGAAGCTCTTCTTTCGATAGATACTGGTAGACTGGTGAGAAGTTGATCTCAGGGTACTTCGCGTCACCGAACTTGTTGGGGAGTACTTTCACGAAGTCAGAAAGGAAGTTAGTCTGGAAGACTGGGTCTTGAACGTAAGGTGTTGTTCGCTTCTTTCCCCACGCATACGCCATCTCTTCAGCATCGGGCGAGAGTCGGACCGTCTCACCTCTGATGTTTATCTGGAGCCCTTTAGGCTCGTACGTGGGTGGAAACGCGACACCATTGTGCCTAAGTTCCTTCCACTTCATCGCAAGACCCCAATAGCCACAGGCGTTTCACTAAAGACGGTAGAGAAGTATAGCTGGTCTCGCCTTTTTCTAGAACTTTGTTTTTGCTTAGCCTC
>Ga0209378_1003701_pt1 | contig 10263 bp, 10 predicted proteins | sample GraSoiAngelo_156_FD_186170 | JGI IMG/M metagenome (GOLD analysis project Ga0209378, IMG submission 186170) | Grasslands soil microbial communities from the Angelo Coastal Reserve, California, USA - 14_1009_13_40cm (SPAdes) (version 2) | ecosystem: Environmental > Terrestrial > Soil > Grasslands ... | reverse complement strand
CGGGGGGCTCGCGGGTTTGTCCGGGGAGAGGAGCGGGCCCTTCTCCCATCGATCGAGGGCCAGCGCGCGTCGCCCAGGACGCGACCTCTGCGTCCTCACGAATCGGGGCTCTGGGGGAAGCCGACCGTGGTCAGCAACGTCGAGACTCTCGCCGCGGTTCCTCCTGTGATCGCCGCGGGCTGTGGTGGGCATGCCCGTGAGCGTCAGAGCGCGACCAGGCTCTTCGGTGTGTCGGGTCCGGTAAACTGTCCGGGGATCGTGGAGGTCCCGAGCGGCGTCACGCTTCGCGAGCTTGTCTTCGACGTGGCGGCAGGGCTTCGAGACCGGCGCAGTCTCAAAGGCGTGCGGGTGGCGGGATCGTCGGGCGTCGTGCTGGGCCCTGACTCGCTCGACGTCTCGCTGGGGTCCCTGGACGCCTTCTCGGCGGGCGTCGGTGGCGTCATCCCGATCCCCGAAGGTGACTCGGCGGTCGAGATCGAAGGGGCGCTGCGCGCAACGGTCTGACGCCCGAGAGTTGTCTAGGCCGCGAGCCTTCCTACGACCACCGTTGCGCCGCGGAGCGATAACGCTCCGGGATGCTGTTCAGGCGATCGGTCAAGTGCACCACGCCCTGCTCGTCGGTCCAGCGGTAGAGTTTGCCCGAGGACTCGGACGATCGCGACTGCACAGGCGGCACCGTGCGCGGTCCGCCCGGCGCTGTGGACGACGGAGCAGGAGGGACAGCAGTCGGTCGCGCCTCGGCTGGTGGAGCTGGCGGTGGCTTCGGAATCCAGACCCACGCGTACGGGGTCGTGACGCCATCTCCGCGGAGTTGATACCACCCCGTTGGATACTCGATGACCGTTGGTGTCGGCAACGGGGACGGTGTCGGCAACGGGGACGGGGCCATGCTCACGGAGGGCGGCGGCTGGGCATAGACGCCGGGCGGCGAGGACTCGATGGCAGGAGGCGCGGAGGCGACGATAGGGAAGAAGGGGCTGGACACAGGGAAGAAGGGGCTGGACACGATCACCCCTGTCCCGAACCTCGGGAAGAAGTGGTGCGGGAAGAAGTGGTGCGGGGAGGTACCGGTGACGAACACGCCCCCTGTCCTCGGCACAAAGATTCTCGGCGTTGTACGAACGACCACGGTGCTGGGCGAAGCAATGACGACGCTGCTACGGGGGGCGATAACGACTACGCCACCCCGGCCTCCAGCCAACGCCGAGCTCGGCATGAGGATGAGCCCCACCGCCGCGAGGACGAGGAGAGGACGCGCGGGCTTCATGGCGTCCTCTTACCGCCGAGGGGCGGCGATGTCAAGCCGCGTCGCCGTCCTCGACCTCCCGAAGCTCGCGGCCGAGCGCCTTTGCGGGAGTGATCAGCTCCGGCTGCCCGGTTTGATGGCCGCGCTGCCGGTCTTGCAGAGCGGGCACTCTTCGGGCGCCCAGGTGGTGGCCTGGACGGTGGCCAGCGCCACGCGCTTCTGCGCGAACCGGACGGCGCCGCCCGAGCGATCGATCAGCGCGCCGATGCCCACGACCACGCCGCCCGCCTTCTCCGCGCACTCCACCACCTCGCGCGTGGAGCCGCCGGTGGTGATGACGTCCTCGACGACCAGGCAGCGCTCGCCCGCCGAGAGGGTGAAGCTGCGGCGCAGCGTCATCGCGCCGGTCTCGCGCTCGGTGAAGAGCGCGCGGACGCCGAGCGCGCGCGCCACCTCGTGGGCCACCAGGATGCCGCCGATCGCGGGGGCCAGCACCGTCGCCGCGCCCGCGTCGCGGAAGGGCGCGGCCAGGGCCGTGCCGAGCGCGGCGGCGTGCTCTGGGTACTGGAGCACGAGCGCCGACTGGAGGTAGATGTCCGAGTGAAGGCCGGAGGTCAGCCGGAAGTGGCCGTGCATGAGCGCGCCGGTCTTCTCGTAGAGCTTGAGCGTCTGCTTTTCGGTCACTCGAGCTCCTTCAGGATCGCGGCGGCCGCGGCGGCGGGGTCGGGCGCTGCGGTGATCGGGCGGCCCACGACGACGTAGTCGGCGCCCGCGGCCCGCGCCTGCCGGGGCGTCGCGACGCGCGCCTGGTCGTCGGCGCGGGACCCGGCGGAGTCCTGAGGGGGGCGTGAGCCCTCTTCGGGCGAAGAAATCCGGATGCCAGGCGTGACGATCACCCACTCCGGGCCCAGCGCGACCCTGAGCGTGCGGATCTCGCGGGGTGACGCGACGCAGCCGTCGAGCCCGGCCTCGCGGGCGCGGTCGGCCAGGTGGAGCACGTGCGCGTCGACGCTCGAGGTCACGCCGACCTCTCGCTGGAGCGCCCGCCGGTCGAGGCTCGTCAGTACGGTCACGCCGAGGACGAGCGGCCGAGGGACGGCGAAGTCCTGCGCGGCCTTCGTCGCAGCCTCTGCTGCGGCGCGCATCATCGCGACGCCCCCGCTCGCGTGGACGTCGAGCATGAGGACGCCGAGGCGCGTGGCCTCGCGCACCGCGCCCGCGACCGTGTTCGGGATGTCGTGGAACTTGAGGTCGAGGAACACGCGGAAGCCGCGCTTGCGGGCCGTCTCGACGGCGGCGGGCCCGGCGGCCGTGAAGAGCTCGGAGCCGATCTTGCAGCCGGTGACGATGCCGTCGAGGCGGCCGAGCAGCGCCTCGGCGTCGCGGAGGCTCCCGACGTCGAGAGCGACGAGGAGCCGGTCAGGCACCGCCACCGTGGTACTCCTGGAGGCTCTGGACTTGCTGCTCGCCCTTGAGCAGGGCCTCGATGGCGCCGATCGCGGTCTGGGCGCCGTCCACCGTCAGGTAGTAGGGGACGTTCTGCATGACGGCGGTGCGGCGGATGAGGTACGAGTCCTGCCGGGCGCGCCCGTCCTCGGGCGTGTTGAAGAGGAGCGCGATCTCGCCGCGCTTCATCAGGTCGATGACGTTCAGCCCGTAACCCTCGGCGACCTTGTGGACCAGTTCCACCGCCATGCCGTGGCGCTCGAGGACGCGCGCCGTGCCGGCGGTCGCGACGAGCGAGAAGCCCATCTCGACGAGGCGCTTGGCGAGCGTCATCACCACGCGCTTGTCGCGGTTCTTCACCGAGATGAACACCTTGCCCGAGGTGGGCAACGCCGAGCCCGCGGCGATCTGTGACTTGAGGTACGCCTTGCGGAAGTCGCGGTCGATCCCCATGACCTCGCCGGTGGACTTCATCTCCGGTCCGAGGACCGCGTCCACCCCGGGGAACTTCACGAACGGGAAGACCGACTCCTTGACGGCGATGTGCGTGAGCTCACGGGTGTCGTACGCGGCGTAGGGTTCCAACGGGTGGCCCAGCATCGCACGCGTCGCGATCTTCGCGAGCGGCAGCCCGATCGCCTTCGAGACGAAGGGCACGGTGCGTGAGGCGCGCGGGTTCACCTCGAGGACGTAGACCGTCTCGTTGCGGATCGCGAACTGCACGTTGATGAGGCCGACGACTCCGAGCGCGGTCGCCAGCGCTTTCGTCTGCTCGCGCAGCGTTTCGATCTGGTCCTCGCCGAGCGAGTAGGGGGGAAGCGCGCACGCCGCGTCGCCCGAGTGGACGCCGGCCTTCTCGATGTGCTCCATCACGCCCCCGACGATGACGCGCTCGGCGTCCGCGACCGCGTCGACGTCGATCTCGATCGCGTCCTCGAGGAATTTGTCGATCAGGACGGGGTGCGCGGGGGAGACCTGCACGGCTTCGCGCATGTACTCGCGGAGATCCTCGGCGTCGTAGACGATGCGCATCGCCCGGCCGCCGAGCACGTACGACGGGCGCACGAGCACCGGGTAGCCGATCGACGAGGCGATCGCCTGAGCTTCCTCGAGCGAGCGCGCCGTGGCGCCCGCGGCCTGGCGTAGCCCGAGCTCGGTGATGAGCTCGTTGAAGCGCTGGCGGTCCTCGGCGCGGTCGATGGCGTCGGGCGAGGTGCCCAGGATCGGGACGCCTGCCTCCCGCAGGGGCACCGCGAGCTTGAGCGGCGTCTGGCCGCCGAACTGGACGACGACGCCGAGCGGCCGCTCCTTCTCGACGATGTTGAGGACGTCCTCGAGCGTGAGGGGCTCGAAGTAGAGGCGATCGGACGTGTCGTAGTCCGTCGAGACCGTCTCGGGGTTGCAGTTGACCATGATCGCCTCCACGCCGAGGTCGCGGAGCGCGAACGCGGCGTGGACGCAGCAGTAGTCGAACTCGACACCCTGGCCGATGCGATTCGGCCCCGAGCCCAGGATGACCACCTTCGTGCTCGGCGTCGGTGGTGCCTCGTCCTCCTCCTCGTACGTCGAGTAGAGGTACGGCGTGTGGGCGACGAACTCCGCGGCGCATGTGTCCACCATCTTGAAGGTCGCGACGACACCCTGAGCCGAGCGGCGCCGGCGCACCTCGGCCTCGGTCGTCCCCGTGAGCGCCCCGATGCGGCGGTCGGCGAAGCCGAGCTGCTTGGCCCGCCGCATGACCTCGGCGTCGGCGAGGGCGGCGCGCGCGATCTCGGGCTCGAAGGCGACGATCTCGCGGATCCCCTCGAGGAACCACGGATCGATCCGCGTGAGCGCGTGGACCTCCTGGGTCGTGAAGCCGGCGCGGTAGGCGTCGCCGATCGCGAAGACGCGGTCGGGGGTCGGCACGCGCAGGAGGTGGCGCAGCTCCTCGTCGGTGACGGGCCGGTCGAGCGTGAGCCCCCAGGCGTCCTGCTCGAGCGAGCGAACGGCCTTCTGGAGCGCCTCCTTGAACGTGCGCCCGATCGCCATCACCTCGCCGACCGACTTCATCTGCGTCGTGAGCGTCCGGTCCGCCTCGGGGAACTTCTCGAACGCCCACCGGGGGAACTTCACCACGCAGTAGTCGATCGCCGGCTCGAACGACGCGGGCGTCTCGCGCGTGATGTCGTTCCTGATCTCGTCGAGCGTGTAGCCGACGGCGAGCTTGGCGGCGATCTTGGCGATGGGGAAGCCGGTCGCCTTCGAGGCGAGCGCCGAGGAGCGGCTGACGCGCGGGTTCATCTCGATCACGACGAGGCGGCCGTCGTCCGGGTTGACGGCGAACTGGATGTTCGAGCCGCCCGTCTCGACGCCGATCTCGCGGATGATCGCGATCGCGGCGTCGCGCATGAGCTGGTACTCCTTGTCGGTGAGGGTCTGCGCGGGGGCGACGGTGACCGAATCGCCTGTGTGGACGCCCATCGGATCGACATTTTCGATGGAGCAGATGATGACCACGTTATCGGCGAGATCGCGCATCACCTCGAGCTCGAACTCCTTCCAGCCGATCACCGACTCCTCGACGAGCACGGTCGAGACAGGCGACGTCTGGAGCCCCCAGCGGACCGCCTCCTCGAGCTCGTCCGGGCCGTAGGCGATCGAGCCGCCCGTGCCGCCGAGCGTGAACGAGGGCCGGATGATCGCCGGGTAGCCGACCTGGCGGACGATCGTGCGCGCCTCGTCGAGGCTCCGCGCGTACCCCGAGCGCGGCAGTGCCTGGCCGATGCGCTCCATCGCCTGCTTGAAGAGCTGGCGGTCCTCGGCCTTCCGGATCGCGGGGAGCTTGGCCCCGATCAGCTCGACGCCGAAGCGCTCGAGCGTGCCGTCCTCGGCGAGTACCACCGCGAGGTTCAGCCCCGTCTGGCCGCCGAGCGTGGGCAGCAGGGCCTCGGGGCGCTCGCGCTCGATGATCTTCGCGACGACCTCCGGCGTGAGCGGCTCCACGTACGTGCGCTGAGCGAGCTCCGGGTCCGTCATGATCGTGGCGGGATTCGAGTTGACGAGGACGACCTCGAACCCCTCCTCGCGGAGCGCTTTCAGCGCCTGGGTGCCCGAGTAGTCGAATTCGCACGCCTGCCCGATGACGATCGGCCCCGAGCCGATGATGAGGATCTTCCTGAGGTCCGTGCGTTTGGGCATCAGGCCGCCGGGCCTTGAGCGCTACTCTTCGACGAGTCCATAGACGATCGACGTCTCGGGAACGGCCTCTTCACGGCGGTAGAGGACGTCGTCCAGGCGGCCCTGGCCGATCCACACGGCCTGGCCGTTCCCCCAGAGCTGCTCGCCCAGGACGCTGATCCGCCGGTCGACGCGCTCGCGGATCGCGTGGGCTTCGAGGGACGTCTCGCTCGTGGTCGTAAACGACGTCCACTCCGGCTTCTGGCCGGCTCCTTCCGTCTTCCGGTACGAGATCAGGTACTTGGGCATGACGACGCTCAGCCTCCCCTCCGTGTCATGAGCTCCGTGAACCGATGGAACAGGTAATTGGCGTCGTGCGGTCCGGGCGACGCCTCCGGATGGTACTGCACCGAGAACGCCGGCCACTCGCGGTGAGCGAGCCCCTCGCACGTGCCGTCGTTGAGGTTGACGTGCGTCGGCTCCCAGCCGTGGCCGGCGACCGACTCGGGCTCCACCGCGAACCCGTGGTTCTGGGCGGTGATCTCGACCTTCCCCGTCGCGAGGTCCTTCACCGGATGGTTCGCCCCGTGGTGGCCGAACTTGAGCTTGTACGTCCTGCCGCCGCCGGCGAGCCCCATGATCTGATGACCCAGGCAGATCCCGAAGACCGGCACGCGGCCGAGGAGCCGGCGGACCGACTCGATCAGGTAGGGCACGGCCTCCGGATCGCCCGGCCCGTTCGAGAGGAAGACGCCGTGGGGTCTCATCTCGAGCACCGCCTCCGCGGGAGTCGCTGCGGGCACCACCGTGACCTCGCAGCCCGCCATCCGGAGCTGGCGCAGGATGTTGTGCTTGATCCCGCAATCGTAGGCGACGACGTTGAAGCGCGGCGACGGCGGCGCCACGTAGCCGCGCCCGAGCTGCCAGAGGCCCTCCGACCATGTGTAGGCGCGCTCCACGGTCACCTCCGCGACCAGATCGCGCCCGATCAGCCCCGGGAGCGCCCGTGCCCGAGCACTGAGGTCCGCCGGGTCGCTCGCGACCGACGAGATGATCCCGTCCTGAGCGCCGTGGTCGCGGAGGTGGTGCGTGAGCGCGCGGGTGTCGATCCCCTGGATGCCGACGACGCCGTGGCGCCGGAGGTATTCGTCGAGGCTCAGCGCCGAGCGAAAGTTCGAAGCGATCGGCGAGCACTCGCGGACGATGAACCCGTTCACCCACGGCTTCCGCGACTCGACATCCTCTCCGTTGATCCCGCAGTTGCCGATCAGCGGGTACGTCATCGCCACGATCTGCCCGCGGTACGACGGATCTGTCAAGATCTCCTGGTAACCCGACATCGCGGTGTTGAAGATCACCTCGCCCCAGGTCTCGCCGAGCGCGCCGAGGGGCTGCCCCCTGAAGACCCGCCCATCGCGTAATACGAGGAATGCGCGGTTCACAGGCGCACGACCTTTCCACCGACGATCGTCATCCATGGTCCGCCCGTGAGCGTCCAGCCGGCGAAGGGCGTATTCCGGCTCTTCGACCGGAACCGCGCGGGGTCGACCGTGACTTCCCGATCGGGATCGAGGATCGTCACGTCCGCGGGCGCGCCGGGGGCGAGGCTCCCGCCCGGCAGGTTGAGCAGCCGCGCCGGGTCGCGCGAGAGCCGCGAGACCAGCGTCGCGAGCGGCAGGAGCCCGGGCCGCACGAGCCTGTCCAGCAGGAGCGCCACGGCGGTCTCGAGCCCGACGATGCCGAAGGCAGCATGGTCGAACTCGCCTTCCTTCTCCGCGAGCGCGTGGGGCGCGTGGTCGGTGGCGATGCAGTCGATCGTGCCGTCGGCCAGCGCCTCGAGCACCGCCTCGGTATCGCGCTTGGTCCGGAGCGGCGGCGCCATCTTCGTGTTCGCGTCGAACGTCCTCACCGCCTCCTCGGTCAGCAGGAGGTGGTGGGGCGTGACCTCCGCGGTGACGCGCACGCCGCGCGCCTTGCCGTCGCGGACGAGGCGGACGGCCCCGGCGGTCGAGAGGTGGGCGATGTGGACGTGGGCGCCCGTCAGCTCGGCGAGGAGGATATCGCGGGCGACCATGACCTCCTCGGCGGCCGCGGGCGCGCCGGGCAGCCCGAGCTGTGTCGAGACCACGCCCTCGTTCATCGCGTAGCCGTGGCAGAGGGTCGTGTCCTCGGCGTGGCTGATCACGGGCACGCCGAACGGCAGGGTGTACTCCATCGCGTGGCGGTAGAGGCCCGCGTTCATCACGCACTTGCCGTCGTCCGAGAAGGCGACGCAGCCCGCCTCGGCGAGCTCCGCCAGCTCGGCCAGCTCCTCGCCCAGGAGGCCGCGCGTGACGGCGCCGATCGGGTGGACACGCGCCGCGCCTTCGTCCTGCGCCTTGGCGAGGATGTAGTCGGTGACGGAGCGGTTGTCGTTGACGGGGCTCGTGTTCGCCATACACGCGACCGCCGTGAAGCCGCCGGCCGCCGCCGCGCGCGTGCCCGTCGCGACGGTCTCCTTGTACTCATGGCCGGGCTCGCGCAGGTGGACGTGGATGTCGATGAAGCCCGGGCAGACGATCTTGCCCGCGGCGTCCACGACCTCCGCCCCCGCGGGCACCGGCAGGCGCGCCCCGACGCGCTCGATCTTGCCGTCGGCGATCAGCACGTCCTGCACGCCGTCCGTGGCGTTCGCCGGGTCGATGACGCGGCCGCGCGTGACGACGAGGCTCACGGCGCGTCCGCCTTACTGCCCGCGAGCAGGAGCAGCACGCCCATCCTCACGGCGACGCCCTTCGCCACCTGATCGAGGATCACCGAGTACGGGCCGTCGGCGACCTCGGGCGCGAGCTCGATGCCGCGGTTGACCGGCCCCGGGTGCATGATGAGCACGTCCGGGCGCGCGTGCTTCGCCAGCTTGTCGAGCGTGAGCCCCCAGTAGCGCGAGTACTCGCGGAGCGACGGGATGAGGCCGTTCGTCATGCGCTCGTGCTGCAGTCGCAGCAGCATGATCACGTCCACGTCGCGGATCGCGTCCTCGAGCCGGTAGCTCACCTTCACGCCGAGCTCCTGCACGAAGGGCGGGATCAGCGTCGGTGGCCCCGCCACCGTCACGGTCACGCCGAGCTTGCGCATCCCGTGGATGTCGGACCGCGCCACGCGGCTGTGCGCGATGTCGCCGACGATCGCGACGTGGAGCCCGTCGAAGTGCGCCTTCTTCTCGCGGATCGTCAGGAGGTCGAGGAGCGCCTGGGTCGGGTGCTCGTGCGCCCCGTCGCCCGCATTGACGATCGAGCAGGGGAGCGTGCGGGCGAGCAGCTCGGCGGCGCCGGCCGACGAATGGCGGACGATGACCACATCGGGGCTCATCGCGGCGATGTTCTTGGCGGTGTCGATGAAGCTCTCGCCCTTGGTGGTGCTCGACCCGCTGGCGGAGAAGTTGATGACGTCCGCCGAGAGCCACTTGCCCGCGATCTCGAAGGAGGTGCGCGTGCGGGTGGACGGCTCGTAGAAGAGGTTGACGATGGTCTTGCCGCGCAGCGCCGGCACCTTCTTGATCTCCCGCGTTGCGATCTCCTGGAGCGAGGCGGCGGTGTCCACCAGCAGGACGATCTCGCTCGCGTCCAGCTCCCGCATCGTCAGCAGGTGCTTCCGCGTCCAGCGCATGCTCAGGCCTCCTCGGGTTCTTCGATCACCACGCGGTCGTCACCGTCGTGCTCGCGGAGCCGGACGGCCACGCTCTCGCGCCTGGAGGTCGGGAGGTTCTTGCCGACGTAGTCGGGGCGAATCGGCAGCTCGCGGTGGCCGCGGTCGATCAGGATCGCGAGCTGGATCGCCCTCGGCCGCCCGAGGTCGATGATGGCGTCGAGGGCGGCGCGGACGGTACGGCCCGTGAAGAGGACGTCGTCCACCAGGATGACGGTCTTGTTCTTGATCGAGAAAGGGATGTCGGTCCCGCGGATGACCGGCGCGCCGCGCAGGCCGAGGTCGTCGCGGTAGAGCGTGATGTCGAGCGTCCCCACGGGCAGCGTGGCGCCGTCGATCTGGGCGATCTTGGCGGCGAGCCGCTGCGCGAGCGTGACGCCACGGGTGCGGAGGCCGACGAAGGCGAGGTCGGAGGCGCCGCCGTTCTTCTCGAGGATCTCGTGGGCGATGCGGGTGAGGGCCCGGTCGAGCGCCGCTTCGTCGAGAACCTGGGTCTTCTCTCGGAAGCGCGGTACGGGGGCGGCCATCTTCTCTCCTTACGAGCCTCTCGGGGCTCACTTAAAGGAAAGTGCACGAGCTACGGTCACTCTACAGGCGGAGGCCCGTCGCTGTCAACCCGAGGCTCCGCCTCAGACGTACGTTCGTTTTGACTGCGGCGAGTTTCAGATCCCTGCGCGGATGACGCTGACGACGACTGCAAAGGGGATCGCGAGTCCGGTCATCCCTGC
>Ga0209378_1003700_pt1 | contig 10264 bp, 10 predicted proteins | sample GraSoiAngelo_156_FD_186170 | JGI IMG/M metagenome (GOLD analysis project Ga0209378, IMG submission 186170) | Grasslands soil microbial communities from the Angelo Coastal Reserve, California, USA - 14_1009_13_40cm (SPAdes) (version 2) | ecosystem: Environmental > Terrestrial > Soil > Grasslands ... | reverse complement strand
CCCTTGAGCCGCACCTCGGGAAAGAGCGTGGTCAAGTGCAGGTTCCAGTCGTCGAGCGTGGCGCGCTCCCCGGCGACGCCCTCGGCCAGGAAGCGGCGGAACGGGACGCCGGTCACCTCGGTCCGGTACCGTCCGCCGCGCAGGATGAAGTAGAGCGGCACGTCGAGCGCCCACTCGATGTAGTCGGCGAAGCTCGCGCCCTCGCGGAAGACGAAGGGCAGGAGCCCGCAGCGCGCCCGGTCGGTGTCGGTCCAGACGTGGCCGCGGAAGCTCATGTAGCCGTTCAGTCCGCCGTCGGAGATCGAGGAGTTGGCGAACATGGCGTTCACGAGCGGCGCGAGCCCCATGCCGACGCGCAGCTTCAGCATCGCGTCCCGCTCGTCGCCGTAGTCGATGTTGGCCTGCACCGTTGCCGTCTGCTTCATCATGCGCTGGCCGAGCGTGCCGACACGCGTCATGTACGGGCCCATGATCCGGTAGCGCTGCTTCGGCACCCACTCGATCTCGTCGAGCGGGCTCATCGGCTGCATGCCGAGGCCGAGGAAGGCGATGCCGAGCTCGCCCCCGACGCTCACCACCTCGCGCACGTGAGTGGCGAGCTCCGCCTGCGTGCAGTGGATGGTCGGACACTGCTCGCCCGAGAGCTCGAGCTGCGCCCCCGGCTCGAGGGTGATCGACGCGCCCTCGCGCGCGAGCGCCACCACGCGCCCGTCCTCCTCCTTGGGCTCCCAGCCGTAGCGCTCGGCGAGCCCGCGCAGCACGGCCTCGATGCCGCGCGGCCCGGAGAAGGGTGCGGCCTTGCCGCTGGCGCGTTCGACCGCGACTTTTTCGTACTCCGTGCCGATCATCCAGCGCGCGCGCGGCTTGCCCGCCCGATGGAACTGCTCGACGAGCTGAGCGATCGACTCGATGGGGACGGCCTGCGCGCTGGCCCGGAAGTCGGTCATCGGGGCGGGCGTACGTTAGCCAGGCGGCTCGGCTGTCGCAAGGCGAAGCCGCCGAGGCGGGACCGGCTCGTGCGCGCCGAGGCTCACCCGGCGTCGAGATCGGTCCACTTCCCGCCCCGGAGGGCGTCGATCGAGAGCGGCCCCGCGCCGGTCAGCATGAGCGACACGGCCATCGCCAGGTAGCCCAGGTTGCACTCGAAGCCGTGGCCCTTCCCCGGCACGTTGAACCAGTTCATGAAGAAGCCGTTGTGGATGTGCACCAGGAAGATCGCGCCGGTCATGACCGCGGCGATCCCGAAGGCGGCGAAGCGCGTGAGGCAGCCGAAGAACACCCCCATGCCGCCGAAGAACTCCGCCGCGATCACGAGCATGGCCAGGGGCGCTGGCATGCCCTGCTTGGTGAATGCCTCGACCGTGCCGCTGAACCCCGCGCCACCCCACCAGCCGAGCATCTTCTGCGCCCCGTGCGCGAAGAAGATCGCCCCCAGCGCGAGCCGGATGACGAGCGGACCCAGGCGTGCCATGCGTGCCTCCTTCGGCGCTCAGAACGTGATCACGTCGCGCGCTACCTCGCCTTTCTCCATGGCGGCGAACGCCTCGCTCACCTGGGCGATCTTGTAGCGGCGGGTGATGAGCTCGTCGAGCTTGAGCTTGCCTGCACGGTAAAGGTCGATCAGGCGCGGGACGTCGCGCGCCATGTTGCAGTACCAGCACGAGCACGAGCCGCAGAACGGCACCCAGTTGAGGACCACGTGGTCCTTCGGCTTGACGCGCTGGACGCCGGCGCCGACCTTCTCGACGACGCCCGCGCCCTCGTGGCCGAGCACGCAGGGGAGCGGCATGGGGAGGTCGCCGGTGATGGCGTGCAGGTCGCTGTGGCAGACGCCGCTCGCGGCGAGCCGGACGAGCACCTCGCCGTCGCGCGGGTCGCGCACGGCGAGCGGCTCGACCGAGAGCGGCTCGCGGATCGCGTTCAGGACGGCGGCTCGGGCGGTCGACATGGGGCACCTCCCCGGGGGTGGCGAACAATTACGGCGGCTGCGCCCCCGGGGGCAAGAGGGCCCACCGTGCAGGTCTGAACGGCCGCGCCACCGGATCGACGCTCGCCCCCCCGGGCAGGTGCCGCGCCGCCGGCGTGACACGTGCGACCCGCCTGGATTTTCGGCGCCTGAGGCACCGCCCCCGGGGCCGGCACGGAACCTGCTCTTGGAGCACCGCACCGGACGGGGATGGGTATTGGTCGATCGCCGGGTTGCGGTGCGGTGGGTGTGGTTGCGGCGGTGGACGAGGCTGGATGGGACGCGATGACCGTAAGCCCCCTGGGAGGGCGGCGGCGCCGGCAACGGCCCGCCGCCCCTTCCCGAATCCGGTAGCCGGCCCTAGCGTCTGAGCCTCGGCACCCAGCGCGGCACGCGCTGCAGGTACTCGGCATACGCCGCTCCGAAGCGCGCCGCGAGGCGCGGCTCCTCGAGCCGCACCACCCAGAGGTGTGCGCCCGTGCCGGCCACGAGCGCGACCAGCGCGAGCGTCCAGGAGGCGGCCGCCAGCGCGGCCCCCGTGAGCGCGAGCACGAGCCCGGCGTAGAGCGGGTTGCGCGTGCGGAGGTAGGGCCCCGCCAGCACGAACGCGGGCGCGGGGCCGCGCCGCGGCCGACCGCGACCCGCGAGCAGGAGCGCGCTGCGCGCCGCGAGCGCGACGCCGACGACGCCGAGCACGACCCCCGCGCCGCGCACCTAGGGCCGCGCCATCTCCATGATGGCCGCCCACTGCTCGGCCGACACCGGCATCACCGAGAGGCGCGGCAGCCGCAGCAGGTCGAAGCCGGCGAGCTTCGGGTTCGCGCGCATCTCGCCGAGCGCGACCGGGCGCGCGAGCGCCTTGACCGGCTGGAGGTCGACGACGACGAGCCGCGCATCCTTCCGCTTCGGGTCCGGGTACGCGCCGCGCATGACCTTGGCGATGCCGACCGCGGCCCTCTCGTCGCCGGTGTGGTAGATGAGTACCTCGTCGCCCGTCGCGACCGCCGCCAGGTGCTTCAGGGCGAGCGCGTTCTTGACCCCGTCCCAGACGGTGCGCCGGTCGCGCGCGAGTTCGGCCCAGGAGTAGGTCGAGGGCTCGGTCTTGAACAGCCAGCGCTGCGCCATCAGGCGTAGTGGCTGCGGCGCTTCACCGCGATCTCGCGCTCGAGGTAGAAGATCTCGACCTTTTCCGCCGCGCCGCCCTTGCGCACGAACTTGTGCCCGCGCAGCACGGTGTCGAGCACGCCGAGATCGGGACGCCCGGGCAGATCCCCGAGCCCTCGGATCTCGGTGATGGCGAAGACGGTGTCGCCCGCGAACGCCGGCGCCGTGTGCCGCCCGGTCGCGTAGCGGACGTCGGCGAGCGCGTTGTCGGCGACGTCGGGCGAGGAGAGCCCGAGGCAGAGGTAGAAGGGGATGCCGCCGTACACGATCAGCTGCCCGCCGAGGAAGCGCTCGGGGTCCTGGTCGATCATCCACTGGTTCGAGTGCACCTGCGAGGTGTTGTCGAGCATGCCCGTGAGTGCGATGTGCTCGGTCGTGATGACGCGCCCGCGCGAGTGCTCGAAGACGTCGCCCACGTGGAAGTCTTCGAAATAGGTGTCGGCGCTGGTGAGATGCGCGAGCGCGCGGTAGTCGCGGCGCGGGTCGTAGGGCGGCAGCGCGAGCGACACGGACACCTCGTGCGCCGGCGCCTCGCCTTCCGCCACGGGCGCGTCGGGGTCGCCCTTCCACACCTGCACCTTGCGCTGGTAGGCGAGCACGACCTCGCCGTCCTGGTTGCGCCCGACGGTCCCGACGTGCACGACGCCGCGGTCGCGCTCGCGCGACGACGCCTTCACGCCGAGGACCGTCGACTCGGCCTCGATCGTGTCGCCCACGCACACCGGCGCGCCGAAGCGCATGTCGATGTACTCGAGGTTGGCGCGCCCGTTCTCGGAGACGTCCTCCACGCTCTGGCTGAAGACGACGTTCATCACCAGGCCGGGCGGGGCGACCAGACCGCGGAACCCGTAGGCCTCGGCGTAGCGCCGGTTCTTGGCGAGCGCGTTCGTCGTGAAGCAGAAATCGGTGAAGACGGCGAACAGGCCCTCGGTGATCGTCTTGCCGCGTTTGTGCCGGAAGACCTGTCCGGGGCGGAACTCCTCCAGGAAGTTGCCGTGCTTGGTGGGTCGCCTGGCCACGGGGCCGTCCCTTAGCGGGCGGCGCGCGCCGCCGTCAACCGCCGCTCGACGCGGTCTGACCGCCCGGTGCACGCGCGTCGGGGAGAGTCATGAAAGCTCGGCTGGGGTGCTCGATGTCGCGCTCTGGTAGAAGGATGCGCCGGCTCGTCCCGCTCACCCTCGGTACAGAGGCGGGCGACAGCCGCGTCCGCTGCTGCCCCGGGGTCGAACCGGCGACGTCCAGCTGGGGAAGCTGCCCCACGCCTGGCAGAGCGAGCGAAATCGAGGCGCCCGGAGAGGGAGAGCGCTACGAGGGCGTCGCGCGTTTCCGTTCGGGCTCCGGCGCGACGGCCCGTGTGATCGAGCGGGTCTTGAAGGCGTCCGGCCCGAACCCGAGGTCCAGGCGGCCCTCCTCGAGCCAGACGTGCTCTCCCCTCATCAGGCTGGCCGCGAGCTCGTTCTTGCGGGCGTCCTCGTTGCTCCAGAGATCCCGAAAGAGCCGCCGGACCCTGCGGCGGGACTGGCGGCAGAAGAGGTCCGCCAGCGCCGCGGCGCCCCCGGCCTCGGCGTGGCCGTCGTCTCGCAGCCGGCGCGCATGGCACACGGAGGCAGCCATCGCGAAGAGCTCCATCACGATGTCCACGCAGCGGAAGAGGAACCCTTGCTTCCGCTCCATCTTTGCCTGGTACACGACCATCCCATGGAAGCTCTCGCGCGCGAGCTTCCGGGAGCTGCGCTCGACGAAGCGGAGATGGCGCGCCAGGCCGTCGAAGTCGCGGTAGCGGAATCGGCCGCCGAGCCCACGGAGCCAGAGCGGCGGATACCAGGCCGCATAGAAGGCGAGGATCTTCGGCAGGGCGGTGAGTTTCTCCTTCGTGCCGCGCTTCGGGTCGATCATCGCCCCCGCTACCTCGAGGTGCTTGTCGACCGCCTCGCGCGCCATGAACAGATGCATGATCTCGCTCGAGCCCTCGAAGATGAGATTGATGCGGCAGTCACGCATCAACCGCTCGACCGGGATCGGCGTCTCACCCCGCCCCTGGAGAGAGCGCTCGGTCTCGTAGCCCCGCCCGCCGCGGATCTGCAGGGTGCGATCGGCGATTTCCCACGCCCGGACGGTGTTCCATTCCTTCGCCGCCGCCGCCTCGAGTCGAATGTCGTAGCCGCCGCGGTCGGCCATCTGGCTGGCGAGCTTCGCCACCGAATCCATCGCGAAGACCGTCGCGGCCATGCCCGCGATCTCGTGGCCGATCGCTTCGTGCTTCCAGATCGGCACCCCCCACTGGTAGCGCGCGTTCGACCACCGGCGGCAGATCTCCAGGCACTGCTTGGCGATCCCGGCGCACGCGGCGGGCAGGGTCAGCCGTCCGGTGTTGAGGGTGACGAGGGCGATCTTCAGCCCTCTTCCTTCCTCGCCGATCAGGTTCTCGCGCGGCACGCGGACGTCCCGGAAGCTGACCACGCCGTTGGCGAGCGCCTTGAGACCCATGAACCCGCAGCGGTACTCGACCTTCACCCCCGGCCACGCGGTCTCGACGATGAAGGCGCTGATCTTCTTGGTCTTCGGATCCCGCGCCATCACGACCAGGAGCTCGGCGAGCGTGCCGTTCGTGCACCAGAGCTTCTCGCCGTTCAGGACGAAATAGTCGCCCTCCCGCTCGGCGGTCGTCGACAGGCTCGCCGGATCGGAGCCGACGTGGGGCTCGGTGAGCGCGAACGCCGAGATCGCCCCCGCCGCGCAGCGGGGCAGGTACTTCTTCTTCTGCGCGGGCGTTCCGAAGAGCTTGAGAGGCTGCGGCACGCCGATCGACTGATGCGCGGAGAGGAGGGCGTTGACGTTGCCGTCGTAGCTCCCGACCATCTCCATCACCTTGCAATATTCGGAGACGCTGAAGCCGAGCCCGCCGTATTCTTTGGGAATCTTCATGCCGAAGGCGCCGAGCTTCCGCAGGCCGTCGAGCACGTGCTCGGGGTACTCGCCGGTGTGATCGATCGCCGCCGAATCGACCTCCTCCCGCAAGAACGCCTTCAGCTCGTCGTAGAAGCGGGCGAACTCGGGCCGGTCTTCACGGCGCAGCGGAAAGGGATGGATGAGGTCGAGCTGGAAGGTGCCGAGGAAGAGCTCGCGGAGAAACCCGCGCCCTTCCCATTCCTTCTGGCGCGCCTGCTCCGCGAGCTGGCGTGATTCCTCTTCGCTCGGCAACCGGACGTCGGTCGTGCTCATCGGGGAACGCTCCTTACAGGCCTCACCAGCATGGTCATCATCCTCCGCGGACGGCCGCGTCCGCCCGGACGTCCGGCCGGCGCGCCGCCAGCACCTTGGTGGCCCGCCGTCCCTTGATCTCGCTGACGGTCAAGTCGTAGCCCTCGACGGCGACCTTGTCGCCGGGGCGCGGCATCCGCCCCACGTGCGCGGTCACGAAGCCGCCGAGCGTGCTCACGTCGGCGATCTCGGGGAGCTTGACGCCCAGCCGCTCGGCGACGTCGTCCACCGGCGTGAGGCCGTCGAAGACGAGGCCCTGCGGCGTCTCCTCGATGCTGGGCGGCTCGCGGTCGAACTCGTCCTGGATCTCGCCCACGATCTCCTCGATCACGTCCTCGAGGGTCACCAGGCCCGAGGTGCCGCCGTACTCGTCCACCACGATCGCCATGTGCGTGCGGCGCTGCTGGAAGTCCCTCTGCAGCGCGTCGAGCGGGCGGCTCTCGGGGACGAAGAGGATCTCGCGCTTGAGCGCCGCCAGGTCCTCGGAGGAGCGCAGCTGGTCGCGGCGGTTGAAGAGGTCCTTCACGTGCACCATGCCGATCACGTGGTCGATGTCGGTCGAGGCGAGGGGATAGCGCGTGGCGGCGGTCTGCGTCACGACGGCGAGGTTCTCCTCCAGGCTGCGCGCGAGCGAGAGGTAGGCGATGTCGGCGCGCGGCACCATCACGTGGCGCGCGGTGCGCTCGGTGTAGTTGATGACGTTCTCGAGGAGCTGGCGCTTCGCGCCCGAGAGCACCCCCACGCGGTGCGACTCCGCGAGCAGGATGCGCAGCTCGTCCTCGGAGTGCGCCAGGTCGCCGCTCGTCTCGGCGCTCACGCCGAGCACGGACAGGGTGGCCTTCGACGCCCGATGCAGGAGCCAGAGCGCCGGCGCGAAGACGATCTGGAAGAGACGCATCGGGGGCGCCACCAGGAGCGCCACGCGTTCCGTGAAGCGGATCGCGAAAGACTTCGGGGCCAGCTCGCCGACCACGATGTGCAGAAAGGTGATGGTGGCGAACGCGACCGCGATCGAGGTGTTCTCGATCACGCGCGCCGACTCGATGCCGAGCGCGCCGAAGGCCGGGGCGAGGAGGTGCGCGAAGGCCGGCTCGCCGATCCAGCCGAGGCCCAGGCTGGTGAGCGTGATCCCGAGCTGTGTGGCCGAGAGGAAGACGTCGAGGCGCCGGTGGAGCGTGGCCGCGAGGCGCGCCTGCCAGTGGCCCTCGGCCGCCAGGGCTTCGACTCGCGTCGCCCGCACCCGCACCATGGCGAACTCCGCGGCAACGAAGAAGGCGTTCACCACGACGAGGCCGAGGGCGAGTGCGACGAGCAGGGGGTCGGAGACCATCCACAGCGGGCGCAAACCCGCGGCCCGGATGCTAGAGGAACGCTGCCAGGGGAGGCAAGCGCCGGTGCATGACACTCGGGCTGGGCGCGTGTATGCTGCTCCCGGGAAGGCGGAGACCGCCGCCGGAGGAGGAAGTCGCATGCGACGTGGCGTGGCTGTGGGGATGGGATGCGCGCTCGTGCTGGCCGGGGTGGCGGCGGCGCAGGCGCGCGGCGAGCGCGAGCTCACCAACGACGAATTGCGGGCCGAGATGGCGAGGAACAGCGCCCTGGCCGTGTACGTGAAGCGCAATGGCGTGCCGGACGTCGCCGAGGCGCACTTCCTGGCCGACGAGCCGCCGTGGGACGATCACGAGGTGACCCTCTACTACCTCGACGCGCGCAAGGAGGTCGGCTTCGCGCGCGCCTTCATCCTGGGGAGCCCCGAGATCCACATGAAGCGCTACGTTCGCCCGCTCACGGACGAGCAGGTGGCGGCGCTCGCGAGCCGCGCGAAGGCGCGCGCGAAGCAGGCGCCGGCGCCAGACCCTGCCGCGCCCGGCGACCCCGCCGCGCCCGGCGACCCCCCGGCGTCCGCCGCGCCCGCCGGCGCGGAGCAGATGGCCGGCCTCGGCCCCGATGAGCGCGCCGAGCGCGCCGCCGCGCGCGCCGAGGACGCGGCGGGACGCGTCGAGGCAGCCGCCGACTCGGCCGAGCGCGCGGCCGACCGCGCGGAGGCGATCGCCGCGAACGCGGAGCACGTGTTCCACCGCGGCGTGCGGAAGTAGCGCGCGACGGATGCGGGCGCTGCGCTGGGACGGAGCCCGGCTGGCGCTCGCGCTCGACGCTCCTGACCCGCGGCCGGGCGCAGGCGAGGCGCTCGTCCGCGTCCACCTGGCCGGCATCTGCCGCACCGACCTCGAGATCACGCGCGGCTACCTCGGCTTCCGCGGCACGCCGGGCCACGAGTGGGTCGGGGACGTGCTCGCGGCCGACGACCCGGCGCTGGTCGGGCGGCGGGTCGTCGGCGAGATCAATCTCGCGTGCGGGGTCTGTCCGGCCTGCCGCGCGGGGCTCGGCCGCCATTGCCCAACCCGCCGGGTGCTCGGCATCGCGGGCGCGGACGGTGGGTTCGCGGAGCTGATCGCGGTCCCGGCGGCGAACCTCCATCCGGTGCCGGACACGGTCACCGACCGCGAGGCGGTGTTCGCCGAGCCGCTCGCGGCCGCCTTCGAGATCCTGGACCAGATGCCGGGCCTCGCGGGGGCTCGCGCCGTCGTGCTCGGCGACGGCAAGCTCGGTCTTCTCGTGGCGCAGGTCCTGGCGGGGGCCGGTGCGGAGGTGAGCCTCGCCGGCCATCACGAGACGAAGCTCGCCCGGGCGCGAGGGCTCGGCATCCGCACCGGGCCGCCGCCGCCCGGCGCCGACCTGGTCGTCGACGCAAGCGGCGCGCCCGACGGCCTGGCTCTGGCGCTCGCCCTCGACCGGCCGCGCGGCACCGTCGTCCTGAAGACGACCGTCGCCGCCGAGCACCGCCTCGACCTGGCCCCCGCGGTCATCAACGAGGTGACCATCCTGGGTTCGCGCTGCGGGCGCTTTCCGCCCGCGCTCGCGGCGCTGGCCGCCCGCCGCGTGTCGGTTGCACCGCTCATCGACGCGGTGTATCCGCTCGACGACGCGGTCGCGGCCTTCGCGCGCGCCGCCACACCCGGAACGCTCAAGGTACTCGTGGACGCAAAGGCCTAGAATGGCGGTCGCGGTCTCGCCGATGCCCGACGCTTCACCCCTCAGCGCGCCGGAGCGCGCGCTCGCGCGCTGGCTCCGGCTCTTCGCCATGCTGTTCGCGCTCGGCACGCTCGGCTTCCTCCTCCGCCCCGACGACACGGTGCGCGACCTCGACCGGGTGGGCTCGCTGCTCGGGCTCCCGACGCTGCCGCCGAGCCACGCTCCGGTCGCGTCCGACTTCTGGCTCGCGCTCGCCGTCGCCAACATGGCGACCATCACCGCCTGCGCGTGGCTCGCCGCCGGCGACGTCCGCGGCCGGCGAGCCCTCGTCTACCCCGTCGTCGTCTCGAAGCTCGCGTCGTCCGGCACCGCGCTTCTCCTCTTCGTGCAGTGGACGCACGCCCTCCCGCTGCTCGCGATCGCGCTGGTCGACCTGCCGATCGCGGTGATCCTCCTCCGGGTCCTCAGCCGCGCTCGGGCCTCCGCGTGACGCCGAAGGAGGAAGAGCTCCTCCGCCTTCTCGTCCGGCTCTCGTACTTCCGCCAGCCGGGGAAGCAGTTCCGGCTCGCGTCGGGGCGGATGAGCGACTACTACATCGAGTGCTCGCTCACGACCACGAACCCGACCGCCATCCCGCTCATCGGGGCGCTGGTGCATGCGCGCCTCCCGACTGCGGCCGTCGCCATCGGCGGACCGACGATGGGCGCCGACCCGATCGCCGCCGCGGTCGCCTTCCACAGCGCCGGGACGCCGCATCCCGTCTCCTGGTTCTCGGTGCGCAAGGCCGCCAAGGAGCACGGCGCGACGCGCTGGCTCGAGGGCTCGGCGAAGGCCGGGAAC
>Ga0209378_1003698_pt1 | contig 10265 bp, 6 predicted proteins | sample GraSoiAngelo_156_FD_186170 | JGI IMG/M metagenome (GOLD analysis project Ga0209378, IMG submission 186170) | Grasslands soil microbial communities from the Angelo Coastal Reserve, California, USA - 14_1009_13_40cm (SPAdes) (version 2) | ecosystem: Environmental > Terrestrial > Soil > Grasslands ... | reverse complement strand
GCGCAGGTCCCCGGGCGGTCCTCACGCGCCCGCCGAGATCGAGGGCGGTGTACGACGCGAAGGAGGCGACTAGAATGGACAGAGCAACGAGATAGGGATCGTGTGTTCCGGTAGCGATCATCGGGATCGTGCCAATTTTCGGACCCGAGACCAGTGGGCGACGCGCCCGCCGACTCAGCGGTAAGTCTACTGCAATCCGATCCACGGAGCCATCGCCTCGACCGGGGGGACCGGGGGGTAGTGGGGCAGTATCGAAAGTCAAAAAAATTGACCGACTACCGGCCGGGGAGGCAAGACTCCTGGCGGTCGTTGGAGCTCGGTGCGGGAATTCCGGAGCGGTCTCCAGATCTGTGCCGCCGCCGAGGTCGCTTTATGAACGTCTCGACGACACACTCTCGAACGCGATGAGCGGACACCGCCCGAGGCTTCGGCGCGAGAGGGCCGCGGTTGATCGCACCGACGGATCCGAAGTCCGCGACCTTTCGATCTCGCTTGCTTGTCCGGACTACGGAACTCCTGGGAGCTAGTAGTGTTGCGTGGCCGAAGTCACGTTGATGTGACCGCGGCGCAAGGGCCCGAAAACGAGTGGCGAATGCGCTTGAACATTAACATGACTTCGCGGACAGAAGACTAGACTAGCGCCATGTGACGGAGACCGCTTGAGCGAGGCGTGCGCGCTCGAGCTGCACCATCCGCCGGTATGGATCGGCGCCCAGTTCGGCCGCGAGGGCGTCCACGGACTCGAGCGCGCTCTCGAGCGCGGCGCGGTCTGGGACAGGCTCTGAGGCAAGGAGACGCGCGTGTGCCAGTTCGACGTCGCAGGCGCTGAGCCGCCAACCCCGTCCCCGCTCGACGCACTCCCGCGCCTCGACGAGGAGAGCGCGGGCTCCGGGGCGGTCGCCGGCGGCGCGTCTCGCGTCCGCGAGCGTGGCCAGGATGCGCGGCTCGTACCACAGCGCGGTGCGCCTCGTGCGCGCGAGCCCGAGCGCGGTCTCGAGCGCACTCGTGGCCGTGGCGACGTCGCCGGCCGCGAGTGCGGCGGCGCCGAGAAACACGGCGGCCTCGACCCGGGAGAACGGGCTTCCGCGCTCGTCGGCCAGCTCGACAGCCCGGCGGCCATGAGCGAGCGCGGCGGCGAGATCGCCTCGCAGCCGCAGCACCTCGCAGAGGAATCCGTGCGTCCCGTACAGGGCTTCGAGTCCGTCCTCGTTGTCGTCGGCGAGCAGCGTTTCCAAACCCGCCTGAGCGTCGGCCACTCTTCCCAGGTAGGCGCTCGCCAGCGCCCACCAGATTCGGCAGAGGGCGGGGGCGGTGGAACGCCCGAGCGCCTCCCGCAGCTCGGCGTCCTGCGCGAGCTCGGCCAGGGCCCGCTCGGCGACCGCGCGCGCGGGATCGAGGTGGCCGACCCCGAGGTGCGCGTGCGCCAGCACGGCGCGCATTTCGAACGCGAACCCCGCGTCGTCGGATCCTTCGGCGAGCTCAGCGGCTCGCTCCGCACAGACGAGGTACTGTGCCACGTCGCCGGCGAGCCCGCACAGGCGGCCGTAGGACGTGAGCAAGAACGCGTGACCTGCCCGATCTCCCAGTCGCTCGACGAACGCGCGGGCCTCTTCGAAAAGGACCTGTGACTCACGCTCTTCGATGCCTGCAATGCGACCAATCTCGAGCAGCGCGATGCGCGAGGTGAGCTCGAGCATCAGGGTGTCGCGGGACTCCGGAAGGACGGCGAGGAGCTCCGTGACCTTCCGGCAGTGCCTCGCGCCATCCGCCGGATCGCTCCGCGCGATGCGCCGGCCCGCATGCTCGTGCCAGCGCGCGGCGTCGAGGCGTTCGCCAGCCTCCTCGAAGTGATGGGCGAGGAGCTGGGCCTGCGTCGGGGCGAGGGATCCGTGGATCGCGAGCAGCGCCCGCGCGACGCCTGCGTGGGTCCTGCGCCGGCGATCCAGAAGCTGTGTGCGGTAGGCCACTTCGTGCGTGAGGGGATGCCGGAAGGCGCGCTCGCCCGGATGCGCGGCCGGACCGAGGAGCTCGGCCGTCGTGAGCCGCTCGAGCGCCGCGGCGAGCTCGGGTGCCGGCAGATCGACCACGAGACGCAGCAGCTCCGTCGGCACGTCGCGTCCGACGACCGCCGCGGCCTGGAGCACGTCCTTATCGCTCGGCGAGAGCCGATCGATGCGCGACGCGAGGACGGCCTGAACGGTCTCGGGCAGCGCGATCTCCTCGACGGGGGCGGCCGGTGTGCACGCACCGCGCTCGCCGCGCAGGAGGCCGCGTTCGACGAGCGAGCGGATGATCTCCTCGACGAAGAGGGGATTGCCGCCGGCGCGAGCCTCGATCCGGGCGCGGAGCGAGGCAAGGGCGGGGTCGGACCCGAGCCAGTCGTCGAGCAGCGTCGAGGAGTCGTGAGAGGCGAGGGGCGCCAGCGAGAGACGCTCGACCCGTGCGGACCATGCGGGCTGATACTCGGGCCGCGCGGTCGCGAGCAGCAACGCTCGGCTGTCGGCCGACTCCGGAGCCAAGAGGCGCTTGGTGAGGGCCTCCAGTGCAGCCTCGCTCGCGGGGTCGAGCCAGTGCACGTCCTCGACCCAGAGCACCGTGGGCTCGCGGCGAGCGCGAGCCTGAATTACATCGTTCAGTGACTCGAACAGACGCGCGCGGCGGGTCTCTGGCTCCAGCTCCGAAGGAGCCAGCGCGGGATCGGGCGCCCCGAGAAGCTCGAGCCAGAAGGCGAGGGCGATCGGATCGACAGGCGGCGCGCTCGCCAGACCGCGCCCAACGGCCCCTCGGACGTCTGCAGCCGAAGCGCCTTCGTCGACGCCGAAGAGAGCGCGCCCGAGTTCGACGATCGCGTGGAAGGGGAGCATCCGCCCGTGGGAGAGCGCGCGGGCGCGGTAGAGCGCCACGCCGCGCGAGCGCTCGACGAACTCGTGACACAGGCGGCTCTTTCCCGCCCCCGGCTCCGCGGTGATCAGGACGACCTTCGGTCGACCGGACTGTGCGTCGCGCAGGGCCCTCTCGAGGCAGGCAAGCTCGCGCTCGCGGCCGACGAAGCGCGAGAAGCCGCGCGCGCGTGAGTGCTCGAGGCGGCTCCGGATCGGACCCGGCCCCCGCAGGTCGAACACCCGCACGGGAACGCTCGCGCCCTTGAGAGTCTGCTCTCCGCGATCGAGGAGGTCGAAGAAACCCGACGCGAGGCGCGCGGTCTGCTCGGTCACACTGACGCCCCCCGGCGGCGCGAGCTGCTGCACCCGGGCGGCGAGCCCGACGACGTGCCCCTGCGCGGTGTAGTCCATGCGGAGGTCGTCGCCGATTCGCCCGACGACGACCTCGCCCGAGTTGAGGCCCATCCGCACCGCGAAATCGAGCCCGTGCTCGCGCCGCACGTCTTCGGCGAGCGCCCCGAGCTCGCGCGCCATGTCGAGCGCGGCCGCGCAGGCACGCTGGGCGTGGTCCTCGTGGGCGATCGGGGCGCCGAAGAGCGCCATGATGCCGTCGCCGGTATACTGGTTGATGGTCCCCTCGTAGCGGTGGACGCCGTCCGCGAGGATTCGGAAGAGGCGGTCGAGGAGGCGGTGCCATTCCTCGAGGTCGACGCGCTCGGCGAGTTCCATCGATCGCGCGACGTCGGCGAAGAGGACCGTCACCGGCTTGCGCTCGCCCTCGAGCGCGGTCTTGGAGGCGAGGATCTTCTCGACGAGGTGGCGCGGCGTGTAGGAGCGCGGCTCAGGGGTGGTCGCCGGCGGCGCCGTCAGGCGCGCGCCGCAGCCGTTGCAGAACCGCGCCGCGGCGGGGTTCTCCTGTCCGCAGGAAGGGCAGCTCACCGGACCCCCGATCCACCTTAGCCCCGTCCGAGTAGAAGTCAATCCCGGCATCGCCCCAGAGCCGGACGAAACCCGGGATCAGACGACCCGGCAGAAGGATGCGAAACGAGTGCGCTCCCGGAGCGCCTCGAGGTGCGCGGGAATCAGGCTGCCTCGTGAAGACAGTGCTCGATCCGGCGCAGGCCGTCTCTCCTCACACCCGGCGCAACTCGTGAGTGCTGATCGGCAGCGAGCGGATGCGGGTGCCGGTCGCCGCGAAGATCGCGTTGACGACCGCCGGCGCGATGGGTGGGGTGCCCGGTTCGCCCACGCCGCCCGGGGCCTCCGCACTCGGCAGGATGTGGACCTCAACGGTTGGCATCTCGTTGATGCGGAGCAGAGGGTAGTCGTGGAAGTTGCTCTGCTCGACGTGGCCGCCGGCGATCGTGATCGCACCGCGGAGCGCCGCCGTCAGGCCGTACACGGTCGCGCCTTCCATCTGGGCCTCCACGGTGTCGGGGTTGACGACCAGGCCGCAGTCCACGGCGCAGACGACCCGGTGCACACGCACTTCGCCCTCCGGGCTGACCGACACCTCGGCGACGTCGGCCACGACGCTGCCGAACGACTCGGCGACCGCGATGCCGCGAGCGCGGCCGGGCGGGAGCGGTCTCTCCCAGCCAGCCTGAGCTGCAGCCAGCTCCAGCACCGCGAGATGGCGGGGCGATTTGGTCAGGAGCGCACGCCGCAGCTCATGGGGGTCGCGGCCAGCGGCGGCGGCCACCTCGTCGAGGAAGCACTCGGTGATGAATGCGTTCTGTGAGCTTCCCACCGACCGCCAAAAACCAACCGGTACGCCGGTGTCCTTCATGATGGCTTCAACGTGGATGTTGGGGATCGCGTACGGGATGTTGGCCGCGCCCTCGACCGACGTGGGGTCGATCCCGTCGCGGATGAGCGGGGGGAATGCGCGGGCCGCGATGGACGGCCCGACGATGCGGTGACTCCACGCGAGCGGTCGGCCCTGAGCGTCGATGCCCGCCGCGAGCGCGTTGTAGGTCGCGGGCCGGTAGAAGTCGTGGCGCATGTCGTCTTCGCGGGACCACACGAGCTTCACGGGCGCGTTCACCGCCTTGGCGATCTCCACGGTCTCGGTGACGAAGTCCTGCTCGAAGCGTCGGCCGAAGCCGCCCCCGAGGAGTGTCGTGTGGACCTTGATAGCCTCGAGCGGCAACCCCGTGATCGAGGCCGTCACCTTCTGGGTGCCGTCCTGCCACTGGGTCCCTGTCCAGACGTCGGCTCCGTCAGCGCGCACCGACGCGGTGCAGCTCATGGGCTCCATGGTTGCGTGGGCGAGGAAGGGGACCTCGTACACCGCCTCCACGCGCCGGGCGGCGGTGGCCAGGGCGTTGGCGGCATCGCCCTCCTGGCGGGCCACTCGCCCTGGCTGCTTGGCGGCGGCCTCGAGCATCGCGGTGATGCGGGCGCTCGACAGCCCGGCGTTGGGCCCCTCGTCCCACTCGATCACGAGCGCGTCACGGCCGAGCTTGGCCGGCCAGTAGGCGTCCGCGACCACGGCAATGCCCGAGCTGATTGGGACGACGTGGCGGACGCCGGCCACGGCCTTGGCCCCGCTGGCGTCGAAGGACTTCGCCTTACCGCCGAAGACCGGGCAGCGGACGACGGTGGCGATCAGCATTCCCGCCATCGTGATGTCGATGCCGTAGACGGCCGAGCCGTCCACCTTCGGTGGGTTCTCGAGCCGCTTGACCCGCTTGCCGATGAGCTTGAAGTCCTTGGGATCCTTGAGCTTCGGGTTGGAGGGCACCGGGACCCGCGCGGCCGTGTCTGTGAGCTGGCCGTATGTGAGCCGGCGGCCCGTCGGAGGATGTAGGACGGCACCGTTCTCGGCCGTGCAGGCGGCCGGATCGACGCCCCACTGGCGGGCCGCCGCCTCGACGAGCATCTCCTTGGCGGCCGCCCCAGCGTGCCGGAGCGTGAGCCAGGAACTGCGGACGCTGGTGCTGCCGCCCGTGAGCTGCATGCCACCGATGGCCGGGTTGCCGTAGACCTGGGGTGCCGCCGGGGCCTGCTCGGTCCTGACCTTTGACCAATCTGCTTCCAGCTCCTCGGCGATCAGCATGGGCATCGAGGTCAGGACGCCTTGGCCCATGTCTGACTTGCCGACGATGACCGTGACGATATCGTCGGGCGTGATGCGGATCCAGGCGTTGGGCACGAAGGGCTCCGTCTGGGCGAGGGTACGGCGGCTGCCCGCCAGATCGAAGCCAATGGTCAGGCCGGCGCCGGCCACGACCGCCCCCTTGAGGAATACGCGACGGCTCAGGCGGGTCGTCTTCATCGGGCACCTCCGGCGAGCTTGGCGGCCGTGTGGATGGCGCGGCGGATACGCTGGTAGGTCCCACAGCGGCAGAGGTTGCCGGCCATGGCCGCGTCGATGTCGGCGTCCGAGGGGGTCGGGGTGCGGGCCAGGAGCGCCGCGGCCGACATGATCTGTCCGGGCTGGCAGTAGCCGCACTGGGCGACCTCCTCCTGGGCCCATGCTCGCTGCACCGGATGATCGGCGTTGGGCGCAAGGCCCTCGATGGTGATGACCGCCTTGCCCTGGGCGGCTGAAAGCGGCGTGATGCAGGAGCGGACCGCCTCGCCGTCGAGGTGGACGGTGCAGGCGCCGCAGAGGGCCATGCCGCAGCCGTATTTGGTCCCCGTCAGCCCGAGCGAGTCACGGAGCACCCAGAGGAGCGGCGTGTCCGGCCTCGCGTTCGCCGTGTACTCCCGTTGGTTCACGTTGAGTGTGGCCATCGATAGGGTCTCCTCCTTGCCTAGTGATTGGGCAAAGGCTCAGGACCGGAAAGGACTAGGGAGCGGCCCCTGAACAGAAGGATGTCCGTTGGGCCCGTACGGATTCCGATGCTCCTGCCCGCGCCGGCCGGTCCCAGCATAGAGCTTGCCGAGGCCGGGTGGCGGTGGGCCAATGAAAGCGACCGAGCCTTGACCCGTGATGGTCCGCGTCCGGACGATTTGGTCAGTCCGGGTGCTCCAGGGGTAGCGTGAGCCGGATCGTCGTGCCCTTCGCGACTTCGCTGTGCGCGGTGATCTGGCCGCCGTGGGCGGCGACCAGCTGGCGCGCGATCGCGAGCCCGAGCCCGCTGCCGCGCGAGTCTCGCGACTTATAGAAGCGCGCGAAGACGTGGGGCAGGTCCTCGGGCGCGATCCCCGTGCCGCTGTCGGCGACGGAGACGGATACCTCGCGTGGCCGAGTGCCCTCCAGGATCAGCTCACACGCGATGCGGATCGCTCCTCCCGCCGGCGTGTGCTGCAGGGCGTTGGCGAGGAGGTTGGCGGCGACGACCTGTCGGATGCGGACCGGATCGATCTCGACCGGGGGCGCACTGGGCCGGCGCTCGGTCGTGACGAGGACGCCCGCGGCCTCCGCCTTCTCCCGGCCAGAAAGGCCCGTCCGCACCGTCACTGATCAGCGCGCTGCGCCCGTCGCGGGTACAAGCGCCCGCCGGCGGCGAGCGCGCCGGCGGAGCACGACGAAGTATTGGTGGGGCAGGAAGGGATGCTCGGCGACGAGCGCAAGGCCGGCCCGTCGCGCGTCGCGGAGGAACTCCTCCCGTGCGACCCGGTGCTCGACCGGCGGCCCCACGGGCGTCTCACGCTTCTGAAAGTCGATGCCGACCAGGCGCCCGCCCGGCTTCAGGGCACGAGCGGCGCGGCGCAGGAACGCTGCGCCATCGGGAAAGTGGTGGTAGGTGTCGATGATCAGCACGAGGTCGCAGGCGCCGGCCGGCAGGTGCGGGTCGTCGCCGCGGCTCAGCACGGGCGTCACGTTGCGGACGCCAAGCCGCTCGAGCCGCTGACGCAGTCGCTCGAGGCTCCGTGGCTCCGGGTCGACCGCGTACACGTGGCCGCGCGGGCCAACGGCCCGCGCCAGTCTGAGCGTGAAGTAGCCCGGGCCTGCGCCGATGTCGGCCACGACTGCGTTCGGCCGCGCGCGCAGCGCGCGGAGCACGCGCGTAGGCCGCTGCCAGCGGTCGCGACCGGGATCGAGCATTCGGCGGACGAACGCCTCGAAGTCCTTCGGCCTGAAGCGGTCGTGGCCGCGGCCGCGACGCATGCCGCGGTGACCACGGCGGTGCGGATGCCCTGTCACGGCGGCGAGTCGGACATCGCGGTTGTCACCGGCCCAAGACCTGTCGCTTCGCTTCGAGCCAGTCGTCGAGATCGCCGCGCGGCACCCCTCTGCGTGACAGGTGGATCGCGGAAGCCCGCTCCGCGCTCGCCTCGGGGGACGGCGCCGGCTTGGCTCTGGCCCTGTCCCCGGGATCCCGGCGCCCGTGGGTGCGGCATGTTCGCCATGGTATCTCTCGTCGCTTCGGTCAGCACCGGGATCCTGGCCGCGGCGGGGGGGCCGGCGTGGCCACGCGCGGCGGGAGCATGGCCGTGCTCGTGAGAGCCTCGCCCACCACCAAATCACCGGGACAGTATGTCGACCGGCGGGAGTGGTCTAGGGAGCCGCTTCAGGACGATTCACCGACCCCAGCGACGACGTCACGGAGACGCTCGAACTCGGCCTCGGTCAGGTTGACGAATCGAAAGACGTACGTGTCGGGATCCTCCCTGCGGACGAGGATCGCCAGGAGGTAGAGGCCCGGCCCGCCATCGAGAGGCCTGAAGTAGAGTCTCACCGCGGGCCCCGGCGTGACCGACTCGAGCGGGCGAAGCTTCATGCCGAAGGTGCTGAGGTCGACACAGATCCCTTTCCGCTCCGCGCCGTCGTACTCGAAGATTCGGACCGGGAGCGTCAGCGGCGGTCGCGCCGATCGTCGACGATCGTCGGCTCGCCGCTCGCCATTCCGTTGCGTGCCGAACGCCTGCACCTCGGCGTACAGCAGGACCTGGCGTAGGAGGTCAGCGTTGAAGGGCTTACCGACGAAATCGAGTGCGCCACGCCGGAGACACTCGCGCGCCTCGTCTGCCGTCGCTACTCCGGAGACGACGACAATCGGGGGCCGCGCGGCACGGACGCGATCGATCTGGAGGAAGTCGAGCCCGCTCATCAAGGGCAGGCGGAGGTCAAGAAGGATCACGTCAGGACGCTCGGTGTCGAGTGCGCTCCGCGCGGCTTCGGCGCTGCGCACGAGCAGCGGCTCATAGCCGAACTCGCGCAGAAGATCTCGAAGCAACGCCGCGGTCTGTTCCTCGTCCTCGACCACGAGCACCCGCGTGGCCATCGCGGCCTCCTAGAGTGTCCGGGTCGGGCGCGGACCTCCGCGCCCTCTGTAGCCGCTGCGCCAGGAGACCGAGGACAACCAACCTCGGCGGCCCGCGCCGCCGAGGCTCGGGGTCCGCCGCCCGCTACCCGCGTCTCCGCTCATCCTGTTGAGCAGATCGGGCGGCCGGAGCGGCGGGCAGGGGACTCCCCGCGCCACCGGGCATACACCTCCGCGCCCCGGTAGCGCTCGAGCTTTCCGCTCGTCGTCCGTGGGAGCTCGCCGGGTCGACAGAGGACGACGTCAAGCGGCGCGATCCCCAACGTTCCGGCGACCGACTCCGAGATCGCGCTGACGATCACGTCGCACAACTCTGGCTCCCGCGTCCGTGTCTCGGCGAAGACGACGAGCTCCTCCGTGCCGTCCCCAGGGACGCCCACCGCCATCGCCTGACGTGCCCAGACGCCCGGCACCGCGGCGGCGAGGGCCTCCACGTCGTGCGCGTAGAGATTCTCGCCACGCACGATGATCAGCTCCTTCCGTCGGCCCGTCACGTAGAGCTCGCCATCGAGGCGGAACCCAAGATCGCCGGTCCTGAGCCAGCCCTCGTGGAAGGCCGCGCGGGTGGCCGTAGGGTCCTCGTCGTAGCCCGCCATGACCGACGCCCCCCGGACCAGGATCTCCCCGACACGGTTCTCGGAGAGGCCCTCGCCGTCGGCTCCCAAGAGAGCGATCTCGAGCCCGTCGACGGGTCTCCCCACCGAGACCACTTCGCGCGTGTCCGCCTCGTCCGGGCGCGCCGACTCGACCACCCCCTCGCCGAGCGGGTGCCGCCGGACGCGGACCGACTTGACGCCGCGCCCGAGGCAGGGAAACGCGACCGCGAGGCCGGCCTCGGCGAGCCCATAGACGGGGAGCATTGCCCCTGGCGGGAAGCCAGCGACACCGAAGCGCGTGGCAAAGGCCTCAGTCGTGCCGCGGTCCACCATCTCCGCGCCGTTCAAGGCCACTCGGACGCGCGAGAGGTCGAGTGTCCGCGCCTGCTCGGGGCCGACCCGCTGGGCGCAATGGGAGTAGCCCCAGTTCGGCGCCGTCATGAGCGTCGCCGCGTGGCGGGTCATGACGCGGAGCCACGTCAGCGGATCCCGAACGAAGTCCTCCGGCGGCGCGAGGAGCTGCTCAATCGCGCCGCTGAGGGCACCGAGGAAGCAGCCGATGAGCCCCA
>Ga0209378_1003697_pt1 | contig 10266 bp, 11 predicted proteins | sample GraSoiAngelo_156_FD_186170 | JGI IMG/M metagenome (GOLD analysis project Ga0209378, IMG submission 186170) | Grasslands soil microbial communities from the Angelo Coastal Reserve, California, USA - 14_1009_13_40cm (SPAdes) (version 2) | ecosystem: Environmental > Terrestrial > Soil > Grasslands ... | reverse complement strand
GGCGAGAGCATGGCCCCGGGCGGCGCCTACACGCTCGAGCTGCTGGCGGAGGATTTGTTCGAATTATTGAAAAAACTTCAGATCGCGCGCACGCATTTCGTCGGCCTGTCGATGGGCGCCATGATCGGCCAGACCGTCGCGCTCAAGGAGCGCGCGCTCTTCGAGCGCCTGGTGCTCGCCGACACCGGCCACACCCAGACGCCCGAAACCATTGCGCAATGGCAGGAGCGCATCCGTACCGCCGAGACCCAGGGCATGCAGCCGCTGGTAGAGCCGACGCTCGGGCGCTGGTTCACGGAACCATTCAGGAAAAATAAACCTGAAACCGTAAGAGCCATCGCAGCGCTCATTGCCGCCACGCCAGTGGCCGGCTATGTCGGCTGCTGCCATGCCATCTCGAAGCTGAGCACCACTGCGCGCCTGAAGGACATCAGGGGCCCGGTGCTGGCGATCACCGGCGAGCAGGACGCGGCGGCGCCCGGCACGCGCTACATCGGCGAGCACGTTCCCGGGGCGAAGCTGGTGGTCATTCCGCAGGCGGCGCACATCGCCAACATCGAGCAGCCCGAGGCCTTCAATCGCGCTCTTCGGGAGTTCCTTTCATCCCCTGCCAGCGCGCGAGCTTAGCGGAGTGGATGCCGAAGAGATCGAGCACGCGTGCGACCGTGTGCGCGACCAGGTCGTCGATCGATCTTGGCAGCGCATAGAAGGCGGGCACCGGCGGGAAGACGATCCCGCCCATCTCGGTGACCGTCGCCATGTTGCGCAGGTGCGCGAGGTTGAGCGGCGTCTCGCGCGGCAGCAGCACCAGGCGCCGGCGCTCCTTCAGCACCACGTCCGCGGCGCGCGACACGAGGTCGTCGGCGTGCGCGTGCGCCACCGCGGCAAGCGTCTTCATCGAGCACGGCGCGATCACCATGCCTTCGGTGAGGAACGAGCCGCTGGCGATGGTCGCGGCGATGTCCTTCGGATGATAGGCCGCGTCGGCTATTCTTTCGAGATCCTTGCGCTTCATCTTGAGCTCGTGCCAGAGGTTGAGCGCGCCGGCCTCCGACAGCACCGCGTGGCTTTCCCAGCCTGCAGCGGATTTCAGCGCTTCCAGCATGCGCACGCCGTACACGGCGCCGGTGGCGCCGGTGATGCCGACGATGAGGCGTTTTTTCATGGCCGCTAGCGTACATGCGAACACCATGCTTGTGGTGTTCTGCCCGTTCGCGGCGGGTTACTACCTTTCGTACTTCTACCGCTACGTCAACGCGGTGATCGCCAAGGACCTGGTGCAGGACTTCGGGCTGGCGCCCGGCGATCTCGGGCTGCTTACGAGCGCCTATTTCCTCGCGTTCGCCGCTTTCCAGCTTCCGCTCGGCGTGCTGCTCGATCGCTTCGGGCCGCGGCGCTGCGCCGCTGCGCTGATGTGCGTCGCCGCAGCCGGCGCGCTGACGTTCGGCCTGGCGCAGGACCTCGCGATGCTCTCTGCCGGACGCGCGCTGATCGGGCTTGGCGTCTCGGCCGGGCTGATGGGCTCGATCAAGGCATTCACGCTCTGGTTTCCGCGCGAGCGGCTCACCGCGCTCTCGGGCTGGATGATCGCCATCGGCAGCCTCGGCGCGCTCTCCGCCACCGCGCCTGTGCAGGCGCTGCTCGGATCCTTCGGATGGCGCACGCTGTTTGTCGTGCTCGCTCTCCTGAGCCTCGCGGCGGCGCTGCTGATCTTCTCCGTCGTTCCCGAGCGTGAGCTTCCCGGACGCGGCGAAACCTGGAGCGAGCAGTTCAGCATGATCGCGAAAATTTTCTCGCGCCTGGACTTCTGGCGCCTCGCCGCGCCGCTCGTGCTTTGCCAGGCGAGCTTCCAGGCGCTGCAGGGCTTGTGGTTCGCGCCCTGGCTCGCCGATGTTCACGGCTTCACTCGCGCTGCCGCAGCCGATTACCTCTTCGCCTCAGCGCTCGCTTACCTCATCGCTTCGGTGCTGCTCGGCCAGCTGACCGCGATGCTGGCCAAGCGCGGCGTACCGCAGCTTCGCTTCTACCAGGCGGGGATGCTCCTCTGCGCGGCAAGCTTCACCCCGATCGCGTTCGGCGCGAAAAGCGGCGTGCTGATTTGGCTCGTGCTCTTCGCCTTCACCAGCATCGCCGCGATCATCGCTTATGCTCTGCTCACGCAGCTCGTGCCGGCGGCGCAAACCGGGCGCGTCACCACGTCGTCGAACGTGCTCCTTTTTGCGACGTCCTTCGTCTTCCAATGGGGCGTCGGCGCCCTGCTGGGCCTGTGGCCAAGCTCCGAAGGGCGCTACCAGCCCGAGGCCTACCGCGCCGCGTTCGGGCTGCTGCTCGCCGCGCAAGCCGCCGCAGCCTTGTGGCTGCTGACGGCCCGGCAGGAAACGCGCTAGCCGCGCTTGTAGACGATCTTCTTGGTGCCGCCGTCGCAGGTGCCGACCACCTTGCCGTCGGTCTGCGCGTCGGCGTCGACGATGTCGAGGGTGAACTTCTCGACCCCGTTCGCCTTGATCTTGGCTTCGATCTCGCCCTTGAGCTCGCCGCAGTCTTTGCGCTGCGCCCAGGCGTATCCCGAGAGTCCAAGCCCTACCACCAGCGCCGCAACCATGAGCCTCACCATTTTCTTCTCCTTGCAGAAGCTTCCCAATTGCGGCCGTCGAACGGCCGCACGTCCATGCGGCTCACCGTGCCCGGGTCGAGGCAGCGCGCGTTGACGCTGAACCCGTCCGGGTGGGACCGCGGAACGTAGAATGACTTGATTCCGCAGACTTTGCAAAAGACATGTTTGGCAGCCCCGGTATTGAAGGTATAGGTGGCCAGGGACTCCCCGCCCTGCAGCAGGCGAAAATCGGACTTCCGGACGATCAGGTGGAGGAACCCGGCCTTGGCGCAGATCGAGCAGTTGCACTCCTCGACGGTGATCTCGGCCGGGGCGGTGACCTCGAAGCGCACGCGGCCGCAGTGGCAGCCGCCTGCGTGGAGGACGGTTACGGGCGCTGCAGCCTCCATGGCGGAGAATTATAGGTAGGGAGCACCCACGATGTCTCAAATCCACGACAGGTTTCAGACCACCATTGCCGGCAGCCTGCCCAAGCCCGCCTGGCTGGCCGAGCCCCACAAGCTCTGGCCGGCCTGGCGCGCTTCCGGCGCCGAACTGGAGCGCGCGAAGCGCGATGCGACGCTGCTATGGCTAAAGGAGCAGGAGGACGCCGGCATCGATATCGTCACCGAGGGCGAGCAGTCGCGGCAGCACTTCGTCCACGGCTTCCTCGAGTTCGTCGACGGCATCGACTTCAGCCGCAAGGTGAAGATGGGCATCCGGAACAACCGCTACGACGCCATGGTCCCGGTGGTGAGCGGGCCGCTCAGGCTGAAAGGGCGCGTGCACGAGGTCGAAGCCAGGCTCGCGCGCGGGCACACCGGCCGCAAGCTCAAGATCACCCTGCCCGGCCCGATGACCATCGTCGACACGATCGCCGACGAGTACTACCGCGACAAGGTGAAGCTCGCGCTGGCGTTCGCCGAGCTGCTGAACCAGGAGGCGCGCGCGCTCGAGAAGGACGGCGTCGACGTGATCCAGTTCGACGAGCCGGCCTTCAACGTGTACCTGGACGACGTGAAGCGCTGGGGCATCGATGCGCTGCATCGGGCGATCGAGGGCCTGAAGTGCACCACCTGCGTGCACATCTGCTACGGCTACGGCATCCAGGCCAACATCGACTGGAAGAGGACGCTCGGCGGCGAGTGGCGCCAGTACGCGGAGATCTTCCCGGCCCTGGCGAAGAGCCGCATCACGCAGGTCTCGCTCGAGTGCATCCATTCGAAGGTGCCGATCGAGCTGCTGAAGCTGTTGAAGGGCAAGGACGTGCTGGTCGGCGTCATCGACGTAGCGACCGATCGCATTGAATCAGCTGAAGAGGTCTCTGACGTTATAGAAAAGGCCTTGCAGTACGTGCCCGCCAAGCACCTGTTCCCGTGCACCAACTGCGGCATGGCGCCGATGGACCGCGACGTCGCATTGGCGAAGCTTAAGGCCCTCGCTGGGGGAGCAGCCTTAGCCAGAAAAAAACTCGGGAATCGGGGTCAGAGCCCGATCTCCGCAAAGTCGAGACGGAAGAAAACGCGGCGCTAAAAGCCGATGCGGCGCTTCGGCGCCTGAGAAGGCGGAGCGAGCAAGGGCTGCAGTTTGCGGTAGACGTCGCGCAGCGCCGCGTCGTGCTGAAGCAGCGTCCGGTCGATTTCGGCAAGCCGCTCGAGAATCGCGGCGTTAGCGGCGACGTGTTCCCGTAACCGCACGAACGCGCGGATAACGAAGATACTCATTTGAACTGCGCGCTCGCTGCGGAGCACATTTGCGGCCATGAGGGCGCCATGCTCTGCAAAAACCCAAGGGCGGAGACCTGACCTTCTGTATTTCTGGGAGGTGGTCACAATTTGTGACCACCTCAGTTTATCTCCTGCAGCGCTCAGCTGGAACGCGAAGTCGACTGGGAAGCGGTCTACATTTCGCTTGATCGCTTGATTCAGCGCCTTGGTTGTCACGCCGTAAAGACGTGCCAAGTCCGCGTCTAGGATTACGCGCTGGCCGCGCACCACATGAATTAGCGGTTCAAGCCGTTCTTCGGCGTTTCGTATCTTTGCCCCGCGCATCCCGGAGACCTCCCTTGGCTGCTAACGCGCCAGGACTGGGGCAGGACTACATTTGTGCGGAAAACGTGGTCTGTCCCTGTTTTCTACCAGACGTAGGCGAAGGCGGGGAAGCACTCGGACTTCGAGCCGCGCGGGTCGCAGCCGGCCTCGAGCAGCCGCGTCTCCTCGTCGAGCTGCGCGGCGGAAATAAAGCCCTCGGTCCAGTCGGGCGCCACCTCGACGGCGTGGCCGCGCCGACGCAGCTCGTCGATCGCCTTGGCGCCGAAGCGGGCCTCGATGCGCACGTGCTTCGGCGCATGGTCGTGCGGCGCGAAGAAGCCCGGGAAGTGGTCCGAGGACAGCTTCGGTGCCTCGATCGCCTGCTGGATGGTCATGCCGAACGCCTCCCGGTACAGGATGAACTGCAGCGACCATTGCTCCTGCTGGTCGCCACCCATCGTGCCGAAGGTCATCCACGGCTTGCCGCGCCGGAACGCGAGCGAAGGCGTGAGCGTGGTGCGCGGGCGCTTGCCCGGCGCGACCACGTTGGGATGATTCGCCGGCCCGAGATAGAACGTCATCATGCGCGTCGACAGCGGGAACCCGAGCGCGCCGATCACCTCTGCCGACCTGATCCACGCGCCGCTCGGCGTGAACGACGCCATGTTGCCCTTCGCGTCCACGGCATCGACGTGCACCGTGCCAGGCCCCCAGGGCTGCGGCGTGAAGCGCTCCTCGGCGGGCAGCAGCGCGGCATTGTGCCAGGCGTCGCCCGGACGCAGCTCGTCGCTCGCCCTTCTCATGTCAATCAGCTCCGCCCTGGCTTTTGCATAGGACCCGGACAGCAATACCTCGGAAGGAACCATTGCTTTCGAAGGATCGCCGTAGTACTGCTCGCGATCGGCAAAGGCGAGCTTGGTGGCCTCGATCAGGAGGTGCAGGTAATCGGCGCTGCCCGGCCCCATCGCGCGCAGGTCGAAGCGCCGCATGATGGCGAGCGCCTGCAGCATCGCCGGCCCCTGCGACCAGAAGCCGCACTTGTAGATCGTCGCCTCGCCGAAGCTCAGGCTGACGGGCGCCTCGACCCGGGTCTGGAAACCCTCCAGGTCGGCGCGCTCGAGCAGCCCGCCGCGCTCCCTGGAGAAGCGCGCGATCTCCGCAGCGATCTCGCCCCGGTAGAACGCTTCGTGAGGGTCCTTTGCATTCGCGAGGTAGTCGTACGTTCTTGCGAGCGCCTCATTCTTCACCAGCGCGCCGACTTCAGGGACCGGCATGTAAAGGATCTTGCTTGCCGGCCAGGGCTCGAACTTGTCGCTCAAATACCTGAGACCATATTTCTCCTGGTTGACCAGGCCCTGCGATGCAGGAAATCCATCGCGCGCAAGCTCGATCGCCGGCGCGATCGCTTCGCGCAGCGGCATCGTGCCGTAGCGCTGCAGCGCGGTGAGCAGCGCGCCGAACGCTGCCGGTACGCCGGCCGCGAGAATGTCCTCGTCGGGCACGTGATCGAGGCCGCGGCCGCGAAATTCCTCCGGCGTGGCGCGCGCCGGCGCCGCCATGTTGCCGTTGAGCGCCACCACCTCGTCGCTTCCCTCAGAGCGCAGCAGGATCGGGCACTCGCCGCCGATGGTGTGCATCTGCGGGTTCACCAGGCCTTCGACGAAGCAGGCTGCAACCGCCGCGTCGATCGCGTTGCCGCCCGCCTTCAGCACGTCGACGCCGGCGTTGACCGAAAGATAGGAATTGCCGGCCACCGCGCCGTGCCGGCCGATGAGGCGCGGGTAGAACGTCGTCGCGTCGGTTGGCGCGCTACGATAAGCTCTCGAGGCCATGCTGATGCTCGATTTTCTCCCAGAACAGAAGGTCCTGAGAAAGCTCTCAGCCTAGCTTGTCGCGCACCACGTCGGCGAGGCGCTCCGATTTTGTGCCGGGGGGCAACGAACCGGCGAAGCGCCCCTCGCGATCCAGGACGTAGAAGTTGGCGCTGTGCTCCATCAGGCCAGCAGGGGCCTTTGCGAAGTACGCCTTGTAGCGCTCCGCTACGGCCCGTACTTCCTCGACTGAACCAGTAAGGCCCACGATGCGCGGATCAAACGCGCCGAGGTACGCTGCAAGATGCCCGGGCGTGTCGCGCTCCGGATCCACCGTCACGTAGACAGCTTCGACGGGAGCGTTCGGACCGAGTGATTGCAATAGCGCAGCGATCTGCGCAAGGTCGGTCGGGCAGACATCCGGGCAATACGTGTACCCGAAGTACAACAGCACCACCTTGCCGCGGAAATCGGCGAGCGAGCGGCGCGCTCCGGTGTGGTCGGTAAGCGTGAAGGGGCCGCCGATCTCGCCGCGGCCGAGCATCAGGTCTTCCATCATGCGCGCGCGCCGCAGCTTCTCGGCGTCCACGGCAGGTCGCTCCGCGCTGCAGGCGGCGAGCAGCAGCGCGGCGAATACAGCAGCCCTAGGCACCAAGCGTGAAAATGCTTCCAGTGGTCGACAACGCAAGGCGGTCCGGCATCTGCTCGCGCATCGCCTGCAGGAAGTTGGTCCCGGAGCAATGCATAGGGATGACGACGTCCGGGTTCAGCCGCTCGAGCGCCTCGACCGACTGCCGCAGGTAATTGTCATCTGCAGGGGCAAGGTGGAACCCCCCGACGAGAGCGTGCAGCTTGCGCACGCCCGATACCTCCATCGCCTGCCGCACGGTGTTGATGATCCCCGCATGGCCGCAGGAGGTGATGACCACCAGGCCGCGGTCGCGCAGGTTGAAGCAGGTAGCGTGCTCCTGCAGGTGCTCGTCATGCACAGGCTTGTCGGTTTCGCGGCCCGCGCTTACCGCTGGATTGCAGCCAAGCTGACCTTCGCGGCCGTAGATCACCAGCGTATTGGGCAGCACTTTTTCGAACCCGCCGCGCCCAATTGTTCCGGTGCTGAAGGCGTGTCCGGCGATTACGGTCGGCTTCTCGCAGGCCACTATGCTCACGCGATGGGCGAGCACTTCGGCGCGGTCAAGCGTGCCCCAGTCAGCGAAATGGTCGGGCGCCGCCGTGCGGCGCTTGCGCACGCAGAAGTTCTCCTCGCCACCGACATACAAGGTCAGATCCTGGCGCATCGAGGCGCGGTGCTTCTTCAGGAAGCCCACCAGGCCGCCGAAGTGGTCGAAGTGGCCGTGCGAGACGACGATCGCGTCGAGCTGCGCCGGATCGACTTTCAGCATGTCCATGTTGTCGAGCAAGGTCTCGGGCTGATAGCCGAAGTCGAGCAGCACCCGGCGCGTCTCCGCGCCGGCCTTCGATTCGAGGCCGAGCGAAAGACCCCACTGGTTGTGAAGGGTCCGGCGCCAGTCGTCCACGCTCGGGGTGCGGCGAACGCGGACCCATTTCGGCGCGGCAGGCTTCAGGAAAATGTCGTGGCTCGAGTCCATCAGCACCGTGATCGTCAGGCTGTCCACGGTGGGTACTCTGGCGACGGCAAGGGGCTGGCCCGTGGCGCGGCGAAACAGCGCGAGCTGCGTGAGAAAGGCTGCGGAACCGACAACGAACAGCCGCCGGCCGAGATAGGCGCTCATGATTCCCTCCCTCTCTGGACCGCTATAGTGCTCTAACTAAGACGGCTGCGCTAGCGAGCGACGCGATGAGAAAAGGGCGAAGGGGGCTGCGAGCCCCCTCCACCTCAGCCGGTTCGGCACATCGACCCTGAGCCGCCGGTCGCCTTTCTCCATACCGGACATTCAGCGGGGATAGAAAAACGACGGATAGGATAAATCAATTCTCCGGCGCGCCGCAGTCCAGTACTTGAAGCTGTCCTGAACGGGGCACATCGGTCTTATCTTAACTTGGCTCCTCCTTCGCACCCCTCAACGGGGCGAATCGGAGCGAGTCTAGTGGTAAATTAAACGGACGGAGGGGCCACGGGCCCGCTCCGTCCGACGCACTCGCCCGCCGTTACAGTCCGCCCTCAGTAGGTCGTGGCCTGCACCGCGCTCGCGTTCCCGCCGCTGGGGCCCGCCGTCGCCGATGCGACCACGGCGTCCGCAACGCCAGTGACGGTCGCGTGCAGCGCGTTCACGACCAGAGTGCCATCCGAGAGGACCTGCTGCTCGTTGATCACCACCTGGCCGCCGGGGATAGCGACCGTCTGGTTCACCGTCCCGTCGATCAGGACTTCCACTCCATTGATCGAGAGGCTGGAAATGTACGAGGTGGCGTCGCCGGGGCTGCCGTCCAAGGGCCCCCGGGCTGCCGCTTCCGCAGAAGCGGCGGCGATGGCGATTCCGGCGATGGTGAGGTTGAGCGAGGAGAGATAGGAATCCGAGGCAATCTGGTCCGCGTAGCCGATCACCCGCGCGCTTGGAACCTCTGCCGAAACCAGGGACGTGCTGATCGAGTCGAGTTCGCTGTACAGAGAATCAAGCGAACCTGGCGCGAGCGTTCCCGTGCCCAGGACCGTCGATACTGTGACCGGAACCGGGAGTGGGACCGGGATCGTCGGCGGAACCACGGTGATGCCGCCGAGGGTTTGAGCTCTGGTGCGTGCGGGCCATTCCAGCAGGCCCACCGACAGCACGCAGAGTGCCACAAAAATCCAACGGTGAAACACTCTGTAACGCATCGTTTTCCTCCAGTTTTCGATTCGGATCATCGAGCGCAGGCCCTGGTCAATCCTTCTGGAAGATCAATTTGTAGAAGGCTTCAGCCGCGGGAAAACCTTGTATCACGGACTCGGCCCACGCTCCACCGTATCGCGTGTCGTGTATGACATGCCAGCCGGCCTGGTCCATGCAGACCATGAGGCTTCTGCAATTCGACTCAGGAGGAGGAAAACAAAACGCGACGGGTTTTCCGTCCTTTGTGGAGGCCGGGGTGGGCCCGGCCGTCGAGGCGATGTTATCGGTGTGCGCGTCGCAGACCGCGGTGAAGACGCTCTTGAGGTCGGCAAACGCCGGTGGCGCGTTCAGCAGCAGAGCTCCGAGCGCAAGCCCGACAATCTTCCAACTCCTTTTCATGTGCGTTACTCCTTTCGAGTGATAGGAAAAAACCCATGAACTCAAGAGTCCTGGAGGTGCCGTCCATGGACGGTCCGTTTCAAGCCCCCTTTGTCCAAGATCCAAATTACGTAGAGTTTGTTGCAGGTAATAAATTGTGCGGGGCGCCCGCGCTATGCTATTCGGATCATGAACGCCGAGATTTAGCTACACGCCGTAGGGCGTAAGCTTACTCAGCAACTCCTCCGCGAGGTCCAGCAGCTATCTGGAAACCTGCTTCCTTTCGTAGTCGGCGATTGCCTTCTTCAGGTCGCTGTACTCGTCGCAGGGGAAAAAGCACAGCTTGTCGAGTACCGAGAGGTGCTCCTTCGCCTTGGCGAGATTGCCGACCATCAGGTAGGCCTCGCCGAGATATTCGTGCGCGCCCCGGTGATCGGGATCGATGCGCAGCGCCTCGTTGTAATGCTTGAAGACGAGGCTCATGTCGGGGTTCGGACCCTTGCGGATCGAGTAGGCGTAGAGATTGTGGTAGTCGGCGTTGTCGGGATTTCTTGCAAGCGCCTGACGCAGGGTCGCCTGCGCCTCGCCCCAGTCATTCTTCGCCTTGGCGGCGGCGACCTGCTCGAGCACCGGGTCGCGCGGTGCACTGGACATGGAGGGTGTTT
>Ga0209378_1003696_pt1 | contig 10267 bp, 12 predicted proteins | sample GraSoiAngelo_156_FD_186170 | JGI IMG/M metagenome (GOLD analysis project Ga0209378, IMG submission 186170) | Grasslands soil microbial communities from the Angelo Coastal Reserve, California, USA - 14_1009_13_40cm (SPAdes) (version 2) | ecosystem: Environmental > Terrestrial > Soil > Grasslands ... | reverse complement strand
GCGCGCGCACGCGCGGGCGGTCACGGCGATCCGCGACATCCTGCAGGGCGGCGGCTGGAGCGTGGAGGTTCGGTCCACGGCCGGCCCCGGCGACGCGCGCCGGATCGCGGAGGAATCGCGAGGCATGGGATTCGACGTCCTCGTGAGCCACGGCGGCGACGGGACGGCGATGCAGGTCGCGGCGGGCATCGCGGGCACGGGAATCGCGCTGGGCCTGGTGCCCGGCGGCACCGGGAACGTGCTCGCGGGGAACCTGCGCCTGCCGCGTTCGATGGCCAGCGCGGCACGCGCGCTCCTCAAGGCACGCAGCCAGCCCATCGACCTTGGGGTGGTGAAACGCCCCGACGGGCCGCATTACTTCGCGGTCGCGGCGGGCACCGGCTTCGACGCGCAGCTCATGGCAGACACCAGCCTCCAGCAAAAGCGCCGCTGGAAATTGGGAGCATACCTGGTGCGCGCGGCGCTGACCCTGTCCTCGGTGCGCAGCGCGCCACACCGGGTGACGGTCGATGGTACAGTCCACGAAATCCGCGCCGCGATGCTCCTCGTCCTGAACTGCGGCAAGCTGCCCCCCGGATTCCTCACCTTGCGCTCCAATCTCGTTCCCGACGACGGCTGGCTCGATGTCGTGGCGCTCGACGCCGACGGCGCGTTGCAGAGCGCGAGCGCGGTGATCGAGCTGCTGGTGGGCAACGGCAAGGCGGACGGACAGGGCCGGCGCGTCTGGTGGGCGCGCGGCCGCACGGTCCGCGTCGAAGTGCCGGTCGGCGCGCCGCGTCCGGTGCAGCTCGACGGTGAAGTGACGGGGGACACGCCCTTCGAGGCGCAGTTGCTGCCGAGGGCGCTCACCGTGTTGGTCGGCTCCGCGTTCAAGGCTCACCATGGCTGACACGCTGCTGCTCGTGGACGATGATGCGGCGGTGGTGCGCGCCATCGGGGACTACTTCGAGCGCATCGGCTACGAGGTGTGGCGCGACGGAACCGGCGAGCAGGCGATGGACACCTTCCATCGTGTGCGTCCGGACGTGGTGCTCCTCGACCTGCATCTCCCCGACTCGAACGGGCTGGTCGTGCTCGAGCGCCTGCGCCGGGAAGGTGCGGCGGTGATTCTGCTGACCGGCCAGGGCGACATCGAGACCGCGGTGAAAGCGATGCAGCTCGGCGCCGAGAATTTCCTGACTAAGCCGGTGGACATGACGCATCTGTCGGCCGCGATCGCCCGGGTCGCCGAGAAGGTGCGGTTGTCGCGGCAGAACGCCCGGCTCAGGGCGTTGGACCACGAGGCGGAGGGCATCGGCTCGCTGGGCGTCTCGCCCGCCATGCAGGAGCTGGCGCGGCAGATCGAGCTGCTGGCGGCGAGCGAGCGATCGACGGTGCTGCTCTCAGGCGAGAGCGGGACGGGGAAGGGCTGGGCCGCGCGCGTGATTCACAATCTCTCGCCCCGCGCCCGCGGTCCGTTCGTCGAGGTCAACTGCGCCGGCCTCTCGGCGACCTTTCTCGATTCCGAATTGTTCGGACACGAAAAAGGTGCGTATACCGACGCCAAGGAACGGAAAGTCGGTCTATTCGAGCTGGCCGATCACGGCACGATCTTCCTCGATGAGATCGGCGAGTTGACGTCGGAGCTCCAACCCAAGTTGCTCAAGGTTCTCGAGACGAAGAAATTCCGCCGGCTCGGCGGGACGCGCGAGCTGAGCGTGGATGTCCGGCTGATCGCGGCGACAAACCGCGATCTCGTGCGTGAAGTCGAAGCGGGGCGGTTCCGGGAAGATCTGTACTACCGGCTGAACGTCATGCCGCTCGCGCTGCCGCCCGTGCGTGATCGCTCGCGGGAAGACCGGCTCAATCTGATCACGCGGATCATCAGTGACCTGAGACGCAGCTGCCGGGATGCCCGAGCGACTGTACGACGGACGTGCTGGATCGCCTGTTATCGGCGCCGTGGCCCGGCAATGTCCGCGAGATGCGGAATGTGCTCGAGCGGTCGATGATCCTGGGGCGCGGGCAGCCGACCATCGGTGTCGAGCAACTGCCGCCCGATCTGCGGCAACGCGCGAGCACGGACCGGCGTTACACGGCGCAGTCCCTATCGGAAGTGGAGCGGCAGCACATCGAGCGAACGCTGCGACATCACAGCGGGAATCGCACGCGGGCCGCGCTGGAGCTGGGGATTTCGCGCGCAACCCTGATCAACAAGATCAAAGCCTACGCGTTGAACCTCTAGGCTGCTATCTTGAGGCGATGGAAAAGCCCAAGCTCAAGGAACACGATGGCATGCAGTGCCGCGCCTGCGGGAACGAAGAGCGGGCGTCGGAGGGTTACCCCTGCGCGGACTGCGGCACCTTCATCTGTCTCATCTGCACATTCCGCGGCGTGACGCGCTGCAAGGCGTGCGAGGAAAAGGCAAAAACCGCAAAAGCCTGACCTCAGCTCCCTGCGACGATTGCGACGGCCGTCAGGATCGCGATCGCACTGAACCCGACCCCCGCCCGCGGTCCGAAATACTTGAAGCCCAACAGGGCGACCAGAGCGATACTGGCGAACACCGCCCAGGCAACCGGCAACAACGCGTGACGTTGTATCGAGTCCAAACCGCCCAGAACCCAGAGCGCGACGATCGCCGGCACAAACAGCGCGCTGACGCACAGGCCGTTGCCGAGCCAGAACTTGAACCAGGTTGTATCGGCACCCTGCCACCCGAAATGCACGGACTTCATTGCGTCGAACACACGGTCAGCCTCGGGGCCAGCCATGGGTCCGCGGCGTGCAGTTCCTAACATCCCGCCAAGCGTGTGCCCGATTGTCGCCAGCAACAGGAGACCCGCGCAGATTCGGTAAAGCATCGAAGGCCTAGGCTCCCGCTCGCCGCCGCTTCAACTCCAGCGCGAGCTCTTCGCGTGGCGCGCCGAGCTCCTCGGCCAGCTTGCTCAGCGCCGCCTCGGTTCCCTCCCACTCCCGCGCCGCCGCCAACGCGTCGAGCGCCACTTCTTCGATCGCGGCCGACCGTTCCTCGAGCTCGCGCGTCCGCACCGCGACCTCGCGCGCCAGCCACTGCTCGAGCTCGCGCCGATCCACCTCCAGCTGACGCTGCCGCAATGCATGCTGCAACGACAACTCCAACTCCTCGAGATCCACCGGCTTGATGAGATAGTCGTACGCACCGAGTTTGAGGCATTCGATCGCGGTGCGTGGCTCATCGATCGCCGTGAGCATCAGCACCGCGAGATCGGGATCCCGGGCGAGCACCTTCGGCAGCAGCTCCACCCCGCTCGTTTCGGGCATGCGGATGTCGCACAGCATCGCCTGCGGGTTGTGCGCCGCGAGCAGCTGCAGCGCCTCGTTCGCGTTCGCCGCGGCTTGCACGTGATAGCCCAGGCGACTCAAAAAGCGCGTCAGCGCCTGGCGAATGCCGTCCTCATCGTCCACGACGAGCACGGTCGTGCGATCGGGAGGCGCCGGGACAGGGGCGGGGGCGTTGGGAGATGTCATGGCCGTCAACGTTGCCGACGTTATCTTGGCGCGTCAATGAGCACGTCACGCACGAATCTCGCGGCGGTCCCGGGTATCACCGTCGGGCACACGACCATCGAAGCGCACGGCACGGGGTGTACCGTCGTCCTCGCGCCGGAGTCCGGAATGCGGGCCGCAGTCTGCGTCCGCGGGCGGGCGACCGGGACCCGCGAGCTCGATGTCCTGGATCCCCGTCACCTCGTCGAGCGCATCGACGCGATCCTCTTCACCGGCGGATCGGCGCTCGGGCTCGGCGTGGCGGACGGCGTGATGCGCTGGCTCCGCGAGCGGGGGCGGGGACTTCCGGTTGGCCCGATGGGCACCATCCCGATCGTGCCCTCGGCAGTGATTTTCGATCTGGGCAACGCCGGCAAGCCACTCGGCTGGCCCACTCCCGATGACGCCTATCGCGCGTGCGATAATGCCAGCGCCGATTACGCCGACGGGCGCGTCGGGGTGGGGCGCGGGGCGACATGCGGCAAGGCGGCCGGACTCGAGAAGATGGTCCCGGCGGGTGTCGGGTCCTGGGCGGCGCAGTTCGGTGACGTGATCGTCGCGGTGCTGGTGGTGGTGAACGCGGTGGGCGATGTGAGAAACGCGCGCGGGGAGATCATTGCCGGGAGCGTCGACAGTCTCCGCTACCTCGCCGAAGGGGGCGCGCCGCTCGGCGACCCGGCACGCTTGAATCGCAATACGACGCTCGCCGTGATCGCGACGAACGCGGACCTCGATCGCGTGCAGCTGCAAGCGCTCGCGCAGTCCGGCAGCGACGCACTCGCGCGCCGTATCACACCGTACGGCACATTGTTCGACGGCGACGTCATCTTCGCGGTGAGCACCGCGACGGTGCAGCCAAAGTCCGCGCTGCAGGTGGACGCGATCGCCGCCCTCGTGGTCCCCGAAGCGGTCGAGCGCGCGGTGCGCCGTGGATAAGCTCGAGCGCGCGGTTGATGACATTCGCCGCAAGTGGGCCCCCGATGGCCGGCTGGCGGTGTTCGAGATTTCGATCGCGCCCAATGTAGGGGCGCAGCATGCGGCGCCCCTGCTATCCGGAATTACTTCATCACGCGATGCACGCGATGCGCTACGCCGGCTCGCGAACGATGCGGAGCTGGTCGACAAGGTTGCGCTGATTCCCGATAAGGTCGTCGATCCTGCAGCCATCGTCACCGCGGCGCTCGCGCCGCTCCTCGGCGAGCCGAAGGTGTCAGCACCGCGGGTGAGCGAAGTTCTGCACGGCGAAGTGGTCGACGTGTTGGAACGCCGCGACGACTGGCTACGCGTGCGCGCGCCGGACGGTTACATCGGCTGGCTCAACGGGGGATTTGTCGCCATGGGCCCCACCGACTGGGCCGCGGACTGGGGCGAACGGGCAACGGCCCGCTCGCTCAGTGCCGACATCCTGACGACCGACGGCCGGCGCAGGCTGCCGACCGGCGCACGAGTCGCGTTCCGGCGCGGCGTCGTGGAGCTCGCCGACGGGCAGCGGGGTGCGGTGGCGGCCGGGAACGTGCGCCGCGAGCAGGAGCTGCGTGTCGAAGCGCGCCATCTCGCGCTGCCGGAGCTCGCGCAGAAGTGGTATGCGGGCGCGCCGTATCTCTGGGGCGGGCGCACCGAGTGGGGCATCGATTGTTCCGGACTCGTGCAAGCGGTGTACGCCGCGCGCGGTATCCAGCTGCCGCGCGACAGCGATCAGCAGTTCGGCCACGGGAAGGAGATCGTGATGGCGTCGGACGGTGCGGGTTACGAGGCCGGCGATCTGCTGTTCTTTGCGGAACGGGGGCGCGTGTCCCACGTGGCACTCTGGGCGGGAGCCGGACGCATCGTGCACTCGGCGCTCTCGCGGGGCGGCGTGGGCGGGGACCGCTTGTTTGGTGACGAGCCGCGGATGGTGAGGCTGCGGGAGAGCTTGGTTGGGGTGCGGCGCCTTTAAGGCGTGCGTATTTTTGGATATGCGTTTGATCTTATTCGACATCGACGGAACCCTCCTCTGGACCGCTGGGGCGGGTAGACGTGCCATTCACCGCGCCATGCTCGATGAAGTGGGCACCGCGGGCCCGATCGACGGCTACCGCTTCGACGGCAAGACCGACCCGCAAATCGTGCGCGAGCTGCTGACGTTGGCAGGTCATCCCGAGGCCAGCTCCGAGGATCGCGTGACGGCGGTGTGCCGCCGCTACGTCGAATTGCTGACCGCCGAGCTCGAAAAGCCCACACAGACAACGAAGATCTATCCGGGCATTACGGAGCTGCTGAGCGCGCTCGAGCCCTATGAGGCGGACCGCCGCGCGCTCGTCGGACTGCTCACCGGAAACGTCGAGCATGGGGCGCGACTGAAGCTGCGGTCGGCGGGATTGGATCCCGCGCGGTTTGTGGTCGGCGCCTTCGGCTCGGACTCCCATCACCGTCCTGATCTGCCCGCGGTCGCGGCGCGCCGTGCGGCGGACCACACCGGACGTCCGTTCCGCGGCGCCGACATCGTGATCGTCGGCGACACGCCCGATGATGTCGCGTGCGGCAAGCCGATGGGCGCGCGCACGGTTGGCGTGGCGACCGGCTTCTACGACGTGCCCGCGCTGCGTGCGGCCGGAGCGACGCACGTGTTCCGAGACCTCAGCGATACCCAAGCGGTGCTGGGCGCGTTGCTGTCATGAATCAATCGGTGGACGAGCTCGAGCTGAAAGCGCGGGTGGACGATCCGGCCGCCCTCGAGCGCGCCATCGTCGACGCCGGCGGGGAGCTCATGTTCCGCGGCGAGATGATCGACCGGCGCTACGACCGAAAGGGCCGGCTGGCGCGGCGCGACGAGGTGTTGCGGCTGCGCGTGTTCCGCCCCGACAGCGGCGCGGCGCCCTTCGGCGTCCTGGGCTGGAAGGGTCCCGTCAGCGTGCGCGACGGTTACAAGCACCGCGCGGAGCACGAGGCGCAGGTCGCGCAACCGGAGGCCGCGCGCATCATCTTCGAGCGCCTCGGTTACGAGGTCGTGCTGCGCATCGACCGCAAGATCGCGGAGTACCGCCTCGCTGGCGCGACGGTGCGCATCGAGTGGTATCCCGCCATGGACGTGCTGGTCGAAATCGAAGGTGAACCGGAAGCCATCGAGCGCGCCGTGCGCGCCACCGGACTCGCGCGCGACCGGTTCCTGCCGGAAGCCCTAGCGCATTTCGTCCGCGCGTACGAGGAGCGCACCGGACGGACCGCGCGGCTCGCCCAATGAAGCTGCTGATGCCGCTGCGCGTCCCCGAGCTGGCGCCGTCGCTCGGGCGCGTCATCGTGCCGCGTCGCCTGCTCGATCCGTGGGTGCCACTCGACGACATCCGCGAGGAGCTGGCGACGCGCGTGCTGGAGCTGGGCGGTGAAGGGCGGTCGGCCGCGGCGCGCGAATCGGACGGGGACACGCGGGCGCGCGTCCTCGAAATCACCGGCCGCGGCGCCTGGGCCGCGGCCTGGGACCACGCCGTCCGCCGTGCCGGAGCCCGGGTCGCCGACGCGCTGGACGCCGAGATCACACGCACCGCGCGGACGGTACGCCTGCCGCGCCGCCGCCTGCGCCGGCATCTGCTCAGCAATTCGGAGAAGCGCGCGATCGTGGCGCGGTTGGGAACCGGCGGCGGCCCGTTCGTCGCGGCGCTCGACGAGCTGGAAGCGGCCGCGGCGCGCGCCGGCGACGCGTCCGTCCTCGAAAAGGACGCGCACGCCACGTGGCAGGAAGCGCTACGCACGGTGGCGCGACGGCTCGAAGCCGCGTGGCTCGCCCTCGAGGCCGAAGTGGACGCGGAGCGCGAGCGCTGGAATTCGGAGATCGAGGCGCTCGCCGCCTGGCGGCCCGCGCGTTGGCCGATCTTGGTCGTCTGGATTCCGCTTGCCGCACTGCTGGTGTGGCTTGGCCTGATACTCGGCGGCTACGTCTCGGCTCCCGCGTGGCTCGCGTCGCGACTGGGCTTCTAGCGCTGACGCTGTTCGGAGGCATAGCGGCCTCCGCACAGCTTCGCATCGTCGAAGTCCCAGTCGCCGGGCGGGCCGGTCTCGATTCGCTCGCCCGCCTCGGCTTCGAGATCGCGGACGTGCGCTCGATCGGCGGGACGTTGCGGGCTGTGATTGTCGTGTCGCCGGAGACGGAAACGCAGCTTGGCCAGCACGGCTTCAGAGTGGCGGCGCCCAGCATTGCGCGCGTGATCACGGGCGCGGCGGCCGACACGTTCCGCATGTTCCATTCGTTCGACAAACCGGGCGACGGCATTCGCGCGACGCTCGCTGCCTGGGCCGCCGCCGATACCGAGATTCATCTGGATTCGGTTGGCGCGTCCTACGAAGGCCGGCCGATTCTCGCCGTAAAGATCGGACCGGCGAACGACTCGCCCAACCGGCCCAACGTCCTGTTCATGGGGACGCATCACGCCCGCGAGTGGATTTCGACCGCCGTGGCGATGAAATTGATTCGCTGGCTCGCCGATTCCGCCGCCGCGCTGATCACTTCGCACGACGTGTGGGTGATTCCCGTCGAAAACCCGGACGGTTACCAGTACACGTTCACGAACGAGCGATACTGGCGGAAGAATCGCCGCCCCAACGCCGACGGCAGCTTCGGCGTGGATCCGAACCGCAACTACCCCGCCTTCTGGGGCGCTGATGAAGTCGGTTCGAGCAGCTATCAGTACGCCGAGACGTATCGCGGCACGAGTCCCGGCTCAGAACCCGAGACCCAGGCGGTGATGGCGTTTCATGCCGCGCACCCCCCCGTGGTCTCCGTGTCCTATCACAGCTACAGCGGGCTGGTCCTCTATCCCTGGGGATTTCGTGCCGGCGCCTTGCCGCCCGACCTGCCGCGCTTTCAGGCGCTGGCCGGCACCGATCTCACTCCCGCCGTCGCTGACAGCGTGCCCGGTTCCACGCTCGATCATTATCACCCCGGCCCCGGCTGGAATCTCTACACGACAAACGGTGAATACACCGACTGGGCCTACCGCACGCATGGCACGATCGCGTTCACCACGGAGCTGACGAGCGGCTGCTGTGTGGACAACGTGTACTACGGCTTCGAATTCCCGGACGACAGCGCGATGGTCGAACGCGTGTTCCGCGACAATTTGCCGTTTGCGCGCGCGTTGATCGTCGCATCGGGCGATCTGGCGCACGCTCCCGGGGCGAGCGGCGCGGTGCCCGGGCCGGAGCGATTCATGTCCCTGTGGCCGGACGCGTGGCTGAGTCTCGATGCGGCGGCGGGGCAGCCGCCGCTGACACTCCGCACCGGAACGGGCGCGCTGGTCGCTCGCGGCGCACAGACCGATTCGCTCGGTCGCGGCACCCTGCGGACGGTGTGGCGCTCCGATCTCCGCCTCGACGCCGTCCGGGCGGTGCGCGCCGATGGCACACCGCTCGCCGCCGAGCTGCTCTCGCTCGCGGGTGCCGAGCCGCTCGATGCGGACTGGCGCGGTGGCTGGTGGCATGACACGGTGCATGTGGCGGGCAAATACTCCTGGGGGATATCGGGGACCGATACTCTGACGTCGCCAGTCGTCGATCTGCGCGACCGGACGCAGGTGTGGTTGCATCTGTGGACCCGGCACTACGGCTCGTCGTTCACGCCGACGCAACGGGGCATCATTCAGTTCTCGGCGGACTCCGGCGCGACGTGGAGTGACGTCGCCATGATCGTCGGTGACGGGCCGAGCTGGTATCCGGTGCGGGTTGATCTGCCGCAGGCCCAGGGCCGGCGTGGTGCGCGGGTGCGGTTCATCGCCCAGGACTTCACGTGGTGGGTGGATGCTGTCGGGTTCGCGACCGATGCCAGCACGGCGTTCTTGCAACTCGCCGCCACCGGGGGGGGAGCGGAAGTATCCGAGAACCCGGTCCGGAGCAATCAGGTCGTCATTTCATGGCCTGCCGCGACCGGCAACGCCACACTCGCTGTGTTCAGCTTCCTGGGAGAGCGGTTGTATCAGACCACGGTGCCGGCGCCGACGAACGAATATGTTTGGGACCTCACAATTGGCGGAGGAGCGCGGCGCGTGGTGAATGGCGCATACATCATCGTCGTGGACGTGGACGGGCACCACTACCGGCGGCGTCTGTTCGTGGCGCGCCCAGCCCCGTGAGCGCGGTCGGCGTCGGAGTCGATCTGGTCGAGGTCTCGCGCGCGCGGTCCATGCTCGCGGACAAGGGCGCGCATGTGTTCGATCGCCTCCTCACGCCGGCCGAGGCGGAGTACTGTCGCTCCCGGCCCGACCCCGCCGAGCACGTCGCGGTCCGGCTGGCCGCCAAGGAGGCGGTCTACAAGGCGCTGCAGGGGAGTGACGCGGCACGCGGGATCGGATGGCGCGACATCGAGGTGACCCGGGCGCCCGACGGGCGTCCGGACGTCGCGCTCACCGGGCTAGCCGAGCGGCGCGCGAGGGAACTACGGGTCAAGCGGGTGCTGCTGTCTCTTTCCCATACGCACGAGGCAGCGGTCGCAATCGCAGTGCTATCAACAGATTGAAATTCCGACAAAATCACTCTACTATTTGTCGTGCGGCTCTCGAAAACACTGCTCTTGATCACCGCCTGCCTTGCTCAGCCACTCGCAGGGCAGGCGACTGACTCTCTGGCCCTGGCGCGGCGCGTGGTTGCCGCCGCGTCCCTGGCAGCCAAAGAGTACGCCCTCGGCGTAGTCCCGGCCGGGGGACAGATCACCCAGCCCGAGGAAGTGGACGAGGCCAAGCTCTTCATCCAGCAGGCCCAGTTCGACGTTCCGGGGCTGCCGCTGCCGGCCCGGGCA
>Ga0209378_1003689_pt1 | contig 10273 bp, 8 predicted proteins | sample GraSoiAngelo_156_FD_186170 | JGI IMG/M metagenome (GOLD analysis project Ga0209378, IMG submission 186170) | Grasslands soil microbial communities from the Angelo Coastal Reserve, California, USA - 14_1009_13_40cm (SPAdes) (version 2) | ecosystem: Environmental > Terrestrial > Soil > Grasslands ... | reverse complement strand
CGCCAAGCCCTTCCGGGTGCGCGAGCTGCTCGCTCGCGTCAAAGCGCACATCCGCACCGCGCAGGAGCTGTCGCGCGCGCGGGACGAGGCCCAGAGCCGGGCGGCCATCGTCGATATCCTGCACGAGGTCACCGACTCGCTCAAACCGGACGAGATCTACCACATCCTCGTGCGACGGGTCGCCCGCGTGCTTCAGATCTCCAAGTGCTCGATGGTGCTCGCGAAGGCGGGCGACCAGCTCGGCGTCGTAGTGGCGGCGTACGAGAACCCGATGCTGCGCAACTTACAGATCGAGCTCGCCCGCTACCCCGAGATCCAGCGCGCGCTCACGAGCGGTCGGGCGGTGCTGGTGGAGGACGTCGCCGCCGACCCGCTGTACGCAGAGGAGCGCGTGCGCTGGGAGCGCGAGCGGATCACCGTCCCGACGCGCTCCGCGGTCGCGCTGCCCTTTTCCATGAAGGACCAGCAGGTGGGCGTGTTCTTTCTCCGCACCACGGGCGAGGACCCGCCGCTCACCCGCGCCGACGCCCAGTTCGCCGAGACGGTGATCCGCACGGCCGTGGCGGCGATCGAGAAGGCCTACGACTTCGAGACCGCGGTATCCGACAAGAAGCGGCTGGAGAAGCTCGCCGCGACCGACGCCCTCACCGGCTGCCTCAATCGCCGCGCGCTGTCCGAGGAGCTGGGGCAGGAGCTCGACCGCGCCGGCCGGTACAACTTGGCGGTCACGATCCTGCTCGCGGACATCGACCGTTTCAAGCTGGTGAACGACACCCGCGGCCACATCGCGGGGGACTCGGTGCTGCGGCAAGTCGGCGAAATCCTGCGACGCGAAGCGCGGTCGGTGGATCTCGTGGCGCGCTATGGCGGTGAGGAGTTCGTCGTGGTGATGCCGGAGACGGCGCTCCATGGGGCGGCCATCTTCGCGGAGCGGCTGCGGCGCCGCATGATGCACCACGATTTCGCCGATCCCGGCGAGGATCCGCTCAACCTCACGGTCTCGATCGGGCTCGCCTCGTTCCCCGACGACCGGGTGACGGGCGCCGACAGCTTCGTCGCCCTCGCTGACCAGGCCCTCTATCGCGCGAAGAACGAAGGCCGCAACTTGGTGCGGCAATGAGCGAACGCCGCTGTCCCAAGTGCGGCGCGGTCTATCCGGCGACCGCGCGCTTCTGCCCGCGCGACGGCAACATGCTCGTCGAGGCGCAATCGAAGGCGCCCCTGGCTACGCCGTCTGGAGGCGGGGCCACCGCCGTCCGCACCCCGCCCGGTCCCCGCCGGGGCCCCGGCCTCGATCGCGCCGCGACCTTGTCGGGGCAGACCCTCGACGCGCGCTACCAGGTCACGAAGAAGCTGGGCGAGGGCGGGATGTCGTACGTGTATCTCGCACGCGAGGTCGCGAGCGGCGACGAGGTGGCCATCAAGGTGCTCTCGCCCAAGCTCGCGACGGACCGGAGCTCGGTCGAACGGCTGCGTCGCGAGGCGGGTCTCGCCATGCGGCTCGACCACGCCAACGTGTGCCGCATCCTGCGGCTCGGCGAATCCGAGGACGGGCCGATGGAGCTCACCCAGGGGATCGACGTGCTGCGCCAGGTCTGCGCGGGGCTGCACCACGCGCACGAGCTGCAGATTGTGCACCGCGACTTGAAGCCCGAGAACATCATGCTCGTCCGGGAGAACGGGGGTCGTGACCGCGCCGTCGTCATGGACTTCGGCCTCGCCAAGGAGCGCCGCGCCGATCCGGCGATCGCGAAGCTGACGGCGACCGGCATCATCCTCGGCACGCCGGAGTTCATGAGCCCGGAGCAGATCCGCGGGAGACCGCTGGACGGGCGCTCCGACATCTACGCCCTCGGCATCGTGGCGTTCGAGATGTTCACCGGCAAGCTCCCGTTCCAGGGCCGGAACGCCCAGGAGATGATGATCGCCCGCCTGCGCGATCGGCCGAGGCAGCTGCGCCACCTCCGGCCTGATCTCCCCGCCAACCTCGAGAAGGCGCTCGCCCGGGCCCTCGAGTCGAGTCCTGACGCGCGCTACCGCACGGCGCTCGAGTTCGCCGACGCCCTCACCGCGACCCACGAAGGCGGGCTGTTCTCCAGGATCAAGGAGAAGCTGAAGTAGTTGAAACGCTTCCCGGCGTTCGATCCACCCGAGTACGTCGACTGGAAGGCCGACCCCGCGTTGGTGCGCGGCTTCCGGGAAACGATCGAGCACAGCCCCGAGCGCGCCGCGCTCGTTTCCCGACTCTCGAGCGACGACAAACTGGGGCTGTACGCCGGCCTGCTGCGCGCCCGGCTGCACGATATCCAGCTCCAGCGCTGGGTGCGCACGGGGGTGATCTCCAAGGCCTGGCTCGGCACGGGCGAAGAGGCGACGACCGTCGGCCCCGTGCACGCGCTCGAGCGCGGGAAGGACATCGTCGCGCCGATGATCCGGAATGCCGCTGCGTGCTGCGAGCTGGGCATGCCCCTCGCCGACATGCTGCGGGCGTATCTCGGCAGCGGGGATTCGCCGTCCCGCGGCCGCGACCTGCACGTAGGCTCCTTCTCCCACGGTGTGCTGCAGCCGATCTCCCACGTCGGCGACATGGTGCCGGTGATCTGCGGGATCGCGCTGACATTCAAGATGAAAGGCGAGCGGCGCGTGGCGCTCACGTGGGTGGGCGACGGCGCGACCAAGACCGCCGCGGCGCACGAGGGGACGAACTTTGCAGCCGTCCAGCAAGTCCCCGCCATCTTTGTGATCCAGAACAACCAGGTCGCCCTCGGCACCCGACTCGATCAGCACCACCTCGCCCGCGACTTCAAGGATTGGCCCGCGAGCTACGGCATCTGGAGCGCCGAGTTCGACGGGAACAACGTGCTCGACGCGTGGGCCGCGACGCGGCTCGCCGCCGAGCGCTGCCGCGCGGGCCACGGGCCCGCGATGCTGATCGCTGAGACGTTCCGGATGGGCGGCCACGCGACCCACGATGAGCGCGAAGCGCGGGAGACGTTCCCCGCTGAGCTGTTCCGCACCTGGGGCAAACGGGACCCGATCGGGTTGTACGAGGAATACCTGAAGGAGGAGGGCCGGACGGCGCGGGAGCTGGAGACGGTGGAAGCGGACGTGACGACAGCGGTCGAGCAGGCGGCGGAGCAGGCGGTCGCGAGCCGGGAGCAGCTGCCCGGGGGGGAGAGCGCGCGCTTCGGGGTATACGCCAGGAACGGTCGGTAGGAGGGAGAGATGGAGCGACTCATGCTGGTCATGTGGGTGGTGACCGGCTGCAGCCCGCGGGCGCCCACGGGCGGGGGAGGGGGCGGGGGAGGGGGCGGAGGCGACTCGATCCCGATCGCTGGTCACGTCCTGTATGTGCCGGCCGGGTTTACGGTCAACATCTTCGCTCAGAATGTCGGCGGCGTGCGCTTCCTCGCGCTCGGTCCGGGCGGCGCGGTGTACGCGACGCAATCCGGATCGGGGCAGATCGTCCGGCTCGTGGACGCGAACGGCGACGGCGTGGCCGAATCGGTCGCGCCGCTGCTGACCGGCCTGAGCGACCCCTCGGGTATCGCATTCCGCGGGGATACACTGTACTTCGCGCAGGAGACTGCGGTGAAGCGGCTCGACCCCGGCGCCGCGACCCCCGTGACCGTCGTCTCGGGGCTGCCCCCCGGCGGGCACAGCACCCGTACTATCGCGTTCGGGCCCGACAACCTCATGTACGTCGCCGTGGGCTCGTCGTGCAATGTCTGTGACGACCCGCCACCTCGGGCGGCGGTCACGCGCTACAACCTGGACGGGTCGGGTGCCCACACGTTCGCCACGGGACTGCGCAACTCGGTGGGCCTTGCGTTCAACCCCGGCAGCGGCGAGCTGTGGGCCAACAACAACGATCGCGATTACCTGGGCGACGACCTACCGCCGGAGCACCTGAACATCTTGCAGGACGGTAAGTGGTACGGCTGGCCGCAATGCTACCTGCCGAACCAGCCAAATCCGGAGTACTCAGGCGCCAACTGCTCGAATGTCGAGCCGCCGGCGCTGACCGTGCAGGCGCACTCGGCGCCGCTCGGGCTGACGTTCTACACGGGGACGAAGTTCCCGGCCGAGTACCAGGGCGACGCCTTCATGACGTATCACGGCTCCTGGAATCGCAGCGTGCCCACGGGCGCGAAGGTCGTCCGCGTCCGGGTGCAGAACGGGCGGCCGAACGCGGTTGAGGATTTTGTCACCGGGTGGCAGCTTTCCGACGGCTCCCGCTGGGGGCGGCCGGTGGCTGTCGTGACGGCGGCAGACGGGGCTCTGTTGATATCCGATGACGCGGGTGGACGGATCTGGAGGGTGAGCTATGGGCGGTAGGTCGGACAGTCGGACGGTCGGGCGGTCGGTCGGTCTATTCGGAGGTGGGCTGGCGCTCGGCGCAGCGGTTCTTCTGTCCGTCCGTCCGACCGTCCGACCGTCCGACGATATCCACGCCGAGTACGTGAAGTATCCGAGCGGCAAGGACACCATCACCGGGTACCTCGCCTATCCGGAGCGCAAAGACCCCGCGCCCGGTGTCGTGGTGATCCACGAGATCTTCGGGATGTCCGATTTTGTCCGGCAAACGACCGAGCAGGTCGCCAAGGACGGCTTCGTCGCGCTCGCGCCCGACCTCCTGTCGCGCCGCGGCGGCACGCCGGCTTCGACCGACGACGCGCGCAAGCTGATCGCCGGTCTCAACCCCGATACGCTGACCCTGGATCTCGATGCGACGGTCGCATACCTGAAGACCCTGAAGGCGGTGCGGCGCGACCGGATCGGGGTGATCGGCTTCTGCTGGGGCGGCGGTCAGAGCTTCCGCTATGCGACCAACAACCCGGCGCTGCGGGCGTTCGTGGTGTGCTACGGGCCCGGTCCTGACGCCGCAGCGATCGCACGCATCCGTGCCAGGGGGCTGGGCGTCTACGCCGAAAACGACGCGCGCATCGACGCAGGCCTCGCGGACGTGGCGGCCGCGGTGAAGCAATACGCGAAGGACTACCGCTACACCGTGTATCCCGGCGTGGGGCACGGCTTCCTGCGCTCGCGCGAGCGGCCGGAAGTGGCCGACAGCGCCTGGGGAAACGTGGTTCGCTTCTTCAAGGAGAGTCTGGAGCGGTGATCGGAGGCGGTAACGGCGGGTCGCTCCGTGGAACCCCGCCGTTACCGCCTCTTACCCCCCACGTACTCGCGCGCCCGCGCCAGGACTGCGTCCGTCCCCGCCTGCACGTCGGCGACCGTGCTCGCGACGGGGAGCTCCGGCCGGATGCCCCTCCCCGCAAACTCTTCCCCGTTGGGAAACGCATGGCGTGTCACCGACAGCTGCATCGCCCAGTTTTTGGGAAGCGCGATCGTGAGCGCCTCGCCGGGACTGCCGGCTGACGTCTCTCCGATGATCACGCCGCGCGCTGCGTTCCGGAATGCCACGAGCAGGTCCTCCGCCGCGCCGGCCGTCGCGCTCGAGGCCAGCACCGCGACCGGTCCGGTGTATCCCGCCCGCTCGGTGCGGGGCGAAACGGTGTCGGGGGGCGGGCCGTACCATGAGAAGGCCGAGTCGGGCACTCGCCACGCCCGGAACACCGGCCGGTACTGCGGCGTTCTCCAGCGCGCCGCCGGGAATGGGCGCGCGGTGAGGCGCGCCAGAATCGCGTAGCCGTAGCGGCTCTCACCGCTCGCCGCGTACCGCAGATCGAGGATCAGTCCGGTTACACCGGCGAAGTCGGGAAAGGCGCGGTCGAAGCGCCGCACGACGTCCTCCTCGGCGAGCGCGTTCACGCGCACTCGGACGACGCCACCCGGCAGAGAATCGATCTCGAGCTCGGGGCGCTCGAGCGGCCAGCGGTCGTTGAGCGAGACGCTGCGTGTGACGCTGATGCCGCGCTGCTCCCCGCCGGGCAAACGCAGCAGCAGGTGCAACGTGGTGCCCTTTTCACCCTGGAGCATCCATTGCACCGCGCGCTGCCAGCGGTCGGGCGGGGTGGCAGCTGAGATCTCCGGGAGCACCGAGTCGTGGATCCAGCTCTCGGCCGGGACGCCTTGCACGGCCACGATCTCGGCCAGCCGCTCGGGCCGGGCTACGCGCATCTCGTCGTTCTCGGCGTACTCAAGGATGAGCGGGCGCTGCTCGACGCTTTCGAGCAGCAGCGGCGGGCGCGCGATGCGCGACCGCAGGTGCGCGGGCGGAATGACGCCGGCTTGGCCGTCCCCCAGCAGGGCGACGAGGCGGCGCAGGCGGCGGTAGAACAGGACGTCCGACTGGACCTGTGCCGCGAGCTTCAGGTTCGCGGTGAGGGCCGAGTCCCAATCGGCCCGAACCCTGTCCCAGGAGGCAAAGTTGTAGCGGGCTTCGGCCCAGATGGTGGCGACCGCCTCGGCGCGCTCCGTGGCCGTGAGCTGCTGGGCGCTGACCAGCGCGAGCGGGACGGCGAGGCCCAGACCGAGGACCGCGACTGAGCGCATGATCACGCGCCTAATCTATCTGCTTCTGTTCGTGTCGCCGCAGGTGTTGCTCTACTTGTACCTGCGCGAGCGCCTGCCCGACCCAACGCGGCCCGAGCGGGCGCGCCTCGTGCGCACCGCCCTCGCGGCGGTGTTCACGAGCTTCAACTTGCCCTGGGCCTTCGTCGTTGGCCGGGTCCTGTTCGGCAGCGTGTGGGGGGTGGGACGGATCCCCTACCTCGGGCCCTGGATCGCATGGCAGCTCCTCGGGTGGATCTTCTGCTCGCTCCTGAGCGTCTACATCGTCGGTCGGACGGTCTGGCGGACGGGCGGACGCCTAATGCAACGACCCACTGACCGCCCCTCCGCCGCTCCCTTTGACCGCCGCATTTCGCGCCGGCGCTTCCTCGCCCGCGCCACGTACGCCTATGCCGGTGCCGGTGCTGCGCTGTCGGCGTACGGCATCTGGAGCGCGTACCGGCTGCCCCAGCTCACCCGCCGCACCTTGACGTTCCCTGATTTGCCGGCGGGGCTCGAGGGCCTCACGCTGCTCCACCTCTCCGATCTGCACGCCGGCATCCACCTCGGCGCGGACCGGATGCAAGAGATCGTCCGGCAGGTGAATGCGCTCGCGCCCGAGCTGATCGTGCAGACGGGCGACATGATCGACATTTCACGCGCTTACATCCCGGCGTACGTGCGCGCCTTCCGCGAGCTGCACGCGCCGCTCGGCGTCATGACCGTGCTCGGAAACCACGACCGCTATACCGGCGAGCAGGAGGTGATCCGCGGCTGCCGCGACGCGGGGCAGGTGTTCCTGCAGAACGACTGTCATCTGGTCGAGCGGGGCGGCGCAACGCTCGCGCTGCTCGGCATCGACGACCCGCACAACTGGACGGCGGACGACCCCCAGCCAGAAGACGTCGCGGCCGCACTTGCGGCGGCGCCGTCGCACGCGTTCCAGGTGCTGCTCGCGCACCGACCGGGCGCGTGGGACACGGCGGCGCCGCGCGGCATCCCCCTCACGCTGGCCGGGCACATCCACGGCGGACAGTTCTACCTGCCCGGGATTGGCTGGTCGGCGGGCCGGTTGATCACGAAGTACGTGATGGGGCACTTCCAGAGAGGCAACAGTCAACTGTACGTGAGTCGCGGCATCGGTGTGGTCGGCGTGCCGATCCGGGTGTTCACGCCGCCGGAGATTGAGCTGTTCACGCTGCGACGTGGGTGAGTCGGGGGTGAGCCTGCCGGGGCCCCGCGGAGCGACTGCGTATTTTTGTCGCGGAGCGGGGCCCCGACAGGCGAACCCCGTCAGGCGCGTGCAGCGGCGATTGCATCCCAGGCGGCGTCGAGCGTGAGCGCGACGCCAGCGTGGTTCTCCGGCCACTCTTTGGCCGTCACCCGGTCGATCACCAGCGTCACCACGCCGAGCCACACCGCCGCCCACACCTCGGCCGCCCCGGGCTTGACCGAGCCGTCCGCCTTCCCTTGCGCGATCAGGCTCTCGAGCCCGAGCCGGAAATCCCGGCCCACCTTCCCGCTCTCGTCGTCGAGCAGGTCGCCCTGCCGCTGCAGGAAGAACAGCTGTGCGACGGCCGGCTCCCGGCCCGCTCCAGCGACGAGCCCCCGGCCCAGCTCGGCGAGCTTCTCGCGCGGGCCTACCTTGAGCGCGTCCGCCTCCTTCCCCGCCGCGCGATACAGCTCGTTCAGGAGATGCTGCTTCGAGGCGAAGTGCCGGTAGATGGTGCCTTCCGCGACCCCGGCTTTCTTGGCGATGAGCGGCGTCGTCGTAAGGTGGTAGCCCGTGGTGGTGAACAGCTCCAGCGCGGCGCGCACCAGCCGCTGGTGGGTGAGATCGGCCTGGGTCATCGCGCGCGAATCTAACTCGACCGTGACGTCGGCGCCGGTCGCGCGCTCGAGCAGCCGAACTGGGGTTCCGCGGCCTGCTTGGTCCCACTAGCTTTCCGCCGCTCGTTTTCCTCACCGCAGTCCGGAGGCAATTGCGCCATGCGCATGCTCGTTTTAGGCGCGGGACTCCAGGGTTCCGCCTGCGCCTACGATCTGCTGCAGCACCCCGGCGTGGCGGGCGTCACGGTCGCCGACCTGAAGCCCGATCGCATCCCCGCCTTTCTCGGGTCGCTGGTCGGCAAGCGGCTCGGCCTCGTCAAGCTGGACGTGCGGGATGCCGCGGCCCTGCGCGAAGCGATGCGCGCGCACGACGCCGTGCTGAACGCGGCGCCGTACCATTTCAATCTCGAGGTCTCCAAGGCGGCGGTGGAGGTCGGCGTGCATTGCGCCGACCTGGGCGGCAACACCGAAATCGTCTTCCAGCAGCGCAAGCTCGACGCGGCGGCGACGCAGCGGAATGTCTCCGTCGTCCCGGACTGCGGGCTGGCGCCGGGGATGGTGAACATCCTCGCCGCGGAAGGCATCCGGCGGGTCGGCGAGGCTGACGTCGTGAAGATCTATGTGGGCGGCCTGCCGCAGCACCCCGAGCCGCCCTTGAACTATCAGATCGTCTACTCGCTGGAGGGGGCGCTCGACTACTACACCACGCCCTCCTGGGTGCTGCGCGACGGCAAGCCGACGCGGGTGGACGCCCTCTCCGAGCTCGAGGAGGTGACCTTCCCGCCGCCGGTCGGCGTGCTCGAGGCGTTCCATACGGGAGGCGGCATCTCCATTCTGCCGTGGACGTACGAGGGAAACGTCCGCACGATGGAGTACAAGACCCTGCGTTACCCGGGGCACCTTGCGGTCATGCGGCCGATCCGCGAACTCGGTCTCCTCGACCTCACGCCCGTCAAGGTGCGCGGAGCGGAGGTCGCGCCGCGCGATCTCTTCATCGCTGCGGTGTCCCCCAAGCTCACGAAGCCCGAAGGACGCGACCTCGTCGCGCTACGGGTGGACGTGCGCGGGCGGAACGGCAAACGGGCTGCGTGGCAGCTGCTCGACTACTACGACGAAGCGCGCGGCGTCAGCGCGATGATGCGGACGACCGGCTACTCGCTCTCGATCACCGGCGTGATGCAGGTGGACGGGCGGATCAGCACTAAGGGCGTGCACACCCCGGATGAGGCGGTGCCGTTCGGGGAGTACGTCGCCGAGCTAGCGAAACGTGGGATCGACATTCGTGAGATGTAGTCAGTGGGGAATGCGGAGTGCGGAATGCGGAATGTCAGGGTAGGCGTCGAGGCGCGATCGACCTTCACTGTAATTCCGCATTCCGCATTCCGCACTCCGCGTTTCAATAGCTCCACGTCGTCCCGAACACCAGCTGCCCGCCCTCGCTGCCGCGCCCGTAGCCGACGACGATCAGCGAGTTGCGGAGGAAACGCAGGGCGATCTCGCCGCCCGCGCTGGTATGCAGGTCGGCGGTGGTCAGCCGCACGGCTTCACCGGGGCCGAACACGCGCCCGGCGTCGAAGAAGGCCACGATTTTGAGCTCGACGAGGCTCGGCTTCCAGAGGACGGCGTAGCGCGCTTCCAGGCCACCCAGCAGCTTGCCGGGTCCGGTGAATCGACCATCGTGGTAGCCGCGCAGCGAGCGATACCCGCCCACGGCGACGAACGGCCGTTCGCTCGATTCCATCTCCTCTTGCGCCGCGACCGGCGGCATCCCGCCCATCCGTTCTGCGCCGAGCCGCCCGGCCACGACCAGCTTCGCGACCGGATGTACCTGCACGCGCGCGTCGGCGGTGGCACGCGTGTAGCCGGTGCCGCTCGCGAACAGCGCTTCCACGATCACGCCGCTGTGCGGATCGAGCTCGTTGTCTCGCGTGTCGAGCACGAAGCCGGCGCGAATGATCTTGTCGGTGAACGGCACGGTCGCTGGGTC
>Ga0209378_1003686_pt1 | contig 10277 bp, 8 predicted proteins | sample GraSoiAngelo_156_FD_186170 | JGI IMG/M metagenome (GOLD analysis project Ga0209378, IMG submission 186170) | Grasslands soil microbial communities from the Angelo Coastal Reserve, California, USA - 14_1009_13_40cm (SPAdes) (version 2) | ecosystem: Environmental > Terrestrial > Soil > Grasslands ... | reverse complement strand
GCCGTACGGCACGACATGCGGTGGTTCGCGGTCGCCCGACGGGCCGATGTCGTGTTCAATCTGTGCGAAGGCGTCCACGGCCGGGGCGAATGGGAGGAGCACGTCGTCGGCACGCTCGAGTTCGCCGGGATTCCCGTCACCGGCGCGAGCCTCTGGACCATCGCCGCGTGCCGCCGCAAGCCGATCGCGAACGCGCTGCTGGCCCACGCGGGGCTCCCGGTGCCCCGCTGGACCATCGCGCAGGGGAAGATCGAGGACGACTTCCCCCTCCCGGCGATCGTCAAACCCGCGGCGGAAGACGCGAGCGCGGGGCTCGACCGCGGCTCGGTGGTCACGGACCGCCGCGCGCTGCGCGCCCGCGTGGCCGCGATGACGGAGCAATTCGACGAAGTGCTCGTGCAGGAATACGTCGGGGGGCGCGAGTTCAACGTCGGGTTCGTCGGGAGCCGGGTGCTCCCCATCGCGGAGATCGACTTCAGTCGCATGCCCGAGGGCGCATGGCCCATCCTGACCTATGCCGGCAAGTGGGAAACCGGCTCGCCCGACGACTTGGGGAGCGTCCCGGTCTGCCCGGCGAGCATCCCGCAAAAGCTCGCCGACAAGCTGGGGCGCGTCGCCGAGGCGGCGTGGCGCGTGATGCAGGGCAAGGGGTACGGCCGGGTGGACCTCCGGCTGGACGACCAGGGGCGGGTGTGGATCCTCGAGGTCAATCCCAATCCCGACCTGAACGACGACGCCGGCCTGTCGCGCATGGCCCGCGTGGCCGGCTGGGATTACGCCGAGCTGGTGCGCCGCATCGCCGAGGTCGCGCTCCGCGAGGCGCAGGGTGCCAAGGCGGCACGTGAGCTGCTCGCTCCGGCCCGTCGGCCACGCGCAACGCGCACGGCTTGAGCGGCTCACCGCGGCCGCCGGCCTGTTCCGGCCCGACGAGGTCGCCATCGCCGTGGAGCTGCTCGACGACAGCCTCGCCGGCGACGAGGACTACCGCTTCCTGGGCGCGTACGCGGGCGACGAGCTCGTCGGCTACGCCTGCTGGGGTCCGACCCCCGGCACCGCCGGCACCTACGACCTCTACTGGATCGTCGTGGACCCCGCGTGGCAGGGCAAGGGCGTGGGGAGCGCGCTCCTGAGGGCCGTGGAGGAGCGACTGCCGACTGACAACGGACGACTGATTGTCGTCGAGACATCGTCCCGCGCCGAATACGCGCCCACCCGCGCGTTCTACGAGCGGCGCGGCTACGCGCCGGCCGCCCGGCTCCCGGGTTATTACGCCCCCGGAGACGACCTGGTGATCTACCTCAAGGACCTGAGCGATGGAGTCCTGGCAAGAGCTCCTGCGTAAGCGGAGCGTCGCCTCCCTCGAGGCGCTCGTCGCGCGGTTCGGCGCCGAGCACTTCCCGGACCTGGAGCGGCTGCGACAGGCGGCGGAGAACTTCGAGTTCCGCATCTCGCCCGCCATGGTCGAGCTCATCACGTCCCCGGGGGACCCGATTTGGCGGCAGTACGTCCCCGACCTCCAGGAGCTCGAGGTGCACGACGGCCTCGTGGACTCCCTGGCCGAAGACGCGCACTCTCCGGTGCCGAACATCACGCACCGCTATCCAGACCGCGCGCTGTTCCTCGTCTCGCCGGTGTGCGCGTCCTACTGCCGCTTCTGCACGCGCCGCCGCAAAGTCGGAGACCCCAACAAGATCTCGATGCGCGAGCTCGAGTCGGCGTTCCGGTATCTCGAGGAGCACACGGAGGTCCGCGACGTCATCCTGTCGGGGGGCGACCCGCTCCTCCTCTCCGACCGCCGGATCGACGAGATCTGCCGACGGCTCCGGGCGATCGGTCATATCGAGATCATCCGGATCGGGAGCCGCGTGCCGTGCCATCTCCCGGAGCGGATCACGCCGGCGCTGTGCGCGATCCTGAAGCAATACCACCCGCTGTACATCAACACGCACTTCAACCACCCCGACGAGCTCACCCCTGCGGCCGTGGACGCGCTCGGCCGGCTCGCCGACGTCGGCATCCCCCTGGGCTGCCAGACCGTCTTGCTCAAGGGCGTGAACGACGACACCGAGGTGATGAAGCGGCTGATGCAGCGGCTGCTCGCCGCCCGCGTGCGGCCGTACTACATCTACATGTGCGACCAGGTGGCGGGGGCGGAGCACTTCCGCACCACGGTCGAAAAGGGGCTGGAGATCATCCGGGCGCTGCGCGGGTGGACGTCGGGACTCGCCGTGCCGCACTTCGTGATCGACGCCCCGGGAGGCGGGGGGAAGATCCCCCTGCTCCCCGAATACGTCGAGTCGATCACCGACGACGCGGTCGTGCTGCGGAACTACGCGGGCCAGCGCTACGTGTACCGGCAGCCGCAGCCCGACACGGCACCGCAGGCGCCGACGGAATTCGAGCCGGTGCTCGCGGGCTAATTCCGCCCCCGACTTCCAGTCGTTTGTGGCCCAGGGCGAGCAGTGCCGGAACCTGGCGCTCGCCCGCTCAGCCGATCCGCCGCGACCTTCTCATCCTCCGCTTGCCCCTGCCGCTGGTAGCGTTGGAGCACTACGAACTTGGCCGCGTCGGGGCCGAGGAAGAGCCGGCCCGCTGCCACAGCGCGAATGCCGTTTACCAGATGCTCCGCCGCTTCCATCTTTTCGACGAAGCCGCTCGCGCCCGCGTCGAGCGCGTCGAGCAGCTCGCGCTCCTGCGGGAGCGCCGTGAGCACGAGGACTCTGGCGCCGATGCCGAGCCGCATGATCCGCCGGGTGGCTTCGATCCCGCCCTTGCCGGGCATGGCGAGATCCATCACGACCACGTCCGGTCGGGCCGCTTCGGCGCTGGCGACGGCTTCCTCTCCTCTCCCGGCTTCGCCGACCACGACCAGATCCCGGTGTGGCTCGAGCAACGCGCGCACGGCGGTCCGGAAGATGACTTGATCGTCCACCAGCAGGATGCGCACAGGGTTGCGTACCCTGGGGGCAGAGCCGAAGTCGATCATCAATGCACCTGACACGCTCGCGCACTGGCAGCAAAATTCGGGCAGCGGGAGAAGACCTAACGCCCGCCTGAGCGGGGCCCATGCGGCCCGGCGTTGTGTTGCGCAGGAGCGACAAATCGAGACAGGATAACGACAGATGCGAGCCATGATGCTTGACGTCCCGCGCCGTCCCCTGCGCGCGGTGGACATTTCGCGCCCGGAGCCCGGGCCGGGCCAAGTGCTGCTCGCCGTCGCGGCGTGCGGTGTGTGCCGCACCGACCTGCATGTTCTCGACGGCGAGCTGCCAAACCCCACGCTGCCGCTCATCCTCGGTCACGAGATCGTGGGGACCGTCACCGCGACCGGGGGAGGGCCCGGCGTCGACCGCTTCGGCATCGGGGACCGCGTGGGGGTGCCCTGGCTCGGCTGGAGCTGCGGCGAGTGCCGCTACTGCCGCTCGGGACGGGAGAACCTGTGCGATCGGGCGCGCTTCACGGGCTACCAGATCAACGGCGGGTACGCCGAATACGCGGTGGCGGACGCCCGGTTCTGCTTTCCCCTGCCGGACCAGTACGCCGATCTCGAGGCTGCGCCGCTGCTGTGCGCCGGGCTGATCGGGTACCGATCGCTCGTCGCGGCGGGCGAGGCCGAGCGCCTCGGGCTGTACGGCTTCGGCGCCGCGGCGCACATCGTGGCCCAGGTCGCGCGCCATCAGGGGCGCCGGGTGTTCGCCTTCACGCGCGCCGGGGACCGGGACGCGCAGCGCTTCGCGCTGGGGTTGGGCGCCGAGTGGGCAGGGACCTCGGATGCGCCGCCGCCCGAGCCGCTCGACGCCGCCATCATCTTCGCGCCCGCGGGGCCGCTCGTCCCCGCCGCGCTCCGCGCCGTCGTCAAAGGCGGGACGGTGGTGTGTGCCGGCATCCACATGAGCGACATCCCCGCGTTCCCGTACGACGTGCTGTGGGGCGAGCGGACGCTCCGCTCGGTCGCGAACCTCACCCGGAAAGACGGCACGGAGTTCCTGGCGCTCGCGCCGCGGGTGCCGGTGCGGACCGAGATCGAGCCTCATCCACTCGAGCGGGCGAACGAGGCGCTGGAGCGGCTGCGGGCGGGGAAAGTGAAAGGGGCCGCGGTGCTCACGATCGCGGATTGACGATCAGGGCAGCTGCCACACCTCGACCCGATTGGCCGGGAGGATCGGGACCAGCAGGCGGTTGCGCCGGGCGTCGTAGCCGATGTCGGCCGCGCCGGGGACGCCCGTCACGACCTTCACCTCTTGGCCGGTCTCGTAACTCGCAACGGTCGAGTCATTCCAGCTCGAGACCAGGATTCTGCCGCGGGCGACCACGACGCCGTCGAACCCCCCGGCACCCCGGGCGATGACTTTCGGCGCCTTGTCCTCCGGCTTCCACCCCAGCACCGCGCGCCCTCCGAACTGCACGATCACGAAGCGCTTCCCCACGGGATCGACGGCGATCCCCTTCGGCCGGCCGAGCGTGTCGCCCTTCAGCGCCACCGTGACGGCCCGGTCGGGGCCGATCCGGAAGATCCGATCGGGACCGGGATGCAGCACGTTGCCCACGTCGTCGAACTTGATGCCCGTGTCGGTGATGTACAGCGCCCCGGTCGGCGCGACCGCGACGTCGTTGAGGAACACCGCCCCCAGCTTGCTCAGGCTCACGCTGTCCACGAGGGCCCCGGTCTTCGCATTGAACGCGCGGACCACGTCGATGTCGGCCACCCACAGCGTGTCCCCGTTCAGCGCCATGCCCTTCGGCGCGTGGAGGGTGACGCCGGTGCGGCCGCCCTCGATGAACTTGAGGTTCTCGACCGCTCCATCCGGCCGCACCCGGCTGATGAAGCCGTTGTTGTCCTTCGCCGTCGGGCTGCCGTTGGTGTTCGAGACGAAGTAGATGTCCTGCACCGTGTCGTGCAGCACCGATTCCGGAGTGAGGAACCCCTCGACCGCTAAGACCTTCGTGGCGGCGGGCGCGGGCGACGCGGGCGGCGGGGGCGGCACGGGCGGCGCGACCGGAGGCGTCGCGGGCGCGGGCGCCGCCGCAGCCGTGGAGTCCGCCGGGGGCGGGGGGGGGGAGCGCTTCTCGACGCAGCCCGCGACGGCGAGGGCGGCACACAGGATCGTCGCTCTCATCGGTGCTCCTCCTCCTCGGCCAGGGCCTTGATGTGTCGCAGCACCCGCACGTGAATCGCCGCGACGATGCGATCGGCGGCCAGCGTCCAGTAGCTCTGTGGGAACATCTCCACCACGTAGGACGTCCGCCCCTCGAGCCGGGTGCGACTGCCGCCGCCCAACGCCGCGAGCCGGAATTCCCCGTGGGTCGCTCGGAAGTACCCGTCGAGGTGCGGGGGGTTCACGTCCCGGTAGGGGCTCCACTCGCGCATCGGTGGCGCCTGGCGCACGATGTCGAACGCCAGCAAGCGGTTCTCCTCCCACGCGGTAATCGGCTCCACGAAGCTCCCGGTCGTGAAGTCGCAGAAGCGTAATGCCCCGACCCCGCTGCCGCGAATCCGGGCGGCGAGCGGGGTCGCGACTCCGACCCGAAACACCCACTCGGTGGCGGGCGGCAGCGCGGGGAACGCCACCACGTGCCGCCACACTACCGCGGGCGGCGCGGCGACCTCGACGACCGAGCGGACTTCGTGGAGCGGCGCCGTCGCGCGCGGCTCCGCCAGCACCAGCAGGGGCGCAAACAGCGCGGCCAGCCCCGTCCGGGACGGCGGCTCCATCCCGCGCAGCGCAATCGCCCGCCCGAACACGCCCCCACACATCCCCACCACCGCCGCGAGGGGGAACGCGAGCACGAGACAGAACGCGCCCTCGGCCGCGAAGAAGAACATCGCCGCGGTCGCGAGCCCGAGCGCGAAGAGCACCACCTCGATCGTCTGCCCCATGGTACGGGGGTGCTGATGGTTGAACACATGAGCGCTGATGTAGCCGATACTGAACGGCGTGCCGAGGAACAGCCCGGCCGAATAGTTCTTCTTGAGATAGACCCCGATCAAGACCGTGGGAATCGTGATCGCGAGCGACGCGGCGACGCCGAACAGCCCGCTCTTCAACCGGTCGCTCATCACCGCCGCGGGGGCGGCCTGCCGCCATTCCGGGACCGCCGCGGTCGGCAGCAGGCTGAGCCCGATCATGAGCAGGTAGTTCAAGAGCGGTACGAAGAACAGCAGCGCCCACCACGCCGACCTGCCCGCGTCCGCCGCACGCCGCACCGACATGCCGAACCCGATCCACAGGAACGGCAGCGTCCACAACGCCAGCCCGAGCATCACGCCGGCGGGCACACCGCGCAGCGTGCGCTCCTGCAGCAGCGATACCGAATTGAGATAGTCGGCGGGGCTCCACAGCCGGCCGGTGTAGGCCCAGATGACCGTGGCGTCCACGGCGTACTTGAACAGCAGCAGGGCGGCGCCGCTTCGGGCGTACGCGCGCCGGTCCACGCGCTCCGAGAATCCGAACCACAGGCGCAGGTAGCGCGTCAGGACGCCTTCGCCTCCTCCAGCTCCTTCTTCCGCGCGTCCACGAGCCTATGCGCCACCTCGGGAGGGACTTCCTGGTACACGTGGAACTTCTGGCGGTATGTACCGCGTCCGTGGGTGAGCGAATGCAGCACCGTCGCGTACTTGTCGAGCTCCGCCTCCGGCACGTGGGTCTTCACCTTGGTGAGGCGGCCGTCCTTCTCGGTGCCGAGGATCTGCCCGCGCCGCGACGACAGGTCGCCCATCACGGCGCCCTGATACTCGTCGGGCGTCCACACCTCGAGCTCGAGGATGGGCTCGAGCAGCGTGGGTCGCGCGTTCGGGCTCACGTTCCGGAACGCCAGGATGCCGGCCATCTTGAACGACTGCTCGTTGGAGTCCACGTCGTGGTAGGAGCCGTCGTACAGCTCCACCTTGAAATCGACCACCGGATAGCCAGCCACGGGCCCGCGCGCCGCCGCCTCGTGGATGCCGCGCTCGACGGCCGGGATGTACTGCCGCGGAATCACGCCCCCCACGATCTCGTCGCTGAACTGGAGCCCCGAGCCGCGCGGCAGCGGCGCGATGCGGATCCAGCAGTCGCCGTACTGGCCGCGGCCGCCGGTCTGCTTCTTGTGCTTCCCCTGTCCTTCGGCTCGACCCTTGAACGTCTCCCGGTAGGCGATCTTCGGCTTGGTGATGAGCGCGTGCACGCCGAACTTGCGGGCGAGGCGCCCCACGATGATCTCGAGATGCCGCTCCCCCAGCCCGCGGATCAGCGTCTGTTGCAGCTCGCCGTTGTACTCGTGCTGGAACGTCGGGTCTTCCTCGTGCAGCTTGTGCAGCCCGTTCGAGAGCTTCTCTTCCTCGCCCCGCTGCTTCACCTCGATGGCTTCGGTGATCACCGGCTCGGGGAAGGGGATCTTGTGCAGGACGATCGAGTGCTCCTTCGTCGACAGCGTATCGTTGGTGTGCGTGTCACGCAGCTTCGCGACCACCCCGATGTCCCCCGCGTGCAGCTCGGCGATCTCCACGCGGTCCTTCCCCACCGTGACGCACAAGTGGTTCAGCTTCTCCACGGCCTCGCGCGGAGCGTTGTAGACGTCCTGGCCGTTTTTCACGGTACCCGAGTACACGCGGAAATAGGTCACGTCGCCCACGTGCGGCTCGGACATGGTCTTGAACACCTGCGCCACGAACGGCCCACCGTCCTCGGCCCGGAGCGCGACGCGCTCCGCGGTGCCCCACCGCTGCCCCTCCACGGGCGGACGCTCGCTCGGCACGGGAAAGAGCTCCACCAGCTTCGCGAGCAGCGCGCGCGTCCCGTAGGTCAGCTCGGCAGCGCCGCAGAACAGGGGGAACAGCTCGCCCTTCGCCATTCCCGCCTTCATCGCGGCGATCGCCTCGTCGCGTCCGATTTCCTCGCCCCCCAGGTAGCGCTCGAGCAGCGTGTCGTCCGTTTCCGCGATGCGCTCGATCAGCTCCTTCGAGTACCGCTCGAAGCGGTCCCGGTACTCCGCGGGCACGTCGACCTCCTCGTACTCGCCGGCCTTCGTCCCCTTCTTGTACAGGTGGCACTTCTTCGAGAAGAGATTGATGATGCCGTGGAACTCGGGGCCCTCACCGACCGGGATTTCCACCGGGATCACCTTCGGCGTGAGCCGCTCCTTGATCTGGCCGTACACCCGCTCGAAGTCGGCGTGCTCCTTGTCCATCAGGGACACGAAGAAGAGCCGCGGGATGTCGCGGGCTTCGCAGTAATCCCACACCTTCTCGGTCCCGACCTCGACGCCGCCCGTCGCCGAGACCACCACGACCGCGCCGTCCGCCGCGTACACGCCCGCGAGCGCCTCACCGGTGAAGTCGAGGTAGCCGGGCGTGTCGATGAGGTTGAGCTTCGTGTCCATCCATTCGGCGACGGCGACGGCGAGGTTGATGGAGTACTTGCGTTCGATTTCGTCGGGGGTGTAATCGGTGAGGGCGGTGCCGTCTTTCACGGACCCGTGGCGTTTGCTCGTGCCGGCCACGAACGCAAGCGCGTCGACCAACGAGGTCTTGCCGCTCGCGCCGTGGCCTACGACCGCCACGTTGCGGATCTCCGCTGTCTTGTACACGCGCATGGGCGCTTCCAACTCCGGCAGGGGGTGAGGAAAATATGAGGCGTGAAACAGGTGCTAGTCTAGCTGTTCGCCTGTCCCGTCATCCCGACGTCCGTGACCTGCCGCTCCAACCCGAGCGTCGCCAGCCACGCCAGGGCCATCACGCCCGCCGCCGCCAGAAACGCCGCCCGCGCCCCCGCGGCGTCGTACGCCCCGCCGATCGCCTCGGGGCCGAGTGTCCGTCCGAGCGCCCCCAGCGCCTGCGCCGCACCGAGCGTCGTCCCCTGCTCGTTGGGCGAGGCGTACACCGACACCAGCCCGCTCACGGCGGGGGACACGACGCCCTGGCACAGCGCCAGCGCGACGGTCCAGGCGTACAGAACGAAAGAGCTGTGCGCGTACGGGACCGCGCCGATCGCTACGGCGACGCCGGCCGTGCCCAGGATCACCAGCCAACGCTCCCCGACCCACGGCGCCAGACCGCGGAAGACCAGCCCCTGCGTCAGGGCGCCGGTGATCCCGAACACGATGAAGAACAGCGCCAGGTCTTTCTGCTGCCAGCCGAACGCCGCCGCCGCGTGGTAGGGCAGCGCCGCGGTGTAGCCGGCGAAGGCGAACGGGAAGATCCCCCACACGAGCATCAGCGGCCGCAGCCGGCGGTCGGCGAGCCCCCGCGCGATCGCCTCGAACCCGAGGCCGCGCCGCTCGGTGCGGTGGTCTGGGTGGAGCGATTCGGGAAGGATCGCCCAGGCGGAGGCGAAATTGAGGAGGGACAGCCCGGCCGCCACGAGGCCGGGCGCGGCGGAGCCGAGGTACTGCCAGGCGCCGCCGCCGATCGCGGGCCCGATCACGAACCCCAGGCCGAACGCCGCCCCGAGCAGGCCCATTGCCCGCGACCGATCCGCCGCGGAGGTGGAGTCGGCGATGTAGGCCTGCGCTGCGGAGATGTTGCCCCCCGCGAACCCGCCGATCACGCGCGAGGCGAACAGCGCCCAGTAGGAGCCGGCGAACGCGAAGAGGAGATAGCCGCCCGTGTTGAGCACCATGGTGGTGAGCAGCACGGGGCGCCGCCCCACCCGGTCGGAGAGCCGGCCCAGCACGGCGGCGGCGAAGAACTGCATGAGCGAGTACACGCCGAGCAGCGCCCCGAACTCGAAGCCGTGGGCGCCGAACCGCACCGCGTAACCCGGCAGAATGGGAATGACGATCCCGAAGCCGATCAAGTCGATCAGCACCGTGAAGAAGATGACGGCGACGCGGAAGCGACCGGCGGGCATAAGCGCTAGAATCTACACGGCCCCCCCTTCAGAGGAGCGTGGTATGACCACCTGGCATCGGCTCGGCACGAAGTCCGAGCTGCTCGAGCGCGTTCCCTTCTCCGTGAAGGTCGATCGTCACGCGGTGGCGGTGTTCTTCTACGACGGCCAGTTCCGGGCGATCGGGAACACCTGCAACCACAAGGGCGGGCCGTTGTGCGACGGTCGGCTGCGCGGCGAGTTCGTGATGTGCCCGTGGCACGCCTGGGAGTACAGCGTGATCACCGGCCGGGGGCCGGAGGGCTACGACGAGGAGCAGGTGCCGGTGTTCGCGCTCGAGGCACGCGACGACGGCGTGTACGTCCAAACCCCCCCGACGATGCCCCGGAAGCTCATCAAGCACATGCCGTCGCACCTGCTCGAGGAGCATGCCAAGGTGACGGGAGCGTCGCCCCGGGTGCTCTGCGTTTC
>Ga0209378_1003681_pt1 | contig 10284 bp, 7 predicted proteins | sample GraSoiAngelo_156_FD_186170 | JGI IMG/M metagenome (GOLD analysis project Ga0209378, IMG submission 186170) | Grasslands soil microbial communities from the Angelo Coastal Reserve, California, USA - 14_1009_13_40cm (SPAdes) (version 2) | ecosystem: Environmental > Terrestrial > Soil > Grasslands ... | reverse complement strand
GGAATATTGTTCTCGTCGACGTATCGTAGAACGATCTGCTCTCTCTTCTCAAGTTCAGCAAGCTGGTTGTTGTCGAGATAGTATCGGCCTTCGTTGTGGGCGATTGGAATTCGCAGCGCCTGACCTTTGTTTGCGAGTTTTGTGAACGGTGTTCTGGTGGATTCTATTCTGAGCCGTGTCCACTTGCAGACGAATCGTAACCCAGTGTTTCGAAGTACTGCGCCGGGCAGGATTCCGGCTTCGACTAGTATCTGGAAGCCGTTGCATATTCCAAGGACTGGCTTGCCATTGTCTGTTGCCTCTCTAATGGTTTCGAGGCTTGGGCTTGTCGCGGCTATTGCGCCGGCGCGGAGGTAGTCGCCGTATGAGAAGCCTCCGGGCAGAACGTACGCGTCATATTGATCTTGTTTCAGGTCTTTGTGCCACACGAGGTCCGTTGAGACCCTGACGGTTTTCTGGAGAATTTCTAGCGCGTCTAGGTCGCAGTTGCTTCCAGGGAACTGAACGACAGCGACCTTTACCATTACTCAGCGTTCCTAAAGTAGTGAATTTCGACGCCTATTAAGCCCTTTTTTGACAGGCTCGTGTCAAGGGAGGAGATTGCCGAGAATGACCGTTCCAGACGTGAAATATGATTGATGACCGTGTTTGTTATCCTACGACCCGTACATGGCACGTGTGCGCAGCAGGATTGTAGATCCGAAGATCATCACAGAGTTTCCGAACTAGTTGCTCAGCATCTTCCGGTGATCTGGCTTCAACATTCATACGCAAGAACTTACCGGCTCGAACATTTGTCACCTGTGAGTAGCCTCCCTTTAGGATCAAATTGTGGTGAATAGTCTCACCTTCAGGATCCCGCGCCAGAGGCTTGTTTTCCACTACCACTTCTACTGTGAAATCTTGCAGTGACATTGCGGAGAGAATGCTTCCTCAGCCTCCCTTAAGCTCTTTTTCCATAGCGCCTACGCCCCTAGAACAACTCCGAAGAGTTGACATTCTAGGCAGGGACCAGAGCAAGAATCTGAACTCCATGAAGACACTCCCGATGGAAGAATTCTTTGTAGACCCAAATATTGGTCGAGCCGAATCCTTGCCCGCTTCAGCGTTTGTAGACCCCGAATTTCTGGAACTGGAACTTGGGACTGTCTTTGCTCGAACCTGGCTGCTAACACCAAACGAAAACGATTCCCAAGAGGGACTGGCCACTTCCACAGACTCGATTGGGAAAACCAGTTCTCGGGTCCCCTTCAATCTTCTAGGAAAGCCGTTCTTCCTCCAGCGAGGCCAACATGGCAAGCTGAAGTGTTTTCCGAACGTTTGCACTCATGCTTGGCATCCTCTCGTTGAATCGCCGAGCGTTGGAGAGGCTATAATCTGTCCACAGCACGGGCGCCAATTTGACAATGAAGGGAGGTTCGTCTCCCAGGCAGGGTTTGAGAAGATGGATGGATTTCCACGGGAATCAGACCATCTGAGAAATGTTCACGTTGAGGAGTGGGGACAATGGGCCTTCGTCTCAACCGGCGAGCCACTGGCACCCTTCCGCGAGTTCATAGAGAAGGTTCAGCAATCCGTTCGAGGAATCAAACTGGCAGGCCTCAGGAGACATCGTTTTGATGGGGAAGTTCGGCAGGTTGAGGGAAACTGGAAACAGCACGCTTGGAACTACATGGACAACTTCCACATCAGGTTCGTTCACAAGGGACCGGGGGGACTAGCCGACGCCATCGATCTGGCCTCCTACCGGACTGAGCTGTACAAATTCAGCGCTCTACAATGGGCCTATGCATGGGACGAGGAGAACGGCTTCGACCCTCAGCTCCTAGCCGGCAGGTTCCGGGACCCGAAGAATCCTACCAGAAGAGTGTTTGCGTTGTGGTGGTTTATCTTTCCCAACATAACACTGAACTTCTATCCCTGGGGCTTATCGGTCAATGTGTATATGCCGATTCCCGGGAAGCCTGACAAGACTCTGTTCTTATGGTTCCAGTACGCGCTGGACGAAGAAAGATTCCAGGGTCGAAACAGCACCTGGCTAAGCGATCAAGTCGATGCTGAAGACCTTGAAGCGATCGGCCTCGTGAGCTCCGGTGCAAAGTCCGGATTTGCGCCTCGCGGACGATTTGCTCCAAATGAAGAAACAGGACCCCACTGGTTCCACAGACACGTGTACGAGACAGTTTTCGAACAGAGGACACCCTAGTAGAGTGATTGGAGCTTAGACGTTGCCCAGCGAATTCTTGCCACGCGCCCATTCGAAGAGACTAGGAGAACTCGACGCGTCAAATTGGAAAGACCTAGAAGCCGGAAGGAATACTTCACGCATTGACCCAGCCATACGAGGAATCATCTCATCACTCAACCATAGGGGATACCGGACTTTCTCGTCTTGCAGTGGAGGGCACAGATCAAATCTTCGTCGGAGATTCGACCGTCACGAGAGCGGCTACATCGCCTTCTCCCCGCCCTCAAGAATTCCCTTCGCCCTTTATCTAGCCCTTCGTGGAAGAAATCACGACTTCATGTTCGAAGCTGAAGCGGTCATCCACGATGGAAATGGAGATAGAAGAGAGACAGTGTACACGCAGCTCGACTGGCAGCTCGTGGATCAAAGAAAACACCGACTGGAGTACTACGAGAAGCTCTTCCTCGAGATGAAGCGAGTCATCGATCTCTTTCCTGGACAACCAGATGATCACAAGAAAGTCTTGGCCGGCCTGATGGGAAAGCCCAACCTGACGCCAGCCTTGAGAATTGTGAAGGGTCAAATGAAACGGTTTGGCAAGTAGCTAAACAAAATAGGGCAAACCTATCAAACGGAGAGACGCTCTCCCCTAATGTCCCTTGGTCGTTTGCCCGCCGGCTTCGCTCTTCTGAAAGGGTCTCTTGGTGAGGGGCCACCCAAGATCAACATGGCTTTCCGAAAGTTTGCCTTCGGCAACGACTAAAAGCGCGCTCAGTACAAGTCTTCTATGCCTTGCCCAACACCGGGGTTTTGAGAGTAGCTGAAGACCTTTTGCGGAGAAGAAAGGAAGTCTTCGCCAACATAAAGACTGGTCAGAACCTTAACAGGTTTATTCTGAACGCGAACCTTTGCACGATTCTCTTCGCGGCAATTTACGGAGCGACTATGGGAGCCTACCCTGGTGGGCTTCAGATCCTCTACAACATCATCAAGATACCACTTCTACTGCTCATCAGCCTCTACGTTGCACTGCCAACCTATTACGTACTTGATGCATTTTCAGGAGGCGACATCAGCCTCAGACAGACAGCAGCCGTGATCCTATCCAGCTTCAGCATCATGTCCATAGTGCTACTTGCCTTTGTCCCGGTAAACCTCTTCTTCATCCTGACGACGCCGGGTCAGGGTTTCCAGACCTACGCCTTCATAGTTCTCCTCAACGTAGGAATATTCGCCATCGCCGGAATCGCGGGCCTAGTCTACCAGTTCGCAGGAATGGAAAGCATCCACTCTAACAGTCGCTGGGTAGAAGGTTTCCTCCTTAGCCTCCTCGTACAAGTCTTTGTTGGCACACAGATGGCCTGGGTTCTCAGGCCCTACTTTGATACCGGGCCGTTTCTGAGACCGCTGGAAGGGAACTTCTACATCGCGATGTTCAAACTGCTCGCGCGGGTCCTAGGCGGATAATCAATAGACTTAGCTTCAAACATGGTTGTCGGACAGTGCGTCTCTGGCGGAGTATCCTCTGCGAGACGAAAGAAAAAAGGGAGATTGGTCTTGGAGCTAACTAGTACGCTTACTGTTTGAAGAGTGGTGTGGGGGCGAGAAGTGTCTCGCTGCGAGTGATTCCGTGTAGAGTGGAGAGCTTCTCGAAGGCGGACTTGACGATCTCGTCAGAGGTCCTTGCCTGCCAGAGTGCTACGATGTCGAACTGGCCTGGGACTGTCCATGCCTCGATGAGGCCTGGGAAGGTCTTGAGCTGGTTGACGACTGTCTCGACTGGACTGTTGATGTTGAAGAGGCCGATGCCGAGTGGCATCTGGTTCTGGAAGTGAGCGCCGTTGATGCCGTTGAAACCGAAGAGTGTCTGAGTAGTCTGGATGCCTTGTATTTGGCGGATCTGGCTGACGAGTTGTACGATTTGTTCTGGGGTGTTCTGCTTTAGTCGTAGTGCTAAGTCGAAGCGTCCGGTGACTGGTGCGATGAGGTCGATGTTCGGGTTGTTCTTTAGCTCCTCGACCACGTTCTTCGTCATGCCGTGATTGACGGTTGCGAAGACGTAGGCGGGATAGTTTGTGTTTTGCATAGATATCATCTTATTGCAGTTGTGTAATGGATATTACTTTGTATATAAACCTTTTAACTCGGAACCGCAGGTATTACAGTAGGAAGGCGCGATTGAGAATGCCAGCTCTCACTCAGAAGATGACAGTACCAGAAGCCGTACGCCAGATCCTCACGAAGAACTACCCCATCTACCAATGCCTCAAGATGAAACTCACAAACTTCCACTCAGTCGCCGAACTAATCCAGCCACACGTCCAGCAACTAACAGGCCGAAAACCCACTATCAACACCCTAGTCGTAGCAATCAAGAGATTCTCAGACACGTTAGACGAACTGAAGTCCCTTGACCCAGTCAGGGCCCTCGAGAACACAAGAATCTCTCTTTCAAACGGAATAGCAGATGTAACTGTAAGGGCTCCCCGTGCAGAGTTTCCCAAGATACTTAACGAACTCTCAGAAATGTCCGCAGGGCTGACGGAATTCCCCCACATCTTCCCACTCGCAAACTCGATCAAGATCATACTACCATCAGAGGATTACGAGCTGCTCCGGAAGAAACTCCGCCATCTCAACATTGTCACTGTTCAACCGAACGTTGCAAAGCTCTCATTGTACTTGCCCACAAACGCCTGGGACACCCCCGGAATAGCGTCTTACATCACAGAACTGCTGTATCGGAACGGCGTCAACATAATCGACGCTTTCCTTGGTCACGGAGACATCATCATAGTTGTAAACGAGCCGGATGGGCACACAGCATATGACGCATTGCGACGAGTAGCCCAGACGCAATAGACCCCAGAAATCTGGCCGGACAGAGACAAGGTGGTCACGTCCTAACGTGGACTGTACGAAAGTTTACCACATACAACTTCCAGAACCATTTGGTCCATGAGCGAGTCAACAAACTCACCTTTGCTTCTGGACAAGATGGCAGAACGGTTCCGCTACTTTGCAGGCAAGATCTATGCGGATCGATCACCGCTCTACACGAATCTCGCTCTAAGAGTTGCAGAGGACACCGAACTCCTCAGAATAGCAGCCAGTGCTCAAGAGAAAGCCGCCCTCCCCAACCTATTCCTTGCCGCCGTACATCTCTTGCTGCTCAATGGCGAACACCACCAGCTCGCAGCCTTCTACCCCAGCCTCAACAACTCATCCCGGCAATATGATTACGTGTACCCGTACTTCCGCAGCTTCGTCCTCGAGCACCCCGAAGAGATCCGCGAGATCATGATGACTCATTCTGTCCAGACGAACGAGGTCGGACGCTGCGCTGTGCTCGTTCCAGCCTTTGAACTCGTAGCGGCCCAAACTAAACGTCAACCGCTGACCATGATTGAGATTGGTTCCAGCGCTGGATTGACCTTGCTCTGGGATCGATACCACTACCGGTACAGAGAAGGCTTAGAGTGTGGAGACCCGAACTCACCGTTAAAGATCGAGTGCTCACTGCGCGGAGAAACGCGTCCTCCGATTCCTAGAGAATTGCCGAAGGTCGCCTCTCGCACAGGCATCGACCTTTCACCCATCGACGCCAACAACGCCGAAAACGTTCAATGGCTACGCGCTCTCGTTTGGCCTGACAACCAGAAACGAGCTAAACAACTGGAAGTTGCAATCCGCCTTGTCAAACAAGCTCCCCAAAGAATCATCACCGGAAACGCCCTGGACCTCATACCAAACCTCATCGACAAAGTCTCTGACATAGCACCATTATGCGTCTACCATTCATTCACTCTTACCCTTGTCAGCGGGGAACCACGGGAGAAACTGCACGCACTCCTAACAAAAGCATCCAAGAAGAGAGATCTGTTCCTCGTCTGGATAGAGTGGGTCAAGGACTCAGAAACCCCCTTCCTAGGTCTTGTGAAATTTGGCAAAAGTACCAAGACCGAGAAAATCTTGGCCCGGTGCCACTCACACGGAGATTGGTTAGAGTGGCTGGCTGACCAATCACTGTAACGCTAGGCGTGGCTCATTAGTCGGGGAATAAGATTGAGAAGTAGGGACCGGCCTCGGCCTTCCTTGTCTAGTGTTGGATTGTAAGCTGTTAGGTCGACGACTCTGAGCTTGCCAGTCGACTGTAACGCTTGGAAGATTTCGAGAACGTCATGGTCGGTCAATCCTCCCGGCTCTGGAAAATCGACACCCGGCATGATAGAGGGATCGAAAACGTCCACGTCCAAGTGGGCGACGACACCCGGCATGATAGAGGGATCGAAAACGTCCACGTCCAAGTGGGCGACGATCCAATCTGATGAATCGCTCAAAAACCTAGCCATTTGCACTGCGATTTCTCCCAAGCCTCGTTTCTTTATCTCTTTGGCTGGGAAGAGCTTCACAGAGCTTTGGAGCGTTTCGTCCTCGCCGAGGTCGAGGGACCGCGAGCCAACATGGACGACCCGCTTCTCCTCCAACAGGGGTCTCTGAGATTCGATATCCTCGGGTAGTCTTGGGCCTCGGCCGCAGGCGATGGCTAGAGGCATGCCGCCGATAAAGCCCGACGGGCTAGTTTCAGGGACGTTGAAGTCACCGTGAGCATCAAGCCAAACCATCCCTAGCTTTCCCTTGTAGACTGTCTTGAGGCCTGCAAGACTTCCGGGGACGAAGGCACAGTCCCCGCCAAGGCAGAAGGTAATCCTGGAAGGGTCGACTAGGCCTGTCAACTTGTCTTTGACTCTGCGAGTTCCTTCCGAGAACTCTTCAAAGTTTCTGAGGTTCTTAGGTCCATGGTCCCTCACGATGGAAGGGCAATCAACGTCTCCAAGATCGACGAGGTCGTTGTCCACCGACTTTATTCTTTGGACGACGCCTGCTTTCCTGAGATTGGAGACAGCGTCACCCATCGCACGATATTTTGCCAGGGTGTAGAACGGGATTCCGACGAATGTTACACCCATGATGATCTACCTACAACAGTTCTCTTTCCCGTGTTTTCAAGAAGGTTTCATTCTTCGGAATCATTCCGGACTGGATCTACATTTATTTCGATAGACACGTCGACCCACAAGAGCTTAGGCTCTTCAGAAGTTGTGAACTTTCAAACGGAGGGAGTCTCCTAGGGGATCGGAAATTCGTCTTTTCGGCTGGTGAAGTATCCCTTTCTCCAGGCGAGAGCGATTACTCCTAACGTGCCCACTGCACCAACGACACTTGTTGCTGTAATGACATTCCGTCCGTTGGCTTGGAGCCACGTTGGTTTGACCTCGAAGCTTGCAAGAGCTGATCGGTCTGAGGATCCTGCTTGGTGGGCCTTGACGATTACCGCGTAGGTCCCTATGGAACCGGAAGCCGGAACCACGTATGACGCTTTGTAGACGCCCGTCGTGACGAGGACGGCGTTCAGTGTGATGTTGGACCCGTTGGGCCTCACTAGAATCAGTTGCAGGCTGGTGACTGTTGTGAGTTGTCCATTGAGGTTTGTGGTGGCAAAGATGACGGCAGTGTCTCCTGGGAAGTATATGGTTCCCGAGCTGACAGACACAGTCAAGGTGCTGGGCTCTGGGAGAACGAGGAAGCTATCTTGCACGTCCAGGCTCGAAGGAAACAGTTCCTTCGCATGGACCTGGTGAACGATCCCTGCTTGAGCATCTGGAATGTTGAAGGTGAAGTTGAACGAGCTTCCCTCGAGGAAGAAGAAACCTAGGAGCTGGTCGTCAAAAGTAATCTGGAGCTCGACAGGGACGAACACTCCTCTTTGAGATGGATTGAGAAATCCTGACCCATGAACCGTGACTTGGGTTCCCACCGGTCCGCTCGTCGGACTGAGAGTTAGAACCGGAGGTGGTAGAACCGTTAGTTGAAGCTGGAAGGTGTGGACCAATTCTCCACTTGTTCCCTTCATTGTTATCGTGTAATTTCCAGGAGGAGTCGACGCTACAGTCGAGATGGTTAGCTGTGAGGAGGATCTCCCTGTAGGCGCAAAAGTGATCTGGGTCGGGTTGAAGGAAAGGGTCGGCCCATTGTTCACAATGGGAGAGACTTGTCCGGTCAAAGTCACGGTCCCATTGAAGGAACTGATGCTGGGGCTGAAGAGTTGTACTCCCACGGACGTTGAGCCTCCTGCGAAGACAATATTCCCGCCGGGGGGTATGGAGATGAACAATTGGAAGTCAGGCTGGATGACGACTTGAACGGTTAATGTGACGAAGTGGGATAGGGATCCGCTGGTCCCGCTGACCGTTACAAAATAGGTTCCGGGTGGACTGTTCCCTGCGCCCAAGATCAAGTTGGCATTTCCTGAAGAGTTCGCTGCCAAGTTGACCTGAGACTGATCGAAGGTCTCCGTGAGGAAACCCGTCGGCGTTGCTATAAGCGTAACAGTTCCGGAGAAGCCGTTAAGACTCGTCAGGGTGATCGTTGAAGCAGCGACGGCGAATGGATCATTGATCCCATTCGACTTGATGATAAGGAAAATCGGGTTAGCTGTGATCTGAAAGTCCCCGCTGGCTCCCGGGAGAATGATTGTTGCGTTGACCGAGTGCATGAGCAATCCACTGGTCGCCGTTATGGTCACAAGATAGGTGCCTGGTGGTGTTTGGAATGTCACGAGCGGGTCCAAACCGGTTGCGTTTTCCCCGTTTGGACCAAGCTTTAGCGCTAGTGATGAGTTCTCGAAGGGGGATGCGGAGGTCAGTCCGACAGCAAGGCCCGGAGGGCTTACACTAGCTTGCAGTCTGACTGCTCCGGTGAAGTTGTTGATGCTGTCGAGTGTGATTATGGGTGGGTGGAAAAAAGTGCTGTTGATCGGATTCGGTAGGATGAGTGTGTTCGGATTGGCTGAAATGGAGAAGTCAGGTAGACCGCCCCCTACCGTTATCGGTATCTGCAACGGTATGAAGAGGCCATCGCCGCTCGCGAGAGACCTAACAAGGTAGACACCATTGGCCGTAAAGCTGTTCGTCTGGACGTATACAAACGTGGAGAAGCTTCCTACTCCGAGGTTGCCTGTACCGTTGAACGCGGTGATAGTTGGAAAGTTTGGTCCTGTTGGCACCGTTGTAGTCACATCGACGAAGCCGGAGAATCCATTCACAGCATTTGTAATGAGTTGAACGGAGCCAGAATCCCCCGCGAGGAGACTCAAAGAGCTGGGGCTAGCCTCAAAAGTAAAGCCCGGAGCCACGGTTGCATTTGATTGCACGGTGACAGTGCCATGCACCCAAGGATGAATCGCGTCATAGTAGAAGTAGGTTCCAACGATATTGAACGCGAAGGTGAAGTTTGCACCAGAAGAAATAGGGCCTGAATCGAATGATGGTAGTGATGCCGCGTCGAGGAAGGGACACGCAACACTCGGAGGGCTGGTGGAAGGAGAGCACGATGTGACGGTATGGATGACCGTGCCTGTATTGTCCCATTCTACCTTGCTGCCTACGATGACTGTCGATGACGCTGGATTGAACCGACAGGCTGAGACATTGAAAGAACAAACGGCGTCATCGATTATTGAAGTAGGATAGTGCCAGAGACTTGTTCCAGTCACCATGAACGATATAGAGAATCCGGGCGAACTTTGGAGTATCTGTAACTCGATTCCAGTAGACTTGTCGTAGAAGAGAACTTGGGAGGGACCGCTGAAGGGAGTGCCGGTAATGTTGACAACGTTGATCTGACGAGTGGCGCCGGCATAGGTTGCGGTTATCGTGTTGTTGAACGTCGGGGCCGATGGAGAGTTGACCAGGTGATCACCAGGCCCCAGATTAGCTGCGACGAGTGGTGGAAACTGTGTCAGGTTACCTATTCCAGAGTTGAGGTCTCCGCGGAATATTTGCGTCTGAATGTTTCCCCCGGAGACAAATGTCCCCTTCAGCGTCACATTACTACCGGAGACTGCGGTCACTACAAGAATGATCCCGGTGATGTTGATGGCTGGGCCAACGAACTTGAAATTGCCATAATTCCACCAGTCGCCCACCTTCACACCTGGAACGTAAGTGGTCGACGCGGAAACGGCGCCCGCATAACTAGGCACTGCGAGGGCGATCAAGGACGTTACGAGCAAGATATGGAATAGAACGGAAGGT
>Ga0209378_1003676_pt1 | contig 10291 bp, 18 predicted proteins | sample GraSoiAngelo_156_FD_186170 | JGI IMG/M metagenome (GOLD analysis project Ga0209378, IMG submission 186170) | Grasslands soil microbial communities from the Angelo Coastal Reserve, California, USA - 14_1009_13_40cm (SPAdes) (version 2) | ecosystem: Environmental > Terrestrial > Soil > Grasslands ... | reverse complement strand
ACTCCATGAGCGAGTTGGTCCTTTACGCGGTTCGGAACCACATCATCCAGGTTCAGGTTGGCCCACAATGACGAGCATTTCGCTCCTGTGGGGAATCGGGTCTATATTGTCTGACGAAGAGATCAAGGAAATCGTTGCTCGGCGCGTTAAGCAGTGATGTTGCCTTAGCTCTGCCTCTTGATGTTTGCCCATCTCGCCCTTTGTGCGGCTCTGATCCGTGCTAGACCTGCTGCTGAAATGCGGCGCTTCCCGCCCGTTCAGCCGCAGCCCGCGCCTCTTGTGCGACTCGCCAGGACCTTCTGATCACTTCTGCGAGGGATTGAGAATCTCGAATTTCATCCCAGAAAGGCAGCTGCCATCCAGTCTCGGCAACTGCGCGTAGAGAATTTCCCGCAGGCGTATACTTGGCACCGTGCATTCCAGTAATCCAACCACGGAAGAGGCGGAAAATACTCCGTGCCGTTCACTGCGCTATTGAAGCAGGGCCAACGTTCTACATGTCTTGCTTATGATCTCCTGCTGGTCAGAACCCAGATCCACGAATTCAAATCCATAGCGGTAGCCCGAGTGGCTACGCAGGACTCCTCCAACCCTGAGCGGGCTGCTCGTAACGGGCACTGAGAATTCTAGATGCACGGGTGTGCCTACATCCCACACCGTAACGAATACCCCTGCGATTCCGGCCTCGCTGATGTTGAGAGAGCGGCCTCTTAACGTCCCGCGTTCTAAGCACAGCAGCGTCACTTGGAGTTGCGTGTCGATCTCATATCGCTGATATCGCCGCCGGTTTATCAGAGCCTCGTGCTCTTCGGTGCAGGTCATCGGACTGAGAGTATTTTTCTCCCTGGCTGGGGACATGCTCGAACTTTCGCTGAATTGTTCTGAAAACAGGACAAGGTTTCTGAGAGGCGTTAGGCAGACCGTTGCTGCCTGAACCTTTCTTATGCCACGCAAAAAATGTGTTTCGTCAACTCAGGCTGGGTTTGGGGGTAGTGGGCGACTTTGAACTGCTGCGCACCTTGAGCGTATAGTTGTGGCCCTATTCCCATCCGGATGGAGGCAATGCCATGACTGAGCCGATCCAGTGGGACATGCACCCCTCTCTTACCTGCCGTAAGTGCGGTGGCAATAGACTCATCGTCCCAGACCATGCGACAGATGACAGTCCCGTCACCTGCGCGGGCTGCGGTGCCGAGATAGGACGGTGGGGTGACGTGCGAGTGGGCATCCTTGAAACCGCCAAAGCGGAAGGCGCAAAACATGTCCGTGCAAGCCATACCATGACCCACAAAGCGAGTTGAGCGGCATCTTTCTGGGGCACATCGAGGCGGAGTTTTACGGCCATCCCAAACAGGCAAAAAAATCAAAGTCGCCCACTGCTCCCAACGGCTTCCCCCTTGCACCTTGCCCTTGGGGTAACCTTTACCGTATTCCGAGGCGAACCATGCAACGGGCGCTCAGCATCTCCGCCCTCGCAAAAAGCGCGGGTGTGGCATCAAAGACGCTGCGGTATTGGGAACGGGTCGGGCTGCTGCCGAAGGCAACTCGAACTTATACTGGGTATCGCATCTTTGCTCCTGAGACCCTCCAATACATTGACTTCATCCTGAAGTCGAAGAGGGTTGGCTTGACCTTGTCGGAAATGAAACGAATCATCGAACTCGCCCACGTTGGCAAGAACCCCTGCCCAGAAGTGGTGCGATGGATTGATGACAAGGACAAGGCACTGGAGCAACAGATTCAATCACTCCGTAGCCTGCAACGAAGGTTGCGGCGGTTCCGTCGCATTTGCTCAACATCCTCTGCAACCACCTGTGCGCGGGAGGAGGAACTGTGTTGCCTGATCGAGGATTTGCCGAACCCACAATTAGCGAAAGGAGATGGTCATGAGAAAGCTCTACTCGCTTGTGGTAGTTCTTCTGGTCGCACTCGGAGCTAAGGCAGCAACAGTCATAGCAGCTACGTGCTGTGGTTGCCCGCCTTGTCCACTCTGCAAATGATTCGGCTGGGGGTTGCCGCCAAACGGCAGCCCCTCTTGGTAGCCGGGGTGATCATCTAACGAGCCGCGCTAGAAATGGCCCCAGCATAGCCATCAGCAGCGTGTGGATATTACAGAACTAAAGCATCGCAAGTTGGCGGATGCCAGTTCCATGCTCAAGAGTTTGAGCAGAATTGCGCTGCAAGGGGATCGCATCGCATAGCCGTCGTCGCTGAGGCTAAGGAAGAACCTGTCTAACAAAACCCCAGTCATCGACAAGCTGCGCACCAATAACCGCGCAACAACCCCAAACACCCGACCTGGTGGGCGAAATATCAGTATCTTGCCGCCAATGGCGCGACCAAGAGCGGGGCACAAACCAGCGCCGTGACAGTTGACAAGAATGTGGACGCATCCAATGAATGTGGTCCGCAGAGTGAGACTTACATCACTCTGAATCCCTCGCAGCCCAGCACCCTGTCCGCAGGTTCCAACGAAATCTTCCGGCTTCCCATGCGGGGCTATTTCTCCAGCAACGGCGGCGGCAGTTGGGGTGGAGTGGACCTGCCCTTGCCGCCGCCGCTGCAAGGCACCAATGACACTCGCTTTGGCTCTGACCCGTCACTCGCCTTCGATACCAGCGGGAATCTCTATTACAGCTACATCGTGGTCTTCTTCGGTAATGGTTTTGGCGTGGACGGAACGGAAATGGCGGTGGCCCGCTCCACCAACGGTGGCCGGACGTATCCCTCCACCGCATTCTTTAGCTTCCAGACTGGCGGCAGCTATTTCAACGACAAGCCCATGGTTACGACCGATACCAACCTGGGCAGCAACTTCCCGACAATGTCTATGTCGCCTGGGATGCGGCCAGCGGCGGGAAGAGCGGCATTGGGGGCATTCGGGTCGGCGCCTCCTCCGATCACGGCCAAAGCTTCACCTTGACCCGGGCCGACAATCCTTCCGGGCCCAGCCAATCAATTGGCGCCGTTCCCTTTGTGGGGCCCGGCGGGACGTTGTACATCGCCTGGAACGACTACCATAACAACGTGATTGGGTTTAATCGCTCCTTCGATGGCGGCAATACGTGGGACACCGCAGGCATTGTCGCCTCCAAGACTTTGCCCTTCGCCATCGGAATTCCGGCCGAGTCCTTCCGCGGCGCGCTGGTCTATCCCGCCTGCGATGCGGACCGCTCCAACAGCGCACACCGCGGGCGACTATATTGTTCTTGGATGGATCGGACACCGGCCGGCACGACGGACATTTTCGTCTCCCATTCCAACGATGGCGGCAGCACCTGGTCCAGGCCAGCACAGGTTGCCGACCACTTAGGCTTTCCCGTGGACCGTTTCAACCATTGGCTCTCGGTTGACCCGGTGAATGGGGACGTGAATCTTTCCTTTTACGACACCCGCAACGACACCACGGGTCACCGGTACATGACCGACATTTACTTCACACAGTCGACGAACGGTGGGCTGACCTGGCGTTCTCCCAATACGCGAGTCACCACCGTCAGCTCAAACGAGCACGACTGCAACGGCTTGTTTCCGTGCCCGGGAATCGATTACTTCAACCAGCAGGGCGATTACGAGGGTTTGGTGTCCTTTGGTGGCGTCTCGTATCCGGTGTGGACGGACAGCCGCCTTCAGCTCGAACCATCAACTGGCTGTAAAACCGACCTCGTGATGGAAGAGGTGTTCGCGGCCAAGGTCAAGTAAGGCAGTAGATACTCCGGGGTGATCGCATCGGCAGCTCGGTCGGTAGCGACGTTCAAATCGTTTCCTCTGGTTCGCTTGCGAGACGACTTTGTGTACTTCCAGTACCGCTACTGAATTGAGGAACAAGAAATCACGCTTTCTCTGTGCTTAGTTATTAAAACCCCTACCGACCGGACTAATCTCGGGGGTTGGAAATTGGGGTAGTGTAGTGCCCAGCGGTAATCAATCCAGCGGCGCGACGTTCCCCCGCAGAGTTCTCTTGCTGGCGGCTCTTCCTGCCTTTCAGTGCGTTACTCTGGCAGGCGCGCAAAGCGGGAGGCTGTATGTTCTCCCAAACCGTGCCTACAAATCGAGACCAGAAAGAAAAAATGTATGAAAGAGGTGAGAGTACCTCCGAAAGCAAACTACAAAAAATCTGCCCATCTGCGGATGAAGATTGGGATGCCTCTTCCGGGGTTAGCGCGCCCCAAGCACGGCGCAGCCGCCACATTCTTTGATCGCTCAATTCAACTTCGAGCAGCACGACTGCTCGAAATATGCCGCCGGATCATGAAAGGTCGGCCTAGCAACGCCGAAATGGCGTTTATGGTGCTAGACTGTAGGAGTCTCTTACACATCCCTCCGTCGTTCCCACCCTCAGGCGTCGGTCTTTTGTGCAATCTGATGATTCTGCATCGGAGTGCACTCTATGCTGCTCACTAGCACGGGGGTTATCCCCGGATCGCAACATCAAGAAGAGTCGGCCTTGTTGCTACGCAAGATCGAAGAACTGAACAAGAATACTGCCCGTTTGATCGCTGAAGCTGTGAAATTAGTCCAAGAATCGAAACAGCTATCGGCACGGGTCAAGTCTCTCGAAACCCCAACACGAAGCTAAAGTGGCCCCTAGCAACGCGGCAATAGACCAACTCCAGAAAAGGAAGGAAGAGTTCTAGGCTGAACATCCATCTTTGCGTGAGGTTCTGCTGGTGAAACGCACCGTAAAAGAACACCTCGATTGGCTTAAGGGAAGGCTTGAAACCTTGAACAATCAATTCATGGAAAGTGCGGGCCGAGAAAAGGCTAACCGTTTCCAAACTGAGATTAGGGCGATTGAACTGGCCATTGCTCATTAATGAAGCAGCACTGAAAATCGAAAGGCGCATCACCCCGTCCGCCAATCGATTCGCGCGCTTCAGATTCCCTTGATGCTCTTTGCCCGATCAAGCCGCACGCTTCTTGCGGCGTGGGCTGCGTCTTTTTACCTTCGTCACGACTCTCTGCACTGCGGGGCCGCGTCTTTCAACCACGGTTTCTGCTGTCCGCTCAATAACCCTTTCTTCCGCAGCAGAGTCAGTTGCGAATAGTTCCGCCATGTAGTTGTCCGTGCATTTAACGGAGCAGAAGTGAACAGCCAAGGGATGCATGGCAGTCGCTTCGTCCCAGGCTGATTGAATCGTGACTTCCCGTCTGGCAACGGTGACCCCTACCGCTTCCGCCGCCACACCGACAATCCATGCCTCCGAAGGTTTCTTTACCCTGCCGCACGAGTCACACACAAATTGGATCATGGAAGCACCTCAATACGGCTCCTGTGCAGAGCGATCAAAATATTCTCAACGTGCCTAGAGCCGGGGCCTCCGCTCAGGCAGCTCTCTCAGATCTCCTGTTCTTGGCGCGCCTGCCCGCACCGATGGATATGATCTTGCCGCTCTGTTCTTGCTCAACGCTTGTGCGTGCGAGAAATTCATCGGCGAGCTTCAGGTACTTAGCTTGTTCCCCAAAGGGAGGTGGAAAGGAAAGGTCATCGGCTTCCCCTGCTGGGGCTTCAGAGACGAGTTTCAGCCGATTGCGTTTCATGATCGAGCGGACAACAACCTAGGTGGGTGCGGGGACTTAGGGAATGCAGAACACAAGGCAATGGGCAGGAGAATCCGCGCCGATGTTTGTTCTTCTAGTGTCTCGCCATGCGTTCCACACTCTCAGCTCTACTGTAAGCATTGCTTGCGTATCGTTCGATACCGAACATTGACTAGAAGTTCGGGAAATAAACTGTAGGGTGCTGAAAAGCTGTTACCCTGAAAGCAAACAGCCCTCCTTCCGTCAGAAGTTCTCTCAGGGCATTCGAGTGGCGGTCACAATGACAACTTATCCAGGAACAGCGTATCCCATGACACAACAAGGCTCATCATCTTCCAATCTTCCTTATCCGGCATGGCAGCGCGAGTATAAAGCCGCTCTCCTTGAACTTGACGCTAAGAAGCTGCTGGAGCACGTACACGCGGCAGAAGAGGCGATTTTCAACCGTCTGCAAGAGTTGGCACAAAGCTCCGACAGCGCAGACCATAAAGGTGAACGGCAGGCCATTGAAGATGCTCTCGCAAGCCTTCGCGCTCTCAAGAGGGACAATCTTGGGTTTCCTGATTGGGAAAAGAAGTAAAGAGTCACGCGGCAATGTCGTAGAGCAAAGCGCGGGCTTTGCCGACCAGAACAGACACGTGCTCGGACTTTGAGACTAGCGCGGATACACCTGCGGAACGAGCTTCCTTCTCAGACAGCACATCGCTGTACTCGCTGAAAACAATTAGCGGCACCGTGAGCATCAGACCCTTCAGAACACGCGCAGCCTCTATGCCATTCATCACTGGCATTGAGAGGTCCATCACAATCAAGTCAGGATGCAACTGCTGAGCTTTTTCAATCGCCTCTCGCCCGTTCTCTGCTTCTCCTAACACCTCGAAATCGGCTTCGTGTTTGAATAGCTCACAGAGCGCGCCTGACGGATATACGCATTGTCATCTACGACCAAGACGGCCTTCGCCATCGGCAGACCCCTTGGGGATTGAGGCCAGCACGGTCCTAGCGCGCGACTTCTTGGATGCGATCGTTCCTTTCCCGTTGTGCGGCAGCTTCCGTTTATTTTGGAGCTATCCCCCGGGCAGGCCAGAGAGTAATCAGGCATTTATCCGATTCCAATGTTACTGTCCGACTCTTCTTTTTATCTCAAATGTGGATCGGTAGAGAGCCAGTGGCAATATTCCGAAATCAGAACAACCGGATAGTCAAGGTTCGCGGGCGGCCCATAAGGGCTATTGTTCAGAACAGAGCAAAAGCTCATGCGAAGAGATCCCAGCCGACCCGAGCAATTCAACACCAGATTCCGAATCGGGCCGGAAGGAAAAATACAGCGCCCCGCAATTCGCCAGGCTGACCCCGGAGGAAGCGAAAGCCGTGCTGACAGCGAGAGGCTTGCCAGACAGTCCTGTCGTGAGGCAACTCTTGGAATGGATTGCGGAGCTGGAGAAGCGGCCTACAAAGAGTGATCGCGTCTAAGAAAGCCGCTTTGTTGGGTCGTAGTGGCTTGGCTGAAGTCCTTCGTGGGTCGGTTTCTTTTTGCGAGTCTGCGCAGGACGGCGAGATGCCTTCTTTTCCAATTGGTCTGCCTGCCGCTGCGCTTTATCGACTTTTGTTCGTTTTTCTGACACGCGGATAGTTTCCCACAGGTCTTGTTCGCTTGGCAAAGCTGCCGGATTTAATCGGCTCACGTCTGGGGCCTCGGCTCACGCGATTCGTTTTCGCGGAGTGGTTTGCGATTTCCTCTATCTGGGCTGGCTTGCGCTCAATTCGTTAGGAGCTGAGGCAATCTTGACTTCCCCTGGTCTATTAGTAATATAATTAATACACTGAACGTTAACGGCTAGGCCCCACACCCCTCGTGCTTTGGCGCAACACGGGTGGCCTCCCCTGCGGTGCGGGGCGATTTTTTGATCCTGAGTGCAATGCGCTGCGACTTGTTCGGGTTGTTTTGCAAATTGCCCAGAATGTGAGCGTTCTTGAACAGACAGGTCCGATGAGTGAATTCATATGTCCATCACCAGGCACATGCCAGACAATTCACCAGGCCCAACTGGGAGCGCCTGTCCAGGATACCCGCGAGGTGTGTGGCCGCCGTTGCTTTCTGCCTTTTGCGCTGATACGTCGCCCACCAACCAGCGACATCCCGATTGCAGCGTGCCGGGTTGCATTTGCCCATGTCATAGCCGCCGATCACAGGCGACGTGGAAGTTGGAGGCCCGTGGAGTGGTGCCCAGCAATAACGGGGATGACTTCAGTCCGCAGGCAGAAAGCGTGGGTCTAATGGGGAAGCTGGAGCGGCTGGGCGGTAACCGTCATAGCACCAGAGTCTCCTCCCGCTGATGGCTTCAGCCAAAACACTCACGACCCTGGTTAGCATTTCGATGGTGCCTTCGCGGGCGCTTCGATCAGACCAGGGCCATTCCACCTTTTCAGTAGAATTTGCAGCAGACGAGGGCGACGCGCGAGAAATTTGGTACGAGTTCAGAGCGAGCACGGGAGCACACCCGCTGCCGAATCAGGGAGAAATGGCCTTGATTATTGAAACGGAAACACTCGAAGGCGCGTTTCGCGACGGCCAGTAACAGGTTCTTATCTGACCTCAAGGCAGAGCAAGGCCGCTACGAGAAGGCTATCGAACGAGCGAAGCAACTTCTGGTGTGGGGGATCGGCTCGATAGTGTCTGATGAACAGATCGAGCAATACCTAGCCCATCGCGCTTAAGCAGAGCCAGAGGGAATTTCCAAAAAACAGGCCAAGTTGACGCCGCTATTTCTGCGCCGCTCTCCACTTTGCCCATCTCGCCCGTGTTGCGGCTCTGATCCGCGCCAGACCCGCTGCTGAGATGCGGCGCTTGGGAGCGATTGAAACAACCTTCCGCTGCCCTTTCACTTTGGCCCAACGTGCTCTCTGTGCGGCGGCAATCCTGGCACGAGCAGCGGCACTCATCGTCCAGCGTCCTCGTGTTGCCCCTGTGCTGTTTAATCCGCTCAGCGCCCTAATCGCGGTATCCAGTGCGTTCACCTGCTGGGCTGCCTTGTCCCGCTCAGCCTTCAACTGCGCGAGTATGTCCATGTGTTCCTCTCCGGGCGAGGATTGTAGCAGATACAAGCAGAAGCTATGCGGATCTCTGCATCAACGTGACCAGGCACTCGTAAAGCGTCGTCAAGCTCCTTGTGTTCCTCCGCAGCGAGAGTATGCCCTTTCTGTACTCGGTGTTGATGAATTGCCTGACATGCGGCCTCGACACGTTCAGGAAGTTTATCGAGATCGAATTCGAGAAGAGCGGCGTTGTACAAATCCTGCCACGTGGGATTGGACATAGTGGCCTCTCTGCCGGGATGCAGGGAAGCGCGGGGAAATTCCGGGGATACTGCGCCGTCGGCAGTAGCCACTCTAGCACAAGGAGCAATTCCATGTTGTCCGTTTTCTGGACAGAAAAGAAAAAGGGCGCAGCCGAATGGCCACGCCTCTCTTGATTCCAGGAATTCGCACTATGCTGGCAGCAGCGGCCCTAATTGTTGCAATTTAATCCGGCTCTCTGCGAATCTTTTTTCGGGCACGCTTTCGCGCCAAAGCTTGCTTCACCCGGCGCTTCTCGCCCGGCTTCAGGTAATAGGAGTGACGCCTCACTTCCTTAATGATGTCTTCCGTCTGAACCTTGCGCTTGAAGCGACGGAGGGCGTTCTCCAACGACTCGCCTTCTTGCAGTCGAATTTCTGCCAAACTCAACACCCCCAAACCAGCCCTAATCGGACACATTAGAGCTTACCCCATTTGTGCCAGGCTCCGTCGAACTAATTGCCAAATAACACGCTGGTCACAAGGGCTCAGAAAATTCAAATTCCCGTTATTCATCGAATCGTTTCCGATGGTTACCACGGAGCCTAGTCCAGCCAGGTTTTTAGCTAAACATCCTTCAGTTGGTTCTCATCCATCCCGAAATAGTGGCCCAGTTCATGGATGACCGTCAGGCGGATTTGTCCGCGGACTGCGGCCTCGCTGGAGCAGACGGCTTCGATATTCTTCTGATAAAGCACGATGTAATCGGGCCCCGTCGGTAGGTCAAATATGTCTTCTTGGTCGTGGGCACGCCATGGAAGAGACCCAGAAGCAGCCGCCTTTGCTGCCCCGACTGCGGTGATGGCTGGTTCGGCGGCATATCCTCTACCAGAACCGCGACGTTACGAATACCAGAACCGCGACGTTACGAATGTGACTGCGAAATTCTCATTATGACTCCAGTCCACAGAACACTCTCCCGCGAGAAGTGGCAGAGCATGGGATTGAATGAACAACTCGCCAATTTTGCAGGTGAGCGAACATTTGAGATCCCGCCGGAAAGCCTGGAAGACTATTTCATGGCTTTCGCGCTTCGAATCTCTTCTGACCCGCTTTGGTCCGCTGTTTGAAGTGGTCTTCTTCCACTTAGCTTGTTTCGATGATCATTTCGAGGTTTGTTTTGTCACAATGTTGTTGCCCCAGGATCATGGTGATCCAGAGACACTCCACTAACCAATCCGCATTACTTCTGTGGCTTGCGCACCCCTCATTTGGGGCCCGAGGGGTGCGGTCGTTGGCCCGTCAGGTGAGGAGCGTTGACTTGGTATTGTGGGCCACCTAACATGTTGGCTCAGCGTCCACGAGCACACGAAACATTGTGCGCTTGCGGGATGGGCTGCTAAAACATGGGCGACTTAGATTCAGGATCAATCCTCCAACGGCATTTTACTGATGAGAGTTGATGTAACTGCTT
>Ga0209378_1003673_pt1 | contig 10298 bp, 10 predicted proteins | sample GraSoiAngelo_156_FD_186170 | JGI IMG/M metagenome (GOLD analysis project Ga0209378, IMG submission 186170) | Grasslands soil microbial communities from the Angelo Coastal Reserve, California, USA - 14_1009_13_40cm (SPAdes) (version 2) | ecosystem: Environmental > Terrestrial > Soil > Grasslands ... | reverse complement strand
CGAGTTCCTCTGGGAGCTCGTCGAGGACGTGACGGGCGCGCGGCTCACGATCTCGTACGGGCGCGTGGGCGGCGTCAAGGCGGACCTGCCCAACGGCTTCGCCGAGCGGACGGCCAAGGCGTTCAAGGAGACCCGCGAGGTCCTCGACGAGGTCCACCGCCTCCTGACGGGCAACCGCATCTTCATGGACCGCATGGTCGGCGTCGGCGCGCTCAGCCGCGAGGAGACGATCGCGTACGCGATCACGGGTCCGCTGCTCCGCGCGGTCGGCGTCCCTTACGACGTGCGGCGGGCGCGGCCCTACGACGTGTACGACCGGCTCGTGTTCGAGATCCCGACACAGAAGGACGGCGACAACTACGCCCGGTACCTCGTCCGGATGGCCGAGATGGAGCAGTCCATGCGGATCGTGGAGCAGGCGCTCGCACTGATCCCGGGCGGCCCGATCAACGTGGACTCCGCCGGGCGCCCGATCGATCCCGCGGCGTACGTGGACCGGGGCAAGCAGGGCAAGACGGAGGGGCTGCTCCTCGTGCCGATCACGCTCTCGCCCAACCTCCAGGGCTCGGAGCGGCCGGCCCACGAGCGGGTCAATGCGCCCGACAAGCGGATCGTCCTGCCGCCGAAGGAGACGACGTACGGGTCGATCGAGGGGCTGATGAACCACTTCATGCTCATCATGGAGGGCTACGGCATCCGGCCGCCGCGGGGCGAGGCGTATTTCGCGGTCGAGGGGGCGAACGGCGAGCTCGGCTTCTACGTCGTGTCCGACGGCAGCGACCGGCCGTACCGGGTCCGCTGTCGGCCGCCCTGCCTGCCGCCGATGGCGGCGCTCCATCGGATGATCGAGGGCCAGATGGTCGCGGACCTGGTCCCGACGTTCGGCTCGGTGAACATGATCGGCGGCGAGCTGGACCGGTGAGCGGACGGAGCCACCGCGGACCTCGGGCAGGCCACCTACGGTGAAAGCCGGCCACGCGGACCCCGCGACAACGACACCCGTGTTCTCCGCCGAGCAGCTCGGGGAAGTCCGCCGGCTCCAGGGGCTCTATCCGGACCGGCGGGCGGCGCTCCTGCCCGTGCTCCACCTGGCGCAGGAGACGTTCGGCTACATCTCGCTCGAGGTCGAGCGGTACGTTGCCAGGCTCTTCGACCTGACGCCGGCCCACGTGCACGAGGTGGTGACGTTCTACACGATGTTCTTCCGCGCGCCGAAAGGCCGCCACGTCGTCGCCGTCTGCCACAACCTCTCCTGCCACCTGGCCGGCGCGCCCGCGATCGTCGCCCACCTCCAGGGCCGCCTTGGCATCCACGTCGGCGAGACCACGGCTGACGGCCGGGTGACGCTCCAGTCGGTCGAGTGTCTCTGCGCCTGCGAGCACGCGCCGATGATGCAGGTGGACGACCGCTACGAGTTCGGCCTGACGCCCGAGAAGGTCGACCGGATCCTCGAGGGTCTCCGGTGACGGCCGAGAAGATCCTCACGCGCAATTTCGAGCGTGCCGACTCGCACACGCTCACGGCGTACCTCGAGACCGGCGGCTACACCGCCTGGCAGAAGGCCCAGACGCTCCCGCCTGCGGCGATCACCGAGGAGGTCAAGCAGTCCAACCTCCGCGGGCTCGGCGGTGCGGGCTTCCCGACGGGGACGAAGTGGTCGTTCATCCCGAAGAACCACACGGGGCCCGTGTACCTCGTCATCAACGCCGACGAGGGCGAGCCCGGGACGTTCAAGGACCGCTACCTGCTCGAGCGCGACCCGCACGCGCTCATCGAGGGGATGCTCATCGCGGCGCGGGCGATCCGCTCGGCGACCGGCTTCGTGTACGTCCGTGGGGAATACGTCGAGCCGTATCGGCGCTTCTCGACCGCCGTGAGCGAGGCGTACGACGCCGGCTATCTCGGCAGGGGATTCGACGTCGTCGTGCATCGAGGCGCGGGTGCCTACATCTGTGGTGAAGAAACCGGACTGATCGCTTCGCTGGAAGGGAAGAAGGGCTGGCCCAAGCTGAAGCCTCCTTTTCCAGCGATCAAGGGCGCCTTCGGCGCACCGACGATCGTGAACAACGTGGAGACGATCTGCCACGTGCCGCACATCATCACCCGGGGCGCCGGGTGGTTCGCGTCGCTCGGCACGAAGACCCAGGGCGGCACGCGAATGTACTCGGTCTCCGGGCGCGTCAGACGGCCGGGCGTCTACGAGGCCTCGGTGGCGATCACCCTACGTCGGCTCATCGACGAGCTGGCGGACGGGGTCACGGGCAACGGGCGACTCAAGGCGGTCGTCCCCGGCGGCGCGTCGGCGGCGATCCTCCGTGCCGACGAGATCGACGTCACGATGGACGTGGACGGGCTCCGCAACGCCGGCACGATGGCGGGCTCGGCGGGCGTGATCGTGATGGACCAGACGGTGTCGATCCCCGAGGCGCTGATGGTCGTCGCGCGGTTCTACGCCCATGAGAGCTGCGGGCAGTGTACGCCCTGCCGCGAGTCGACCGGCTGGATCTATAAGATGGTCCGTCGGATCGTCGAGGGTCGGGGGCGGAAGGACGACCTCGACACGATCCTGGACGTGGCGCGACGGGGCGCCGGCACGACGATCTGCGCCTTTTACGACGGCGCCGTCGGGCCCTACATCTCCTACATCGAGAAGTTCCGAGGGGAGTTCGAAGCGCTGATTGACGGCGCGGGCGCGCGGGTCGTCGCCACGCCCGCGTCCCGCGCGGCCACCGCGCATGCCTAAGCTCACGATCAACGGCCACGCGGTCGAGGTCCCGCCCGGGACGAACCTCATCGAGGCGGCGCGGAGGGTCGGCGTCGAGATCCCGCACTACTGCTACCATCCCGGCCTCTCGATCGCCGGGCAATGCCGCCTCTGCATGGTGGACATCGAGAAGACACCCCGGCCCACGATCGCCTGCAACACGCTGGCGGCTGAGGGGATGGTCGTGGCGACCGAGACCGACCGCGTCAAGGAGACGCGGAAGTCGATCATGGAGTTTCACCTGATCAACCACCCGCTCGACTGCCCGGTGTGCGACCAGGCGGGCGAGTGCTGGCTACAGATCTACTACATGGAGCACGGCCTCTACGACCCGCGCATGCGGGACGAGAAGGTGCACAAGCCGAAGGCGGTGCCCCTCGGCCCGCACGTCATGCTGGACGCGGAGCGGTGCATCCTCTGCTCGCGCTGCGTGCGGTTTTGCGACGAGGTCACGCGCACGGGTGAGCTCGGCATCTTCGACCGCGGCGATCACTCGGAGATCGGGCTCTTCCCGGGGACGGAGCTCGCCAACAAGTACTCCGGCAACGTCGTGGACATCTGCCCGGTGGGCGCCCTCACCGACCGCGACTTCCGCTTCGCGGTGCGCGTCTGGTACCTGGACAGCGCGAAGTCCGTCTGTCCGGGCTGCGCGCGCGGCTGCAACATCGAGGTGCACGTGAACCGCCGGCGCCCGCACCACAACGAGGGGCGCCGCGTGGCGCGCCTCAAGCCGCGCTTCAACGCGGACGTCAACCGCTGGTGGATCTGTGACGCCGGCCGCTACGGGTTCGCGTTCGTGGACGACAAGACGCGGCTCGTGGCGCCGGCGCGGCGTGAGGACGGCGCGGTGGGCGACGCCACGTGGGAGGAGGCGATCGGCGCGGTCGCCGGCGCCCTCCGCCGCTTCGCGCCCGACGAGATCGGCGTCTTCGCCTCGCCGAAGATGGCGAACGAGGATCTCTGGGCGCTCCGGCGCGTCCTCGAGGCGCCCGGGATCCGGCGCGTCGCCTTCCGCGTGCCCCCCCGGGAGCCCGGCGACGCGGACACCCTGCTGATCCGGAGCGACAAGAACCCGAACTCCCACGGCGCCGCCCTGCTCGGGCTCGACGGCGACGGCGCGGCCATCCTCGCCGCGGCCCGCGCCCGACAGGTGAAGTGCCTCTGGGTCTTCGGCCACGATCTCCTCGCGGGCGCCTGGCCGGAGGCCGAGACCGACGCCGCGCTGCGCGCGCTCCCGCTCCTGATCTTCACCGGGACCAACGCCAACGCCACGAGCGAGCGCGCCCACTGGGTCCTGCCGGCCGCCGCGTGGGTGGAGCGGGAGGGAACGTATACGAACTTCGAGGGACGGGTGCAACGCTTCCGCCAGGCGGTCGAGCCCCTCGGCCAGGCGCTCCCCGAGTGGGACATCCTGGGCCGCGTGCTGCGGGCACTCGGCGTGGAGGTCGGCGCGACGCGGGCCGAGCGGTGGTTCCGCGAGCTCGCCGCCGCCGTCCCGGCCTTCGCCGGGCTCACCTACCAATCCATCGGTGACACGGGAGCGGTGCTGAGCGCCCCGACCGCAGGCCACCCACGGTCGGAGCCGGCCTCGCGGACCCCGCTACAATGAGCGCAACGGACCTCGGCATCGCCTTCGGGCGCGTCGCCTTCGTCATGCTCTTCGTCCTCAACCTGGGCGGGCTGCTCACGTGGGTGGAGCGCAAGCAGTCGGCGATCATGCAGGACCGCATCGGGGCCAACCGCGCGTCGATCCTCGGGTTTCGCCTGCTGGGATTGTTCCACCCCCTCGCCGACGCGATCAAGATGCTCACGAAAGAAGACTTCCGCCCGGCGCGCGCCGACCGGTTCCTGTTCGGCTTGGCACCATTCGTCTCGGTCTTCTGCGCGCTCGTCGCCTTCGCGGCGATCCCCTTCGGTGACGTGCTCCGCGTGGCGGGGCGCGAGGTCCCGCTGCAGGCGGTGACGCTGAACGTCGGGATCCTCTACGTGTTCGCGATGCTCTCGCTCGGCGTCTACGGCGTGATGATGGCCGGCTGGTCGTCGGCGAACAACTTTGCGCTCCTGGGTGGCCAGCGCGCAGCGGCCCTCATGATCTCCGCGGAGATCGCGATCGGCGCCTCGATCATGGGCGTGGTGATGATCTACGGCTCGCTGAACATGCAGGACATTGTCCGCGGTCAGGGCGACTATCTCCTCTGGGGCTGGCTCCCCAAGTGGGGCATCGTCACCCAACTCCCGGCGTTCGTCATCTTCCTCACCGCCGGCATCGCCGCCACCAAGCGGATCCCCTTCGACATGCCGGAGGGCGAGTCCGAGATCATCGGCTACTTCGTCGAATACAGCGGGATGAAGTTCGGGATGTTCGCGATGGCCGATTTCCTGGAGACCGTGGTCATCGCCGGGATGACGACCTCGCTTTTCCTCGGTGGGTGGCAGGTCCCCTACCTCGCCGCGGACGGCTTCCGGTTCCCGTGGGGCGGCGCGGTCCTTCTGCCCCACCTGCTCGTCGTCCTCCTGCAGGTGGGCGCGTTCGTCGTCAAGGTCTGCGCGATGATCTTCTTCATGATGCTCGTCCGGTGGACGCTGCCCCGCTTCCGTTACGACCAGGCGATGCGTCTGGGCTGGCTCGGACTCTTCCCGCTGTCGATCCTGAACATCGTCGTCACCGGGCTCGGGCTCCTGCTGTGGGGGGAGCCGGCGTGAACCTCCGGCAGCGCTTTTACCTCGCGGAGGTTTTGTCGGGGCTCGCTCTCACGGCCGCCCACTTCTTCCGCAACATGGGCCGCCACATCGCCCACGCGCTCGGGCGGTCGGACGCGCGAGGCGCAGTCACGATCCAGTACCCCGAGGAGCGCCGGCCGTACTCGCCGCGTCTCAGGAGCCTCCATCGGCTCGTGCGACGCGAGGACGGCTCGCCGCGCTGCGTGGCATGCATGATGTGCGAGACCGTGTGCCCGGCGCGCTGCATCTACATCGTCGCGGACGAGCACCCGAACCCGGAGATCGAGAAGGTCCCCGCGCGCTTCGATATCGACCTGGGCAAGTGCGTCTTCTGCGGCTACTGTGTGGAGGCGTGCCCGGAGGACGCGATCCGGATGGACACGGGCGTGTTAGAGTTCTCCGCCTACAGCCGGGACGGGATGATCTACACGAAGGAGACGCTGCTGGCCCTCGAGCCCGCGGGCCCCGACGGCCGTCCGACCTCGCCGGTCCCGATCCCGGCGGATCGGAGGCCGTGATGGCGTACGCGGCCTTCTTCGTCGTCGCGGCGATCGCCGTCAGCTCGGCGCTGGGGCTCGTCCTCAGGCGGAACGCGATCCACGGGGCGCTCTTCCTCGTCGTGAACCTCGGCTCGATCGCCGCGCTCTACCAGACCCTCGGCGCCGAGTTCCTCGCCTGGGCGCAGGTGATCGTCTACGCCGGGGCGATCATGGTCCTCTTCGTCTTCGCGATCATGGTCCTCATCCCCGGCAAGGAGGAAACCGGCCCCGACCCGCGGCGCGCCTGGCGGCTCCTGGCGCTCCCCGCGGGCGCGCTCCTCTTGCTCCAGCTGATCTTCGTCGTGGGCCGGGCGCCAGGCGGACCCCCAACGGGGGCGCCGCCCGTCGGCGGTGGCGTCGAGTCGATCGCCGGCCTCCTGTTCACCCGGTATCTGTTCCCCTTCGAGCTGACCTCGGTGCTGCTGCTCGCCGCGATGGTCGGGGTGCTCCTCCTGGCGCGGCGGAGGGTGTAAGGTATGGTGCCCGAGTCGTACTACGTCGGGCTGTCGGCGATCCTCTTCACGATCGGGGTGGTCGGCGTCGTGATCCGGCGCAACCCCCTCGTGATGTTCATGTCGATCGAGCTCATGCTGAACGCCGCGAACCTCGCGCTCGTGGCCTTCGGCCGCCGCGTCGGCAACCCCGACGGCCAGGCGGTCGTGTTCTTCGCCATGGCCGTCGCCGCCGCAGAAGTGGCCGTGGGGCTCGCGATCATCGTCACGATCTTCCGTCTCCGCCGGCGGCTGTCGGTGGACGACCTCAGCCTGATGCGCTGGTAGCTGGAGGGGAGGCATGGCCAAGACGATCCCGGAGCGGAAAGGGCCGTCGGCCCTCGGCGTGGACGCCGAGCTGGCGCGGCGGCTCCTGCACGACATGCTCCTGATCCGCCGCTTCGAGGAGAAGGCGGCGGAGGCCTACGCCCTGGGCAAGGTCGGCGGGTTCCTCCACCTCTACATCGGCGAGGAGGCGGTCGCGGTCGGCGCCACCTCGGTCCTCCGCGCCGACGACTACGCGATCTCCGCCTACCGCGATCACGGCCACTGCCTCGCAAAGGGCGCCGACCCGAGGCGGGTGATGGCCGAGCTCTTCGGCCGCCGGGACGGGCTCTCGAAGGGCAAGGGCGGATCGATGCACCTGTTCGACCGGAGCGTCAACTTTCTCGGCGGCCACGCGATCGTGGGCGCGCACCTGCCGCTCGCCGCGGGCGCCGCCTTCGCGATCAAGTACGAGGGGCGGGACGCGGTCGTCGTCTGCTACTTCGGCGACGGCGCCGTCCCCCAGGGGGAGTTCCACGAGTCGCTGAACCTCGCGGCGCTCTGGAAGCTCCCCGTGATCTACCTCTGCGAGAACAACCGCTACGCGATGGGCACCTCCACCGACCGCGCCCTCGCGCAGACCGAGATCTGGAAGTTCGGCCAGACGTACGGAATCCCGTCGGAGAAGGTCGACGGCATGGATGTCCTCGCGATCCGCGAGGTCGTCGGCCGGGCCGTCGCTCGGACGCGGCGGGACAAGACGCCGTCCCTGATCGAGGCGGACACCTACCGGTTTCGTGGCCACTCGATGCGCGACCCGGCGGGCGCGGTGTACCGGACGAAGGAGGAGGTCGAGCGGGAAAAGCAGCGCGACCCGATCGTGATGCTCCGCGAGCGCGCGCTCAAGGCCGGGATCCTCACGGAGGCCGACGTGCAGGCGATCGAGAAGGACGTCAACGACCGGATCGACGAGGCCGTCGCGTTCGCCGACGCCTCCCCGGAGCCGCCCGACGAGGAGCTGTTCACCGACATCTACAAGGAGGACTGAGATGGCGGTGATGACGTATCGCGAGGCTCTGAACCTGGCGCTCCGCGAGGAGATGCACCGCGACCCGCGCGTGTTCGTGATGGGCGAGGAGGTCGGGCTCTACGAGGGCGCCTACAAAGTGACGCAGGGGCTTCTCAAGGAGTTCGGGCCCGCGCGGGTCGTCGACACGCCGATCGCCGAGTCCGGGTTCACCGGCCTCGGCATCGGGGCCGCGATGCTCGGCCTCCGGCCCGTCGTCGAGATGATGACGTTCAACTTCGCGCTCCTCGCCCTCGACCAGATCGTCAACTCGGCCGCGAAGATCTGCTATATGTCCGGCGGCCAGTACAACGTGCCGATCGTCATCCGCGGGCCGGGCGGGCCGGCGGCACAGCTCGCGGCGCAGCACTCGCAGTCGATGGAGACGTACTTCTACCACGTGCCGGGGCTCAAGGTCGTGCGTCCGACCACGCCGATGGACGCGAAGGGGCTTCTGAAGTCCGCGATCCGGGACGACAACCCCGTCATCTTCATCGAGGCCGAGACGCTCTACCCCGTGAAGGGCGAGGTGCCGGAGGATCCCGACTTCGTCATCCCGCTCGGCCAGGCGATCGTGCGCCGCGAGGGCACCGACGTCACCGTGATCGCCTACATGGGCATGATGTACCGGTCCATGGAGGCGGCGGACGAGCTGGCGAAGGAGGGGATCTCGGTCGAGCTCGTCGACCCACGGACGCTCCGCCCGATGGACGTCGACACGATCATCGGGTCGGTGCGGAAGACCCACCGCGTCGTCGTGGTGGAGGCCGGCGCGGGGTTCGCCGGCATGGGCTCGGAGATCTCGGCATTCGTGACCGAGCACGCCTTCGACGACCTCGACGCGCCGGTCGAGCGCGTGACGGGGGCCAACGCCCCGATGCCGTACGCGCGGAACCTCGAAAAGCTCAAGACGCCTTCGAAGGACAAGATCGCAGCCGCGATCCGCCGCGTCTGCAACGCGAACGGGAGCTGACGATGGCCGTCACCAAGGTCGTCATGCCGAAACTCTCCGAGGCGATGGAGACCGGGAAGATCATCAAGTGGCTCAAGAAGGAGGGCGACCGGATCCAGGGCGGCGACATCCTCGCCGAGATCGAGACCGACAAGGCCGACGTCGAGATGGAGGCGTTCGGCGCCGGGGTGCTCCGCAAGGTCCTCGTGCCCGCCGGCGAGAAAGCGCCCGTCGGGACGCTGATCGGCGTCATCGCCGAGCCGGGCGACGACATCGCGGCGGTGCTCGCGTCTGCACCGGCACCGGCGGCGGCCGGGGTCGGGGCGGCGGGGAGCGCTTCCGCTCGGAACAACACTCGCTCAGCGCCCTCCGCCGCCCCGACCCCCAGCGCGGCACCAGCCCCCGCGCCGCCCCTGCGACCGGCCGTGGTGTCGACACCGGCCCCCGCAGCGCCCGCCGTCAACGCTCCGGCCGTTGGCATCCCGGCCCCAACCGCTCCGACGGCGGTGGCGACCGGGCGCGTGAAGGCGTCACCATTGGCCAAGAAGATCGCGGCGCAGGCGGGTGTGGATCTGCGGCTGATCCGGGGCACCGGACCCGGTGGTCGGATCATCCGGCGCGACGTCGACGCGGCCGCCGTGACGGTCACGGCCGTGCCGGCCGCCGCGCCGACCGGCCCGGCCGTCGAGTACGAAGACCGGCCGCTCTCCCAGATCCGGGCGACGATCGCCAAGCGCCTGCCGCTCTCGAAGGCGCCCGTCCCGCATTTCTACGTCACGAGCGAGGTCGCGATGGATCGCGCCTGGGAGCTCCGCGAGGAGCTGAACGCGCTGGAGGGCCAGCCGAAGGTCTCGGTGAACGACCTCGTCGTGCGCGCCTGCGCGCTGGCGCTCCTCCGACACCCCGGCGTGAACGCCTCCTTCCAGGGCGAGTCGATCCGCGTCTGGCACCGCGCGCACATCGGCATCGCGGTCGCGCTCGACGACGGGCTCATCACGCCCGTGCTCCGGGACTGCCAGGCGAAGTCGCTTGCCCAGATCGCCGTCGAGGCGCGTGATCTCGCCGAGCGCGCCCGGGTGCGGAAGCTGCGCGTCACGGAGCTCTCGGGCGCCACGTTCTCGATCTCCAACCTCGGGATGTACGACGTCGTCGAGTTCTCTGCGATCATCAACCCGCCCGAGGGCGCGATCCTCGCCGTCGGCTCCGTGCGGCGCGTCCCGGTCGTCGACGACGGGGGGCTCGGCGTCGGGCGGCGGATGGCGTTAACGCTCTCCTGCGACCACCGGGCGATGGACGGCGCGATGGGCGCGCGGTTCCTCCAGGACGTCAAGCGGTTGCTCGAAGAGCCGCTGCGTCTCCTGGTGTAGCACGATGGCTATTCGCGCGGCCGTGCGAAGCCGCAGCACGTCGGGGTTGCCGCAGGCGCCCCCGTGCGAGGCGAGCCTGTGAAGGGAGTGCGAAGCCGCAGCACGTCGGGGTTGCCGCAGGCGCCCCCGTGCGA
>Ga0209378_1003671_pt1 | contig 10299 bp, 10 predicted proteins | sample GraSoiAngelo_156_FD_186170 | JGI IMG/M metagenome (GOLD analysis project Ga0209378, IMG submission 186170) | Grasslands soil microbial communities from the Angelo Coastal Reserve, California, USA - 14_1009_13_40cm (SPAdes) (version 2) | ecosystem: Environmental > Terrestrial > Soil > Grasslands ... | reverse complement strand
CGCGATGACGCGCGCGGTGAAGGTGGAGGCGTTCATCCCGTGGTCGATCACGGTCACCCAGTAGGTATCGATCGCTCGCGCCGCAATCGGATCGGGTTCCTTGCCGTGGACCATATAGAGGAAGTTCGCGGCGAGCGGTAAGTCGGCACGCGGCGCGATCGGCTCCTTGCCCGCGCTCAGCCGCGCGTGCGCCGCGACCACCGTCGGAAAGCGGGCAGTGAGCAGCTTCGCTGCCTGGATGTCGGCGGCGGGCGAAATGTCGTCTGGATGATCGAGATCCAGCGACAACGTGGCGCACGCCATGCGCAGCGCGTCGATCGGTGGCGCCTGTGCCGCGGCCCGCACCACGTGCATCGTCTCTGCCGGGAGTGCACGCTTCGCGGCCATCTCCCGGCGGAGCTGCGCGAGCTCATCGCCCGCCGGCAGCGCGCCGCGCCACAGCAGATGCGCCGCTTCCTCGAAGCTGACACGACCGGCCAGCTCTTTGAGGTAGTAGCCGCCGATGATCAGCTCGCCGGCCTGGCCGTCAACGTGACTCAGGCGGGTCTGCGCCGCGACGACGCCGTCTAAGCCTCGCGGCCCGGGCCTCGAGGTCACGGTGAATTGGCGGCGAGAACGGCGGCGGCGAAGAGAAACGGCGGCGAGGAACTACGGCGGCGAAAAACCGCGGCGGCGGAGGGCGGCGAAGAAAGGCGGCGGCGAAGGGATCCCCGCCGCAACGCAATGATGTCACCCAAATCAACCAACTCCCTATTCACAGGCATGGCACCCCACAAACGGTTCCTCTCCTGGCAGGAATGCCATAAGCTCGTTCTCGCCGTGTACAAGGCAACGGAGTCCTTTCCGAAGCACGAATTGTATGGTCTCACCTCCCAAGCGCGCCGCGCGGCATTTTCTTCCGCGGCGAACATTGTGGAAGGGCATCCCGCAAAGGCCGCAACGAATTCCGGCATTTCCTCGACATCGCACTCGGGTCGCTTTCGGAACTCGAATATGCTCTCGAGGTCGCGATGGCCCGAGAGTACGTGAAGCCAGCGGTTTATGCTGCGCTCGAGGTCCAACAAAGACGCGCCCGTTTCTTTACGTGGAAGCTAAAGAATTCGATGCGCTAGTTTTCGCCGCCCCCTCGCCGCCGCTTTATCGCCGCCGTATTTATTCGCCGCGGGTTCACCTCGCCGCCCCTCCCGTGACCACCTTGACGAGCTGGTAGATGTACTCGGCGCCGTCGTAATAATCCTGGACACCGATCCGCTCATCGCGGCCATGCGCGCGAATATCGTTGATGTCCACGAACACTCCAGACACGCCGTACACCGAAATTCCGGCGTTGCGGAGATACAATCCATCGGTGGCGCCCGTCTCCATGACCGGAACGACAGGGATGTTCCACAGGCGCTTGGTGACGCGCTCGACGGGATCCATGATCTCCGGCTTGAGCGGCGAGGGTGGACTCGGGGTCGCCGCCGTTACGACGCTCACCGTGACTGCGGTGTCGTCAACGACCCTGCTCAGGGTGCGTTGCACCTCTTCCGACGGCGTGCCCGGCAGCATGCGGCAGTTGACCCTGGCGCTCGCGGCCTGCGGCAACGCGTTCTCGGCGTGCCCGCCGGCGAGCTCCGTTGCGACGCAGGTCGTGCGCAGCTGCGCGTTGTACAAGGGACTCGCGTCGGACAGGCGGCGAATCGCCGCGGTATCGGGCATCGGACGAGCGACGGCGGCCATGTCCGTCGCGAGCGTTCCTTGCTGCAGCTGCGACCAGCGCGCGAACGATGCCCGCGTGATCTCGTTCAACTGAGCCGGAAACTGGTACGCGCTCAGCCGGCCGAGGGCGGCCGCCAGCCGGTAGATCGCGTTGTCTTTGGTCGGCAGCGAGCTGTGGCCGCCGGGGTTATGGACCTCGAGCTTGAATGTGACGTACACCTTTTCGCTCGCCTGCACGGTCCGCATGAGTCGCTTGCCGTGCAGGATCACGGGGTCACCGGCGTCCATGTTGATCACGTACGCCGCGTCGATCAAATCGCGATGATTGGCGAGCAACCACTGCACGCCGTTGTAGTCGCTGCCGCCCTCCTCACCGGTCGTGAGCGCGAGAATCAAGTCGCGGTTGGGGCGATAATCTTCCTGCTTGAGCCGCGCCAGCGTGGCGACGAGAATCGCCGCGCCGTCCTTGACGTCCATCGTGCCGCGGCCGTAGAAAAACCCATCACGTTCCAGGAAGGTGAACGGGTCCACGGACCAGTCTTCTCTCTTGGCTTCCACGACGTCGATGTGCGCGAGTAAGAGAATCGGCTTTTGCGTTCCCGTGCCGCGAAATCGCGCGACGAGATTGTGATTCTTCGAATCGGCGGGCCCGATGACCTGCACGTCCGCCGGTGGGAGACCGGCGTCCGTGAGCCGCTTCGCCATCGCGCTCGCCGCAATGGTGGTGCTGCCACTCGAGCCGGTGGTGTTGATGTTGATCAGCTGCTCGAAGATGTCGCGCGCACGCTGATCGTTCGCCGTCAGCGTCCGTTGCGTTTGGGCGCGCAACGGGACCGTCACCGTGATAAGGAGTGCGAGCAGGCCGGCAGGCTTCATGTGATTCTCCCAGGGGCTCGATTGCGCCAGGCTGTCTTCAGCGCCTCGCGCACGGCGACTTTTTTTGCGGTGCGCAGCAGGACATGCGTGCTGCCCTTCTGTCCCCATCCGCCCGGCACCGGCGTGAAGGTCTTCGGCTCGGTCCGAACGAACAACTCCTGCTGTTCCGGCGTCAACACAACCATGCCAAATCCTGTCCGCGGATAGCTCAGCGTCGCGAAGATCTTGCCGCCCACCCGAAAGTCTGGATGGCCCATATGCGCGGCTTCGACCGCCTCGGGCATGCTGAGCGCCATGCGCCGGAATTCGTTCGTCGTCATCAGCCTTCCATTAGAACGAGAGATGAGATGGTACGCTCAACCCGGTATTACTGCCAGCGAGTGTCACGGCCGGCACGACGTTGCCATGAGCGGCCGCTGCGTAGGCGGTGATCCGGTACTGGTGGCTCGTGAATGCGCTGCTCGCCACATAGATACGGCCGGAGGGGTCGAGCGCCACGCCTTGGGGCTGATCCAGCGCCGTGTTGGTACCGGCGATGGTGTCGATGGGCGCGGCGTTGCCCGTCGCCCCAGACTCATAGACCGTGATGCTGGAGGTGGTCGCGCCCGCACCCGAGTTGGCGACATAGAGACGACCCACGGGGTCGAGCGCGATCCCCATGGGCGCATTCAGCCCTGTGCTCGCGCCTACGATGGTATCCGTGGGCCTGACGTTGCCGCTCGCGCCGGCGTTGAAGATCGTGATGCTGTTGCCAAGGGCGTTCGTGACAAAGAGCCGCCCATGCAGATCGAGGCCGATCCCCTCCGGACCATTGAGCGCCGTGTTCGCACCGGCGATCGTCGTCACGGGCGCCACGTTGCCTGATGCGCCCCTGCCAAATACCAGAACGCTGTTTCCGCCCGCGTTCGCGACGTACAGCCGGCCCGACGCGTCCAACGCGAGCCCTTTCGGTTGAACCAGTCCGGTATTGGCCCCGACAATGCTTGCAATCGGCGCGACGTCGCCGACGGCATGTGCCGCAAAGACCAGTATCCGCGGCGGATTCACGCTGGTGACGAGGAGCACTCCCGTCGCGTCCAACAGAATGCCCTGCGGTTGGTCGAGTCCGGTATTGGCGCCCCCGATCGTCAGCGTGGGAGCGACGTTGCCCGTGTCATCCGTTGTGAAGACGGTGATGGTATTGCTGCCGGTGTTCGCCACATAAAACGGCGGGGGGGCCGGGGGCGGAGGTGGGCCGCTGCTGTTCGTGGACGAGCACGCGGCGAGTAGCGCAACACCGACGAGAGCTGCACGCATGGAGCCTCCTTGGGCTTTCTAATTACCCCCTAACGCGCGCGGCTGCTCCGCAGCTCGACTTCCGATACGATGAACCCGAACGCCGGCCATCCGCCCGACGCCACGGAGCGCTCGAACCAGCTCCGGGCTTTGGCCGTATCACCCCGCACGAGGTACCAGTTGCCAATGCCATAGCTCAGCGTCGCCACCTGGATGTCGCTCGTATCGGCGGGCGTGAACACGGAATCGGCAGAAACTTCGCCGCGATACAAGCGCAGCCGCTGGGCATAGGCGTTGCCCGCGTTGGGCGTGTCGGGATGACGATCGAGCAGCGCCTGCGCATCAGCCGCGCGGCCGGCGCGTGACAGCGACATCCACAGCCAGTCTGTCGCGCCCGCCCGCTCGGCCGAGTCCGGCGCCATGGGGAGCGCGCGCGTGAACGCGTGCACCGCGCCCGGGAAGTCTCGGCGGACGAACCGCGCGATGCCGAGGTGATACCAGATGCCGTAGATCGTGCTGTCGAGACGCGCGCCGCGCCGCAAGTCGTCCATTGCCCGATCGAACTGCCGCGTGGAGAGGTATCGATGCCCACGCCAGCGATAGAGCAACGCATTATTCGGCGCCAGCTCGAGTCCGTGCGTGAACGTGGCGATCGCTTCGAGATACTGCCGGACCCCCGATTGCGCCACGCCCAGCGCAATGATGCGGTCGACGTTGCGTGGATCGGCGGCCAGCGCACTTTCGGCGCGGGCGATGGCCCCGGTGTCGCGCTGTGAGCGGTACTCGACGCCCGCAGGTGAGCGGTACTCGACGGACTGCAGCAGACAGAGTGGAGCAAGAATGCCGAGCAGGGCGACCATAGTGCCGTTATGGAGTGCCCACTTCGAGGTGCGCGCGATGCGCGCTCAACGAGTCGCTCAACCCGTTCAGCGCCTGCTCGAGCGAGTGTCCGGCCAGACCGCGGTGAGACGAGAACGCGCGGCTCGTGTGTCCCGTGCTGCTCCAGGAGTAGGTGGTCGTGCTGCGGTAGGGTCGTACATCGAGTCGTATCCGGACATCGGATGAGACTGTGAACACCCCCTGACCCGTGCCCCCGGCGTCAAAACGCGGGACGAGGAGCAAATCCGCCACAGTCGTGTCTCCCGCACCGGACAGCCATTGCATGAGGTCGGCATCACCAATGCGCTTCACTTCCGCATGGGTGAAGGACGCGGTCACCATATCGGTCAGCGCGAGCGCGGCGGACTCGCCCATATGGTAGTTGAACTTGTGAATGCCCTCGGAGGATGTCGTCGTGTACCCCTCGAACGAGGACGTGATCAGCATGATGGCACGCGCCCGAATCGGCGGTTGCACAGCGGCGATTTTTGCGGGCGTGATCTTCGGATCGACGTTGTGAGTGCAGGCGGCGCTGATGACCAGCAACACAGGCGCCAGGACGGCGAGCGGACGCATGGGTCCTCCTGAGTGAGCAAGCGGCCCAAAATCTACTCCGCGCACAGATGTTGGTTAGATGAGGAGAAAGGCGGCGCAGGAGAGATCGGAGACGACGTGGCCACCGGCGTAGAAAGCGCCGACTCGACGCCGCAGCAGCAGGGGGACGGACAGGGAGGGATTCGAACCCTCGATACCCTTGCGGGCATACCGGTTTTCGAGACCGGCGGTTTCAACCGCTCACCCACCTGTCCAAACTGGTAGACGCCTAGCCGCTAAGCCGCCGAGCCGCTCAGGAGGGGCTAGGACAAGCTCGCTCCTCGTTCCTCACAACCACTCGGCGTCTCGGCGTCGCGGCGTCTTTTTTTATTCTAACGGACAGGGTGGGATTCGAACCCACGTAACGGTTGCCCGTTAACACGCTTTCCAAGCGTGCGCCTTCAGCCACTCGGCCACCCGTCCTGAAATACTAGACGCCGAGACGCCGAGGCGCCCAGACGCCGAGGAAAAGCTAATCACCCATCGCGGAGCTTTCTACGGTCCACTTTGCCGAGATGCGTACGCGGGAGCATATCGAGAAAGCGAACGGCACGCGGTGCCTTGTAGGGCTCGAGCCTCTCGCGCGCGAAGGCCTGCAACTCCTCGGCGAGACCCGGCCGCTGTTCTGTCGCGACGACGAAAGCTTGGGGCTTGGTGAGGCCATTCGCGTCCTCGATCCCAACCACCGCGACCTCCTTCACGAGCGGATGCTGCAACAGGCAGCCTTCCACTTCCTGGGGCGCGAGCCACTTGCCACCGACCTTGAGCAATTCGTCGGCGCGGCCGCAGTAGGTGAAGTAGCCGTCCGCATCGCGGCGAATCAGGTCGCCTGACACGTACCACTCGCCGCGGAATGCCGCTTTCGTCTTGTCCAGCTGCTGCCAGTAGCCGATCGCGCGCGAGTCGCCGCGCACCCAGAGCATGCCGGCTTCACCGTCGGGCAAATCGTGCCCCAGGTCGTCGCGCACCCGGACATCGAAGCCGGGCACGACGGTGCCGATGGTGCCCGGCTTCACGGCGCCCGGCTTGTTCGAGATGAAGATGTGCCACATCTCGGCGGTGCCGAGACCATCGAGCAGCTCGACACCGAAGGTCTTCTTCCAACGCTCGTACAATTCGACCGGCAATGCTTCGCCGGCCGATGTGGCGAGTCGCAGGGACGACACGTCTTGCTGCGCCGCATCAGGGTGGGCAACCATCTGATTCACCATCGTCGGCACGTTCACCAGCACGGTCGGTCGAAACTTGCGGATCTTGTCGAACAGCGTCTCGGCGGTGCTTTTCTCGGGAAACAGCGCCGCCGCCGCGCCCACCGAGAAGGGAAAGAACAGATTCGACCCGGTCGCGTAGCCGAAGAACAGCTTCGGCACCGCCAGCGTGATGTCGCGCTCCGTGAGCCCGAGCACTCCCTGACCGTAGCACACGGTGGTGTTGGCGAACGAGCCGTGACTCTGCACGACCGCCTTCGGCTGCCCTGTCGTGCCGCCGGAGAAGAGCCAGATCGCCGCGTCGTCGAGCTCCGTCGGGGCCCCGGCGATGGCCCGCGTGGTGGCGGGCTCGCCGACGACGATGATCTGCTTGAGGTGTCCGGCCCCACGCTGAGCCGCCTGAAATGCCGGCGCGGTGTGACGATGCACGAGCGCCACCGTCGCGCGTGTGTAGGAGTAGAAGTACTCGATCGCGTCCACGGCGAGTTGTGGGTTGACCATCACCACGACCGCGCCAACTTTGAGTGTGCCGAACAGCGCCGCCACGAACTCCGGCCCGTCGGGCAGCGCGATGATGACCCGTTGCTCGGGCTCGACGCCGGCGCTCTCGAGCAGATGCCCGAAACGGTTCGCGAGCGCCTGCACCTCACGGTAGGTGAGCGCGCCCTGGTCTGTGAGCAGCGCCGGCCGATCTCCCCTTCCCTCGCGGACCCGCGCGTCGAGGAGCCAATCAGCGATGTTGAGATGCTCGGGCAGATTATTAGTCATGTTTCCTAGTCTGTGTTCGCGCGCTAAGAGCGCGCGCTCGGCTGAGAGTGCGCCCTTAGAGGGCGCACCAGATGCCGAGCCCGGGCTCTCAGCCCGGGTAAAGAAGGATTCTGATGCCGGTGCATGAGCTGGCGCAACTCACGTGGGAAGAAGTCCGCGACCTGGATCGGGAGCACACGCTCGTCGTGCTCCCGGTCGGCGCCATCGAAGCCCACGGCCCGCATCTGCCGCTCGATACCGACGTCGTAATCGCCACGGCGATGGCGCGAGCCGGCACCCGCAGGCTCGCCGCCCGGGGGCGCGCCGTGCTCATGCTGCCCGCCCTGACCTACACCGCGGCGAGTTTCGGCGCGGCGTTCCACGGCACGTTGTCAATTTCCGGGATCACCGTCACCGCTCTCATCGTGGACCTGGCGCGCAGCCTGTCTGACCATGGCTTCCAGCTGCTCGCGCTCGCGAATGTGCACCTCGACCCGGAACATCTCACCGCGTTGAATGAAGCCGTGAAGCTTGGCCGCGTCGACCGACTGCTGCCGATCATCTTCCCGGACCTGACGCGCAAGCCGTGGGCCACTCGACTGGGCGATGAGTTCAGGAGCGGCGCCTGCCACGCGGGACAGTTCGAAAGCTCTATAGTCCTCGCCGAGCGGCCCGCTTCGGTGCGCGACACGATCCGCGCTTCGCTGGCCCCCAATCCCAGCTCATTGTCACAGGCGATCAAAGCGGGCAAGCGGACCTTCGCGGAAGCCGGTGGGCCGCGCGCCTATTTCGGCGATCCGGCGGCGGCCACCGCGGACGCAGGCTCTCGTTTGATCGAGGCGTTGGGTTCGATCCTCGACGAGGCCGTCAGTGCGGAGATTTGACGGCGCCGTCGCGGTCGTGACCGGTGGCGGCCAGGGGATCGGCGCGGCGGTCGCCCATGCTCTCGCCGCCCAAGGCGCAGCGGTCGTCGTCGCATCGCGTAGAACCGACCGCATCGAGCACGTCGCCACCGAGATCCGCGGCGCCGGCGGCAAGGCGTGGGCGGCGCATTGCGATGTGACGGACGCAGCGAGTGTGAACGATCTCGCGAGGGCGGCGTCGCGTCATGCAGGCGCGGTCGACATCCTGGTCAACAACGCCGGGGTCGCGCACAGCGCCCCGCTGGCGAAGACCACGCTCGAAGACTGGAATCGCGTGCTCGCAGTCAACGCGACTGGTACGTTTCTGTGTACGCGGGCTTTCATCACCGGAATGCTGGAGCGCAAGCGCGGATCGATCGTCAATGTTGCCTCGGTCGCGGGGCTCGCCGGCGCCCGCTATATCGCCGCCTACGCCGCCGCCAAGCACGCCGTTATCGGCTTGACCGAAAGCGTCGCGGCGGAAGTGGAGGGAACCGGCGTGACCTGCAACGCGGTGTGCCCAGGTTTCGTGGACACGGAGATGACGAAGGAATCCGTTGAGCGCGTCGTTGCGAAAACCGGCAAGGCGGCCGACACAGCGCTTTCGGCAATGCTGGCATCGGCGTCACAGCGGCGGCTGATCACGCCGGACGAAGTCGCACAGGCGGTGTTGGCGCTGTGTGACGTCAACGGCAAACGGCCCAATGGTACCGCCGTCACGATCGCAGGCTGAGGGAAACGCGCATGGCGTTCGAGATCATCAATCCTGAAGTCTTTGGAGCCCGGCCGAGCGGCTGGAATCACGGCATGCTGGGCGAGAAAGGCGGGCGTGTGCTGTTTGTCGCCGGCCAGATCGTCCCCGTGGGAGATTTCGTCAAGCAGTGGGACGGCGCCCTGGGCCGCGTGATGGAAGTCGTGCGCGCGGCGGGCGGGAAGCCGGAGAATATCGGCCGGATGGTCGTCTATCTCACCGATCGCTCCGCGTACCTCGCCAACCGCACCCCGCTCGGCGAAGTTCACCGCAAGCATATGGGCCGCCATTACCCTGCCATGGCCGTCGTCGAAGTGAAGTCGCTCATCGACTCCAAAGCTCTTGTCGAAATAGAAGTGGTGGCGGTGCTATGAGTATTCGGTCATCGGTTTTCAGTTATCAGGCAGATACGGAAACATCCGTTGCCACGATCACGCTGAACCGGCCGGAACGGCTCAACGCGTTGACGTTCGAGGTCTACAAGGAGCTGCGCGACACGTTCCAGAGGCTCGACACCGAGCCGGGTGTGCGCGCGATCATCATTACAGGCGCCGGAAGGGCGTTCTGCTCGGGGGGCGATGTCGAAGACATCATCGGGGCGCTGCTGGGCCGGGATCTCACGGCCCTCCAGGAGTTCACACGCCTCACCTGCGACCTGATCCTCGCGATGCGCCGCTGTCGCCGGCCGATCGTCGGCGCGCTGAACGGCACGGTGGCCGGCGCGGGCGCGGTGATCGCGGCCGCCTGCGACATCCGCGTCGCTGCCGAATCGGCCAAGATCGCTTTTCTCTTTACGAAGGTCGGGCTGTCGGGCGCCGACATGGGGGCCGCCTGGCTGCTGCCGCGCATCGTCGGGTACGGCCATGCGACCGAAATGCTGCTGACGGGCGACTTTGTGGACGCCAAGCGCGCCTATGAAATCGGCCTCTACAGTCGCGTCGTTCCGCAATCACAGGTGCTGTCCGAAGCCCGCACGATCGCTGAAAAGCTCGCGCGCGGACCCTCCGCCGCCCTCGGCGTGACGAAGCAGGCGCTCGAGGCCGAGGCGGCACTCGACTTCGAGGCGGCGCTGGCGTACGAAGCCGAAGTCCAGGCGCAGCTCATGCAGGGGCTGAACTTCCGCGAGGCCCACGAGGCATTCCGCGCCAAGCGCGACCCCAAGTTCACCTGATGGCCGCCCTCGACACCGCGCCGGTCCGCGCCTTTCTCGACGACAAGCATGTGACGCTGGCGGAGCGCGTGAGCGAATTCGCCACCCGCGTGCTCGCGCCGCTTGCGGAGGCGAGGGACGACGCCGCCGCGCGCCAGCAGGCCCTCGATCTGCTCGGCAAACTCGGCGCCGCCGGCTGGCTCCAGCCGATTCGCG
>Ga0209378_1003666_pt1 | contig 10308 bp, 9 predicted proteins | sample GraSoiAngelo_156_FD_186170 | JGI IMG/M metagenome (GOLD analysis project Ga0209378, IMG submission 186170) | Grasslands soil microbial communities from the Angelo Coastal Reserve, California, USA - 14_1009_13_40cm (SPAdes) (version 2) | ecosystem: Environmental > Terrestrial > Soil > Grasslands ... | reverse complement strand
CCAAATAAGTTGGTGGCCCCAGCGGGATTCGAACCAGCGTCTCGGTCTTGAGAAGGCGAGCCCACAGGCAGTGATTTCGCTAAGTTCCCTGACGGGTGCCGGGGCCCGGTGCCACTCAAGGCTGCGACCTGCCCTGAGTACATCGCTCCTCATTTCACCCGGTCGCGCAGGACGTAGTCGATCACAGGGTGTGTCCGCTCTCTCGTGTCCGGTCGCTCCACGATTTCGTAGGCGCTACCACGTTCGGCGTTCAGCCAACGCACGAAAGCCTCGATCACCTGCTCGGCAGACGGAGGCCGACGTCTCGTTGCCACGGTGAGTCAGTCATCTACCTGTGCGAGGTCAGCGTGATCCGCAGAAGCAGTGAGATCCGAAGTTACGGATGCTGCCCGCCCGCTTCGCCCCGTACAGTTGTGCTGGTACAACTGTTCATGGGTCGCTGCCGCGGGTCAAGCAGCGGACGGCCGACTAACCCCGGATTTTCCGCTCAACCCCGCCAGGTCCAGGTGAGAGCCGGCCACACCACCCTGGAGCCTCACCCACCGCCCGGCGACTTCGCGGCCGCGATCGCAACGACCTCGAACGGCACCGGCCGAGACCAACTCTAACCGCCCCCGCGGGCAGGAGGCCGACCCAGGCTCGTCAGCCGCGCCGCTGGCGTTGGCGGTAGCGACCCACCTTGGCGCGGTTCCCGCACACCGCCATCGAGCACCACCGCCGCATCCCGTTCCGCGTCACATCGACAAACAGCCAGCGACAGCGTGGATTGGCGCACGTGCGGAGACGTGAGAGTCGAACGGAGGTGAGAAAGACGGCGGCGTCCCGCGCCACCGGCCAGACGAGGCGCTCAACCGCCGCGGCGTCTCCGGCCCACGCCCAGGCGAACTGGTCGTGCTCGGGGACGACGTAGAGCTGGGCGAGCGCCGCCGGCAGGGCGGCGTTGAGCGTTGCCAGGTCGGCCGACGAGGGCCGCCGGCCCGCAGCCAGCCCGCCAAAGATGCGGTAGAGGGCCTCCCGCAGCGCCACCGCGTGACGCAGCGCCCGCGTAACCGCGTCAGGCCGGCGTCGAGCCTCGCGCCGGAGTCGTCTGGCGTCGATCGCCGAGACGAGCTTCGCCTGGCGCGCGAACCGGATGAGGTCATCGTACGCCTGGAGATGGTCGACCGGCTCACCGCTGCCGCGCCAGCTCACCGTGTTGGCGAAGTCGAGGCAGAGGGCGCCGTAGCCCAGGTGGAAGACCCACGGCTTCATGGCCCTTGCCCACTTATACTACGAGGTAGTAACCTGCTTGGCTGAGTTAGATGGTGTCCCGATAGCTCGCCGAGGAGGGAGTGGACGATGAGGAGCAGAGGCGTCTTGGCCGTTCTGACCGTGCTCACCTTCGCGCTGCCGGCTGCTCCCGCGGGGGCGCAGCTCGCCGGGAGGATCATCGCCATCGCCGTAGCCGGCCCCCTCACCGGTGGCGCCGCCCCGTTCGGCGTCGAGCAGAAGCAGGCGGTCGAGTTGGCGGTCGACGAGCAGAATGCCACCGGTGGGATCCTGGGCGCGAAGGTCGCGCTCGTCAGCGGCGATGATCGAGCGGACGCCGGGGAGGCAAAGGTGCTCGCCCAGCAGTTCTGTGACGACGCCCGGGTGCTCGGGGTCGTCGGCCACGTGAACAGCGGCGTCAGCGTGGAGGCGTCCACGGTCTACAAGGGGTGCGGACTGGGCATGCTGACCGCCATGTCGTCGAGCCCGACCGTGACGGAGCGCGGCCTCGACAACGTCTTCCGGCTGACCAATCGCGACGATCACAAGGGCCCCGCCATCGCCGGCTACCTCGTCCGCAAGCTTCGAAAGAAGCGGGCGGTGGTGGTCGACGACCAGACGGCGTACGGGCGCGGGCTCGCCGATCTGTTCGCCCAGGCCTTCACACAGGTGGGGGGCGACGTCGCCAGCCGGACGCACGTCTCCGTCGGGCAGACCGACTTCGGCCCGACCGTGGCGTCGCTACCGAAGGACTTCGACCTGCTGTTCTTCGCCGGCATCGCTGAGGCGGCGCCCCTCCTCAGGGAGCTGCGGGCGACGGGCCGCAGGCAGCTCTTCGCCTGCGGCGACGGCTGCTGGGACGCGAAGGGTTTTATAGCTCGCGCGGAGGGCGCGACGACGCAGGGAGAGGGAGTGCTCGTCTTGTCGGCGGCGCCCGCCGTCGGCCGGGTGCCGGGCTCGGCAGAGTTCGCCGCGCGTTACAAGGCGCGCTATGGCCCCATCGCGAACTACGCAGTGAACGCCTATGATGCAGCCAGGCTCATCCTGCGCGCCGTCGAGACGGCGGCGCGCCGGAAGGGTGGCCTGCCGGCTCGGGGCGAGGTCACCGCGGCCCTGCGCGCAGCGACCTTTCAGGGCATTGCCTACTCGCGGCCCGTCGCCTGGGACGCCAAGGGCGACAACACCGCGGCCGTGATCTTCCTGAATGTGGTGGAGGGCGATCACTTCAAGGAGATCGCCGAGGTGTCTCCCGAGGATCCCGCCAAGTAAATCTCGGGAGGATTTCTGTAGGCTCGGCGCTTCGTCTCTTCCCCTTCCTCTGCGGTCGCCGCCGCCAGCTCGCCCTTGAAAACCTCGCCTTGCACCACCAGCTCGCCGTGCACCGGATCGGCCGGTCTTCACGCCACGAACGCACACCACTTCTCTCTTTCATTCTGGCCGCCGTCCGTCCTCCGCTGAGAACCTCATCCCAGAGGATGGCGACAACCCGTGCCTCCTACCAGCTTCCAGCGTCTTGGCGCTCGTCAGAAGAGCACGGACGTTCGCAAAACGAGCCGAACGGAGTTTTGGCGAAGGGCAGGTGACGGCGGCAACGGTCGCGCAAATACTTCTCAGCATCCGCCCTCCCGGAGTCGTCGAGCCCCCGTCCAGCTCGTAGCCGAGACGACCTCGATGTCGCCTGACCAGCTCTCGTTCACGTGGCGAACGAGTGAGCGGCCAAGCCGTCACGCAGAGCGACGAAGGCGACGTCGAAGCGCCGTCGATGGACAGTCGTGAAGCAACGCTTCGGTCCCTGGCCGCCTGACGTGCGCGACCGAGATGACCTTCGAGGTCCGGGCGTGCAGGAGACGCGGGTACAGAGCGGAACTCTCGTCGCACTTGCCCAACCGAGTGTGCTACGCTCCCGCGATCGGTGACGCCCGGACACTTCGAAATCTTCCGCAATTCCGGATATCCGGGCGTGACTCGCTCGAGGTGAAAGTGGAATCCGGTAAAAGCGCGCAGACCGAGATCGTCGCCCCTACCCTGCCCTTGAACTCATTCCCCGATGTCCAGTTCCTGATCGTCGTCTTGTTCAAGGAGACCGATCTGTACGAGCACCTCACGAAGATCTTTGCTGGCGTCAGAGGGGTCAAGGTGATCATGGAGCGTCGGCGCGGCGACCGCCGACAGCAGCGGCGGGATGTGGCCGTCGAGCGGCGCGAGCGGGAACGGCGCCTGCACCGTGGAAAAGTGTCTGCCCTGGGTTATACCGCCGTCCGTCTCCCGCGATCATGACAGACGCGGTGTGATGAAGCTCTTTCACCGGACGACGGCTAAGAACGCTAAGACAATCTTCGCAAAGGGCTTTACGGATGCGTCTGGCTCCTTCGGGACGAGGGGCCGCTACACCGGCGTGTTGCTCACGAGCCAGCCGGTCGACGTCAACGAGATAGACATCACCCTGATCGAGGTCGAACTCGACCTCGACGAGGACGCCCTGGCTGCCTACGAGCGGCGTGAGAAAGGGCACCGGGAGTGGCTCGTCCCCGCTGTGCTCGTCAACGCCCACATGAACCTTCGGATCATCGCAGGCAGAAAAGTCGACAGCGAGTAATCACCAGACGCGCGGCGATCGGCAGGCAGAGGGGGAACAGACCACGAGCGCCGGTGGGCGTCGGCGCTCGTGCGCTCTTGGCTGAACTGTCGAGGGCGATCGGCGAGCTACTTGTCTCGAATCGCCGCTTGGGCCTTCTTTGCGACGTCCGGTGGAATCGTCGTCATCCCATGGGCCTGCTTTGCATGTTGCGAGGTCTTTGCCATGACTTCGCTCACGTCCTTCCCCTCAGCGACAAAGCTACAGCCCGGCATCAGATCCGCACACTTGAGTTGCTTCACAAGACACCTCCTGCGTTCTTATCGAGGCCGATAGACGAAGTGTCGACCTCTCGCGCGACGATGTCAACATGGCGTGGCTACGCTCAGATCGTGGACGCCGAGCATGAGCTCTCTCCGCCGAGCTTCGCGCTCAGTGACCGCTCGTGGCAGCCGCCGCTCTGTTCTCCCAGCGGAAAACCTCGGGGCTCCACGAGTAGAGAGCCGGCGAGGCCTCGCTCGCGCCGCGACAGGGCGTGGTCCATTAGGATGCGACCCCGGCGCGTGACGACCCGCACCCTTCTATCCCGTACTGCCCGTCAAGTTGGTGGCCCCAGCGGGATTCGAACCCGCGTCTCGGTCTTGATAGGGCGCGCCCATGGGTAGTGATTTCACCAACTTCCACGCCGGGTGCCACGGCCCGGTGCCACTCGAGACCCCGATCTGCTCCGAGGATGCCGCCGCTCATTCATGATCTCGACGGTTCATCACATGGCGTGCGATCACGAAAGCTTGTTCGTGCGCTTAGCGGCCGCGATCCGCAGCGCTCACACAGAGGGACCAGCAGCTATGACTCAGTGCAGCTCTCTCATGCCAGGAGCGACAACTCCTTCCTACTCCTTGAGCCCGGCGGTGACGAAGCTCTCCAGCACGTAACGCTGCGCGACAACGTACGCCAGCAGCGCGGGCACGATGGCCATGGTGGCGGCGGCCATCAGCGGACCCCAGTTCGTCCCGCCCTCGAGGCTGACGAACTCCTGCATGCCCACCGGCAGCGTGCGCATGTATTTGTCGTTGGCGACCAGCAACGGCCAGAGGTATTGATTCCACGTGTTGATGAAGAAGAGCACCGACAGCGCGGCGAGCGCCGTGCGTGTGGTCGGCACGACGATGCGCCACAGGACCTGCCACGAGCTCGCCCCGTCCAGGATCCCAGCCTCGACGAGACTGGTTGGCAGATTCTTGAACGTCTGCCGCAGCATGAAGATCCCGTAGCCAGTCACCACCTGCGGCACAATCAGCGCCGTGTAGGTGTTGAGCAGCTCGAAGCGCGCAATCAGCAGGTAGTTGGGAATCATCGTGACCTGGGACGGTACCATCATGGTCGCCACAAACAGCGCGAACCACACGCGCTGTCCCGGCACCCGGAGGATCGCGCACGCATAGGCGGCGAGGGCGCTGGTGAGGATCTGCGCCGCGGTCACCACCGCCGCGACCACGAGGCTGTTCCAAAACAAGCGCAGCATGGGGACCTGGGTCAGCGCCGTGGTGAAGTTCTGCAGCGTCGCCGCCGACGGCCAGAGCCGGAAGGTGCCGGCGAAGATCTCCGGCGGCGGCTTCAGGGCCGTCGAGAACATCCAGAACATCGGAAAGACGACGAGGAGACAGGCGGCCACGAGCAGCACGTGCACGCCGCGCGCGCTAGCGCCCATAGTGGATCCGGCGCTCCGCGAGGTAGAACTGCAACGCGGTGAGCACGAGGAACACGAGGAAGATCAGCGTGGCGGCGGCGGAGGCGTAGCCGACGCGGAAGTACTCGAAACCCAACTGGTAGACGAGGTAGCCCACGTTGTTGCTGGCCTCGTTGGGCCCGCCCTGCGTGAGGATCTGGGTGGGGATGAACAGGTTCTGCGGGCTGAGGATGAACGTGGACAGAAAAACGAAGAGCGTGGTGGGCGCCAGGAGTGGCAGCGTGACGTGCCAGACGAGCTGGCGCTCGGAGGCGCCGTCCACACGCGCGGCCTCGTACATCTCCCGCGGAATGGTGAGGAGCCCGGCGATATAGAGGACGAAGTTGAAGCCGAACGTCTTCCAGACGGTCACGAGGATGATGGCCCAGATCGCCGAATCGCTGGAGGACAGCCACGCGGGGCCCTGGAGTCCGACCAGACGCAGGGTCGTGTTGAGTACGCCGTACAGCGGGTGAAAGATCCAGAGCCACACCGCGCACGCAATAGCCATCGAGATCACTGTTGGGGAGAAGAGCACCACGCGGTAGAGGTCGCGCCACCGTGGACCCACGCGCTGCACGGCCAGCGCCAGCAGCAGCGGCACCCCCACCGTGAGCACGGTCAGGGCGGCGGCCGCCTTGCCTGTGTTGACGAGCGACATCCAGAACGCGCGACTCGCGATCAGCTCCCGGTAGTTCTGCCAACCGACGGCGGCCCACGTCGGCGAGACGAGGTTCCAATCATAGAAGCTGAGCACCGTGCTCGCCACGAGCGGCCAGTACACGAAGAGGCCGGTGAGCACGATCGCTGGCGTCAGATAGAGATGACCGACCGCGGCGCCACGCCACCGCCGCGACGCGCGCGTGCGGCTGCGCGCGGTGGCGGCGCCGAGCGCCGTGGCTTCCATCATTTCGGCAGCAGCGCGTTGGCCTGCTGGGTGGCCTCCTTCAGGATGAGCTCGGCCGGACGCTTGCCCTCGAGCACTTCGTCGCGCGCCTTGATGAGAATCTTGGTGATCTCGAGCCCGCGCGGCCCCGGAAAGCTCACCCATGGCTTGGTATAGGGGAACGTCTGCAACGCGGCCTTCATGAGCGGGGCCTCGTCGAAGAACGGCTTGAGGTAGCGCGGGTCGTTCGCCAGCTCCGCGCGCGGCGGCAGGTAGCCGGTGCCCTTGGTCCAGATGGTCGCTCCCTCCGGCGAGAGCACGAACTTGATCCACTCCCAGGCTGCCTTCTCCTGCGCGGGATCGCTGGCGAAGATCATGAGGACGTTGCCGCCGGTGGCGGTCGCTAGCGGCTTGCTTCCGAAGCGCGGCACCGGCACCGCGCGGACCTGAAAGCCGGTTGCGTTGCGCCGCATATGCTCCTGACGCCCGATCGTCGTCAGACACATCGCCACATGGCCGGACAGGAAGGCCTGCAGGCCTTCCTCCCATGTGAGGTTCGCTGCGATCTTGCTCTTGTTGACCATGTCCTGCCACATCTGCATCGCCTCCATCGCCTCCGGCGCATCCCAGCCAATGCGCTTGCCATCCTCGGACAGCGGCCGGCCGCCGTTACCCCAGATCAACGTCTGGTCGATCCACTCGTCGTTGGGCTGCTGCAGGTAGACGGCGAGCTTACCGGTCTTCTGCTTGATGATCGCGCCCTGCCGCTGCAATTCGTCCCACGTCTGCGGCGGCTGATCGGCGTTGAGCCCCGCCGCCTTGAAGAGGTCGGCGTTGTAGTACATCACCGGCGTGCTCACGCCGAACGGAATGCCGTGCAGGGTGCCGCCAAGAACGCCGAGCGCCATGATGTTGTCGGGGATGCCCTTGAAGAACGCAGGATCGCTCTTGCGGTACTTGTCGAGCAGCACGTGCGGAAACTGCCCGGCGGCATACGCGGTGAGGTTGTAGCCGATCTGCGCGACGGCGGGCGGGCGCTTGGCGGCCAGCGAGACCTGTAGCTGCTGCATGAGGCCCGTGTAGACACCGGGCTGGAATTTCTCGACGACCTTGATGTTCGGATGCTTGGCCTCGAAGAGTTGCACTAGCTCCTTGGCCGCCGGTCCGCCGAACGTTGGCGAGTTGATGTGCCAGTACTCGATGGTCACCGGCTCGGCGGCGCCCACCGACCGCGCAAGGCCCAGCACCGCCACCAGGAGCACGGTCCCTTGGTGAAACCTCATGAGCCATCTCCTTCTCATCGGAAGGACACCGCGATGGAGAGCTGTCCGCGAATCTTGACTTCGACGTTGCCGCCCTCGCCGAGAGTGATCTCGCCCCAGCACCCGGAGGGGCCACGCGTGATGCCGGCGTCGACCAGCGACATGAGCGTGATGTAGGGCACCCCGCCGATCACCTCGACGGTGTTGAGATGCATGTGGCCGTTGAACACAGCCTTTACCCGCCGGCTGCCAGCGATGATCGTCCGCGCCCGCTTGCGGTTGTTCGCCAACGCGTGGTCGTGATGATCCCTGAAGTACCAGTGCCGCGACGGGTCTTGCTCATCGAGCGGGTGATGACAGAACACGATCGCTGGGGTGGTGCCTGTTCTCAGATCCTGCTCGAGCCAGTCTAGCTGGGGGTCCGACAGGGTACCGCCGATCCGCTCGATGGTCGGGTCCTGCGAGTTGAGGATCACGATGTGATAATCGCCGATCTCGCGCGACTCGTAGTCGGCCTTCTTGCCCAGGATCGCGCGCGCCTCGGGTGGAGAAACGTTGAGGAGGTCGTGATTGCCCCAGGCATAGAGGATCGGCACCCCAGCCGCCTCGAGCATCCGCCGGACGTCGTCAAGCCGTCGCTTGTCGGCGTCGAGGTCCGTGTCGTTGATGCGGTCGCCCAGGTCCACGATGAGGTCGGGGTGGAAATCGTTCCGCATGCGGCGCGTAAACTTCTCCAGCAGCTCGGGCGCCGCGCTTCCAAGCCTAACGTCTACGTCCGGCCCGTGGTGGATGTCCGTGATGAGTCCGATCCGCAGGGGCATCGTTTCCCTCCCACGCTACGCGGGCGACGTGACGCGTTGATGACGGCTCGATGGCGGTGACCGCGCGGCGATTATATAGGAGGAGGCCGGGAAGACGTCCAGCGTCGCAGCCGTCCCATTCGCCGCCGCAACCCTTTCCGTTTGCCCCTGCCGTGGCACAGTAGTTTAACCCCAACCCGAAAATAACTGGGGCGTGAACGACCGACGAGCGCCTCACGCGCCTTCGCCGGGAGCCCGAGTAGCGTTCCGTTGATTCCCTTTCACGAGACCCGCATGAACTCGCGCTGGATCTTGCGGTAGAGCTCGGTGATCGTCCGCTCGATGGGAGATTCCAAGAAGGGCACGTCGCCGTCCCCTTGAAGGCGGGCCGAGATGAGATAGTTGGTCCAGCGAAAAGGGGTTTTGAAGACTCACGCCGGGTACCGTCCGTTCGACCGGTTTGAGGTCCAACGAGACAATGTCGCTTCGGGAGAGCGTGCCGCACGATGCCCGGCCTCGGAACAGCTTGACCGTACCGGTTGCGGGATCGAAGACGATCCGCCGCCGTTGAAAGAGCGACGTGTACAGCGCATACCAGGTTACCAGGGAAAAGGTCGCGGTCAGTCCGCTGGCAACCCGACTTTCACCGCGAAACATCAGCAGGACGGTGACAATGGTCAGGCCCGGGCCGAACAGCAGGCCCATGAGCAACGTGAACCGAACGGCCGTCCCCGACTCTCGGCAGCGGGATTCGAACCCGCGTCTCGGTCTTGAGAGGGCGAGCCCATGGGTAGTGATTTCACCAACTTGAACGCCGGGTGCCACGAGTCGGTGCCACTCGAGGCGCAATTTGCTCCGAGGATGCCGCCCCCTAACGAAGACGCCCGGCGGCGCGAAGGCGACGCTTCTTCTGCTTCTTCTTGAAGGCGGCGCGTTTCCGCGCGGTCTTCCTGCGTTTCTTCTCGCCCATGGAGCAATCTCCCTGAGGACAACTGCCAGGAAGGGCGGAGTTACTTTGTCGTCAGTGCGCTATTCGTCTGCGACGCACCAGCGATGTGCCAGCCAGCAGGTGCGCTTACAACCATCTGGCCAAACGGAAACGTAGGTATCACCACTTGGTCAGGCTCCAACGCTATACGGGGAGGCTCTGCGAGGAACGCAACAATTTCGTTGGTCGCCCTCTCCGAGACTCGGTCGAGTCGCTGAATACTTGGAGAGAAGGCCGTGCGTACGTCCGAGGGCGTTGGGAAGAAGTACCCCACACCATGATCAGTACCGCCACGAAGCCCCAATCAATCTTCCCGCCCCGAAGTTTCATCGCCCCGATAGTAACACGCAACGACTCATATCAGCGTTTGGATCTATGCCGTCGTTGTCTTCGGGGAATCGAATTCCTGTCGAGGCCATCTTCAACCTGGGCACGCTCGGGCGGAACGACACCTCCGCCACCCCAATGTCGGACCCGTTCAGGGGAGGAATCCCTTAGGACTTCGCTTTCTTCGAAGGTTTCGACTTGCCAGAACTGTTGAGGGCGACCGCTTGGCCAACGAGCGCCTTGAAGGCCGACTCGTCAACTTCTTCTCCTTCGTGGATGTCGATCGCGCGGCGTGCGTTTCCGTCGAGACTCGAGTTGAAGAGACGGGCCGGATCCTTCAGAGACGCGCCCTTGGAGAAGGTAAGCTTCACGACATTCTTGTAGGATTCGCCAGTGCAGATGATGCCGTCGTGCGACCAAATCGGAGTGCCCATCCACTTCCACTCCTCGACGACGTCCGGGTCTGCTTCCTTGATGAGCTTGCGCATTCTGC
>Ga0209378_1003665_pt1 | contig 10308 bp, 8 predicted proteins | sample GraSoiAngelo_156_FD_186170 | JGI IMG/M metagenome (GOLD analysis project Ga0209378, IMG submission 186170) | Grasslands soil microbial communities from the Angelo Coastal Reserve, California, USA - 14_1009_13_40cm (SPAdes) (version 2) | ecosystem: Environmental > Terrestrial > Soil > Grasslands ... | reverse complement strand
TGCAATTTTCAGGGCCGAGAATAAACTTGGGGGCGACATCGTCGCGATGTGGGTCCCGGATCTAGTTTCCTAGGTTCTTGCGAAAGAACTCGGTTATTGTATTGTAGCAGTGGACTCTGTTCTTGAAACGCAACACATCATGCCCCTCATCTTCGTAGACGACATAGTCGACTTTCACGCCTCCGTCGCGGAGGTCTTTCACGAGCTGGGCTGATTCTGGTTCGGGGACTCTGGGATCGTGCTTCCCTTGTAGGATCATGAGGGGAGCTGATAGTTTGTTCATGTAGGTCTTCGGCGATCGTTCCACAAGGAAGTCCTTGTCCTTCACGGGATCACCAAGAGACAGTCGGAAGTAGGTCTGCCAGGTCGGCGGGATACGGGATACCCACGTCGGGAGGTCGTAAGGCCCGAACATGTCAACGGCCGCTTTCCATAGCTCGGGATGTCTCGATGCCAGGGTCAAGGTCATGTATCCTCCGTAGGATCTTCCAACAACACCTCGTCGGTTGGAGTCAATTCTCGAGTCCTTCTCCAGGCGTTTGAGACCCTCAACGTGGTCGAAAACGTCTTTTCCGCCCCAGTCCTTGTCTACCCACTTCATGTAACGCATGCCGTATCCGGTGCTTCCTCTAACGTTGGGAACAAAGACCGCAAACCCGTTGAGAGTCAGGTATTGGATGAGCGGCATCGAGAACCAAGTAAAATCTGGCCGCTCCTGTCCCTGAGGACCCCCATGAACGTACTCAACCAGAGGTCTCGGACCCTTGTACCCGAGTTTGGAAGAAGGCAGGTAGAGCCGAGCAGAAACTCTTAATCCGTCAAACGAAGTGTAGCTAGCATCTTCGCCAGCGGAAAGATACTCATCAGGAATGCCCAGAACCTTCTCGCTGGAAAGACGCTCTGCCGCAACTTTCTCTCCTATCGGGATGTGATAGATCTGGGATGGACTGTTGGCTCTGGTGAACGAGAACACGTACTCCGTTTGCAAAGGTTTCTCGTTCTTGATCTGCCACTCAAGTCCCAAGACTACGCCGTCCGATAGAGGTTGGTTTCCGATGAGTACTCGTTCGACTTCGAAGGTTGGAGGCGTTCCACTGTGAAATCGTCCTTCATAGGCCCATGAAGCGCCATCGATATTGTATTCCAGGACAAACACGTCGCCCTTCACCCTTCTCACACCGGCCATTTCGCCCACGCCGGAGTGTCGCAATCCCTTGATCGGTACATCGATGGCTTTCGAAGGATCGTCCAGCGAGAGATACGTGAGGCCGCCATTGTCATGAAAAATGGTCGATTCGAAAAATAGTCCCTTATTGTTATCGACAAAACTACACCAGCCTATGCCCGTCAGAGGAACCTGTTTTCCGTCTCGCTGGTCGAGAGGAACTCCATAGAGCAGCTTCCTCGTGGTCATTCCTTCATGCCAATAGTACAAGACCACATCCCCGGCTGTGTATCCATCCGCCAGAATCACGGTAGAGTGGTCGGAACTCACACCGTTGCATGCGTTGCCATAGATGCTTGTGCCAAGAGATTTGACTTCGCCAGTCTCCAGGTTTACCATGAGACATTCGATGTCCGGGGTCTTACGATTGTCTCGGAAGAAGTAGGCGATGTTTTTCTCTTTGTCGCAGTGGACGCATGCTATCTGCTCGTCCCGATACTTGTTTCCGAAGAGTGGCTCAGGTATGCCTCCGCCAAGGGGGATCAGGTTTGGCTGATAGTTCTCGTCCCCCAACTTGTCAATCATGACCAAGACCTTGCCAAGTTTGGGGAGAACATGGAAGTTGTCGCCAGGCATTATGTGAGGATTCACCAATGCTAGCCCGCCTGGGAGTAGAGGCTCGGGGATGCTTCCACTGCTGGCGATAGAATACAGACTAAGCGTGCCTGCTAAGTCAGATAGAAAATAGATCCGATCGCCCACGATCTGAGGTTCAAGAAGCAACCGGGCTGACAGGAGGGATTCGATAGGGAACTGAGTCTTACTAATAGTCGGCTTCTCAAGCATCTCAGTAACAGTCAAGAGTTAGACCAGAAAAAGGCGAGAAGGTCCCGCCTATCAATCTTTTCGATTCTGAAAGACTAATTCGCCCGGGAATGTTTAAAATGATGGGACCCGCTGGTTTTGGATAACGCTGGGTCCGCTTGAGCAAAGAACAGAAAAAACTGCCGGAGGTCAAGGTGTTCGGCAAATGGGTGTCGGCCGGAATAGAGGCCAACGACCCTGGACTCAAGCGCTACATATCTACAAGACCCATCCTTCTTCCTCACACGAGTGGTCGCCACGAACATGGGCGGTTCCGTAAATCAACCATCAACATTGTCGAGCGTCTAATCGATGACATGATGAGGCCGGGCGTTGCAGGCGGGGCCAAAGCCAGAGCGACCAACATTGTCAAGAACGCCATGGACATCATTGCTATCAGGACCAAGAAGAACCCGATCGAGATTCTCGTTAGAGCAATCGAGAACGCCGCGCCAGCTGAGGATGTAACAAGAATCGCCTACGGAGGCATCGTCTATCCAATTTCAGTTGACATTGCTCCCCAAAGGAGAGTAGACATTGCCCTGAGGTACATTACGAACTTGTCGCGTCAAGCATCTCACAACAACCCCAAAACGGTTGACGAATGCCTTGCCGACGAGTTGATCCTTGCCGCGGCACGAGACCCAAAGAGTGCGTCGGTCAAGAAGCGGGACGAGATAGAGCGTATCGCGCTGGCCTCTCGCTAACCCACAGTTCTTAACGAAGTTTTCTTGTTCCTATTCCGCCAATAGTCCGCGCCTAACAAGACCCCTCCGCCAATGAATACTCCAAGAAGCATCGCCGCCAGATAGCCGTTCACAAAATATTGCAGCCATGGTGCATTGCTCGAAATCCAATCTTGCTGGTAGGCATTGGATCGATACTCCGCAGAGAGACCATACACGAGCAAGACGATGAGTCCAAACTGCGCGAAGATCACGACGTACTCGCGCTTCACCGCCGCACTTCCTCCAGGGGATCAACCGGTCGGGGGAAATCATTCGTATAATAGCTTCGTGAGCACTTTCAACGGCTGAACTTACGGCTGGGACTCCCATCTTTATACGCCTCAAGTCGAGCCCGATTACATCTTGTCTACTGTAGAGAAAACTGCTCCTCCCTCATCATCTCTTAGTTCTGCCATCGAAAGAGCCGGGACCCTTCTGCAGAACGGTGCGATTGATCAGATAGAAGGATACCGAGCGCGCTTCGAGACCTTGGAGGGGATGTATGAGCGGGTCTTCGCCAACATCATCAAGTCAAACTTTGACCCCAAGTCCGCTCGTGACACTGCGAAGAAGTTTTTCGGAACGGACAAAGTCTCGTTCGCAGCTGTTGACGGAACTGATTATGCTCGTCCTCTCTTCGACCTCGTCGTCTTTTTCGGAGGGTCCTACGCGGCCCGCGGTACGATAAAGTACTCCGACAACGGACCACCAACAGTCGAATACGAGGACCACTTTCTCAAAAGCGGCCGAGCGCTATCCAGCTGCGTCCCAGTATACGTGAACGAAGTCCCCGAGATAGATCAGAGCTTCATACAGCCAGGGGAGGTCTCAGAAATCTCACTCACAAGACCCCTCACTGATGAGGCGATTGCAAACAACTCAACAGTCGCTAATTGGATCATGACCTTTTCCGAATTCTACTTGGCTTATCGACTCGCGCGCGAAGAGAACGGACCGAGAATTCTCCTGCTAGACCGAAGTCTCGCAACTATGCTTGCAAGTCTAATCTACGATACTTCGAGGAGAAAACTCTGGACGACCAATGGAGCCCTCTTCGGACTCGACGTAGACGGCATCCCGCTAGACGTCAATGATCTCGCTTATGCTAGGCATCGCTTAGATAATCCATTACTGGACTTACCGCCGGCCCGAGGTGACTATCTCAGATATCGATGTCTTCTTGAGATTGAAAAGAGTGGCCCGCTAACCCTCGCGGCGCTCTGTCCAAAACTCGGAATCAAGGAGGATAACAGACAGAAACGCGTTCAGCGGTTCCTCGAGAAATCTGTCAAGGAAGGATTCCTCGAAGAAACTGTGGGAACCTTCTCACTGAAGGATCGTTATCGAAAGACCTGGCCCAGGATTCGGAGCCTCGTAGAGACCCTCGGTCACAGAATGTTCGAGGAACAACCGAAACAGAACCCCCTCCGAGTAATGAAGAAGGGGGACCTTCATTGGCTTACAACACAGGACTTGGCGTTTCTCACACTCTTCACACTGAACCTCTTGGTCGAGGAATGCTGGAAGAAACGCATTCTGCTACTAGGATTGACGAAGGATACCGCAGCTCGAGACCTGAAGAATCACGTCCTACCAGTAATGGTGTCCAACGATCTTTGGAAGTCGGAGCTGAGCCAGGAACAACTGTCGCGGATACCGAATACTGATCGGATGCTTCTTCAGACCCTCAGCGTCTTCAACCATGAGTCTATCCCAGTTCCCTGGTCGTTGATAGAATACGATTCTGCATTCTTGATGATCGTGCCTGATTTTCAGAAGAGGAAGGGCTACGTCGGGGGAGCCATAAGAAACAAGATTACGCCTGAGCGCTTGTTTCTGAAAAGCTACATTCAACTTTCACAGACCGCCTATGATCCTCAGCTCAGAAGCAACGTCCTCCTTCTCGACCGGCTTGCATATCCCGAGTTCGACTTGAAACCTGAATCCCGAATCGGCTTTGCTCACTCCTACGGTAGCGCTGACGAACCTGTCAGACCGATCATCTTTCAGACAAACAAAATAGCGAACCCAATTCAGGAACTGGTCATCCAGACTTTATCATCGATGACCGGCAACAGCATCCCCGAACTATTCGGCCACAACAAGCCATTGTTCATTGCAGACAAGGTAGCCAAATGGCACAATGAAGAGATGCGTAAAATCATTGACACTACCGGCAAATGGCTTATGAACAGTCCCAAACTACGCCACTTCGTATTCTACATGAGCACGTTCCGGGAACGAAGGAGTGAGATCGAGAGTGCTCGAAGAGAAAGCTTCTAGATACTTTACCGACTTCAACGGACGATTCAAGGCCCGTCTCGCCGCCGTAACACCCGCCTTCATGCCTGCGGGGACCCACGAGCTGACGGGGATCTCCTCAAGGTACGAGTGTCGGATCAAGGTCGAATATCACAAGGACATCATGGGTCTTATCGAGGAAGGAATGCTTGTAGCCATTAGGAACTTCAAGTCAAATGCTAAGGATCAGCGGCATTCACTGATGGTCATATCACGGGTCTGGCCAGAACACTATGGGCTCAAGGGTCTCTCGGAACACAGCTACTATCCTATGCAGTTCGAGATCATACAGCAATCCGTCAAGGACTGGGACACAAGCGACAAGTCTACGATGATGGTTCAGATCAGCGCCCTGCCCATCAACTACGATCTTGTTCTCAACGGCGAAAGCGAACCCAAGTACGAGAAGGGTTTCACTTATCCGGTCATCGCCGCTGAAGCAGAAATTCTCAACCGTGACATGATCAGTCACATGTACAATCAGCGCATACTAGCCAAGCTCGGCTTCAACTCCAAAACAACCACCAGCGATGCCTACAAAGACCCCAGAATCGGGACGATTCAGATGTTCGAGTCGATGGACGAGAAGATCCCCATCTACCTCGACTTCGAAGCAATGGTCCGATACCACTTCGGAATCTTCGCCTTTACCGGCGCCGGAAAGTCCAATCTCCTTTCGAACATACTCCGCCGACTACTCATCCATCAGCCCGAAGTGAAAGTGATCGTATTCGATATTTCTAGTGAATATCCATTCCTCCTAATGGACCTCTTCGCAGACGACAAGATCCCGTCCAAGATAATTCTCGAAAATCCCGTCACAAACGCAGAACAGTTCTACGCCAGTGTAGTCAAACCTCGCGAATACGAGGATGACGATCGAGCCCGCAAAGTCTTCGCCCGAATCTTCGGCCAGAAAAAGATCACCTACTATCTCAAGCCGGAGTCCAAGGTCCCGACATACGGGGACATCGTGGAGGAGCTCAACAGGCAGCGAAACGAGAGCTTGGACAAGCCACACTATGTCAACGCCCTAGACCGGATCCGCCAAGACGTAGTCGACTACAAAGCGGAACATGCAATGACAGACTCCAAACCCATAGACGAGGACTTCATCAAACAACTCGACGAATGGGGACGCGGTGCCGTTGACGAGTTCAAGATCTCCGACCGGAGTGGCGTATACGCCTGGGCGACTAGTCGACTGACACTCATCGACAATCTCAAACGTGCCGAGAAAGAGAAGCGGACAACTGGAGGATTAGACATTGAAGGAATACGAGAGCTCGTTGAGAAGGAAACACGTCTAACCTGCATCTCCATATCAGACCCGTACGTCATCAAGGAACTAGTAGTCGACCTCGCCCGAGAGTTTCTTCACCGACGCAAGCGTTCGTTCAAAGTCAAACCCTACGTCCTCTTCGTGTTCGACGAAGCCCAGGAATTTGTCCCAGACCTTGGGGGCTCATCGGGCATAGACAAAGACTGCTCGAAAGTCGTGGAGACCCTGCTCAGGCAAGGTCGAAAATACGGTCTGGGCGGGTGCCTTGCTACCCAGAGGATAGCCTATCTTAACACAAACGCGCTGCAACAGTTGCACACATACTTCGTTGGGACCCTACCGCGGCCATACGACAGGACTGTGGTCAGCGATACATTCACGATCGACAAACAGATCCTTGAGAAGACGCTGGAGTTTGCTCCCGGCGAGTGGCTCCTCTCAAGTTTCATTGCGACGGGAATGGAGAATGTGCCGATTTTCATCAGAGCAGACAACGCCGAGACTGAAGTAGAGAAGACCCTGAACAAGCTGGCGTGAGAAAGCTCAACTTTTCCGGAGCACACTTCTCCTAAGGGTCTCTCGGAACGCGCTGAAGACAACGATATGTCCGTGGCTTCGCAAAGTCTCCCAAGCAGCAAGAACGAGAAAGAGAGTGCCAACTGCTAGACGGGTTTCGATAATGGCCGTAGAAACGACCCAGAGGACCAGCAGGACGAGCGCGTTCTGAATATCGTATTTCAGATCTAAGAGACTCGCGCACGCATAGATCGACTGACTCATGGTCAAGAAAATCTCTATCCACTGAAGCTGACCAAGCGGAATCGATCCTAAGCCTCCGCTGCTAACAAGATACACGATTGGAATTAGTGCGACGAGGGCGGTTAGCTCGTTTACTGAAGATGAAATGAAGTTCAAGAGAGCTAACGGAGCTGCTGTAACCTGCCGGGCCCAGTTGAACGCAGTGACTTTCTCCGGAAACTCGGAAAGTACAGGAGCGATCCATTGAATCGTAAAGAATACCGCCCCGGAACCCAAGAGGCCGACTAGGAACATCTGCGCAAGGTCCTGGATCGAAGTAACAAAGCTGTCGGTTATCAGGACGAACGTCAAGCCACAAAAGAGAAAGAGTCCGATGATGGCTCCGGTCCTCTTTCGTGTAGACTTGATCTGGACTATTGCGAGGCTCGGACCTAGAAGAGGCTCTTCCGGACCCTCTTTACCTCTGGGGAGTCTCGCGAGCATCCACATGTAAGCAACGAATACTCCCACCCAGACAACGCCGTCGAATATCGTCAGTTCTTGCTGGATCAGGACCCAAATGTAGTAGAGCGAGGCCCCCAGCATGAACACCACTTCTACGCTCTGCTCTCTCTGCAGAGCTATCGTCGAGGGTCCTAGGTGATGATTCCGCCTTCGCTGAACGATTAGTGTGAGAAGGATGAGGGGCCAGCCGAAGCCGGTGAGAAGTCGATTGGCGCCTGTAAAGTTGGCGATTACGTTGTGCAGCCATATGCCAGGTTCCTTTCCTGCCTTCCATGCAATGGTTCCTTCCACAAAATACTCAGGTATGGTCTGGACTATGGCCACGATCGCCAGTGCTAGTCCTCTGCTGATCGAGGCTTCAGAGGCTTCCGCGGCCCAGGCGATCAACAATGAGGCTGCTATGATCGCTCCAAAAGTGAAGACGGCTACCACATAGACAAAACTTGGTGCGAGGTGGACGACCGCTATGGCCGCTATTGTCCAAAGAACGAGTGCACTGTATTCAGCAAGCACTCTAGCCTTCGGGATGAGTCATCGCCCGGCCATCGCCGGAGGTCGGGCTTGTTTAACGGGTTTATGGTAGACTCTGGGTCTAGGACCCTAGCTAAACTCTTCAGGACTCAGTACCTTGTAGATCGCTAGCGCGAGTCCCCGACATGATTGAGACATCCGCGGTGGCGTGGGCGGCCGAGCGCATCCGAACTGGGTCAGATCGTGCACGGAAATGCGTTACTCCCAGCGAAAGTAACGAGTAGCTATGAATGCGAAGAAACCTGTGTAAACGACCATCGTAACTACAGCGGTAACAGGCGGAGCAGCATTGAAGACCGAATAAAGTAAGGCCTGAGCGGCCGCGCCAGACGGAGAATAGTACATGATCGTCGCCAACGGCCCACCCACCGTGGCAGGCTGAATCCAGAGACCCGAAAGGAAAAGCGAGAGAAAGAACAACCCCCCAGACAAGGCGCTTGCAATGGTCTGTGATGGAGCCAGGGCTGCAACAACCAAGCCAAGAGAAAACATCACCGAAATCGAGAGAACGATTGAGAGAACAAAATACGGAATACCTACATCAAACGTCGCCCCGAAGACTAATTCGCTTCCAAAGATGACAATCAAGATTGTCGCCAAGGCAAGCACAAGGTTGAGAGCCAACTGAGCTGCGAGCAGTCTTGAAGGAGGCGTTGGAGTCGTTGAGACTCTTCGCAGCCAACCCATCTCGCGATACTTGACCAAGGTGACAGGCAGAGAACTGATTCCAAGGGAAATAAGTCCAACAACCATGATTACTGGAACGTAAATGTCCAAGACTGTGTGGCCCGTGCCAGCGACGTTCCCTGGGACTGCTATTCCAATGATGCCGAATATCACGAGCAGGATGATTGGAAAACCGATTCCCATCGCCAACCCTGCGGGTTCTCGCAGGGCGAGCTTTCCCTCGACCTTGAGGAGTTCCGCAAAGTGACCTTGGAATCGGCCGTCCTTCGAGTCGCTTAGCGTCGAAGTCATGATTGAGGTCTTTCCTGAACCTTAGAAGTGTCGTCCCTGGTCAGCTTCACGAACGCGTCGTCAAGATTTCCTCCTCTCGCCTCAATGTCAGAGACGTGCACTCCGATCCTCGTGAGAGAGTCGATGACGGACGCTGCGAGGTCGCCGGCACCGATGACGGTAACGTAGGCTTCTTTCCTCTCTATCTCTTTCACGCCAGGTATTGCATACATTGTCTTGTCGTCGACAGGCTTGGAGGGAACAAAGCGCACCCTCTTTCCTCCCGCTTGTGCCGCGATGGCTTCGGGCGTGTCCAGCGCTATGAGCTTGCCGTGGTTGATGAGGGCGAGGCGGTCGCATAATCGCTCAGCTTCGTCCATGAAGTGCGTCACGAGTATCACGGTTGCGCCGTGGTCCCTGATGTTCTCGATGAGTGCCCACGTCTCGCGTCTCGCCTCCGGGTCGAGCCCAGTGGTCAGTTCATCCAGAATGGCAATCTTGGGGTTTCCCACCAAGGCGAGCGCTATCGACAGTCTCTGCTTCTGACCACCAGACAATTTCTTGTATGTGGAATTCTTGACGTGGCTGATCCCAAGGGTCTCGAGCATGCCATCCGGGTCTGCTGGGTTCGGATAGAAAGAGGCGAAGAGCCTCAATGCTTCCCCCACTTTGAGGCGCGGAGGCATCGTGGTTTCTTGGAGCTGAACGCCGAGAAACCTTCGTATCACGTTTCTGTCCTTCAGCGGCGAGAGCCCGTGGATATTGATTGAACCGGAATCCGGCACTCGAAGCCCGGAGATGCACTCCACGGCGGTGGTCTTGCCAGCACCGTTGGGTCCAATGATTCCAAAAATCTCTCCTTCCTTTATTGAGAAGGAAACATCGTTAACAGCAACGAATTGTCCGTATCTTTTGACGAGATGCTGAACCGTGACTACTGGGTCAGATTCCCTGTGCAAAGACTCCAATGAATCAGAGATTTGAGTGCGACTCATTGGATCGCGTCAGCGGACGAACACTTGCAATAAAAGGACCTGAGCAATTCCACGGCGGAGAACCATGATTCCAAGCTGAAAAAAATGAGTGAAGGTTCCTCGTGCTGTCTAGTGCTTCTCTTTCTTCTCGGTGTGGTCTAGGCTAATCGCGTAGGAAATTATCATGTATGGGTCTATGGATGTGTTGAGTATTTCGATGCAGTAAGAGTCTCTGACTGAGAC
>Ga0209378_1003664_pt1 | contig 10308 bp, 9 predicted proteins | sample GraSoiAngelo_156_FD_186170 | JGI IMG/M metagenome (GOLD analysis project Ga0209378, IMG submission 186170) | Grasslands soil microbial communities from the Angelo Coastal Reserve, California, USA - 14_1009_13_40cm (SPAdes) (version 2) | ecosystem: Environmental > Terrestrial > Soil > Grasslands ... | reverse complement strand
GCAACATCTCGCATCGCCGCGATCTCCGGATGCCGATAAAGCGCGTTGTCATCGAAATTGAATTTTGCATCGAGCGCGAGCACGTCGCCCTTCTTCGTCACCACCAGCGGATTGATTTCCACCATCGAACAATCGCAACGGACGAACGTTCGATAAAGCCCATCGAACAATTTCATTGCGCCCTTTGTTTGCGATTGCTCGAATCCGAGTTGCTTCGCGAGTTTGCGCGTTTGAAATGGTTGGAGGCCGGCCAGCGGATCGATTGGTTCGCGAATAATTTTGTCCGGCGATTTGGCCGCAACGGTTTCGATCTCCACGCCACCTTCAGTGCTGGCCACAATCAGCGGCGCAGCGATGGCGCGATCTAATAGGATCGCAAAATAGATCTCGCGCGCGATCTCGGCCGATTCGCCCACCAGAACTTTGTTTACAACACGGCCGTCCGACCCGGTTTGATGCGTCACCAAAGTTTGTCCAAGCATCTTCTCCGCAACTTCACGCGCTTCCTTCGGCGATTCAACTTCACGCGCTTCCTTCGGCGATTTGACGACGTGGACGCCGCCCTTGAATCCGTTTTTAAAGGCCCCCTTCCCTCGCCCACCGGCGTGGATTTGCGCTTTCACCACCAGTCCGCCATTCGGACGGACTCGTCCGGCGGCGAGATCAATATCTCCGAGTTCACGCGCGATTGCTTCAGCTTCGTCGGCCGTCGACGCGACTTTCCCACGCGTGGTGGCAACGCCGAATTTCTCCAGCAACGCTTTGGCTTGATACTCGTGAATATTCATCGCGCGGTAGCGAGCAAAGCCTTGAAATGTGCGGACGGCAATCGAAATTCGGTGCGCATGGCCGCGCACGACGAGACCGCAGCGAAGATCGACAAGGCGTTAGCAAATAAGCAACTGCTCAAATCCACCGTGAAAAATATTCGCGACCTGCTCGCAGGCGCGCCTAACGATCTTTATGCGCGGGTGGTCGATGAACTTGTCGACCGCGGAGCGTGGGATGAGCTGAACGATCGCTTCTACAAAACGCTCGAGTTCGGCACCGGCGGATTGCGCGGGCGCACGATTGGAAAAATCGTGACTAAGGCCGAGCGCGGCAACGCCGGCGCTGACGAACGTCCACAATTCCCCTGCGTCGGCACCAACGCGATGAACTTCGCGAACGTGAATCGGGCGACTCAGGGATTAGTCGCTTACGCGAAGGAGTGGCACGCCCAAAACAAAATCGATACGCGACCGAAAATCGTGATCGCGCACGACACGCGATTTTTCTCGGACGAATTCACGGAGCTGACGGCGAAAGTCGCAGCTGACAACGGGTGCGACGCTTACGTCTTCGACGGGCCGCGCTCGACACCCGAATTGTCATTTGCGGTACGTCACGTGAATGCGACCGCTGGAATCGTGATCACGGCCAGTCACAACCCGCCGCATGACAACGGCTATAAAGTTTATTTCGCCGACGGCGCGCAAGTGATCGAGCCGCATGCGAGCGGGATCATTGCAAAAGTGAAGGCGATTAAACGTGAAAGCTATGAACCGCTCCCGAAAGATCGACAAGGACGCGTCACGGCGCTGGGGAAAGATATCGATGAAGCTTACATGAAGCGGCTCGAAACATTGATTGTCGATCCAGGTGTTCTGAACAGCGGCAAGGCGCTTCGCATTGTTTTCACACCGCTGCACGGAACCGGGGCCGTAACTCTTGAACCGATCCTGCAGCGGCTCGGATTCAATTTCGAAATCGTTCCGGAGCAGGAAAAATTCGATCCCCGGTTTGGCACCGTGAAATCTCCGAACCCGGAAAACGCCGAAGCCCTGACCCTCGGAATCGAGTTGGCGAAGAAAACGAGCGCCGACGTCGTTATCGCGACCGATCCCGATTCCGACCGGTTGGGCGTGGCCGTGCGCAGCGCGACGGGCGAAATGAAATTAATCAGCGGCAATCAAATCGGATCTCTGCTGGCGTATTATCGACTCAAAAAGTTTTTCGATCTCGGAATCCTAAACAAAGAAAACGCATCGCACGCGGTCGTGATCAAAACTTTCGTCACGACCGATCTGCAGAAAGTGATTCCAGAACACTTTGGCGTCCGTTGTGTCGAGACCCTCACCGGCTTCAAATATTTCGGGGCCAAGCTCGTGAAATACGAGCGGGCGCTCCCAGCGGAAATTCGCAGGAAGTATCGCGAACTTTCCGAAGAAGAAACCCGCGCGGCGCGATTGAAGTATTCTTCGTTTTACGTTTTTGGGAGCGAAGAAAGTTACGGCTACAGCGGCGCGGATTTCGTTCGTGACAAAGACGGCAATGCCGCGGGGATTATGTTTTGCGAGATGGCCGCTTATGCGAAGTCCCGCGGCCGCACGGTCGATCAACTGCTCGATGAAGCCTTTGCCAGCTTCGGCTATTTCGAGGAGAAGAACGCTTCGCTTTATTTTGAAGGCGCGGAGGGTGCAGACAAGATTGCGCGTTTGCTCGAATCCTATGGCAGCAAACCGCCTGGTGAGATTGCCGGATCAAAAGTCGTGGGCATCACCGACTTTGAGAAGCAAACCATCCGCGACGTGGAGGGCGACGTGATCCCGAAGCAGAAGATGTCGATCTTCAAGTTGGAAGATAAAGCGCGAATTGCGGTGCGCGGTTCCGGGACCGAACCGAAGATTAAATATTACATTTTCGCGCAGAAGCGGCCCGACAAAGAAAAATTTAACGAAGAGGAGTTGGCCAGGATCAAACGTGAGGTGACGGAACGGCTCGAGAAAATATGGAGCTTTGTCGAAAAGGATGCGCACGCGCGTCTGAAATGATAAGCTGCCCGGCGTCGGGAGCGGTTCAAAATCGGTATGCATCGCGAGATCAATTTAAGCGGGGGGGCGAAATCACACTTCTCAAGACAATGGGGCTTTCCGGCACGCCGGTTTACGGCAAGCTCTTGATTGAGCGCATCGGTGAGATGGAGAAGGCTGAGTTGCTGGATGAATTGACCGGATTGATTTCGCTCGGCTATATCATCTGCGATAAGGTCACTATCCGGACGATGGAAGACGTCGAGCGCGCTGTGTTTCGCGTGAATGCCTCCTACGCACGCGATCTGCGTGACGCGCTAAATCCCAGCCGCCGACGAGAAGAACGGTCACGACGACGTCGACGCGAGTGAATTCGCGCGGTGATTAAGAAAGCGCTTCCTCTTTGGCCGTGGCTGGCAGCGATTGCCAGCGGGTTGCTGGCCGCCGCTTGTTTTCCGCCCTTCGATCAAAGCTGGCTTTGCTGGATCGCGCTGACGCCGCTGATTGTCGCAATTTGGTTTTCGGGTGAAAATTCACGGCGGCGCTGGCTTCGCAATCTATTGCTCGGTTACCTCGCCGGGATTGTTTTTTTTACGGCGACCTTCAGTTGGCTCGGCGCGCTTGGCGATTTGTACCAAAGCTTTTTTCTGCACGGGCTGTCATTGTTGTTGTCGATCTATCTCGCGCTCCATTTCGCTTTCTGGAGTTGGCTGATCGGATTCATAAAACCAAAGGCGTTCACCGCGTCATGGCGCAACTTACTCGCCGCATCTGTGGCCGCGTCCGCGTGGGCGACTCACGAATGGACGCGTGGTTGGCTCTTCAGCGGTTTTGGCTGGAACGGTCTCGGCGTTGCGCTCCACGCCGAGTGGCCAATGATTCAAGTCGCTGAATTCACCGGCGTGGGTGGTTGGCTCTTCAGCGGTTTTGGCTGGAACGGTCTCGGCGTTGCCCTCCACGCCGAGTGGCCAATGATTCAAGTCGCTGAATTCACCGGCGTGGCCGGATTGTCGTTTGCGATCGCGTTCGCGAACATCATCGCCGTGACAACGCCGCTCCGCCTTTTTGCTGAAGCGCGAACGCATCGGATGCGGCCGCATTTCGATCTTACATTGACGATGGTCGGCATTGTTTCGCTGCTCTCATTCGGTCTGCACCGCGCGATGCCGTCGATGACATCGAGCAAACCAGTCCGTGTAGCTGCGGTTCAGGCGAGCGTCCCGCAGTTGCAAAAATTTGATCCGCGGTTCACCGGCAAAGTTTTCGAACGTTTTCGGCGATGGAGTGAGATCGCGCTGGGTGCGAATCCGCCGCCAGATTTGCTGGTCTGGCCGGAAAGCTCGATGCCCGATCCGGTGCGCGATCAGAATACCGAGAGCCATCGTTTCGTGACCGATTTTTCGGCAGCGACCAAAACGGATTTGATGCTCGGCACGCTCGATTTTGAAGAAGGGCACGATTACAACGCGGCGCTGTTCATCTCGAAGGCCGGCGAGCAGGTGCAGATTTATCGCAAGACCCATCTCGTCCCGTTTGGCGAATACATTCCGTTGCGACGTTCGTTTCCGCTTTTCGCCGCGGTCGCCAGCACGTGGGTGCCGGGCGATCTTACCGCGGGCGCTAAGCACACCGTTTTTGACCTGACGAACGGCAATGTTCACGTCGCGCCGTTAATTTGTTTCGAAGATACCGTCGGCGATCTCGTCCGGCGATTTGTCGTCAACGGGGCAAATCTTTTAGTCGATGTCACCAACGACGGATGGTTTTTGCATTCATCCGGTTCCCGCCAGCATCTCGCCAACGCGATCTTTCGCTGTGTTGAAAACCACCGACCGATGGTTCGCGCCGCGAACACCGGCGTCACTTGTTTCGTAAACGAATTCGGCCGGGTGACTCAATTATTGCAGGATGACACCGGAAACACATTTAGTGAAGGATTACTCACGGGCTCAGTCGATGTCCCGCAAGACGGGCGACTAACGTTCTATGCGCAACGTGGCGAGCTATTCGCGAAATTGTGCGCGGCCGTGACCCTGCTCGCGCTTGGGTTCATTTTCGTCAGGCGAAAACGCGGTGTGATATAACTCGACGTATGCCTGTTCAACTTCCGCTCGACCAACTCCAGGACCTTTGGCCGAAGGAATTGCGCGGCGCGCGAATTGGGGCGTTGCTGCATCCGGCTTCTGTTTCTTCGAAGCTGGAACATGCATCGCAGACTCTCGAGAAACTGAGCGGCGAGCTGTTTCAACTCCGCGCCTTCTTCGGTCCACAGCACGGATTCCTTGGCCAAACTCAGGACAACATGATCGAGTGGAAAAGTTATGAGCATCCACGCCTCCGAATTCCGGTTTACAGTTTGTACGGTGAACATCGCGAACCAACGCCCGAAATGCTCGATGATGTCGAAGCTCTCGTTATCGATCTTCAGGATGTCGGCGCGCGTTACTACACCTTCATTTGGACGCTTTATCTTTGCATGCGGGCGTGTGAGAAGCGGGGCGCGACTGTCGTCGTTCTGGATCGGCCAAATCCGATCAACGGCATAACAGTCGAAGGACCACCGATCGAGAAAGGCTACGAATCGTTTGTCGGCATGCATCCGATCCCGATCCGCCACGGCCGCACCATCGGCGAACTCGCCACCCAGTTTCGTGATGAGGCGTTCCCAAAATGTCGATTGACGATCTTACCGATGAAAAATTGGGAGCGCACGATGTGGTTCGATCAAAGCGGACTTCCCTGGGTAATGCCGTCGCCAAACATCCCCACGCTTGAGACGGCGACGGTCTATCCGGGAATGTGTTTGCTCGAAGGAACGAATATTTCGGAAGGCCGCGGAACGACGCGACCCTTCGAAATTTTCGGAGCGCCGTTTATCGGCGCAGAAACGATTTGTCGCGAGCTGAACAATTTGAAACTGCCGGCCGTATTTTTTCGCGAAAATTATTTTCAGCCGGCATTCAATAAATTCGCGGGTGAGCTCTGCGGCGGCGCACAAATGCATGTGCTCGACCGCAACATTTTTCGCTCATTTCAAACCGGCGTTGAAATCATTCGCTGTATCCGAAAGTTATATCCGGAGGCATTCGCGTGGAAACAGCCGCCTTACGAATACGAACAGGAAAAACTCCCGATCCAGATTTTGCTCGGCGGACCCGCCGTAGATTTCTTCGGCGACTAATCCGTGCCGCAACCGCGGCAGGGTCGATATCAATCTTGCCGCTCGCCTGCGCTGATATTCCGTGGCCGGAAGTGGTGCAGCGTCTTGCCTACGAAAATGAAAAACTCGCCCGTCGTCCGCAAGGTCACGCCGGCGAATACTTCATCGTCTGCACCCTTTACTACACGCCGAAAGAAAGCGGTTTTACCTTCGAGCGCGGCTTCGATGCGACGCGCGTGACAAAGCCGGGCTTGCACGGCCGAGTCTATCCGCGCGATTTTCTTCGTTCGGTTAAGAAAGAGGGATTCGGTCGAATCGTTACACCAGTCAACGGCCGCAATTACATTCGTTACAACGGCGGCGATTCCTACGGGTTTTCGTCGGCGCCGAGCGGCGGAGGCGGAACGCTGGTCGCACGATTTTCCGCGGCGGCGAAACCTCAAGCCGGCTTGCATCGTGGTCTCGTGCTCGAAACTCCGGCCACTGAAGTTGAGCGCGTCTTCGGCAGCACGCACTGGAAAATTGTCGATACCGGCGGTGGTTTGCGACGCTGGCAGCTCGATTGTTATTACGGCGAGGACGAACCGCTCGGCCCCGGAAAATTTATGGCCCGCCCGCGGGGGACCACGTTTGAATACGCTTACTCGACCGCACGGGTGAGCCAATGATTCCATTCGCGATCCGGCTGACGTTTCACGGCGACCTTTCGTTCTTTTTGCGATCGAAAGCCTCTAGCATCGAGCGCCAGTTATCCGAAAGAACATCGATCAAGGATGTGATCGAAGCCTGCGGGGTGCCGCACACGGAGGTGGATTTGATCCTGGTGAACGGTGAGGCGGTCGATTTCGGCACAGTCCTAACGCAAGATGTGGGGGTCGATGTTTATCCACCGACCGAAACGCGCTCCCCACTTTTCCCAGAAGATCGATTGCAAGTGCGCGATATCGAGAAGTTTGTCGCTGACGGTCATCTTGGAAAACTTGTCCGCGACCTCCGTCTCCTCGGCATCGACGTCGCCTATGATTCCGCCGCCGAAGATCGACAATTAGTAAGGACGGCAAGCGATGAAGAACGCGCTCTACTCACCCGCGACCGGCGCCTTTTGATGCATGCGGCGGTGCGTCACGGTTATTATCCCCGCTCACAGGATCCGCTGGAACAAACTGTCGAAGTGCTGCGCCGATTCATTCTCGCTTCCGTCCTGACGCCGTTCAGCCGTTGTCTGCGATGCAACGCTCTGCTTGAGCCCGCAGAAAAAGCCAAGGTGCTCGGTCGGCTCGAGCCTCTTACCAAGATTTATTATGATCAATTTCGGCGCTGCCGCGGCTGCGGGCAGGTCTACTGGTCAGGCTCACATTTCGAAAAGCTGCAGAAACGGATCGAAATCATCCGCTCGCGTGTTGCTGGGGAGGCGGCGGGATAAACCGCAGTCTTGTCAGCAGCAAGGCAGCTGGCAAACTCCTCCGCCGATGCAACAGCTAATTCGCGTTTTGTCTGCTTCCGTCATGGCAGCAGTTGTTTTGGCCACGGCGCACGGGCAAGGTCCAGCGCCGTCGCCGCTGATATCGCTGCCTTCTCCACCCCCGACGAACGTTTCGGCCGTTGCATGCAACAGCTAATTCGCGTTTTGTCTGCTTCCATCATGGCAGCAATTGTTTTGGCCACGGCGCACGCGCAAGGTCCAGCGCCGTCGCCGCTGATATCGCTGCCTTCTCCGCCCCCGACGAACGTTTCGGCCGTTGCCCCGCAACCGAGTCCGCCACCTGCGCTGACAAAATCTGATTTTGAAACGTTCCTCGATGCGTTGATTCCGTCGCAACTGCAAAATCGAGACATCGCCGGCGCGGTCGTGTCGGTGGTTAAGGACGGTCAGGTGCTTTTCGCAAAAGGCTACGGCTATGCTGATTTCACCGCGAAGAAACCGGTGCTGGCGGATCAAACATTGTTTCGTCCCGGCTCGATCTCGAAATTATTTACCGCAACTGCGGTGATGCAGTTGGTCGAGCAAGGCAAGCTCGATCTCGACCGCGACGTAAACGAGTACCTCGATTTCGCGATTCCAAAAACCTATCCCGAGCCGGTCACGCTGCGCCGATTGCTCACACACACCGCGGGATTCGAGGAAACATTGAAGAATTTATTCGTGGCGCACGAGAGCGACCTGAAGCCGCTGCGGACATATCTGGTCAATCAAATGCCGCCGCGCATTTTCTCGACCGGCAAAGTCGTCTCGTATTCCAATTACGGATTTACCGTTGCCGGATACATCGTCGAGCATGTCAGCGGCGAGAAATTCGAGCGCTACATCGACAATCACATTTTAAAGCCGCTCCGAATGACGAATTCGACTTTCGACCAGCCGTTGCCTGTGGCGCTCACCCCGCAAATGTCGCAAGGCTATCTCGCCGCGGCGAAAAAGCCGCGTGATTTCGAATTTGTCCAGGCGGCGCCGGCTGGCGCGCTCAGCGCCACTGCTGCGGACATGACGCGCTTCATGCTCGCGTTTCTACAGGATGGAACCGTCGATGGTGTCGCGATTTTGAAACCGGAGACGATGCGACAAATGGAGAGTCGCCAATTTGAATTGCACCCGATGATCAACGGATTGGGACTCACGTTTATGGAATACTCGATGAACGGCCAGCGGATCATCGCTCACGGCGGCGACACCGTTTACTTCCATAGCGACATGGTGTTGGTACCCGACGCGCACGTCGGCTATTTCATTTCCTACAACAGGGACCCGCCGTGGCGAAACCACCCTTCTAAGATTGCTGGCGTTGCTCGACCAATTCAGCGTGAGCAGCGACAAGGAAGGCGTCCTGACCGTCGAAGGAATGAAAAATCAGCGCGGAGAAACGAAGAAATGGCGCGAGATCGCTCCACTTGTTTACGGCGAGATTGATGGTCCGGAGAAAATTGCCTTTCGCCGCAATCCGTCCGGCGATGTCAGCGAAATGCTTCCTTTCCCCGCGATTTATGAAGGCCAGCGGGTTCCGTGGTACGCGAGCAAGCGTCTCGTTAACCCGGTCGTGGGTGGAAATTTGCTGCTCGTGCTTTTGACCGTTCTGCTCTGGCCGGTCGCCGTCATTGTTCGCAAACGATATCAGCGGCCGCTCTTCACCGCCAAAGCCGACCGCGCTTTGTACTTTCTCTCGCGTATCGTTTGCCTTTGCGAGCTGCTCTTCATTCTTGTTCCCGTGATTGCATTTAGTCGCGGCCTGCAAAATATCGTGCTTCTGGGCGACGCCATCGATCCGTGGCTGCAGGCTCTTCACATCTTCGGCTGGGCCACAACCGCTGGCATCGTCGTCTTGATTGTTGCCTCTACCTGGAAAACATCGTGCTTCTGGGCGACGCCATCGATCCGTGGCTGCAGGCTCTTCACATCTTCGGCTGGGTCACAACCGCTGGCATCGTCGTCTTGATCGTTGCCTCTATTCGTTTCATAAGGCTTCCCGGCCATGGATTTTGGTTTCGCGCGCACGCAATCCTGCTTGCTCTCGGCGGAATCGCCTTCGGATTATTTTGCTGGCAATATCACTTGCTGGACGCGTCGCTGAAATTCTAATCGGCGCCGCACCGGTTATGAACTTCACCCGACCGAGAATTTTAATCGCCATCAGCGTCGTGACGTTCCGCGCGGCGCTATTTGCTTATGGACCTACCGGTCACGAAATCGTCGGCGGAATCGCGGACAAGCTAATCGCCAATACACCGGTCGCTGAAAAGATCTACACTTTGACGGACGGCATTACCCTCGAGCGCGCGTCCGTCATGGCCGACGAAATCAGAGCCTGGGACAAGAACGGCGTCGAGGATTTGGGGGCTTTTCCGCACTACCGCGACCACCCGGCCATCGACAAGCAACTGCGCGATTTTTGGCGAGCGAACCCACCGACCCAGGACCCGAAGTCACCGGCGCCGTCACATCACTGGTTTCATTACACCGACGTGCCGATTCTCAACGCCCAAAAGTACGCCGACGGAAAAACCGGTCGCAGCCAATGGGACGTCGTCCACATGATCTCCTATTGCGTCGATGTTTTGCGCGGCGAAATCCCGGAAAATAATGCGCGCAAGATCACCAAACCGGTCGCGGTGATCCTGCTGGCGCACTACGTCGGTGACATTCACCAGCCACTTCATGTCGGCGCGGAATATTTCAATCAATTCGGGCAAGCAGTCGATCCTGATAAAAATCAGCCCGGCATCGAAGACGAAGGCGGCAACACGTTCATGCTGCGGTTGATTCGCGGCAATCCGGAGGAAATGGCTCACCGCGGACTGAAACTGCACGGGTTTTGGGACCAGGACACCGTGATGGCAAATTTACCGCCGTTGTCGTCGACGCTT
>Ga0209378_1003663_pt1 | contig 10308 bp, 9 predicted proteins | sample GraSoiAngelo_156_FD_186170 | JGI IMG/M metagenome (GOLD analysis project Ga0209378, IMG submission 186170) | Grasslands soil microbial communities from the Angelo Coastal Reserve, California, USA - 14_1009_13_40cm (SPAdes) (version 2) | ecosystem: Environmental > Terrestrial > Soil > Grasslands ... | reverse complement strand
AGCTCTGGACATTCTTGGTGGCGATCATGATCTGGCTCCTACCGGGCTCGGCTCACTGGCCGGCACCCCATGGAATGGCGAGCGGCGAAGGAACTGGCCGGCACCCTTGACGCCCTGGAATTTTCCGTCCCGAACCAGGACGTTGCCGCGTTGCATCACGACCTCCGGCAGGCCCTTGACCGTCATGCCCTCGTAGCAACTGTAGTCCACGTTCATGTGGTGGGTCTTCGCCGAGAGCGTCCGCTCCACCCGTGGGTTGAAGATCACGAGATCGGCGTCGCTCCCCGGCGCGATCGTGCCCTTGCGGGGGAAGAGACCGAACATCTTGGCGGGCGCCGTCGCCACCAGCTCGACGAAGCGGTTGAGCGTGATCCGCCCCGAATTCACGCCGCCGTGGAAGATGAGCGAAAAGCGATCTTCCACACCGGGCAGGCCGTTGGGGATCTTGGAGAAGTCGCCGCGACCCATCTCCTTCTGGCCTTTGAAGTGGAACGGACAGTGGTCAGTCGCGACCAGCTGGAGGTCGTCCTGCAGCAGACCCTTCCAGAGCTCGTCATGATGCGATGGCGGTCGCAGTGGTGGCGAGCAGACGTACTTGGCGCCTTCGAAACCGGGCCGCCCCAGATCGTCGAGGCTGAGGTAGAGGTACTGCGGGCAGGTCTCGGCAAAGGTCGGGGCGCCGTCGTCGCGGGCCTCGCGCACCGCGTCCAGGGCCTCTTTCGAGCTCAGGTGCACGATGTAGACCGCGACCTCCGCCAATCGGGAGAGGGCAATCGCTCGACTGGTGGCCTCCCCCTCCATCGAGGCGGGCCTCGTGAGGCCGTGGTTGATGGGATCTCCCTTTCCCTCCGCCAGGTAGCGTTTCACGAGGACGTCGATGGCGCCCCCGTTCTCCGCGTGCATCATGATCAAGCCGCCGTTCTCTGCGGTGCGGCTCATCGCCTTAAAGATTGCCGCATCGTCGAGCATGAAGACCCCGGGGTAGGCCATGAAGAGCTTGAAGGATGGGATGCCCTCGTTGACCAGCGTGTCCATCTCTTTGAGGATCGAATCGTTGATCTCGCGCACGATCATGTGAAAGCCGTAATCGATGTGCGCCTTGGCCTGCGCCTTCTTGTGCCACTGGTCGAGACCCTGACGCAGCGTCTGGCCGTAGCTCTGCACCGCGAAGTCGACGATCGTCGTCGTCCCGCCCCAGGCGGCGGCGGCCGTCCCGGTGGCGAAGTCGTCGGACGCGAAGGTCCCACCGAAGGGAAGCTCCATGTGGGTATGGACGTCGATCGCGCCCGGCATGACGTAGCGGTTTTCGGCGTCGATCACCTGGTCGGCGCTGGTAGCAAGCCCACTCCCGATGGCGGCGATCTTCTCGCCGTCGATCAAGACATCGGTTTTGGTCGTGTCGCTCGCCGTCACCACCGTGCCGTTCTTGATCAGCGTCCTCATGGCAATTCCCGGACAAGCTCCTCGTAGCTTTCGGGGCGGCGGTCGCGCAGGAACTGCCAGGTGTTGCGCACTTCGCGATTCATGTCCATGTCGAGATCACAGACCAGTACCTCATCCTCGGTCTCCGAGGCCTTGCCGATGATGCGGCCACGCGGGTCGCAGAAGTAGCTGGAACCATAGAACTGCGCCTCGTTGAGCGGCTTCTCAACCCCGACGCGGTTGATGGCGCCGATCCAGTAGCCGTTGGCGACAGCGTGCGCCGGCTGCTCCAGCTCCCAGAGATAGCGCGACAGTGATTTCACCGTAGCCGACGGGTTGAAGACGAGCTCGGCACCCTTGAGTCCCAGAGCGCGGGCAGGCTCCGGGAAGTGCCGGTCGTAGCAGATCAAGATCCCGACCCGGCCGACCGAGGTGTCCCAAACCGGATAGCCGAGGTTGCCGGGCTTGAAATAGAACTTCTCCCAAAAACAGGGACCGACGTGCGGAATGTGGGTCTTGCGGTACTTGCCCAGCACCGTGCCGTCGTTCTCGATCAGCACGGCGGTGTTGTAGTAGACGCCGGTTTGGGCCTCTTCGTAGAAAGGCACGACCAGCGCCATCTTGTGCTTCTTCGCCAGCGCCTGCATCCGCCTCACGGTTGGGCCGTCGTCCCGCTCGGCGGTGTCGTACCACTTGGGGTCCTGCTCGGCGCAGAAGTAGGGACCAAAGAAGATCTCCTGCAGGCAGGTGATCTGCGCACCCTTGGCCGCGGCCTCTCCGATCAGCTCCTCGTGCTTTTTGATCGCTTCCTCTTTGGGCATGTTCGCGTGCGCCTGGATCAGCGCCGCCCGTACCTTTGCCATGTCTGTGCCTCCTCCTCCGCTAGCTGAACGCCGGAATAATGGCCTCGCCGTATTTCTTGATGACCGCCTCTGGTTTCTCCACCATAAGGTAGAGGTTGAACTGGTCGACGCCCACCTCGATCAACTCCTCGATCCGCTTGCGGCTCTGCTCCACGGTGCCGATAACGCAGAACCGGTCGATCACGTCATCGGGGACGAAGTCGGCGTGAGCCGCGCCCCGCTGGGCGTGCTCCGAATAATCGTAATGATCACGGGCTTTGATGTAATCAGTGAGCGCCTTAGGCAGGTCTTGCGCGTCGTAGCGCTTCAGCAGGTCGACGACATGGTTGGAAACCAGCGCCGGGAACCAGCGCACCTGCTCACGCGCCGCCTCCAGGTCGTCGGAGATAAATGCCGGGGCGGCGGCCTGGATCAGGATGTCATCGAAGGAGCGTCCGGCTTCCTGCGCACCTTCGCGGACGAATTGCAGGCACCATTTGATAATGGCGGGGTCGGCGAGCTGAATGATGACCCCATCGGCCACCCGTCCGGCAGCGCGGAGCGCCTTCGGGCCGTAGCCCGCCACCCAGATGGGCAGCTCGTGCTCGGCCCACTTCAGCCGGACCTTGACGCCGTCGTAGGAGACCTCCCGTCCCGCCGCCAGGTCGCGGATCAGTCGGCAGTCGGCCTCCATCTCCTCGACCGTGACGGGTTTCTGGCCGAGCACCCGGCGGGCGCTGTCGCCGCGGCCGATGCCCATCACCATCCGGCCGCCGGAGATCTCGTTCAGGGTCGCCAGCGCGCTGGCGGTCACCGTGGGATCGCGGGTCCCCGGGTTGGTGACGCAGGGACCGATCTTGATGGTCCGCGTATTGGCGGCCATCAGGGTGAAGATCGGGTAGACCTCCTGCCAGAGGACGTGCGAGTCGAAGAGCCAGGCGTACTCGAAACCCTGGGCCTCGGCAAGCTTGGTCAGATCCACCCAACGGCTGGGCGGCGGATCGGGAGCAAAGCAGACACCGAAGCTCAATCTCGCCATTGATCTCCTGAAAGGCTAGAGCCCCGGCCGCGAGGTCGGGGCTCCAGCGCGATCGATCTTGAGTTTAAGTCGCCGCCGCGGCTTGCGGGCGCCGCCGAGCGGCAGCCGCCGGGAAGAGCGCCGAGAGCGCCAGGTAACAGAGGAACGCCGCCACCAGCCCGACCACCCAGCTGTAGTCATAGACGTGGAAGGGGAACCAGCTGTAGAGCGGGCCAATAATTCCCCCCTTCGGGAATGGACCGTTGCCTGGCGTCGAGTAGGCGCCACCCACAGCGAGGACCCCACCAACCACCAGACTGACCAGGCCTCGCCAGTTGAAGCCGCCGGAGTACCGATACTGGCCGTCGACGCGGTAGAGGTCGCCTAACTTGAGGCTGGTGTTGCGCATGAACCAGTAGTCGGCGATCAGGACGCCCGCGATGGCGCCCAGGGCACCGCCGTAGAACCCGAGCCAGGTGAAGATGTAGACGTTCGGATTCGCCAGCAGATTCCAGGGCTGGATCACGATGCCGAGAACGCCGGTGATCAGCCCGCCGGTCCGGAAGCTAATGAGCTTGGGGATCACATTCGAGAAGTCGTAGGAAGGACTGACGATGTTGGCCGCAACGTTGACGGACAGGGTGGCGACGGCCAGCGTGAAGAGCGCAAAGATCACGACCAACGGGTTGTCGAACTTGCTGGTCAGCGCGACCGGGTCCCAGATCGGTGCGCCGTACACCTTCTGCGTGGCCGCCGTGATCAAAACCGCCACCAGCGGAAAGAGCGTCATGGTGGTGGGAAGGCCGAAGATCTGACCGAGCGCCTGCGCTCGCTGGCTCTTCCCAAAACGGGTGAAGTCCGGCATGTTGAGTGAGAGCGTCGACCAGAAGGCGATCATGCCCATCAAAGCCGGCGGAAAGAGCACCAGCCAGAAGTTGCTGCCCCACCCGACCTTGCCGGGTTCGCTGAGGATGGGCCCGAAGCCGCCGGCCTGACCCACCATCCAGGCGAGCAGGCCGAGCGCCACGATCAGCACGAAAGGCGCCGCCCAGTTTTCAAAGCGCCGCACGGCGTCCATGCCGCGCATGATGATCAGGATGTTGAGCGCCCAGAAGACGGCGAAACTCAGCCAGAGCGTCCAGTGCTGCCCGGCGACCATCGCCGAGTTCGTCCAACCTGCCCCGAAAAGCTTTCCGCTCAGGGCGTAGAGCGCGCCGCCTCCGATCCAGGTCTGGATGCCAAACCAGCCGCAGGCCACGCCGGCTCGAAGAAGAGCCGCGACATTGGCGCCGAAGACGCCAAAGGAGGCCCTTGCGAAGACGGGGTACGGGATGCCGTACTTGGTGCCGGCGTGGCTGTTCGCCAGCATCGGGATCAGGACGATGATGTTCGCCAGCGCTATGGTCAGGATGGCCTGGTACCAGGCCATGCCGAGTGCAACGAGCCCCGATGCCAGCAGGTAGGTCGGGATGTTGTGTGCCATTCCGATCCAGAGCGCCATGTAGTTATAGGTGCTCCAAGTCCGCCTTTTGATCGGCACCGGCGCCAGGTCCTCGTTGTAGAGCGGGCTATTGCGGATCGCCGAGTCGTCGGCCAGCTCGTGCCGGCCGTCGGGATAGACGAGTTCCTCCCCTATTCGCTGCGCCGGAGGTGTGTAGGTCGCAACTCCCATGTTTCCCCTCCAATTGAGTTCAGATCGCCGATTTTGGCGAGCTAAATGTACGTTCGGCGAAGGCCTAAGTCAATGGCCATGGGGCCGGCGCTGGCCGCTTAGAGATCTCTCTTCGCGAAGCTCCAGTTGGCGAGCCCAATGATGGCCGCCAGCCAACCAACCACCCAGGCGATATAGATCCCGGGAAGAGGCGCATCGGCGAAAAAGGGATTGCCCGCCCGTGCCCCGCGCCCACCCGCTCGGGCGAGGGCCAGAAAGTCCGGCGGCTCGAGGTGAAAAATCGCCCCGTGCCACAGCGCGTCGGTGGGGATCAAGAGTCGGCTGCCCGTACCGATATTTTTGATCGTCTCGTTGTCGAACCCGGTCCCGATGGCGAGGGCAATACCTCCGATCCAGCCGACGAAGAAGAGCACCAGGGCGATGACGCCGCCGGTCATGGGCGCCAGGCGCGTGCTGAGCAGGAGGGTCAGAGTCATCAGCACGATCCCTTCCGCGGCGACGAAGGTGAGGGCCGCCACGGGATTTGGCGGAGTGTAGCCGGTGGCGAGCCAGATGCCGAGCAATTCCAGCAGCCCGCTACCCGCCGCGTAGAGCGTAACCAGAAACGCCAGCCCGAGCCATTTGCCCATCAGGAGCTGGCTGCGCCGAATCGGCCGCGGTAGGATCGCGAGCGCGATCCCCGACTCGATGTCGCTGGCGATGCTCGGTGCCGCCACCAGGGTCGACCCGAGCGCGAGCACGCCGCTGAACATGAAGGCGACCAGGATGGTCAGCTGCGACGAGGCTAGCCGAACCTCGGCGGGCGTCACACCGCTCATCGTCGGCAGCCGGCTGAAGCCCCAGCTGGTGAGCACGATGACGAGGATGGTCAGCACGCCGAGCGCAAGCAGCAGCTTGCGGCGAGATGCCTCGAGAATGGTGAGCCGCGCGATCGTGAGGACCTGCGTCACTGGTCCTGCTCCTTGAGCAACTGGAGGAACCGATCCTCGAGCGTCTCGTGCCTTGGCTCGACCGCGTAGACGCGGCCGCCCTGGCGCACGATCTCGGCGACCAGTTGCGGCACGCGTTCGCTGGGGAGGCCGCGAAACGTCAACCATTCGCCCTCGTCCTCCAGGTTCCCGAATTCGCCAAGCCCGGCGCGGTTGCCGGCGGGCAGTCCCGTCACCCGGACTCGGACCGCGCCGTCCTGTCCCAGGATTTGCGCCATCGTTCCGGTGGCGATCACCCGGCCGTGGTCGACCACGGCGAGACGGTCGCAGATCTGCTCGACCTCGCTCAGCAGGTGCGAGTTGAGAAACACGGCGGTGCCGCGCGCCTTCAAGGTGCGGATGATCTCGCGGACGTCGTGACGCCCTACCGGGTCGAGCGCCGAGGTGGGCTCGTCGAGCAGGACCAACTCGGGGCGGCCGAGCAAGGCGACGCCGAGACCCAGCCGCTGCTGCATACCCTTGGAGAAGCCCTCCACTTTGTCGTCCGCCCTTTCGGAGAGACCGACGAGCTCGAGGGCGCTGGCGATCTCGGCTTTCCATTCGGAGCGCGCCATGCCGGAAAGCTCGCAGTGCAATCCGAGCACTTCTCGCGCTTTCATCCAGCCCTGGTAGCGAAACAACTCCGGCAGGTAGCCGAGGCGTCGCCGGGTCTGCAGATCGCCGACCGGCGCGCCAAGAACCCAGGCCTCACCGGCGGTCGGGTGTGCCAGGCCGACCAGTAGCTTCACGGCCGTCGTCTTTCCCGCGCCGTTGGGCCCGAGGAATCCGAACACCTCGGCACGCCGCACGCTCATCGTCAGCCCGCTCAGGGCAACTGTCTTGCCGTAACGCTTGGCCAGGTCCTGGGTGTGGACAGCCAGCGAGGCGGCATCGGCCGCCTCTATCGGATTCGGATCGCTGCGATCAGTGGAGGGACGTTGCAATGGCGAGCACCTGGTCGGGCGTCAACTGGCCACCGACCGCGTAGATTACGCCATTCTTCACCCACACCACGCCCGCACCCAGGACGGCCTTGATCAGCACGGCCGGCGTTCCATTGACCTGCGTCGAGTCCGTCGTCGCCAGGCCCTTCGGGATCGGGATGGGAAGCGTCGTGCTCGGATCCTTGATCGCCTTGATTTGTGCGGCGAGCTCGGGCGGCACACCCGGCTGCGAGAGCAGGTAGTCCTCGAGCTGCGACACATTGGCGCCGCTCGAGTCGACCGTCGGCACGCGGGTTTGCGCGATCACGAGAGTCGGGATGCCCATGGTTTCCCTCGTCGTGCCCAGGCCCCACACCTCGATCAGCGCCGGCCCCCCGTTGACGACCAGGGTGCTGCCATCGATGGTTGACGGCATCGGACTGACACGCACGCCGGCCTGTGCGGCCGATGCCCGCAGGCGAGCCGCGTCAAAGGTCAGTGATCCCGTCGCGTGCGAGACGACGCCATAGCTGACCGGCCCGGAGACGCCCTTCGGCAGAGACGCCGGGCTGAGAACCGGGAGTCCCGACTGCGACTGCGCCGCCGCGGCATCCGACAGTTGTTGCAGCTTGGGCGGTTCAGGTTGCCACTTCACGTTCCCGTAATCGAGCAGGGCCGTACCCTGCGCAAAGTCCGACGGCGAGACCTGCACCGCCTGGAGCTGCCGCGGCTCGAAGACCCGGATGAGACTCTGCGCAACGCCGGAGACGCCGAGGCCGGTGACCAGGACGGCCGCCAGCAGGACGGCGATCGCCGGCGTGGCCATGGGTCGCCAGCGTGGCGAGTTCCGATCGAGCCAGCGCTGGTACCAGCGGGCGGGCCGTGCCGTTTCCTCTCGGGTGATGCGCGCCTGCACCACCGAAAGCGCGGCGCGAGCTTGCGGTTCGAAGGACGGAACCCGCAACCGTGCCGTCGTGGCGCGCGCCTCATTCGCGATGGCATCGAATCGCGGTTTGCAGTCCGGGCATTCGTCGAAGTGTGCCTGATCCGCCGCCGTCAACGCCAGCGGCTCGTCATAGATCCGACGCAGCGTTCCGTCACTCAGGTGTCGCACGATCTACCTCCTTGCGCAGAGCCTCTTCCGCTCGGCGCAGCAGCGTTCCCACGTTTCCAACCTTGATTCCGAGCGCGGTGGCGACCTCGGCGTAACTCAGTCCGCTGTGTCGGAGCATCAAGACCGCAGCCGTCCGCTCCGGCAGCCGCTTCAGTGCGCGGCGGACCTCGCGTCGTTCCTCGGCGTCCTCGACCGCGCGCTCGGGGCTTACGATCGACGACCTCGCCGGGTCGAGCGCGTGAGCGGTCTCACGTTGCGCGCGCCGGCGGTCGCCACGAATCACGTTCAGCGCCGAATGGACGGCGGCGGCATGGAGCCACCCTGAGGCGTGTTCGGAGTCGGGGGAGTGACTCCGGTGGAACTTGAGGAAGACCTCCTGGGCGACATCCTCGGCCGCCGTCCGATCGGCGAGCACCCGGTAGGCGATGGCGACCACCTTCGGATATTCCTGCAGGAACAGCCGCTCGAAGGGATCGGGCACGCGGTGGTTAATCGCCCCCAGCGGGGCGTGGGTTACGGTCGGGCGCCATGCCTGCATCTGCAGCATCTATCAGGCAAGCACCGCCGCCGGGTCCAGTGTGACACCACCGGTCGCCTCCCCGGGCGAGAGCCGGCCCTTCCGTCCGGCCGACACCGAGTTCAGGTGTCAAGGTACTGTGGGGAAAGGCGTATACAATACTGTAAGGATGGGTGAGCCGCCACCCGTAGGGTGGCCGGATGGGTTCGGGGTGCCGGTGACGCAGTGATCAGTCGCATGCAACGCTCCGTGACCGGTTTGGGCGAGTTGAGCCTGCTCTTCTGGGCGGCCCTGCGCGGGGCCGTCCGCCGCCCCTTCTACTGGAAGGAGTTCTTCGATCAGTGCCGCTTCATCCTGACCGCGAACTTTATCCCGCTGCTGCTGACCGGCGTGGGCTGGGGCATCATCGTCTCGCTCGAGGCGGGACATTTTTTCCGGGGCGCCAGCAGCGAGTGGCGTCTGGGCGGCTTTACCGTGATGGCGAACATCCGCGAGTTTTCGCCGGTGGCGACCGGGCTGATGATCGCGGCCGTGAGCGGCACCGCCATCGTCGCCGACCTCGGCGCGCGGCAGGTCCGCCAGGAGCTCGAGGCGCTGAGCGTGATGGGCCTCTCCAACGTGCTCTTTATCGTGGTGCCGCGGGCGCTCGCGCTGATGGTGATGACCGCGCTCTACAACGTCCCCATGATCGCCTTCACGACGCTCTCCGGATTCTTCATCGCGGTGGCGGTCGTGGGCGTCAACCCGGGCGCCTTCCTCGCGAGCTTCTTCACTCAAGGGACGCTCGTCGACCTCTTCGGCGGCGAGATCAAGTGCATCCTCTTTGGCGCGCTGGTCGCCGCCATCTGCATATATAAAGGTATAAGCGCCAAAGGGGGCGCGGAAGGCGTCGCGCGGGCGGTGCACGCCGGCGTCGTCTGGTGCTTCGTCGGCATCCAGGCGCTCGAGTATCTCTACACCCCCACCGTTCTGGCCCTCTTCCACAGCCAGAACGTGCTGCGCTGATGGCCGCCACCACCGTTCGGCCGCCCGCTCAGCAGTTCGGTCCCGTGCCGCGCCGTTTCTGGGCGCCGGGCCTCGACCTCTTCGATGTCCTCGGCCAGATCATCCTCTTTGCCGTCAGCGCGCTCCGCTCCGTGCCTCGGGCGCTGAGATACCACAAAGAAATCTGGTGGTACGCGGCCTTTCTCGCCATCGGCTCGACGCCGGTGGCGCTGGCGATGACCTACTTCAGCGGCTCGGAGTGTTCGGTGGAGGCCTATCACACGCTGCACCAGCTCGGCGGATCCGAATCCTACGCCGGCATCTTCAACGCGCTCTGCGATCTTCGCGAGATCACCCCGCTGTTCTTCGGCTTTGCCATCGGCGCCAAAGTGGGCTGCGGCCTGGTAGCCGAGCTTGGGACCATGCGGATCAACGAGGAGATCGATGCGCTGGAAACGATGGGCGTGCCGTCCGTTCCTTTCCTGGTCTCGACCCGCATGATCGCCTGCCTGCTGGTTCTGCCCCTGATGTACGTCCTCTCCCTGGCGACCAGCTTCTTCGCCAGCTGGGTCGTGCAGCGCTTTCAGATCGGACTGGTCTCCAACGGGGTGTACTTCTCGTATTTCTGGCGCTTCACCAACCTGACGGACTTCGGCTACTCCGTGATCAAAGCCGTCATATTCGCGTTCCTCGTGATCTGCGTCGGCGTCTATTACGGCTATCACGTCAAAGGCGGCGCTGTCGGCATCGGCCGGGCCGTGGCCAAAACCATGGCGATCAGCCTGGTGATGATCGTCGTCGTCAACGCCATCCTCACCCAGATTTTCTGGGGCACCAACCCAATTCTC